>Ga0315288_10000192_pt1 | contig 72300 bp, 65 predicted proteins | sample YL17G11_20_MG_FD_203454 | JGI IMG/M metagenome (GOLD analysis project Ga0315288, IMG submission 203454) | Sediment microbial communities from Yellowstone Lake, YNP, Wyoming, USA - YL17G11_20 | ecosystem: Environmental > Aquatic > Freshwater > Lake > Sediment | place: USA: Wyoming | collected...
ACTCGACCACCACTAACATTGATTTTACTTTGGCTCTTGGCGGAAAAATCACCGGGACGGTTACACTACCTGGAGCTTCTTCTGTCTCTGAATTAGTATTTGCTACCAACACCTCAACCGGAGACTACTATTATGGCATTGCTTCCGGGTCGGGAAGCTCCGGCTCTTATCAGATCGTCGGACTACCCACCGGGTCTTACAAGGTGAACATATATAATTCCGGTGGTTACTTGGGTGAATACTACAATGATAAACCAGACGAGTCTAGTGCAGATACAGTTCAAGTTGGGTTGGGAGGCATTCGCCCAAACGTCGACTTTGCTTTAACTTTGGGCGGAATCATCAAAGGAACTATTTCAAGCTCTGCTAAGGGACCACTGAAAGGTGTATTTGTATACGCATTTACAACGACTAATCCCTATTGGTATGAAAGCTATGGTTCCACCAACGCTTCTGGGATTTACAGGATAGATAAGCTTCGAAGCGGGTATTATAAGATCTTGGCCTATGGGGATACCACATATGCTCCCAAGTATTATAACAACAAAACCTCCTGGAGCATCGCTGATTCAGTGTTGGTCACCGTATCCGACTCAGTTTCTGGCAAAAACATTGCTCTGGAAGTCGGAGGCTCGATAAGCGGGCATGTATATGGTCAAGGTGGAGTTCCTCTTTCCGGTGCCATTGTGTCGGCTTCTGGTGCTTTTGACCAATTCGGTGTGTCAAAATGGAAAATAACTCCTGCTGATGGAAGCTATTTGATTGGTGGTTTGCCCACCGGGTATTACAGAGTTAGAGCTTACGACGGTTGTAATTATATCTATTATAATAATAAGACAGCATGGATTTATGCAGACACAGTTCTTGTCAATATGCCAAGCAACACCCCCAACATCAATTTCAACTTCCCTTCTGCTGTCGGAGATGAAGAAACTCAACCTAGCGTAAGACCAACTGAATTTGAGCTTAGCCAGAACTATCCCAATCCCTTTAATCCGGGAACCCAAATCGAATACACCCTTCAGAAGAAGGCTTTAGTGAATTTAGAGATTTATAATCTTCTGGGACAAAAAGTCAAGATGTTGATGAATGAATATCAATCACCCGGGTCTTACCATATTCTCTGGGATGGGAAAAACGAACAAAACTTAACCGTCGCCAGCGGCGTATATTTCTATCGACTGAAGGTGAATGGAGCTGTCCAAACCAAGAGGATGGTTCTGTTAAGATAGGTCAACGGATAGAATTCCCAACAGATGTAACAGATAAAACAGATTAAAAGAGTAAATGGATTAATTGAACTCTTGAGCTTTTAAACCATGGGTGAACGGTCAACTGATTAAGCGGATACAACGTATGCAGAATAAAAGTTGGGACAGCGGTCAAACCAGTGTTCCAGCAGAAATGAGCGTTAATTTTCTGAAGAAACGATTTTTTTCTTGACAAATGGAGCAAGCTAAGTTATACAATCATGGATTTTATGTCCTCTAACCTTTTTACATAGAGGAGGTGATGTAAAAGGAGAGAAGAATTCGTTAGTTGATTAGTTAACGTTAATTTAGCAAACTTTTTTATGGGAGGAACAAAATGAAAAAAACGTTTTTAGTTATTGTTGCAGGTTCTCTGTTGCTGTTATTTGCCCATGCGTCATCTCCAGCCGCAATGAATTTTGGGGTTAAGTCGATGACCACTCATAACAGCCTTATTCCGATGGACCAATCGATGGGAAGCTACTTCGGCGCAAACATCGGTCAAAACCTGGTGATCTTAGGAGGTCTCGATTTTGGCCGCTTGGGACTGTCGATTGAGACTCCTGCTATAGCAGATTTGGAGATTGCGGCTGCTAAGGATGAGTTTTCCGTCAGTTATATTCAACCCCATGTTGGCGCCAAGCTCTATTTCAAACCAAGGGAAGAGGGCAAGGTGAGTCCTTATATCCTAGGGGAAGTGTTAAAATCTTTTGGAAGCGTTGATTTGGGAGACTATGAGAAGGAAACCATATTAGGGATAGAAGGGAAAAACATTAAGAAAGCGGTTAAGGATTTGCTTAGCCCATTCGGCATTGTAGCGGGCTTTGGATCCGAGTATTACTTCAGTGATGCCTTCGCCATTGGAGGGGAAGCTGGACTGCAGCTGATTTTCACCTCAACGGAAATCAGCGAGGAATCTGTGAAAACAAAGATCTCCCTCAGCCGATATGTCATCTATGGCGGATTCACTTTCAACTTCAAACTCTAAGGTAAAAGAGAAATCCTGCGAAAATGAAAACCCTTGAGTTTGATGCTCAAGGGTTTTTATTTTTCTAATCTCTCAATCGTTCGGGACTGTTGAAAAAGTCCCTTCTGCGATAAAATCAGCAGGGAGAGTTTGTTGTAGGGACAGCCCTTGTGGCTGTCCGCTATGAAGTTAGGACAGGGACAAGCCCTGTCCCTACAAAGTCCAATCTCTCAATAACGGGTTTTTCAACACACCCGTTCGGGTGAGGATTGAACCAGTGTCCCCAGAAAGATTAAATGGAGCGTTCCGCTTCAACCGAAGCTACGTCAAGCTAAAGGGTGCGTTGAAAAAGCGGTTTTCGGAATGACAAGCTAACAAGCACGGTTCTATGAATATAGATAGCTTTTAATTCCTTGCGAATCAAGCCTTGAAAAGCAGAAAGATAGGAGATATGTAGCGTTGGAGCTTGGCTCCAACGAAAAGCGTCGCACACGGAGTTGCGACGCTACAAGATTACAAACAGGTTTTTTAAACAATCCCTAAAGCTTGACACTCCTGAATATTACTGCTTAACCTTTAAAGTCACTTGTGGAACGAAACCTTCCAGCACTTCTGACACCACTTCGAATCTTCCGAATGATGGCATCAGATAGACTCCATCCACCATATCCTTGGCTTCGCTCAAAATCTCCTTGGCTATCAAAACTCCCACCTGGGCGCTTTGATCTTTTGCCTGCCTCATTCTTTCCCTGAGTTTTTCCGGTATATTCATTCCGGGCACCTCATAGTGCAGGAATTCAGCATGTTTATAACTTCTTAACGGAAGGACACCTAAAAATATCGGAGTTTTGACGAAAGAGATTTTAGGTAAAAACCTCTCCAGAATTCTCAGATCATAAATCGGCTGGGTAAAAGCGAAAACCGCACCTGCACTCACTTTTTTTTCAAACCGATCTATCTCTCTTTCCAAGTCGTCCGAATTAGGATTGACCGCCACACCCACACAGAAAAAGGTGGATGAACCGATGGAATTACCGGCCCAGTCAGTTCCTAAATTGAGTTTGTTCACGATTTTCACCAGTCCTATGGAATCCACGTCATATACTGCCGTGGCTTGAGGATAATCGCCTAACACCGGAGGATCGCCGGTTACCGCTAATATGTTGTGAATGCCCAGAGCATGCACTCCCAACAGATCGGACTGAAGACCCATTAAGTTTCTATCTCGACAGGTGAAATGGAGAATGGTTTCTATCCCAATCCTCTCTTTTATCAAATAAGCTAAAGATATACAGCTCATTCTAACCTTTGCCATAGGGCTATCGGCGATATTTATCGCGTCCACCCCAATCTGCTTTAACATCTCCACATTCTTGAGTATTTTCTCAGCATTAACTCCTCGGGGCGGATCCACCTCCACTGAAATCATAAACTTCTTTCCCAGCTTTCCGGCAAACTCAGAGGTTTTCGCTTCTTCCTCCGTAGACGTTTTTTCTTCCTTTATTTTCTCCTCGACCGTGATGTGAGTATTTCCTTCGGTAATCGTCCCTTTCCGGTTGGTTTTCAGCATCTGGGACAAAGCCTGGATATACTCCGGAGTCGTTCCACAACAGCCGCCGATGACGTTTACACCAATCTCTACATATACACGGGCATATTGAGCGAAATATTCCGGTGAGGAGAGATAGACGAATCTTCCGTCGACAAATCGAGGAAGTCCGGCATTAGGCTGAACCGAGATCATCTTGTCGGTGGCTTTACGAAGTCTTTGAGCCATGTCCAGCATCTTCTGTGGACCGACACTGCAGTTAGCGCCGATTATTTCTATGTCCATTTGGCTTAGCCGAGTAGCTACCTCTTCGGGAGAGTAACCCATGAAGGTCTTTCCATCCTCATCAAAGGTCATGGATGCGATTATAGGAAGCTGACAGATATTTCTTATGGCTAAAATCGCCTGCTTGATTTCCGCAAGATTAGAGAATGTCTCCACCATGAACAAATCCACCCCCCCTTCAAGCAAAGCCTCAGCTTGTCTATGAAAAGCCTCCAGGGCTTCTTTTTCCGTAAGCTCTCCCAAAGGAGCAAGAAGTTTACCCAGAGGTCCCATCGATCCCGCCACAAACACATCCTGTCCTTCAATCTCTCTTGCCTCTCTGGCAATTTTAGCGCCTTTCAGATTTATCTCCCTTAATTTGTCCTCCAAACCGAAATTTCTTAATCGGACAGGATTCGCTCCAAACGTATTGGTCTCTATGATCTGGGCTCCAGCTTTGATATAGTCCCGATGCGCATCCAGCACCACCCTGGGATTAGAGACGTTCTGTTCGTCAAAAGAACGCTGATAGGAGACACCCCGCATGTATAGAAGTGTCCCCATCGCTCCATCGCAGATCAGCACCCCTTTTTTCAGTCTCTCTAAGAATGGATCTGCCATAAGGTTTAAGGTCAAAGGTGAAAGGTTTAAGGTTTAAGGTTCAGAGTTCAAGATTCAACTTTCAAGATTCAAGGTTCAAAATTCAAGATTAAAATTTCAACCCTAAGAGTAAGCTTTGCTTATTTTTGCTCTTAACTCTCAACTCTTTACTCTTAACTCTTTGCTCTACGCTCTCCGCTCTTAGCTCTTAGCTCTTTACTCTCAACTCTAAACTTTGAACTTTGAACGATTTTACGTTCTTTCCAGTCTCTCCTTGTACAAAGGAAATTTCTGACAAAGGTTCAGGACTTCGTCCTTCACCTCTGCATATATCTTTGCGTCTGTCAAATTGGATAAAACTCTGTCGACCAAGATAGCGATTTTCTCCATCTCATTTTCCTTCATTCCTCTGGTGGTCAAAGCCGGTGTGCCCATGCGGATGCCTGAGGTGATGAATGGCTTTTGAGGATCGAAGGGAATGGTGTTTTTGTTCACGGTGATTCCAGCCTTTTCCAATTCCTTCTCCACCACTTGTCCGGTGAGATTTTTTTCAAGCAGGCTGATCAGCATCAAATGGGTATCGGTTCCGCCAGACACAACGTGATAACCCAAATTTATCATCTTGTTTGCCAGCGCTTTTGCATTTCTTACTATCTGATTTTGATATTCTTTGAAGGCTGGCTCCAAAGCCTCTTTGAATGCCACCGCTTTTGCAGCGATCACATGCATCAAAGGACCACCCTGAATCCCCGGCATCACCTCTCGATCTAACTCCTTGGCATATTTTTCTTTACACATGATCATTCCCCCACGGGGACCCCTTAAGGTTTTGTGAGTGGTGGTGGTTACGAAATCAGCGTAGGGAATGGGGGAGGGATGTATCCCTGCCACAATCAAGCCTGCAATATGAGCTATGTCCACCATCAGGTATGCTCCCACCTCATCTGCCACCTCTCTGAATTTTTTGAAATCCAGCTCCCGTGGATAGGCAGATGCACCGGCAATAATCATCTTTGGCTGAGCTTGTAAAGCGATCTGTCGAAGCTCTTCATAATCTATCACCTCTGTCTTTTTGTTCACGCCATAAGTCGCCACGTGGAAGAATTTCCCGGAAAAATTCACCGGATGTCCGTGAGTGAGATGTCCACCATGTGAAAGATTCAAACCTAGTATGGTATCTCCGGGTTTTAACACAGAAAAATAAACCGCCATATTTGCCTGAGAGCCGGAGTGAGGCTGAACGTTAACGTGCTCACAGCCAAAAAGCGCTTTAGCTCGATCCCGGGCTAAATTCTCTGCTTTGTCCATGAACTCACAGCCGCCATAATATCTTTTCCCGGGATAGCCTTCTGCATATTTATTGGTCATCACCGATCCCATGGCTTCCATCACCGCCTCGGAGACGAAATTCTCCGAGGCGATAAGCTCCAGACCAAAAGCTTGTCTTTTGGTTTCACCATAGATGACGTCGAATATTTCTAGATCAACTGCTTTTAACTTATTCATATTTTTACTCCTTCTATATTCTTATATTTCGACAGACTGATACAAAGGTTGAAGAGTGTGTTGGTCAACCATGTCTCGCCAATGGCGGGATGGCTTTCCGCCTTACGGTTATTTTTCCGATCTTTTCTTCCTCAACGTTTCTAATGTTTCTTAAGGTTTGTTCCACCTGCGGTTGCATATCTATTTCTTTAAAAATCTTGAGAGCCTCATTCAGATACTTCAAAGCCTGATCCAGATCACCTTTATCTTTATAGATCAGACCGATGTTGCCCAATTGATTTGCCTCTCCCTCCTTGCAACCTATCTGCTTGTTAATCTCTAAAGCCTCCTGATAATACTTCAAAGCCTGATTCAGATCACCTTTAGCTTGTCCGCCAGAAGCGGATCTGCCTCTGGCAGAATAGATCAGACCGATGTTGCCCAAATCACTTGCCTCACCCTCCCTGGAACCTATCTCCTTATCAATCTCTAAAGCATCCTGATGATACTTCAAAGCCTGATTCAGATCACCTTTATCTTGATAGATCAGACCGATGTTGCCCAAAGCAGTAGCTTCGCCCCACTTACGCCCCAACTCTCTTTCCATCGCCAATACTTCTTCAAACCGTCTCAAAGCCTGACCTAGATCACCTTTGTCCTGATAGATCAGACCGATGTTGCCCAATTGATTTGCCTCTCCCTCCTTACGACCTATCTGCTTGTTAATCTCTAAAGCCTCCTTATGATACTTCAAAGCCTGATCCAGATCACCTTTAGCTTGATAGATAAGACCGATGTTGCCCAAAGCATTTGCTTTGCCCTCTAATGCCTCCTTTTCATTAACATTTTTAGTCAACTTAAGAATTGCGTTATAATTTTTGAGTGCCTCCTTATTTCGGCTTAATGAATAATATGCATTGCCTAAATTCAGTAGAAGAGCTATCCTTTCGGTAAAAGAGGGGGTGCAAATTCTTAGTATATCCTCCAACTCTTCTATTGCTGGACGATACTTTTCGTTATCCATGTATAGAAGAGCTTTCAGTGTGCGTTCTTTTAGTTCTTTATTAAGGGATTCAGGAATCCCATCCACCCAAGTATTTAACTCTCGTTGAATAATGTAGAAATATCCTTCTGTGGCAATAGAGGTCAAAGTTTGGCTATCTTTGAGTTTTGAGTCTGAAGAAAATCTTATCGTAGCTGTTTTCTTTGCTCTCCACTTGGGGTTTTTCGCAGAAAGTTCCTCTTGCATATATCTTTGAGCAAAAAGATAATAAAAGATGTTCTCCGATTTCACCCAATACAGGATAACCACTGGCAAATGGCACCATTCATAATACTTCAAATGTTTCGTTTCCATCTGATATGAAGCTTTCCTATGAGCAGACTTTATACTCTCAGTAGCCTTAATTTGCAACCAAACAACCTTATTTGTTACATTTTCCCCTTCTACAATTTCAACTTCCAAATCTATGGCAATATCAGGGTCTCTCCGAGATCTGACGACCCATTGTGGTGGCAGGAGCTTTCTTAAAGCCAACTCTGATTCATATTCTAAGGTTTGCTCACGAGTTCGTTTCATATTCATATATCCTACTTATTGAACACACGTCATTTTTCCGCTCCGTCGGGGATGTTATCCCAGACGGGTCTCCGTCATCCCCGACCTTGAAAAGGGAGTTAATCCGTTCTCCCGCCAAAGGCGGGATCAGGATGAATCCGTAAGGATTTTATCATAAAAAGGTTAACGCCTTAACTCCTTTTTCTCCATTTTGCTTTACCACTCCCCCTTTCTCCCCCTCTCCATTTTATGGAGAGGGGGTCAGGGGGTGAGGTCTGCTTCTTTCATCTGCTTAATCCGTTTAATCAGCTGTGACTTCTAAACCTTCCAACTTTCTAACTTTCAAACCTTCTAACTTTTTTAACAAAATCACCCCAACTTTGCTGGTGATTCGGATACGCCGCATGTATATAGGAGACCAAATATGAACTCTGTTTACGGTAAGCGAAAACGAGCTACTGAACTTTTGAACGATGAAAAAAATTATGAAAACAAAGGTCAGTAACGCCAGTAATGTCAGTTTCGCCAGTCGCCAGATCTCAGTTATTCGTCATTCGTTATTAGTCATTCATCTGAACCCTTGAACTTTTGAACCTTTTAACCATGAAAAAAATTATAGAAACACAGGTCAGTAACACCAGTATCGTCAGTAACGTCAGTATCGCCAGTCGCCAGATCTCAATCATTCGTCATTTCTTCTCGTACGCTTTGATCTTGTCTAATCGTGGAACGTGTCTTTCTCCTTCAAATTCTGTGGACAGCCACACATCTACAATCTTTTTAGCCTCTTCTTCCGAAACGAATTTGGAGGATAGAGCAAGCACGTTAGCATTATTATGCGCTCTTGCCAATTTTGCCATCTCTTCGTTCAAACATAAAGCTGACCTGATTCCCTTGACCTTATTGGCAGCGATGTTCATTCCGTTTCCGGTCCAGCAGATGGTGATGCCGAAATCAGAGTCCCCTTTCGCCACTGATTCTGCAACCTTGAAGCCGAAATCAGGATAATCTACGGATTCAGTGGAATGAGTGCCGAAGTCGGTTACTTGATGTCCTAACTCCATCAGATATTTTTTGATTTTATCTTTTAATTCAAATCCTTTATGGTCAGCTCCTAAAGCTATTTTCATTATTGCTCCTTATTATTGTCAAGCACCCCGCCATAGGTAGGGATGCTTGACCTACAAAACTACCACCTCTTAATCCCCTCCTTAACAAGGAGGGGACAGAGGAGAGGTTGCTCCGTCATGGTTCGACAAACTCACCACAAGTCCGTCATTAATCATTAATCATCTGTTTTTGCAATCGGTTCGCCTAAAGGCGAACACTCCAGCAAGTTTTCTTGCCCCATGACCCCCATTTAACAAATCGCCGCTCCTAAAGCTATAGAATAAAGTTTCATTTCGGCTGAGTCAGAACGGGAAAGAAGGACGATGGGAGCGCCTGCTCCCACCACCACTCCACCCACTTTTGCACCAGCTAAGTAAATCAAAGACTTGACGAAAATGTTTCCGGAGGCTATATCCGGCATCAAGAAAATATCGGTCTCTCCGGCTACGGGAGAGTCTATACCTTTCATCCGTGCTGACTCAACGTTGATAGCCACATCAAATGCGATCGGTCCATCTATTATCGCATCTTTAATGTCACCTCTTTCCGCCATCTTCACCAGACCAGCCGCATCCACAGTCTCCGGCATATCCGGATTGACCAGCTCTACCGCCGAAAGACAAGCCACTTTGGGCTTTTCTATCCCCAGCTTCTTGGCTACATCTACTGCATTCCTTATTATATCTGCTTTCTGTTTAATATCCGGTTTTATGTTCATCCCTCCGTCAGTCACCAACATCAGCTTGGGATACGACTTCACCTCCACCACCGCCACATGGCTCAATAAAGCGCCTGAGCGAATTCCGCTCTCCTTATCCAGAACTGCCTTGAGCAGGGTGGAGGTATCCACCTTACCTTTCATCAGCATTTCTGCTTTACCCTCTTTTACCATCTGGACCGCTACTTTACCGGTGAGTTTGGGATCGGGGACATTTACAATCTCTACTTCATCTAAAGTTAGTTTTTTCTTCTGGCATAACTGTTCTATCTTATTCTGGTCGCCGATAAGCACCGGTGAGATGATCCCTTCCTCCACAGCCTTTTTCACCGCTTCGATTATCTCCTCCCCTTCAGCTGAAGCGATGGCTAATCTCTTTCTCTTTTTGTTTTTTACGGTTGAGATCAACTGATCAAAACTGGTGATTATTTTATCAGGCATTAACAGGTTATTCATGCGATTCCCCTTGCTCTAGCTCTCCCTTGAGGAGAGAGGTAACGATGCAAATTAAAAATTCAAAGAGCAAAATCAAAAATTATCCTATGGATCCATAGGACAATTCAAAAATCAAAATTATCTTCTCTTATTCTACCATAGCTTTTTAATTTTGAATCTTAAATTGTGATTTTACATTTTGCTTTTTAAATTTTGAGTTTTCTTTATTCCCCCTCATCCTATCCCTCTTCCCAAAGAGGGTGTGTCATAATCATGTTTTGACTTTGTAGCCGTCCATATGGACGTAAGTTGTTGGAATTCAACAAGTGATTTTCGCAGACTAAAGTCTGCGGCTACAAAAAACCGAATTGTGACACACCCTCAAAGGGGAGAGGGTACTTTTCTCACACAAGCTTTTTATTACGAATAACTGCCATCACTTCACATAAGTTAGCCAACCATATTTGTCTTCCACCTCTCCTTGAACGATCTGGAAAAAACTTTCCTGAAGTTTTTTGGTGATCGGACCACGTTTGCCATTCCCTATTATGACTTTGTCTATGGATCTTATGGGGGTGATCTCCGCAGCGCTTCCGGTGAAAAAGACTTCATCTGCGATATATAAGGCTTCCCGGGGGATAGATTCCTCGATCACCTTTATCCCCATCTCGTGAGCTAAGGTAATCACCGTATTTCTGACGATGCCCGGTAAAATGGAGCAGCTGAAAGATGGAGTGATCAAAGCTCCATCTCTTACGATGAACACATTTTCGCCGCTTCCTTCGCTTACGAATCCGAACACGTCCAGGGAGATGCCTTCGACATAACCATGTTCCTTAGCTTCTAATTTTATCAACTGGGCATTCATATAGTTGGCGCCGCTTTTAGCCATAGCGGGCAGGGTATTGGGAGCCATCCGATTCCAGGAAGAGACGCAAACCGGCACTCCGTTTTCCAAAGCCTCCGGTCCCAGATATTTCCCCCATCTCCAGACCGCAATGGCTACATCCACTGGGCATCCGGTGGGATCAACTCCCAGTTGCTCATAACCTCGATAAACCACTGGCCGGATGTAACACTCGTCCAGCTTACTTATTTTTATCAGATCGATGATGGCTTGATTGATCTCCTCCTTGGTGAAAGGAATTTGCATGCGGTAAATTTTGCAGGAATTGAATAGCCGATCGGTATGAGCTTCCAATCTGAAGATAGCCGGACCCTTTTTGGTCTTATAACAGCGCTCCCCCTCGAAAAGGCTGGAGCCGTAGTGAACCACATGGGAGAGAACGTGAATTTTGGCGTCATCCCAGTTTATCAACTTGCCGTTCATCCATATCTTTTCCACTTTCTCGAAAGGCATAATTCCTCCTTAAGTTAATGTCAACATCTAAAATTAGGAAATTGAAATATCCTCTGGAGTATCAAGCCCCCCGCCATAGGCGGGGGATCTACGACTTCAGCTTAACCTAAAACCTCCTTTAACCAATCGCATGGCTGGTTCGCCTAAAGACGAACACTCCAAGCGAGTTTTCTTGACCCTTAACCCTACTTAGCAGTTATTTGTCATCAATCATTTGTTTTCAGACCCTATCTTTTACAGCTTGCTACCCCCAGCGCAATGGACATAAACTTGGTCTCGTGCGAATCTGCCCGGGAAGTCAATACCACCGGAGCCTTGGTTCCCACTACAATAGCGGCACACCTCGCTTGAGAAAATGCCATCAAAGTTTTGTAGATGGCATTTCCAGATTCGATGTTCGGACACAGAAGAATATCCACTTTTCCAGCCATCTCGCTTTTTACGCCTTTTATCCTGGCAGATTCTTCTGAGACTGCATTATCCAAGCCAAACGGACCATCCACTAAAGCACCTTTAATTTGTCCTCGCTTTGCCATCATGGAAAGACAGGCACAATCCAAAGTGGCGGGCATCTTGTCCGGATACACCTTTTCCACTGCCGCAATGCAAGCTACGTTAGGCAGTTTGATCCCCAGTGAATGTGCCACCTCCACCGCATTTTGGATGATTTGAGCTTTCTCCAGAAGTGTTGGGGCGATGTTTATGGCCGCGTCTGTGATCATCAAAAGTTTAGGGTAGGTGGGAATTTCAAAAACCGCCACATGGCTTATAAGCTTACCCGTTCCTAACCCTTTTTCCTTATCCAGAACCGCTTTCAGGAAATGAGCCGTTCCCACCAGTCCCTTCATCATAAAATCTGCCTCTCCTTCATTCACCATCTCACAACATTTAAGAGAAGCAGAAAACCCGTCACCTTCAGGTTGAATTTCAAATTTGCCGATATCTATTTTATTCTGAGTGGCAAGCCGTTCTATCTTATCCTGCCTGCCTATCAAAACCGCCTTTACAATCTTTTCCCTCCGGGCTTGCTCCAATGCCAGAAGGACCTCTTCATCCTCTGCTTGTGCTACCGCCACTTTTTTGGGACCTATGCTTTTAGCTAAAGTCAGGACATCATCTAATTTTCTCATAAACCGTGGATTTATTCCGATATAGTATTCAGAACCATTATAGTGATTGACCATCCCGTTCAAAGTATTATAATATAAAAACACGGTTTCGACAAAGCAAGAAAATAAAGGCGGAGAAAAAATGGGAAAGGGAAGCGAGGTTAGTAGCCGAAGGTATGAATCATCCGGTTTTCACCGCAGGTGTCAGGGACTGCTGAAAAAGTCCCTTCTGTGATAAGATCAGCAAGAAGAGTTTGTCGTGGCAACAGCTTTTATGACTGTCCGCATTAAAGTTAGGACAGGGATCCCGTAAAAGCGGGATTTCGCACGCTCAACCAGCCCTGAACCGTCTGGTTCAGGACAAGCCCCGTCCCTACGAACTCCAATCCCTCAATAACGGGTTTTTCAACTCACCCTATAGGCAGGGGACACCCCAATAAACTTTTTCCGTTAGACTTTTTCTTAAGCTGTCTAAAAAAACCCTTGACAAGCAAAAAGAGACCTTTATATTAGTCACCCGTATAATTTATTGCACCTTGTTTAGAGTTTTTGGGACGGTTAGGTGTTTTAGAAGTTCAGCCAGCAAGGTGCAGTGGGAGTTTTTAAATCAGCTGGTTGTTCGTGAGCCAGCATAAACGTAAACAGGAGAAGGGGAGAAAAGGAAAAAACTCGAAGCAGGATGTGTGCCCGTTGGGTGCGTATCCTTCTTTTTTTACTTTGCACAAAATAATAGTCAAATGCTCCAAGGTATCCGATAATCAAACTTAACGTTTATTATGCCAAACTTGGCATTTTCGAGGAGGTGGTGTAGTTAAAGATCAAGACTTGAAAATAAGCTGCAGGATTTATCATAGTAATCCAGCCTAAGGGGGGATGGTTCATGAAAGGAAAAGAGAAAAAGATGTATGCAGGGAAGCCGGACTTGCAGGCATCCTAATATATTAACTAAACTCACCCGGCAGAGAGGGAGTTAAAATGTATAAACGTATTGCAGTAGTTTTAGCAGTTCTTAGTTTATTGATCTTCATTGGCTGCGCCAAGCCACCGGAGCAAGAAATACAAAAGGCAAACACCGCTATTGATGCTGCCAAAGCCGCAGAAGCTGAGGAATATGTTCCTGAGTCTTTCCAAGTCGCCATGGATACCTTAAGAGCGGCTGAAGCCGCTAAGACGGAAGCAGACGGCAAGTTTGCTCTCTTCAGAAGCTATAGTAAGGCAAAAGCGCTGTATGTCACTGCCGAAGCTTTAGCTAACACGGCGGGACAAGAAGCTGCAGCCGAAAAGGAGCGAGTGAAGCAGGAAGTATCAAATCTGCTGGTTCAGGCCAAGGCATCATTAGATTCTGCTACCGCGGCTTTAGCCAAAGCCCCTAAGGGCAAAGGCTCCAAAGCGGACATAGAGCTGATAAAGAACGATCTGGCTGCGGCTCAAGCCAGTTTTGACGACGCTAATAATGATTTCAATGCAGGGAAATATAAAATCGCCAAAGCAAAAGTCGAAGCCGCCATGCAAAAAGCCGGTGCGGTAATAACTGAAATTGAGCAGGCCAAAGCTAATAAAGCGGGCAAGAAGTAATCATCATTAGAGCCTGTCGAAAAAACCTTTTTTCATGGCGAGGAGCTCAACTTGACGATGAAGTCCTGCGGGAGCGGGACATTAGTCGAAATGATTAGGATTAGGGTTTTTCGACCAGCGCATTAGTTACCTAAAACCGTATATTAGGATAGCCAGCGGGGGATCGTCGGAAAGGACGACCCCCGCTTGAGATTTTGTCAGCACAGAGGGACGGTCGTTTCACCGCATTCGGGGAGGGGTTCGTCTGAGTTCGAGGTTCAGGTTTTTACTAATCATAGTGTTTGTGGTTATTCTTTTTTCGGGACTGGCCGCTTTTTTTCTTCCGAGCAACCATCCTCCAATTCAATCTTTAGAGAATGCCAAGCGGGCGCTTAATCAGGCGGTGAATGCATCTGCTTTGCGCTATGCGGAAAAACCTTATCGTTTGGCTCAAGAGCTTTTGCATAATGGCTGGATGGAGATGGCACGCCAAAATGGTCGGCTGGCTCCTTTTCGTAACTATGAAGCTGCGGATTCCCTCCTCCTTCTGGCGACCCAGATGGCACAACAGGCGGCTTCTCAGTCGCAGGAGCGCATCCGCTATCTGGATTCTTTGGCAGAAAGCGAGCGGATTGATTTAGAAAACGAGCTTCTACAGTGCCGGGAAGCCTTGGATGGTGGTTCGTGGGCGAATTTCAGAGCGGAGCGCTATTGGTCTTCTGCTGATTTATCCCTTAAAACCAGCGAATTGCTCGTCAGCCAAGGTGAATATGAAGAAGCTCAGAAGATTGCAGCAAAGGGAAGAACATCACTTCATCAGTTAGTCGATCTATTGGCGGAATATGCTAACGATGAAGCACACAAAATAAACGTCTGGCGTCGCTGGATTGAAGAAACCTTAGCCGATTCACGCACCAACGGCACTTGCGCCGTAATAGTAGATAAAGCCGCACACAAAACCTATTTAGTGCGTGCCGGAGAGCTTTTGCATACGTATGATTGTGAGCTGGGTTACAATTCAGTCCATCAGAAGCTCTTTGCGGGAGACGGAGCTACACCGGAGGGAAAATATCAGATCTCTGCGGTCAAACGTGCCAGCAAGTATTACCGGGCATTGCTTATCAACTACCCTAACCAAATGGATCGAAATCGTTTTAGTGAAAACAAAAGAAAAGGCATTATCTCCCCTCATGCCCGTATTGGCGGACTTATCGAGATCCACGGTGGAGGGGGACAAGAAAGAGACTGGACCGATGGTTGTGTGGCTTTAACGGATAAAGAGATGGATCGTATTATGCAATTCGTCACGGTGGGCACTCCGGTGATCATCGTGCGTCGATCGGACCAATGGCCATGAAACTGGTATGGTTTATCATAATCCCTGTGATATTGATGACGGGGCTGGTGGTGTTTGTGCTCGTAACTACCGGAAGAGAAACCCCTTCGAATCAGGCTTTTGTGTTCAACGACTCATTGCTGACCCATCTTCCGGAAGACGACAAGCTCGCATTGAAGGAGTTGGAGAATACTCGGACCTCACTTGCCAAAATCAAACCGTCCAAACCTTATATCGTCATAGACACCCATGCCAACATACTCTCTCTGCGCACCGAAGATTCCGTTCTTTTCAAGGGCGTCTGTTCTACCGGATCCGGTGGAGAGCTGATCGATAGTCTCAGCGGTCGCAGATGGAGTTTCGCAACTCCTCATGGCGCATATAAGGTCGCTAGCAAATTAGCGGACCCTTGGTGGCGAAAACCCGACTGGGCTTTCATAGAGGATAATGAGCCTATTCCCTCTGATCCGAATGAGCGACTGGACCCCGAGATGCTGGGCGCCTATGCCATGGGATTTGGCGACAATTACTTCATTCATGGCACGATTTATGAGCGTCTTCTCGGAGTCAGCGTCACCCACGGCTGTGTGCGTCTGGGATACGACGATTTAAAGAAGCTTTATGACATGGTTTCGATCGGAACTTTAGTCTATATTTTCTGATACAGACGTGAGAAATAAGTTGACATACCCCTCACCCTCTCCCACAAGGGGAGAGGGGACTCTATAAATCTCCTCCCTCGATGGGAGGGTGTAAGGGGGAGGGTGAATATGTTAATTTATTGAATTCATTTGCGTTAATTCATGAAAAAAATGGCTTCCCCATCTCGATGGATTACTCTACCCCTGTGTATTCTCTTAGCCTGCACGATATTCTTAACCTGCCAAAAGAAGCATTCAGAACAAACGTCCATCCCAGAATCAAGCGATAAAAAATGGGAGCGCCAGCGATCTGAATTAGAGTATCGCCTGCTTCAGACTGAGCTGGCTTTAGCAAAATCGGATTCGCTTTATCTGGTGCTCAATCTAAAACAGAATGAGCTGCAATTAAAACTCAAGGGAACTGTTGTTTGGAATTGTCCCATCAACATTATTAATACGGACTCTCAAGAAGTGTGGAATTTTGCAGAGCGTTTTGAAGGGGACGAAAAGCTATTGATACGTCCCATTTCATATAAATACCTGTTCACTGCCCAGAATAAAACTCCGGACTCGATATTGGTAATCATAAGTGACGCAGTCAGGGCAAAGCCTGAGCTTATGCAGAGAGACGTGCCGGGACGGTTTGAGTTGCTATGGGGCTTTGGCTTGACTTTAGAAATACACACCGATATAGCTGGTAAATCTAAATCCAGCTTCAAAAATGCCAGAATGGAGATACGACATGCCTTACGCCGTCCATTCGGTGAGGCGCATATTATTGTGAGAATGGATCCGAATGACGCTCTCACTTTTTACCGTGCCATCCATCCGGGCATGCCCACCCTGCTTTATCCTCCTAAATGAGCGATATTCTGACCATGGGGAACAATAGTGTTTTGGCTCACCTTCATGTTGCTCGTCATTTGTTACTAAATTCCAACATTTGGTTCAATCAAAAATACGAAATGGAACCGAGGTTAAAAAAACTTGCTTTTGGATTAAAATAGAATACAATAAGAAAAGTCCTTCTCGAAGAGTATCAGGTGAGGTTTTCAGGATTCGAGGAAAAACCAATGATCTTACGGCAATAAACCATGAAACAGACGCCTGAAGTTATAAACAAACTTAAGAAAAAGGGAGATATGAAGATTATTACAAAGGGCGGGAAATTAATAACCCGAAAGAAGTTGTTTGCGGAAAAGGAATTGTTTCATAAACAACTCGCCAAATTGCCGTTTGAGAGAAAGATAAGAATGCTGGTTCAATTACAAAAGATCACAGTTTCAATTTTGAAATTACCGAAGAAAAAACAAAGAGCCCGGAAGATTTTTCCGGAATTATCTGACAAGGTCTTGTAGGTCAAACATGGTGTAACTTGCTTGATCCACATGGATCAACCACCCCGCTCTTGGTGAAGATGTTTGACATATAAAAATCAATACGTTTTGATAGGGAACCTTACCCCGCCCCATATGAAAGGTCGAGGGTGAGGGCATCCTCGACCAACGAATCAACTCTTTTTGTTATCCAGAAAAACAGAACAAGCCGAACAGAAATCTTTGGATTTGAAATCGATCTCTTCCGCATAAGTGGAAGTGAACATCACGCAGTTGGGTTCACGGCTGTGAACTAAACCGAAAGTGTGCCCCAATTCGTGGATAGCTTCTTTTTCCAGACGTTCTTTAAGTCGTTCCGGATTCTTAGGCAATCCATATAGCTCGTCTCTCAAACGAAAGCTGGAGACCACCGCCGCTTTACCTTGCAATTGTGCTTCTCCGAAGACAAAAGTTAAGACCGGGACATAGAGGTCCACACCGGTAACTCCCAGTATCTTGCAATCTTCTAAAGGAGCTAAGTCCAAAATTCGGGACAAAATCCAGGTGGAGTTGTATTGATTTCGAACCGGATCATATCCTTCCTTTAAGGAAAAAGGCGCATCCAGTAAGGCAACGGGAAGTTTGAAAGCATGGGAGAGAGTGGAAGCCAGATCCGCTAAAAGCTGGCTATCTGAAAAACGAAGTGGCAGTATATAGATGTTCACGTCTATTTTCGTAGACCATATTTTTCTGTTCTGTCAGGACCTTAGTCCTGACAGTCAACTACTGCGTCAGGAGTAGCTCCTGACGCAACCACTATTTTCGTAAGCCATATTTTTCAATTTTGTTATAGAGCGTGGTGCGGTCAATACCCAAAGCTTCGGAGGCACGGGTGATGTTCCAGCCGGTCTGCTCCAAGATGTTTTTTATGTGAGCTTTTTCCACCGATTCCATGCTTTGATCCTGAGGCATGGATTTGGAGACGCGCGGAATAGGAAGCTGGTCTGCGGTAATGGAAGGTCCGCTGGCTACCACCACCGACCTCTCTATGGCATTCCTCAGCTCTCGCACGTTACCGGGCCAATCGTAGCCTTTAAGTAGCTCCATAGCGTCCAAAGAAAAGCTGGTTACAGGTTTGTTCATAGCATCGGTTAATTTTTTCAAAAAATAGTTAGCCAGAATAGGTATGTCGGAGCGCCTTTCTCTCAAGGGAGGGATGGAAATGGAAAAAACGTTCAGCCGGTAATAAAGATCTTCTCTGAATATCCCCTCTTTGACCGCTAATTCCAAATCCCGGTTGGTGGCGCAGATCAGTCGGAAATCCACCTTGATGACATCATCCCCTCCCACCCGGGTGAACTGTTTGGTCTCAATTACCCGCAGAAGATCTGTTTGAGTTTTTGGATCAATGTTACCTACTTCATCCAAAAAAACGGTTCCGCCATCTGCCATCTCCAGTTTCCCTTTGCGCCGATACAAAGCTCCGGTGAAAGCTCCCTTTTCATGCCCGAAAAACTCACTTTCGGTAAGCCCCTCGGTCAAACCTCCGCAGTTTACGGTTATGATGGGAAAAAATCGTCGGGAGCTGTTGGAATGAATCGCCCTTGCGATCAGCTCCTTGCCGGTTCCGCTCTCTCCCCGGATCATCACCGTGGTATCCGTAGGAGCCACCGCTTTGATTAGATCGAAGACCTTGAGCATGGAGGGACTTTGCCCGATGATCTGGTCTATCTCATAAAGCTCCTGAATTCGCTCCTTAAGCTGAAGGTTCTCCGAAAGCAGTCGCCTCTGTTTTATCACGTTGGTAACTAAGTGAGACAGATAATCCGGATCCACAGGTTTAGTCACGTAATCGTATGCTCCCTCTTTGAGGGATTTCACTGCGGTATCCACGGAAGCATAAGCGGTGATCATGATAATGGTAGCGCTGGAGTCGATGCTCTTGATTCTCTGCTGTAGCTCCATGCCGTCCATGCCCGGCAGTTTGATGTCTAAGAAGATAATGTCGAAAACTCCCGGCTTAAGCTTTTTTAAAGCCTCGGTGGCATCCGCAGCCGAGTCAACTTTATAGCCGTCTTCTTTGAACCATTTGGTCAAAGAATCCCGCACGGATAGCTCATCGTCCACCACCAATAGGCTTATAGTGTTATCTTTTTTATCGGGGCTCATTACTCCTTCCTCCTATTCCACTTTGCAAACACATTTGAGTATTTCTCATTGTCTTTGCGAGCGACTGAAAGGAGCGAAGCCCCGCCAATGGCGGGGCTTCGGCTTCGCCTCGCAATGACATCTATCACTCTGGTTCGGGCGGGGGTTTAACCCCCGCCCGAACAGTAAGATTCCCTTTCCTGTTCTTACCAAATCCTCAAACCTGACGGAAAATATCAAAACTCTACACCTGTGCATCCTTTGGTAAGAATTCCTTCCTTTTCTCCTCCAACATCTGTTGGGGAAGCTCAATTACGAAAGTGGTGCCTTGTCCCACCACCGATTGAACGCTAATTTTCCCCTCGTGTCTTTCTATAATCCCATAGCTGACGGATAAACCTAATCCTACTCCTTTTCCTTCCTTCTTGGTAGTAAAGAAAGGCTCGAAGATGTGGGGCAGATCTTTGGTAGATATGCCTGAACCGGTGTCCTGGATTTCGATTCTTACTTTCCTCTTATTTGAATCGGAGCTGGTTTTTAAAGTTAAGGCGCCGCCACCCGGCATGGCTTCTACTGCATTAACTAAAATGGCTAAGACGGCTTGCTGTATTTGATCCTTATCGCACATCACTTCAACCTTTCCCGGCTGATAAGCTTTTACTAACTTAATATTGTTCAGCTTCAGGTGATGGTCCACTAACTGGATACACCGGTCTAAAATTCCATGTAAATCCACGACCGCAAATTCACCCATCTGCCTTTTAGAGAAAAGCAGAAGGTTTTTGACTATATTCCCACAGCGGGTTGTCTCTTCAGCTATTATCGCTAAGTCCTGCTGGCTGGATGCAAGTTGCTCTGGAGTCAAATTGGGTGAAGCCAGTCTCTTTTGCAAAAGCTTAGCGTAGGTCAAAATCCCTCCTAAGGGATTATTCAGCTCATGCGCCACTGTGGCAGAAAGCTTTCCCAACGAAGCCATCTTCTCCATCTGAATTAGATGCGCCTGAATCTCCTCTAACTCCTGCGTTTTCTCCAGGACTCTCTGTTGCAGAGTCTCAGACCATTGAGTGATCTCCTGGTGGGCTTTCTTCAGCTCCGCGGTCATGGTGTTGAAAGAATTCGCCAGATCACCAATCTCGTCTTTCCTCTGAAGAGGAATGGTATAATCTAAGTTGCCGGAAGCGATAGCGCGGGTACCTTCGGTCAGCTTCCGCACCGGAGCACGAATCAGCGTATAGATCAAGATTCCGGTCACCAAAAGAACGCTGAACACTAAGATAAAAGAAGCCAGCATGGTCTGGCGGCGGCTGTGGGCGATGTCGGCATCCACCGTGTTTAAAGACATCTGCACGTCCAAAACTCCCAGGATGAATTTCTCGTTCGGGTGCGGATGACATCCTGAGCCATAACAGGCGGTCTCGTTTTCTATAGGATTGATTAATGCCAACATCCTGTGCCCGTCCGGAGCAGTTATGATCCGGTGGCGTTCTTTGGTGGCTAAGGCTTTGAGCGGCTCGGGATAACGGTGGCATACCTGACAAGCTTCCGAGTTGATGGAAACCCGGCTCAATCTCTCCTGCTGGTTGGTGGTGAAAATGATATTACCCTTTTTGTCGTAAATTCGTATAACCTCAAATCCCGGCATTTTGCTGAAGTTATTGAATATCTGATGAATGTCCTCCTTGCGATTTATGAGCATGCTGTAGTGGGTCGATTCCTTGATCAGATCGGTAGTGCGGAGGGCGGCAAATTGAACCTGCTCCAAAAGGTCTTTGGTCTGGCTTTTGGCGTTTAAAAAGGTAAAAATTGCCAGTCCCACAAACATCACCAAAAAGAGCGCAATGAAAAGTTTTGATCCTAATGACATAATTTTACTAATTCACCTTCGATCTGATACGAGAAAACTCGCATCTTTTGTGTCACGGCATTTTAATATACACCTTTTTTAAACAAAGAAAAGCCTTTTTCTTCCTCATCCGTTTCATCCGTTTAATCTGTTGGGAAAGCTTCTATTCGTCATTTTTTTAAAGATTTTCTTGACTTTTCCAATTTTCAAGTTATAATATCATTGATTTTCCGTTTGCCATAGGATTAGAAATGCGTAAACCAATTACCTTAGAAAGGAGTCAAAAATGACTAGGTCGAAGAACTCACTAAAAGCGGGTAAGCTATTGGTTTTGGTTGTTTTGCTTTTTGTGGGTATAACAATTATAGTGAGCTTGCCAAACTATGCCTTTGCCCAGGTTGACACCGCTTGGATGAGAAGATACAACGGACCCGGAAACTTGGGTGATCCTGCGGGCAACACTAACACAAATAATGCGAAAGAAGGACTGCTTCTCCCTTTAGAGAATTTGAAGGGGCGAAGCGCAAGAGACTTTTTAAAGTCTGATGGGCGGATTGACCTTAAAGCCATTCGGGAGTCAGGGTACCAAGGTCCACTTGATTTGAAGGGATACAATGTGGAAACTGACCCTCGTACCGGTGAGCTAGTTCTGTCACCAAATGAAAACGCAAGAATGTTCAGCGATCCTGACGACATCTACTGGTCACCCTTGGGTTCGGGTATGAATTCCTATGTCCTTGCCCTGGCGATCTATGACAACAAGCTGATTGCGGGGGGAGGGTTTAACACCGCTGGTGGCGTGGGTGCTAACCATATTGCTTCCTGGGACGGTTCCTCCTGGTCACCCCTGGGATCGGGGATAAATAACTACGGTGTCCATGCCCTGGTGGTCTATGACAACAGGCTGATTGCGGGGGGAGGGTTTACCACCGCTGGGGGTGTGAGTGCTAATAATATAGCCTCCTGGGACGGTTCCTCCTGGTCACCCTTGGGTTCGGGGATGGATTACAGTGTCGCTGCCCTGATGGTCTATGACAACAAGCTGATTGCGGGGGGATGGTTTACCACCGCCGGTGGCGTGGGTGCTAACCGTATTGCTTCCTGGGACGGTTCCACTTGGTCACCCTTGGGATCGGGGATGGGTGGTGGAGACTCTGATACCTTTGTCTATGCTCTTGCGGTCTACGATAACAAGCTGTTCGCTGGGGGATGGTTTACCACCGCCGGGGGCGTTAGTGCAAATGCTATTGCCTCCTGGGATGGTTCCTTCTGGTCACCCTTGGGGTCGGGGTTAGGGGGATACTATCTTAGTGTCTTGGAAATGGCGGTCTATGATAACCAGTTGATAGTGGGGGGATATTTTACCACCGCCGGGGGCGACAATGCACATAATATTGCCTCGTGGGACGGTTCCTCCTGGTCACCCTTGGGATCGGGGTTGAATGGCAGTGTCAATGCCCTGGTGGTCTATGATAACCAGTTGATAGCGGGGGGATATTTTACCACCGCCGGGGGTGATAGTGCCAAGCGTATTGCCTCCTGGGATGGTTCCTCTTGGTTCCCCTTGGGTTCTGGGATGAATAACCCGGTGGATGCCCTGGCGGTCTATGACAGCAAGCTTATTGCGGGGGGACATTTTACTACCGCCGGGGGTAAGTCGTCGCCATATATTGCCCAGTGGACAAAACATGAGAATAATCAAACGCCGACTGCATATATAGACAGTGTAATTCCTAATCCTTCACCCAAAGGTCAACCTGTCTGGTTCTATGGACATGGACAGGATTCGGATGGCAATATCACCTGGTATGAATGGACAAACAGCTCGAACGAATTGTTGTCTATTGATTCTGCTTTTTCCTTTTGGTCCCTGCCGCTTGGGGTACAAACTATCTACTTCAGGGTGATGGACGACGACAGCGCGTGGTCAGCCAAGGCATCTGTCACCGTGACTATTCAACCCTCCAATGAGCCCCCAGTGGCAGAAGCGGGCGGACCCTACTTCGGACGCGCACATGAATTGATCCAATTCTCCGGAGGCAGCAGCTATGACCCCGACGGCAATATCGTGCAGTATGATTGGAAGTTTGGTCAGTGGTATGCCCCTTGGATGGACAACCTCGGTCCAAATCCAACTTATAGATTCTTATATCCCTATTGGGGACCGGTTCTCTTACGAGTTCATGACAACGCTGGAGCGATCGACATTGACACTGCGATCGCTTGGATATTCACTGACAGCCAAGGATGGGACATTCACCTTCAAGCAGTCGACATATGGGGAAAAGGGGCTCTCTGTGAGGCTTATCTTATTGTTGGCCAGGACACCGTGGCAAGATGCTTTGCTCCTGTGGGTGATGTCTCGTTTAGACATATTCCGGTTGGTAACTACAAACTCGCTATCGCAGGTTACGCATGCGATGGCGGTACCATCTCAAAATCAATCACAATAAATCTTGAGGGAGGTAACAAGGAATTAGGTACTGTTATCCTTGAGTATGATGTCCCTCATACGATATTTTACGTCGGCAGCGAAACTGATCCAGTAGCATACTATCAAGTGGATTTCCAATCTGCTTGGGATCCAGGTACGACTTCCGATCGAAAAGTGAACATGGTTATAACCATTTATACAAACTTGCATTATTGCTGGCTGGCTGAGCACTCCGAGTTCTGGTGTTGGAGCGATCCAGCGGGCAGAATCTCGTATGAGGATGGCTCGGGGGAAGTGTCAATGGTTCCATTTCCATCGTTAGACTGGATACCCTATGGTGACTGGAGGCAACTGCCTATCTCCTATCAGTATCTCACGTGGTTTCACATAGCTGATTTCGTGATGGAACCGAATCTATTCAAGCTTCTGGTTATTGCGATTCCGGAACTCTTCAATAGTTACACGAGTCAAGTCGTCTATGAAGCGGGTGAACAACCATGGAGCTGTTTCGAGCAGTCCGACCAGGTTTTCGTTATCGAACAGGGTCCTTGCCACCTGATGGGCCATAGGGTCACCGTTCCCATTGACCTGAATGAGCCTGGACTTGTTACGGTCCGGCTGTTCAGCGCCTTCCGCTTAATGGGTCTATTCAATCCTAATCCCCCATACGTTGCAGTTGTACCAGTGGGAAAGAACCTGGAATGGCAATTCGAAATTGGATCGACTGCCAAAGGGCTAACAGTGACTGGGCTATGCCCCATTGATTTAGTTGTTACCGACCCCCAGGGTGACACTATTAGCAAGGGGGGTTCGCAAATACCCTCTGCAAGATATTTCGAGCAGGACTTGAATGGCGACGGAGAACTTGAAGATCAAGTGTACATTCCGAATGCTCTCTATGGAGAATACAAGGTACGAGTAATTCCTTCTCCCGAGGCCAATCCTACGGACTCGTTCTCTATCTTTGCCTCTGCGGACAACCTAACTCACGTGCTGGCTGAAAATGTCATGATCAGAGATATCCCGACTCAGCCTTATACTTTCCAGCCCCTGCTGTATCTTTCCGGTGACGCCAACGGAAGTGGGTTGATAGAGCTTGGAGATGTGGTTTACTTAATAACCTATCTATATAAAAACGGTCCTGCTCCTAATCCATTATTGGCTGGAGATGCTAATTGCAGCGGAGAGGTTGAACTTGGTGACGTGGTTTATTTAATCACCTATCTATACAAAGCAGGACCTCCACCGTCCTGCAAATAAAATTGTAGGGGTTTGATTCATGGATCGACTTCGCTCACCATCCTGAGCTTATCGAAGGATCAAGCCCGAAGGGTCGCATGAATGCCCAGACGGGCACGTCCGTGCGACCCCTACCGCAAGAACACACAGATAAAAGCCCCAGCATTGGCAGTGCTGGGGCTTTTTCATACCTTTGTTATAAGTTAGCTCAAGAAACTGAAACCTAAAACCTACGCAAGCTTTGCTTGCGCACTCCATCTGGCTCCCCCTGGATTGAGTTGTTAGGCGCTGCTCTTCAGCATTTGTAAGAATGAAACTTCAGAAATATTCGCCTGTTTTTTTGCATGTTCGATGGTCATGCTTACCAGGTTACCCTTTTCATCCAAGTCGATATAAAGATCCTCGGTTATTTCTTTTGTTTCTGCTATGGGTGTTTCTGAAAATTCGATTAATGCCGTATCTGTATCTGTAAAATACCTAATTTTCATGTTCAGTCCTCCTTAAAGCTTCTATCAAAAAATGCATTATGAACTGTTTCTCCGTCTTCCAAAAGTATCACTCTAAGGTATTTTCCCACTTCTTCGATAAAACACCATTTTCTTATTCTGCCATCAGTTTGAGCTTCTGTTTTCAAAGGATTGTCGATGGTTCTGGCTATCCATTCCTCTTTTATGATTGCCCTATCTGGTCGCCTTCTGACGAATAGAAAATATTGCGTAAATTTCATAACCGTATTTTATCATTCCTTGCTCCCACTGAATTGCTCTTTCGACAATCCACCGGGGAGCAGGTTTCGGATGCCCGATATACCAAATATTTAATAAACAATACACAAATGCACGTTCACTGTCAAGACAAATTGCTATATAACCTATATAAAAGCATCAGTATTAGCAGTTACCTTGAAGAAAATTCAAGTTTAGGTTCCAGGAGTCTGGTAGTCTCAGGAGCTAATCCCTTTATCCTCACTCTGATTATGGGTCGACCTTCTTTTTCTGCTTGGGTGGCAAAGTAGAGATTGTATTGGGTTAGCTCCGGATCAGACTCGTCTATAAAAATGATAACCGCTTCGGGCTGAATCTTTGCCGCCAATTCAGGATGATCCAACATATACTTACCAAATTCTGAAGAAAGCTCGATATTCTTTTTTACCATTTCTTCTTTATTCATCTTTTTTCTAGTGCCATCTGTCAAAGGAATAACGTATTCAATGCTTTTATTCACAGTTTTAATATACCAGATTTATGAAGTCAGTCAATACATAATTGCCTTTTAACCAGCTACGTCAGGAGCCCGACGGGTCGTATGTCTGCCAAAGGCAGATCCGCCTATGGCGGAAATGCGATCCCTACTCTTAGCCCGTCAATTTCTGCTGCTTTCTCATTGTTTTCCTAAATTATTCTTGACAAAAGGTAAGTGGGATTTATTTTATCGGGATGAATTGCGTATATTTTAATTTGATCGAGGAGACGAAACTTATTTCTTAGGAGGAGGTTAAAAAATGAAAAGAGGTTTAATCAAGGCATTGGTAACACTTATTTTGGGCGGGCTATTATGGGTTTCGATGCTTTCGACAGGAATGGCTCAACAGTTGAAGATCGGGTATGTGGACGTGGTGCGCTTGAAAAAGGATTATAAGGAGTTTATGGAAGCGGAGGCAAAATACGAAAAGCTGATGGCTGTCTGGCAGGTAAAGGCAGATTCCATGCAGAACGCCATAAAGGATATGTCGGACAAATTGGAAAAGCCCAGCCCTTTGTTGACCGAACAAGGGAAAAATGACTTAAGGGAAAAACTCTTGGCAAAACAGAATGAATATCAGATGTTCGTCAGTCAGGTGATGGGGCAGGATGGCGAGGCGGCTAAAAAAGAGGCGGAGCTTTCCAAGCCATTGATAGACAAGATAAACACGACGATAAGGCTTATCGCCCTTAAGGGGAATTATGCCTATGTATTGGACTCCACCGCGGGCAGTGTCTTGTATGCCGCCGAAGCATACGACCTCACCGATCAGGTTTTAGCAGAGCTTAATAAATAGGAAGCAATCCTAATAAGGGAAGTTCGGCAAAAGGCAGGATGGGATAGATCCTTATAGGATATTGTGAAATCAAAAAATTTTCAAGAAATTGCATTTTTCTCTTGACAGAAAGAGAAAAGGGATTTTAATTTATATTAAACAGATCAAGCAGAGGATGCGTAACAGAATTGTAGATGAAGTATAAGGAAAATAATAAAACGAAAGTAAACATTGAAGTTTAGAGTAGAGGAGGGGAGCGAAGTTTAAATCCACGCAGAAGGTAGTTTCTCACGGTTATGAAATCTTAGTTTTACCTGCCGCAGATGCCACGGAGGCGTCAACAACAAAAGTAAACCAGCAGAAAGACAGAAGGGTCAACCAATAGATATTTGTGAAGGGGTTGTTGCTCGTTAGGGTAAGAAGGCAGTCTGTGCCTAAAAGAGAGTTGCATCTTTTTAGGCAAAGAGGAGTTTGTAGGTATTCAATACCCTTAATGAGTGAGAGGCGTAAACTTATGACTGAAATCCTCTTCCCATTCGGTTTTTTTCATGGGAACAGGGGGTCAGTGGTTAACTGTAATTTGTTTTCTCATAAGTGAAAAGGAGGTGGTGTGGAAATGCTAAATGGGAGACAAGAAGGGAAGAAAGGGGAAAACATTAACTTCATTCCTTTTATGAAAGGAGGTTCAGTGATGTCCCGAAAAATCTTAGCAGGACTAATGGTTCTGACTTTGGTGCTTTTGGGTTCAATCGCTATGGCGGATTGCGGGAATTCTTTGACTTATCAGCTGGTTCCTAGTCGGTCTGCCAACACTGCAGTGGTGAGGGTTTATCTGGAGAACTCCAAGGGAATAGCCGGTGTCTCCGTTCCTTTAAGCTTTGGAACTGCAGGCTCCGACATCCAGTGCACCAAGATCGATTTCACCGGAAGCCGGGTGGCGCATTTTCAAAAGTTTCCCACCATAGACAACCAGAACAAAAGGTTGTTGATCGGTTTAATCCGTGACATTGGTGAGAACATTGATGACGTTCTGCCCGCGGGTGAAGGTTTGATCGCCACGCTTTACTTCAACTCCGTGAAGACGCGTTGCCTCCCCGAGCTGAAAATCACTCCCTGGCCGCTTGATGGCGGAAAGCTTTTCTTTGACATGGTGAATGAGAAGGGATATTCCGTCTGCGGCTCCAACACGCCGGATGCAAATATTCCCATTGCCATTAAGCCGGGTGGCGAAGGTGAATCAGAAGTGACCAAGCCAGCTCAGTTCAACTTAGAGCCGAACTATCCCAATCCTTTTAACCCGGAGACGGTGATTAAGTTCAGCCTGCCTGAAGATTCTCGAGTTACCCTTAGGATTTACAACATCCTGGGACAGGTGGTCAACACTCTGGTGAATGAGATGCTTCCAGCCGGAGTCCATTCGGTCACCTGGAATGGGAAAAACGAGCAGGGGAACGACGTAACAAGCGGAATTTATTTCTATCGCATCAAAGCTGGCGACTACGAGTCGATCCAAAAGATGACTCTGCTAAGATAAGTGGAAGACTAACCTGTCCCCTTAACGGGGAATTACCATGTAACCAAAAGAGAAGAAAACTCCCTGGCCCTCACGGGCCAGGGTTTTTTTTGCGTAAAAGGGAATGCTTCAGATAAATGTCTCCTTTTATGTATTCATCAAGAAGAATGAGAGTTACTCGGTTTTCGATCACGAAGCTCGTACCGAAGTTCGATTTTTCGGTGATCCAAGCTCGATTTCATTTTGTCTTGCAGTCTTCCTTTTATCTGCTTTGTGCGCTCAACCATCTGGTTCACCCGGGTTTTTGGATTCCCTGCTTCTTACCCGTCTTCAAAAAAACTGCAAACCTCTTTTATTCGTCATTCGTCATGGTTCGACAGTTCGACGGTTCGATTTCACTCACCGCCCTGAGCTTGTCGAAGGGAGCAAAGTCGAAGGACAAACTCACCACAAGTCAGTCATTAGTCATGCTTTTATTTTCCATTTTACTTAGTTTTAATTATTTTGTTGACAATCCAACTGAAAGAATGTAAAATAATCACTGACTGTGATTCTATTGGGGTATAACAAAGCTTGATAAGATAGGTTGACTGAAAAGGAAAGCTCGTGAAAAATAACTTTGATGACAGAATAGAGATAAATCCTAAGATTATGTTGGGGAAACCGGTCATTACTGGAACTCGTATTCCGGTATACTTAATTTTGGAGTTATACGCGGGGGGATATTCATCCCGAAGAATCCTTAAAGCTTATCCTGCGCTAACAGGGGAAGATTTAAAGGCGGCATTATGGTATGCCTCTAAGACTCTGAAAAATGAGGAGATACGAGAGTTTACCATCCAAGGAAAAGAGGCATGAGATTCCTAATAGATGAGAATATTTCGCCGGAAACGGAATGGCTTCTGAAATCTTGGAAACACGATGTAAGCTCTATTGCAGGGAAAAATATAAGGGGCGTGGATGATTTAGAAGTTATTCGAATTGCAAAAAGAGAAAAAAGGGTAATACTAACTCAGGATTTGGATTTTGGAAGATTATATTACTTCATGATGAAAGCTGAAGTGGGAATAATAGTAGTGAGGCAAAAGAGAGCTCAAACAGTTGAAACCGTTCACCAAGCGTTGAAACGAGTGTTTGAATTTATCCGAAAAGAAAATATCAGCCAGCAGATCATGGAGTGCTCTCTTACCATTATTAGCGAAAGAAAAATACGGATTATCACCAAATGAATTGACGGGAAATTCTTCGGGGCGTGGCTCAGTCCGGTAGAGCACTTGGTTCGGGACCAAGGTGTCGCTGGTTCAAATCCAGTCGCCCCGATTTGAAAATCGGTTCGTAGTTTGTAGTTCATGGTTCGTGGTAAATGCAAAAAACAAAATCTATATATATCGGGGTGATTGGGGCTGGTGAGTGTTCGGATGACGTGTATAAATTGGCGGAGGAAGTAGGAGAGAGAATAGCCAAAGCGAAAGCGGTTTTGGTTTGCGGGGGAGTGGGGGGAGTGATGGAAGCCGTCTCTAAAGGTGCAAAAAAGCAGGGTGGCATAACCATCGGAATTCTGCCGGGTATTGACAAAAGCCAAGCTAATCCCTATATAGATTTTCCCATAGTCACCGCACTGGGAGAGGGAAGAAATCTGTTGGTCATTCGCAACTCTGATGTAGTGATAGCCCTTCCCGGAGAATTCGGCACCCTGTCGGAGATCGCCTTCGCACTTAAATCAGGTAAGCCGGTAATTGGTCTTTCCACCTGGGACGTATCCGATGAAATAATCCAGGCGAAAAATGCAGAGGAGGCGGTCAAAATAGCTTTAAACATGATTGGCGTCCCTTAAAGCAATTTATGGCATTCTGTATACTGCCTACTGCCTAGTGTTAACGGTATAACTGATAAATTGGTGAGTGCTCATCTGCTCGTTTCCGGGATGGTTCAAGGAGTGGGTTATCGCTGGTTTGTTATGAGGAGAGCAAAAGAGTTTAATCTCCAGGGTTATGTGAGAAATCTATATACTGAAGACGTGGAAGCGGAGGTGGAAGGAGATCGAGGCATGATCATGGATTTCATAGAAGAGCTGAAAATCGGATCTCATTCGGCCCACGTTACTGACATAAAAATTGAATGGGGTGAATACGAAAATAAATTTAGAAGTTTTGAGATAAGATTTTGAGAAGCAGTAGGCAGTATGCGGTAAGCAATAGGCAGACACCAGACTAAAGACTGAATACTGCCAACTGCTAACTGCCAACTGATTTGCAAGGAGAAATGAATAATGGATATCACAGAATTAAGAGAGCTAATCAGAGACGTGCCCGACTATCCTAAAAAGGGGATAGTGTTTAAGGACATCACGACATTAATAAAAAGAGGAGATGCTTTTGATGAGGTGATGAACATATTCTTTGACAAATGCAAAGATAAGAAAATCGATCTGGTGGCAGCGGTGGAGTCACGAGGATTCATCTTCGGAGGAGTGCTGGCAAACCGATTGAAAGTGGGATTTGTTCCCATCAGGAAATTTGGCAAGCTTCCGGCAGATACCGTGGAGCAGAAATATGACTTGGAATACGGAACCGATAGATTGGAAATACACAAGGATGCAGTCTTACCCGGACAAAAAGTCTTAATCGTGGATGATCTCTTAGCCACCGGTGGAACCATCAAAGCCGCCTGCAAGTTAGTTGAGAAACTCGGTGGAGAAGTAGCGGGAATTTTGGTGATGATCGAGCTGGGATTTCTGAATGGCAGAGACAAGCTGAAGGATTATGATCTTTTCACCTTGATAAGATATGAATGACACTTGAAGGTCAAGCATGGCGAAGCTTGCTTAAAAAACACCTCTCTCCCCCTCTCCTTAACTAAGGAGAGGGGTTCACCCTGAAGGGGATTAAGGGGGTGAGGTAAAACCGAAAGCTCAAAATGAAAAAGACCCTAACGACATTTCTGATCCTCCTGTTTCTTTTGTCTCTTTATAGTGGAGTAAATTCACAGAATCAAACCACACCAACTGTTGCATATAAATATGTTGGCAGTATCAGTTCTAAAAAATATCATAAACTCAGCTGTAAATGGGCTAAAAAGATCAAACCTAAAAATTGCAAATATTTCAAAACCAAGGAAGAAGCAGAAAAACAAGGGTATGTTACTTGTAAGGTTTGTAAACCTTGAGGATACCGTAGCTTGACACAATTGTAGTTGCTCGATTCATCAAGCGGTTGAATTGGGGTATTAATTCCCCCTCACCCTACCCTCTCCCCCAAGGGGAGAGGGACTAAAAAAATTGTCAACCACCCTCGATGAATCGGGGGATGGTTAAGTCACAGAAGTAGGAGGTGAAAGATGATTGAAAAAACTCTAATTCTGCCTGTCAGCACGCCAGTACAGGTCACGGTGAGTGCTGATGCAAGGGGGTTACTTAACATAGGTATAAGGATCAACGGAGGCAATGACTATCTCTTGGCTAAAGGTGTGACCATACCGACGACAACCAACGCCCAAACTTGCACTAAAACCATCGGAGAACTGATGTAACAACTCCGAATTAGAAAAAATTTCAACCACCATAAGGGATAGTTGACCTAAAGAAATAGGAGATTAAAGATGATCGAAAAAAGCGTAATTCTGCCTGAAGGCACGCCCATTAAGGTCAAAATGACCGCTGATGAACAGGGAAAGGTTAGTCTGGGTATCAGAATCGACGGAGGCAATGACTGTCTTCTGGATGCAAACCTGACCTTGCCGAAACCCGGAAAGTCCAAATCGTGGACTAAATATGTGGGAGAGCTGGCTTAGCTTTCCCAATAATGAATCAATCCTCCGTTAGTATTTGATGCCTTGTTTGACACTGGCGAAGCGCATCGTTACGGACAAGGTGTCCGTAACAAACAAAAGAAATTGGAAGGGTGGGGAAGGGCGCTATTAACCGTGAACTGTGAACCATTAACCGATCTCAAGACACAGAATTCGTGCTTTCTCGCCCCCGTAGCTCAGTTTGGATAGAGCAGAGGTTTCCTAAACCTTTGGTCGCCCGTTCAAGTCGGGCCGGGGGTATTTAAAGCGGTCCGTGGTTCGTAGTTCATAGTCCCACCACACCACCCCAAGAAATGTGATTCACAGTTCATGATTCACAAGTCACGATTCGGGGTTCGTGATTCGTAGTTAAAACCTAAAAGCATTACGAAGAGCCAATGAGTGAAATGCTCATTGGCTTTATTTCTTGGTAAGCAAGGAGTTGTAGAGTCGGAGCTTGTCTCCGACGAAAGAATTTTGGAGAAATTCGAACAAACGTATAGAAATAGGACAGATCAGGTCATAATAAATATTGACTAAAAATGATCCTGTGTTATATTATGTTTAGCGAGATTTGTGCAAAGTTCGGACAGCTTCTCTGAAGAATTTATTCTTAGGTTACATTTAACACATCGTCTTAGGGCTGTTTCTTGAGAGACTTCCCTTTGGATCAACTGATTTATCACCCAGACGAGCGCATGCTCCCAGAGGAAGGTGTCCGTCTGGATAGAAAAACGGAGAAAATGCCTTTGAATTCCTTCAAGAAAGGAATGAAAAATGAATCTGTCTAATCGGCGAAAGTCTTTATCTGTTAACTCGTTCAGAAGGGCTTTAATCTTATCATTCTGCTTTATCCTCTGGCTTTCGGTGAAGGCATCTTCAACCTGGCCAGAATTTTCACTTTCATCTGATTGTTTCTGGGGCAGCGCCTATGGAACTCAGACCACATCTTCGATTGCTTTTGACGGAACCAATTTCTTAGTGGTATGGGAAGATGAGAGGACCAATACCGAAAGAGATATTTTCGGGACTCAAGTCTCCACCCAAGGTCAGATACTTGATCCGATTGGAATTCCTATATGCACCGCTACCAGTTTGCAGACGGATGTGGCGGTTGCGGCCGGAGACTTAAATTATTTAGTGGTGTGGATGGACTACAAAAACGGAAATTATGACATTTATGGAGCGCGAATAGATTTCGCCGGAAACGTGTTAGATCCAGATGGGTTCATCATCTCTGCCGGACCTTGGTGGGAAGCATATCCGGAGGTAAGCTGGGATGGTGTGAATTTCTTTGTAGTCTGGTCCGATGACCGGAATGGTATATCCTACGACGTTTATGGAGCCCGAATCTCACCTTCAGGAGAATTGTTGGATTCCAGAGGAATCCAGATCTCTTTTGAGCCAGTGATGGAGCTAACCCCAGCCATCAGCTTCAATGGCTCAACTTATCTGGTAGCTTGGGAACATGCCTCCGGGTGACCCAATCCCTCTTTGATCCGCGGTGCGCGGATAACTCCTCAGGGTGTGCTTTTGGATTCGGCCGGAATCGACATCTCCACCGATCCGAGAGGACAAAGCAGTCCTGCCTGTGCTTCGGATGGACAGAATTTCATGGTCAGCTTTAATACCCACCGTTGTGATACCACCTATAACGATATTTATGTAGCTCGAATAAATGCCAATGGGGAGGTGCTCGATACCAACGGATTTGCCGTTTGCACGGACATACACGATCAGATCAGAACAAAAATTACCTACGGAAACAGTGGTTTTTTGGTGATATGGGAAGATAACCGAAATTTCGATAGCACCGGATTTGACATATATGGAACCAGAGTGACTACAGACGGAATAGTCTCAAATCCGGACGGGGAAAGAATCACTCATTATAAGAATTTGGAGGAGAATCCAAATATAGCCTGGGGTGGGGAGAGCTTTTTAACAGTTTGGGAAGTGGGAAACTACGGTCAATTCTGGGATGTTTGCGGGATACGCATAGATACATTAGGGTCAGCTTTGGATTCTAGCTCTTTCGTCATCTCCAGCGCGTGCGATGCCCAGCTTTCCGGAATTTCAGCCTGGAGCGGAAGCTCGTATCTGGCAATCTGGGAGGAGAACCATGATATAAAGGGCGCCCGAGTGGATCGATTTGGAAATCTCTTGGATTCTATTCCTATTCGTATCTGTTCTGCTTCAGAGGAGCAAAAAGCTCCTTCGTTAGTTTGGGGAAAGGGGAGTTATTTTGCGGTTTGGGAAGATTTTCGCCACCATAATTTTGACATATATGGCACCCGGATTGATTCAAATGGTGTGGTTTTGGATACGTTAAGTTTGCCCATACAGGTCGATTCAACCTCCGACCAGAGATACCCGGAGATTGCCTTTGATGGAAGTAATTATCTGGTGGTGTGGCAAAAGATGCTTGATTCAACGGAGTCGAATTATAAAATCGAAGGTATCCGAATCTCCCCCACCGGCGTAGTTCTTGATCCCCAGCCATTCTCGATTTCTGCCGGGGACAAAGGAAGTTATCCGGACGTCGCTTTTGTCGGAGGGAAATATGTGGCGGTTTGGCTGGATGCCAGTTTATATGATATATATGGAGCGGTGGTCGATACTAACGGAGCGGTCCATCCTCAATTCGGCATTTGTCTTTCTTATGGAATTCAACAAAATCCAGCCATAACTTCGGATGGAAACAACTTTTTCGTGGTATGGGAGGATTTCGCAACTCACTGGCCCAATTCGGATATCATCGCTAGGCGGGTCACCCCCAACGGACAAGTTTTGGATCCTGGGGGAATCGAAATCTCCATGACTGAGGACGTTGAACAGTCTCCTTCGGTCACCTTTGATGGCATAAATTACGTGACGACCTGGAATAAAACGTTGAATGAAACCGGCTCTCTTTATGCCAGCCGGGTGACCCCGGCAGGCTTGGTGCTTGATCCAGATGGGTTTTTCATATCAGACATTTCGCCTTATTCAAGCACTTATATTTCTTCAGGTCCGGAGTGCAGTGGCTCACCATTATCCAAACAATCTCTTATGCTCTTCTCAAAATATCAAAGTGAGCCTTATAATTCCCTCCGATTATCGGGGGCATTTTTCTGGGGAGAGCCGGGACCTAATCTTCCTCCCCAGCCATTCTCATTGTTAGCTCCCGCGGACAAAGACACTGTGATGAAACCGGTATTTTTAAATTGGGAGGATGCTTCCGATCCCAATCCGTCGGATCAGGTAACCTATACTTTGTATGTCAGCTCTTCTGTGCAATTCGCTCCGGAGTCAACAACGGTGATGAGTGGTATTGCCTTGAGTAATGCTTCTGTCTCACCGCCACAAGACAGTACTATTTATTGGTGGAAGGTAATGGCGCAGGACAAATGGGGCGAAACTACGTGGTCGAATCAGACATTCAGCTTCGATTTAGAGAATTATGGAGACGTCAACAGTAACGGTTCCGTTGACTTAGGAGATATTGTGTTTTTAATAAGTTATCTGTATAAGAGTGGCTTACCACCCGATCCGTTAGCGACTGGTGACATAAATGGAGATTGTGTGATGGATCTGGGAGACGCGGTATATCTGATTAGTTATCTTTATAAAAGCGGACCGTCACCAGTAAGGGGTTGTGCATGAAACGGTCAACGGATTGGACGGAGTGAAACGGATGAAACAGATTAATTAGATTTGGGTCATCTCCAAAAGCGTTGCTAATGGATAAGTTTATGCAAACGTTCATTTGAGTGCCTGTAGGCATCTTATGATTGATGTTATTAAGAAAAACATTGGATTTCTTTGACCTCTCCCCCTTTTGTTCCCCTTCAGGGTGAATCCCTTTCCTTCGACCCTGAGGTCTCAGGACCGAAGGGCAGGGTGAACTCCTCTCCTTAAATAAGGAGAGGGGGATAGGGGGTGAGGTTTATCAGTGTATTTCAGGACATCCACTGTCATCGGTCCACCGACAGAGCTGGGTTAGCAAATTATATGAATCTCGAAACAAAGGAGATAAGTATGAAAAAGTTTTTAGTAATTTTCTTCGCAGTGGGGCTGGTAATCTTAATCAGCGGTGATCTTTGGGGACAATCCAATCCTGTTGATCCCAAATCAAACTTTGATTACAAAAAGGTGAATCCGCTTCGCTGGATGGATCCCTATAAAAACCCGATCACCTATCAGGAGTATAAGAATAGTCGGGAATTTGCTTCAGAGCTGGATGCAAATCTCATCTACTCCGGCAACAAAGGGATTACCCCCATTTGCATCGTAATCAACTCGCTTTTACAACCGCAAATCCAAGCTAAATATTCAGCTTATTTAGCTGATTTGGAAACCGATGGATATAGCGTCAATGTCTATACTGCTTCCAACGATGGTGACGAGGTCGCGCTTAAGAATATTTTGATTTCGGAGTGGAACAGCCGGCAGATAGTTGGCGCCATACTCATCGGGGATTTGGCGGTTCCCTGGTATGAGATGACCGAGCCATCCTCGTGGGGTGGGGCATATGTGCAGTTCCCCATTGACCTTTTCTTTATGGACTTAAATGGGCAATGGGTAGATGCGGATGCGGATGGTTTATACGATGACCATTTAAACGGAAGTGGAGATATGCAGGCGGACATCTGGGTGGGAAGACTATTGGCCAAAAACCTTACCCAACATAGCGCCACTGAGGTGGCATTGATGAACAATTACTTTGACAAAAATCACCAGTATCGAGCCGGCGAGCTTAGGCTTCGGGATAAAGCCTTAGCTTATCTGGATAACGACTGGTGTAGTTATGGCTGGGAAGATGAGGTCGCTATGGCTTATCCCAACACCGATGCGGTCACCAATATTTACCAGACCAACCGGGAGGATTATATGCAGAGGGTAAGACAGAACACCAATAATCGATACGAAAGCCTGCTTATCACCTCGCATTCCTCCCCCTGGGCGCATTACCTTTATTGGGGATCTGGACCCTATGATTACGCATTGTTTCACAACTACGAGATAGAGGACATAGACGTTCAGGTCCATTTCTACAACCTTTTCGCCTGCTCCAACTGCCGATACGTGGAGCTGGATGACATGGGAGATTGGTATATCTTTCAAAGCACTTATGGCTTGGTGTCGGTTGGTGCCACTAAAACCGGAAGCATGCTCTGCTTTTATGATTTCTATACACCTTTAGGAGATAGCGCTTCTATGGGTGATGCTTTTAAGTCCTGGTGTGTTAATGACATAGAAACCTGTGCCGGGAATGAATCCCGTGCCTGGTTTTATGGAATGACACTTTTAGGTGATCCCACTCTGAAGCTCTCCAGATTTCTGCCCAATCACACCGGAGATGTGACTGAAGATGGAGTGATAGATTTATCAGACGTAATATTTCTCATAGATTATCTTTATAAAGGAGGAACTGCACCCCATCCCTTAAGCTGGGGAGATCCAAATGCAGACTGCACGGTAAGCCTTGGGGATTTGGTCTTTCTAATAGATTATCTTTATAAGAATGGATCTGTGCCTGGGATAGGTTGTGTATTAGGTTTATAACTTGAAGCGTCCTGCTCCGTTTCTTAGCCACTTTAGTGGCGTTAACACTTAGACCTGACTAAAGTCAGTTGGAACATGAATCTGCGAGGGGGATAGAATGTGCAGTAGGTTTATAACGTATAGTGTCAAGTTTTAGCTTGACCTGAAACATGTATTTTTTCAGAGATTTAACATAAAAATTTTAGTGGATGCTTCATTTCTCTGACTTTAGTGACGTTTATAATATATAAGAGCCGATTTTGTAATTAGTGGAGAATTATCATGAAAACCAAAATTCTGGTCTTGCTCTTAACCGGGATGATCTTCTTAACTTCACCTCTTTATCCCGCGACATTCCAGGGGAAAAAAATTCTAAAAGGGATGTGGATGGGCAAAGAGGCGGAATATGTCGAAGGGGATATCCTGTTTAAGATTAAATCTAAGGTCAAGCTGAGCGATCTGAATAACGTTTTTAAAGAGAACCAAGCTAAGCTGGTAGAAGGACTTGATAGATTGAACATGGGAAGGCTGGAGATTGCTTCCTCGGCGGATATCTTTCAGGTGCTTAAGAATCTGGATTCCAGCAATCTATTTGAGTTTGCTGAACCGAATATGATTGATAAAGCCATGTATCCTCCTAACGATTATTACTTCGTGCGTGACTACCAGTGGTGGCTTTATAATTACGGGCAGAATCCTCCGTCGGGAAACCCGGGTTCAGATATCAGAGCGGTATCGGCTTGGGATATCTCTCCCGGAAGCTCACAAGTTCTGATCGGCATTCTGGATTCGGGCATTCCCATGTTGGGGGATTTCATATGTCACCCGGATCTGTACAATGCTGATCGGTATATACCGGGTGCGGATCTGGTGGGGGACGGGGAGTGGGTGAAAGACAATTATGGTCATGGCACGCATATTTTAGGCATCATCGCCGCCACGACCAACAACGAAAACGGGGTGGCGGGAGTGGACTGGAATTGCAGGGTTTTGATCGATCAGGTCTTCGATAGCTTGGGATTAGGGACTCATAACACCTTCAAGAACGGGGTTCTGCATGCGGTGGATTATGGTGTCCGGGCAATCAACTACAGCGGTGGAGGACTGGCTTCTTCTACCAAAGAACAGGCAGTCAGATATGCGGACAGCAACAACGTGCTCTTGGTTGCTTCGGTAGGGAATGGATACGGTGATTCGGTTCAGTATCCGGCTCACTATGCGGATAGGTATCTTAACGTCATAGCCGTGTCCGCCACCACCTGTGACGATCAATTATCGGAATTTTCTAACTATGGTCCCGCAGTCACGGTAGCGGCGCCCGGTGGTCAGGGGAATCCCTGGGGAACGAATGACATCTTTTCTACTACTCCCAATTATTGGGTTACCCTGAATGGACAGCCTTATTATGTCAATCAAACCTACGGTTTCATAGCGGGCACCTCCATGTCTTGCGGCATGGTTACCGGATTGGCTTCCCTTCTGCTTTCCATAGAGCCAAATTTCACGGCGCATGAGTTAAGGGAGATCATTGAGGAGAGTGCGGATCAGGTGGGAAACTATACGTATTACATCCAGACCGGAAAAAGCTTGGAGCTGGGTCACGGACGGATCAATTGCTATCAAGCTCTAATTCTGGCGTCTGGGGGGTATACTTATGTCTATGGGGACGCCAACGGAGATAGTGTGGTAAACTTGGGAGATTTAGTGTTTCTTATCAGTTACCTGTATAAGAGTGGTTCTGCTCCGGATCCTCTCTCCTCTGGCGATCCCAATGGAGATTGTGTCATCGAGATGGGGGATGTGGTATATCTGATAAACTATCTATATCACTTGGGTCCGCCTTTGAAGAGGGGTTGCGTAGAAGGAAAGAGTGATCGATCCAGATAGAAGTCGAAATAAATCACCAAACCTCGATAAATGACCACGTTTTTTTCATCCTGCTTTAGCCCGTAGGCAAGCCTTTAGGGCTTGTTTGTAGGGTCTTGAGATCAAGCCAAGCCATCCTTCGACTAAGCTCAGGACGTGTGTGAAAGCTTGGCTACACGCTATCTATATAGTTCATGCCTTCGGACATGGTTGACCTACCTGGCTACATGGCTGTTCTCTCCCTCACAGCAGAAAAAGAGTTTTTTCAAAAAAGTTTATAAAATATCTTGACAAATTTGGGAAAAGCCATTTTTTATCTAAACTGCTTGTGAAGAAATTCACTTGCAGGGAGCTTATTTTTCAACCGGATTATAGAACTTCACCCTTAGCAGACTCGTTTATGCTTCAGGATTACGTATATGTCGGTTTCTTTGGTTTAATTGGTGTCCTATTTGTTTTATTCGTCTTTTTTCTTGCCCGCCTGGTTCGCCCCCATCACCCTAATCCGGATAAGCTGGAAAGTTATGAATGCGGTGAGCTTCCCGTCGGAGGCGCCTGGGTGCAGTATAACGTTCGATACTATCTTTACGCTTTAGTTTTTGTGATATTCGACGTGGAGATAGTTTTTCTTTTCCCCTGGGCGACGGTTTACAGAAGCTTAGGGTTTTTTGCTTTCATTGAGATGATGATATTCTTAGCCATCTTGATCTTCGGCTTGATCTACGTGTGGAAAAAAGGAGCTTTGAAATGGGTGTGATCAAAAAACTGCCGGTCTATCTCGAGCCGCTTCCCGGAGGGAGCTTGATAACCACCGCTTTGGATGAGGTGTTGAATTATTCCAGAGCTTCTTCCTTGTGGTATATGTTATTCGGCTTGGCTTGTTGCGCAGTAGAGATGATGGCAACCGGAGCGTCTCGTTATGACTTTGACCGTTTCGGGATGATCTTTCGCGCCTCCCCCAGACAGTCGGATCTGATGTTCGTGGCTGGAACTTTAACCAAAAAAATGGCTCCCCGGGTGAAAAGACTTTATGAACAGATGGCCGAGCCAAAATACGTGATTGCTATGGGAGGATGCGCCATAATCGGAGGTCCTTTTTATTACGATTCTTATAGCGTGGTGAAAGGTGTGGACCTCATAATTCCGGTGGACGTGTATATTCCAGGTTGTCCACCGCGCCCGGAGTCATTGATGGAAGGGTGCATCAAATTGCAGGAGAAAATAAAAAAAGAGAAGATTGCGGATTGGAGTTAGAGATTTCCTTGTTCGGACAGGGGTTGAACCCCTGTCCGGAATAAGGGTGGGGGTGCAACCCCCACCCTAACTGTGGAGAGATTCCCCCCTCTTCTTATCCCTCTCCCACAGGGGGAGAGGGGACTTTTCTCCCCTCCCTCGATGGGAGGGGACTAAAGGAGAGGGTGAAGAAAGCCTAATGACCAAAGAACAGATTCTTCAAGCTTTTCAAAATAAATTTCAAGGAAAGATCGAAGAGATTCCATTTGTGGGAGTGGACGTTGCCTTCAAAGTGGAAAAGGATTCGATCCTAAAGGTGTGTCGATTTGCCAAAGAGACATCTGAGCTTTCCTTTGATCTATTGGCTTCTATGACTTGCGTGGATTATATAGATCGATTGGAAATAGTGTATAATTTGTTTTCCTTTACTCATCGTCACAAGATAGCCATTAAAACCACTCTCCCCAGAGATGGGGAGTCAGATTCGGTCACGCCGATATGGAATGCCGCCAACTGGCATGAAAGGGAGATAGCAGAGCTTTTTGGAATGAAGTTTAAAAATCATCCCGATCCCAGACCTATACTTCTTCCTGAGGACTGGGAGGGTGGCTTCCCCATGAGAAAAGATTGGGAGGGAAAAGATTTTGTCCGACTACCCAAAAAATAAATTCCCAATAGATGAATTCCCAACAGATGAAACGGATGGAACAGATAAAAACAAGCCCTCTAATCTGTTTAATCTGTTGGGAAAAGATGCGGACACCATAGCTGTAACCGGTGGCAGCGAGGAGTTCATCGTCAACATGGGTCCTCAGCATCCCTCCACCCATGGGGTGTGCCGGCTTCTACTTAGGATGGATGGAGAGGTGATAGTGGACTTAGTTCCGATAGTCGGCTATCTTCACCGAGCACTGGAGAAAATCGCTGAGAATAGAACTTATCTTCAATTCATTCCTTACACCGACAGGATCGACTATGTTACCGCCATGATCTGTAATCATGGTTTTTGCATGGCGCTGGAAAAATTGGCTGGAATCCAGGTGCCGGAGCGGGCGGAGTATATCCGGGTGATCATGGACGAGCTTAATAGGATTGCCAGCCACTTGATTTGGCTGGGAACGTTTGCTCTGGATTTAGGCGCTATTACTCCATTCCTGTATTGTTTCCGCGAAAGAGAGAAAATATTAGATCTTTTCGAGATGACCTGTGGACAGAGGATGACCTTCAATTATATGCGAGTCGGAGGAGTGTCCCGGGATTTGCCGGAACAGTTCATTCCATTGGCTAAAGAGTTTGTGGAGTATTTCAAACCCCGGGTGGATGAGTATGAGTATATTCTAACTCAAAATCCCATCTTTTTGGGAAGAACCAAAGGAGTAGGCATACTTCCACAAAAAACCGCCATAGATTATTCGGTCACCGGTCCGAATCTGAGAGCTACCGGACTTAAATGGGACTTAAGAAAGGAAGAGCCTTATTCCATTTACGATAGATTTGAATTCGACATACCCACCGGAACAAATTCGGACACCTGGGATAGATATATGGTTAGAATTCAAGAGATGAGGCAAGCTAATAGAATCGTGGAGCAAGCTTTAAATTCCATACCTGAGGGGGAGATAAAGACGAAAACGCCGGCAGTGTTCAAACCTCCCGCAGGTGAAGTTTACGTGCGTGTGGAATCGACCAGAGGGGAAATGGGTTTTTTTATCGTCTCCAAAGGCGACACCATCCCTTATCGGGTGAAGCTCCGCACCGCTTCTTTTTCTAATTTAGCCGTTCTGCCGGAGATGGTCCGGGGCTGGAAGATTGCGGATCTGGTGGTTATCTTCGCCAGCCTGGACGTGATCATGCCGGATGTGGATAGATAATACCTGTTCGGACAGGGGTTGCACCCCTGTCCGAAAAAGAACGAGGGGCGGGGGTTCAACCCCCGCCCCAACAAAGACGGGAGTAAGTTCTTGTTTGAATTAGCTAACGTTTTCAAAGCAATATACACCTGGTTGGAGGGATTGTTCGCCAATTGGGGCATTCCTCAATTCTGGCTCGATCTTATTTCCATGCTTTTGGTCTTTGTTGTTATTATAGCTTTCATCAGTTTAGCTGCCTTGTTTTTGGTCTGGTGGGAGAGAAAAGTATCCGCTCACATGCAGGTTAGGTTCGGTCCCATGCGAACCGGCTGGCATGGATGGAGACAGACCGTCATCGATGCCATAAAGTTAATCATGAAAGAGGACATAATTCCAGCTAAAGTGGATAAAGCCGTTTTTGTAATCGCTCCCATAGTCGTCTTTGTTTCCGCTCTTATGGTTTATGTGTGCATCCCCTTTGGCAAAGGACTTATCGTAAGCGATCTGAATATCGGGATATTATACATTTTAGCTATCACCACCTTTACAGTGGTGGGGCTTTTAATGGCGGGATGGGGATCTAATAATAAATATTCCATGCTGGGGGGACTCAGGTCCGCGGCACAGATCGTAAGCTACGAGGTTCCCTTGACTTTATCGGTGTTGGGAGTAGTGCTTTTGGCGCAGTCGCTCTCCATGGTGAAAATCGTGACTGCTCAAGCCCATATTTGGCAGTGGTATATTTTCCGACAGCCCGTCGGATTTTTTGTTTATTTAACTGCTGCCGTAGCCGAGGTGAACCGCACTCCGTTTGACATTCCGGAAGCGGAACAAGAGCTGGTGGCGGGTTATAATACCGAATATAGCGGAATGAAATTCGCCATGTTCTTCTTTGCCGAATACGCCAATCTCTTCACCGTAAGCGCAGTGGTCACCACTCTTTTCTTGGGAGGATGGAACGGACCCTGGTTACCCTCATGGATTTGGTTCTTCATAAAAACCTTTTTCGTAATATTGATAATCATGTGGTTCAGATGGACCTACCCTCGTATGCGAGTCGATCAATTAATGGATTTTGCCTGGAAGTTTCTTTTGCCTTTGGCATTTTTGAATCTGATATTAACTGGACTTTTTGCGTAAGGTTTTCTAACTTAAATGAAGATGGCATTGTAAATCCAAAAATCAAATATCAAAATGACAATGCAAAATTCAAAAATTGAGCGAAGCGAAATCCATAGGAGCGAATTCAAAAAGGAACAATTCAAAGAGGAATATAAATGGAGCATGAAGTAGTTCATCATAGCAATAAGTAATTTTGGATTTTGGTTTGTGATTTTGATTTTTGCATTTTGATTTTTGGATTAGGTAAGAACTTATTTAACCAATCAGAATAACTTCATGGCATTAGTCAAAGACATATTTTCGGGAATATATAACATGATTCTCGGGTTGACCGTGACGGTGAAGCACATGGGAAAACATGCGGTCACCTTGCAGTATCCTAAAGAGAAATGGACCATGCCGGAGAGATCGAGAGGATGTGTGGCTCTTTCCACCGATCCCCAGACCAACCAGCTAAAGTGCATAGGCTGTGGACTTTGCTACAAAATCTGTCCTAACAATGCCATAAAATTTTCCTCCACCAAAGATGAAAGCGGAAAAAGAGTGGCAGACGTTTTTGAGGTGGACACCGGCATGTGTATTTACTGCGGACTCTGCGAGGAAACCTGTCCGGTGCAGGGAAAAGCCATAAAGTTAGTCCCCCGATATGAGTTTTCGGTTTATGACAAAAAGGAATTAATTTACAATAAGGAGAAATTAGCGGAGGTAGGAAAGGAATATCAATGATTAATGTTGGGGCAGGGGTTTAACCCCCGCCCGAACCTGAGAGGATTACCCCTCACCTTAGTCCTCTCCCCAAAGGGGAGAGGAGATACATTCTTCTCCCCAGAGGGAAGAGGAAAAGTTCCTTCTCCCCTTCGGGGAGAAGGTTAGGATGAGGGGAGAAACAAAAGGATATCAAACTTGTTAACCGGTGTTCCAGAAGCCATATTTTACATATTAGCCGCCATTATCATCGGCTCTGCCGTGATGGTGGTCAGCATGAAGAACATATTCCACTCCGCCTTGTTTTTGGTGCTATGTTTTTTCAGCGTAGCCGGAATTTATGTTCTTCTTTCAGCAGAATTCTTGGCAGCAGTTCAGGTGTTGATCTACGTGGGAGCCATCACCATCCTGATGATTTTTGCCATCATGCTCACTGCTCGGCTTTACAGCACCAAAATCAAACAATCCAATGAGCAGGTGGTTCCGGGATTCCTCATCGTAGGTGCACTTCTGGCTGCGACTGTCTTGACTTTGAGTAGAACCGCATGGAAATTATCCACCGAAACCCCAGATATGCAGTCTACGGTGAGCATAGGTAATCTCCTTTTGACCACCTATGTTTTGCCATTTGAGGTCGTATCCGTGGTCTTGTTAACTGCCTTAATCGGTGCAATCATCATCGCCCGGAGGGATTAACTGTTGATCGGACTGAATCACTTTTTGACTTTAAGCGCCATCCTTTTCTGTATTGGAATCTTTGGAGTCTTAACCCGAAGAAATGCTATCGGCATTCTGATGTCCATCGAGCTGATGTTCAATGCTGTCAATATCAATTTCGTAGCTTTCTCGAAATTCGTCACCCCCACTGCTTTGGTGGGGCAAATATTCGCTATATTCATCATAACTATTGCCGCGGCAGAAGCCACGGTAGGTTTGGCAATCGTGCTTTTGATATACCGAAATTTCAAGGGCATCTATGTAGATAACATTAACATTATGAAATGGTGAGATTTGAGTCTTGAGTTTTAACTCAATCCTCATTTCTCAAGACTCATTTCTCAAAACTCTATACTCGTTTCTGAATCATGCTAGCTAACGCCTGGATAATCCCATTACTTCCGTTATTGGCTTTCGTAACTATTATCTTTTTCACCCGCCGAAATCCTAAATTAAGCTCGCTGGTTTCCATCGGAGCAATTTGCCTCTCTTTTGTCTTCTCCCTGGTGGTTATAATCAGCGTGCTGAAAAATCCCGGAGCTTCAGAATTTGAGTTCACCTGGCTGGATCTTCTGGGATTTCACGTTAAGATGGGAATCTTGATCGACTCCTTGACCGCCATCATGTTGTTTGTAGTCTGCACGGTCTCATCTTTAGTGCATATATATTCGGTCGGATACATGGCGGGCGATCCCAGATTCTCCCGCTTCTTTTCGTTTCTGTCGCTTTTCAGCTTCTCCATGTTGGGATTGGTGCTCGCCAATAACTTTGTGGAGATATTCGTTTTTTGGGAATTGGTGGGTTTGACTTCTTATCTTCTGATCGGTTTCTGGTTTGAGAAAAAAGTCGCCTCCGATGCAGGCAAGAAAGCGTTTATCACCACCCGCACCGGAGACTTGGGATTCATAATCGGGATTTTGATCTTGACCACCGCGGCTGGAACTTTCAACTTCCGGGAGATGTTCCATGTGGTCGAAGCCGGACATATACCTTTTGGTTTGTTAACCGTAGGGGCGATCTTTCTTTTTGCCGGGGCAGTCGGGAAATCCGCACAGTTTCCGCTCCACGTATGGCTCCCAGACGCCATGGAGGGCCCTACCCCGGTTTCGGCATTGATCCACGCCGCTACCATGGTTGCCGCAGGTGTATATTTGGTCGCCCGAACCATGACCATCTATCTGGCGGCAGAAAACGCCGCTTTAGTGGTGGCTTCCATCGGATGTTTCACCGCCTTTTTAGCCGGCTCCATCGGATTGGTGCAAAACGACATCAAAAGAGTATTGGCTTATTCCACTATCAGCCAGCTTGGCTATATGATTATGGTTTTGGGCTTAGGTGGATATACTGCCGGCACGTTTCATCTCTATACCCACGCATTTTTCAAGGCTCTCCTCTTTTTGGGAGCAGGAAGCGTGATTCATGCCATGCATACCAACGACATCTGGGAGATGGGTGGGCTTTATCGCAAGATGAAGATCACCGCCATAACCTTTATCATCGCTTCCCTCTCTATATCTGGAATCTTCCCCCTATCCGGATTCTGGAGCAAGGACGAGATACTCACGGTGGCCAGCCATTTTCATAATCCCATATTTCTGATCATGGGGCTTTTAGTGGCGGGGATGACCTCATTCTATATGTTCCGGCTTTGCTTCGTCACCTTCTTTGGTGAGCCTCGAGACCAGCATAAGTTCGATCACGCGCACGAATCCCCCAAAGTAATGACCATTCCGTTGATGATTTTAGCCGTTCTTTCTGTAGTCGCCGGCTGGGTAGGGATACCGTGGCTTAAACATGGATACTCCTCGTTTGTTTATCATCACGAGCCGCATCACGCCGAGCCCAGCTTCCTTTTGATGATCGGCTCCACGCTGGTAGCGTTAACCGGGATCTACTTGGCGTATGCCATGTATTATAAAAAATCGATCTCTCCGGAAAAACTTAAAGAAAAATTCGCTTTCCCTTATAAGGTGCTTTACCACAAATATTATTTCGACGAGTTATATCATGCCATAATCATTAACCCTATCCTGAAACTGTCCCACCTTCTTTATGTTAAATGGGACGTGGGAGTGATAGACTGGCTGGTGAATGGAGCAGGAAAATTCACCGTCTTTTTGTCAAACGTGAAAGAATGGTTTGATAGCCATATAGTGGATGGTGCGGTAAACGGATTAGCTAACGTCACCCGGGGAATCGGTTCCGGGCTAAGAAGAATTCAGACCGGACAATTGCAGAATTACGCTTTCGTCATATTTTTTGGTCTGGTTTTGATTATACTGTTTAAACTGGTTTGAATGTAGCCGCAACCTTCAGGTTGTGTTAAAAAAGTAAGTTTTTCTGTCATTGCGCGGAGTCCCGCCAAAGGCGGGACGACGAAGCAATCCCGTGGAGATTCTTCGCTTCGCTCAGAATGACAATTCATTTGAGATTGCTTCGCTTCGCTCGCAATGACACCAATTAACGGAGGAGAAAAACCCCATGAACTTTCCAATTTTGAGCATGATGACTTTCACCCCTCTTTTAGGGATGGTTCTGATTTTGCTTCTAAAAAAAGAGCAGGAGAGCCTAGCCCGGTATCTGGCTGCCATTTTTACTTTCATCCCCTTGGTTCTATCATTTTTTCTTCTATCCAGATACAACGGCTCCACCTCCCAGATCCAATTTGTGGAGAAATTCGACTGGATTCCTTCATTGGGAATAACTTACTATATGGGTGCAGATGGGCTTTCGGTTCCGATGCTTTTTCTAACCGCACTTTTGGGATTCGTATCCGTCATATACTCCTTTGGTGACATAAAAGAGCGGGTTAAGCAATACTTTGCCTTCCTCCTTCTTCTGGAGGTAGGGATGATGGGAGTTTTCTCCTCTTTAGATTTCTTTCTGTTTTACATCTTCTGGGAGATCGTATTAGTCCCCATGTATTTCTTGATCGGAATCTGGGGACATGGACGAAAAGAGTATTCCGCCATCAAGTTCTTTTTATACACTTTGTTCGGATCGCTGTTTATGCTGGTCGGAATTTTGTCATTATATTTCAGCGTGGAGCCGCATACTTTGAACATGATGGTTTTGATCGAAAAAGCTCCCACATTCGCCCGGGGCTTCCAGCTTTTAGCCTTTGTGGCCTTTTTTATAGCGTTTGCCGTTAAGGTGCCGATCTTTCCGTTCCATACCTGGTTACCGGATGCTCACGTGGATGCTCCCACCGCAGTTTCCGTGATTCTGGCTGGTGTTTTGCTGAAGATGGGAACTTACGGATTTTTGAGAATCAGCTATCCCATGTTTCCTCAGGGTGCCATCTATTTTGCCCTGCCCATCGGAATCTTGGCTTTGATAAACATCGTCTATGGAGCTTTAGTCTGCATGGCACAGAAAGATTTGAAAAAGATGATCGCTTACTCATCGGTAAGCCACATGGGATACTGCATGTTGGGCATAGCTGCCATAACCGTCACTGGCATCTCCGGATGCGTGTTCCAGATGGTCTCTCACGGGTTGATCACCGGGGCGCTGTTTCTTCTGGTGGGAGTTCTTTATGAGCGGGCACACACCCGGGAGATCGGAGCATTCGGTGGATTATGGATTAAGCTTCCGGTCTATTCCGGGATCATGATCCTATTCTGTCTCGGATCATTGGGCTTACCAGGAATGTCAGGTTTTGTCAGTGAGTTCATGGTATTCGTCGGCGCCTTTCCCGTATTCAAGGTGATCGTTCCATTAGCCATCATCGGAGTGGTGATAACCGCGGCTTACTTCTTGCGAATGATCCAGGCAATGTTCTTGGGAACGTTCAACACCAAGTGGGAGGGCTTGACTGAAATATCCGGACGAGAGATATTCACCATCATTCCGTTGGCTATTTTGATGATCGGAATCGGGATTTATCCCTCTCCTTTGGCTAACATGATCAAAGCCACCATAGAAAACATTGTTCACTTAGCGGCAAGATAAGACAATTGCAAATTGCAGATTGCAAAATGCAAAAACTAAACAAGCACTTTAAACAGACTGTCATTGCGAGAAGTCCATATGGGCGACGAAGTCCCGCCATGGCGGGACTTCGCTCCCTACGGTCGCTCGCAATGACAGAAAAAATATTGAATCTTAAATCTTGAATTTAATATGAACTATCAATTACTATTACCTGAAATATTCTTATTCCTCTGGGCAATTCTGATATTCGTTGTCGACTTAATAAAGAAAGAGAGAAAGCACCATCTGGCATATTGGGCTTTATTGGGCATAGTCATTACTATCGGGTTGGTTCTAACGTCTCAGAAGGGGGATCTTTTTGGCGGCATGTTCCATGCGGATTCTTTCTCCACGTTCTTTAATCTAATATTTCTGCTTACTGGATTTTTGACCATCATCTCCTCGGTTGAGTTCACCAAAAAACTACCATCACATCAGGGAGAGTATTTTGGCTTGATTTTGCTTTCCATGACCGGGATGATGTTTCTTGCTTCTGCCGGAGAGCTTTTATTTCTATATGTCTCTTTGGAGCTAGTCACCATACCTCTTTATGTCTTAGCGGCATATCGAAAAGACGAGCTTAAATCCAGCGAAGCGGGACTTAAGTATTTAATTTTGGGAGGAATATCCTCTGCCTTGTTACTTTACGGTATAAGTATGATCTACGGTCTTACCGGAACGACGTTCTTAAAAGAGATAAAGACCACTTTGATTGTCAGATTTCTCGCCACCGGAGAGATTGGTCCTGCTTTGGTATTGGGTTTCATCTTCATGATAGCCGGTTTTGGATTCAAGTTAGCTTTGGTTCCTTTTCACATGTGGGCGCCGGACGTTTACGAAGGCGCTCCCACACCTATCACTGCATTTCTTTCCGTTGCCTCAAAGGCGGCGGGTATTGCCGCATTTCTTAGAGTCTTCTTCCGTGCGTTTTTAATATTCCAGGTGGACTGGGTGCCTTTGATCGCGGTATTAGCTTCCTTGGCTATGATCATCGGGAACACCATCGCCCTGCTTCAGACAAATATCAAAAGGATGTTGGCTTATTCCAGCATTGCCCAGATTGGATATATTCTATTAGGAGTAGTAGCTGGTAGTTCCATGGGTGCATCTTCTGTGGCTTTTTACACCTTCGTCTATCTGTTTGCCAACATGGGTGCATTTATCACCGCCATCACTTTCAGTAACACCACCGGAAGCGATGAAATCAAGGATTATGCCGGGCTTTCCCGAAGGTCTCCTGCTTTAGCCGCCATGATGGCGGTTTTTATGCTCTCCTTGGTGGGAATCCCGCCTTTGGCTGGATTTATGGGAAAGTATTATCTTTTCTCCTCTGCCATTGAGCAAGGCTATATATGGCTGGTGGTGGTTGCCATATTGACCAGCGTAGTTTCTTTGTATTACTATCTGAACGTGGTCAGACAAATGTATTTTCAAACTACGAGCGAAAACGAATCTGTAGCGATAAGTATTACCCCCGCATTGAAGACTGCTCTGATTATTTCCGTTATCGGTGTTTTACTTTTTGGCATCTTCCCTCATATCTTCCTCAACTTAGCCAACCAAGCGGCAATGGTGTTCCTTTATTAATCGGTTAGTTCTTATCGGATACCATGATCCGAATATCCATATTCTCTTTTTAATCACATTTTTATTCACATTCCCGTGGATTTTTGCTTGACAAGTAAAGCTCTTGGCGTTATAGTGAAATCAGCTAGAAGACAATAGAAAATCCATAAGCTATTTAGCAGAGAACCAACATTTAGGCAAGTATCAAAATGAACTATAGAGGTGGAATGCGAATAGCAGACAACGAAGAGGATGTTCATGGAGTATACAGTCATAATTCACGATGCAGAAGGGGGAGGATATTGGGTGGAGGTGCTGGTACTGCCCGGCTGTCTTTCTCAAGGTGAGACTATCGAAGAGGCGCTTTCTAATATTAAGGAAGCAATTGAGCTTCATATAGAGGGACTCAAAGAAGATGGACAGGAGATTCCAAAAGACACCGGCTTCGTGTTGGGTAGGATAAATGTCCCAATTCCCTGAAGATTGCGACAACATAAGGTTATAGGTGTTAGGTTTAAGGTTTAAGCTCTTCGCTTTTTGCTCTTAGCTCTATGTTCTGCACTCTATGCTCTCCGCTCTCGTTTTTCCTTTCACCTTATATAGATCATCCGGTGAGATTAACACCTGATCATATCTGAAATGCTCCTAGGAGGATATTGAAATGGCACAATTTATCTTTTATATAGTGGACGTATTCGCGGAACAGAAATATGCGGGCAATCAACTCGCAGTTTTCAGAGACACAAAGGGGCTTTCGGATGATGAAATGCAGGAAATTGCTAAGGAGATGCACTTTTCAGAGACGACTTTCATTTTGTCCGACGAGAAAAGAAACGGTGGTTACGACGTTAGGATATTTACTCCGGAACACGAAATCCCCTTTGCGGGTCATCCCACACTGGGAACTGCTTATGTGATACAGCAAGAGATCATAAAAGAGTCGGTTGAAACCGTTGTTCTTAACTTGAGGGTAGGGCAGATTCCCGTTACATTCAAATATAGCGGAGAACAGATTGACATCCTGTGGATGAAACAAATAAACCCGACCTTTGGAGTAATTCTTGATCCACTGTCACTTTCCCAGGTTTTGCGCATAGATGAAAGAGAAATCGACGATAGATTTCCCATTCAAGAGGTCTCTACCGGCACGCCCTTTATCATGGTTCCATTAAAGAGCTTGAATGGAGTGAAACAGGCAGAGGTTGATAAAACCAAGTATTTTAGTTTGATTAAGAATATTGATGCTAAAGCGATTCTGATCTTCTGTCCCCAGACTTTGAATGAAGATAATGATTTGCATGTTCGAGTTTTCGTTGACTACTATGGAATACCTGAAGATCCTGCTACCGGATCAGCCAATGGCTGTCTGGCGGGTTACTTAGTCAAACATCGTTACTTTGAAAATGATCACATTGACATTCGGGTGGAACAGGGCTACGAAATGGGAAGACCCTCTCTGCTTTTCTTAAAAGCCGAAAAGAAAGAAGAGAAAATAGACGTCTTGGTCGGTGGAAAAGCTATAATGATCGCCAAAGGAGAGTTTGTTTAGACCGCCGATTCGCGTAGGTCAAGCTCTTAGCCCGTCAAATTCTAACGCTTTTTTAGAGGTCCCACAAGCCTATGGACACAATCGGAGTTGTATCAATCTTGGAAGATAAACCATATAGAGATGTCAAGGATCTTTGGAAACTGTTTGAAAAGGAATTCGATTCTGTGGGTGTTCAAGCATTCAATCACCCCCATATAACCTTTCAAGCTGGCAAGACCGAATCCATCAGACAATTAAAGAAAGATTTTCAGAAAATTGTGCCCGACATAAAACCGTTTGTCATTGAAATCAACGGAGCTCGACACTTTGACAAAAAAGTGATTTACCTCAAAGTCGAAAAGACTGCGGAATTGATTAGAATCAATACTTTGATTAATCAGTTTTTAAAAACCCACTGTCAGGGCTTGTTTGAATACTTTGTTCCCCCAAATTGGATTCCACATATAACTTTAGCTATGGATGATTTAACGGAAGAGAATTTTAAAAAAGCGTGGAGCCAGTTAAAGGATTCGAAAATAAAATTCAAGCAGAAACTTCATAATATTTGCATAGTTAAATGGCATCCAAATGGGAAAATAGGAATTGCCAAGAAATATGAGTTGTAATCGGCAGCTACCCGCAAATATCCGATATTTCAAGACAAGCAAGACGTAAAAACCGCTTGCAAAAATCCTATCGAGGATTAAATTGAAAGAAAGAGCTCACTGCGTGAAAAAAACAAGAGGGATCAAACATGCATAAAGGAATCGTTACTTGAGGAGAGAAAAATTATGGAGATGATCAGAAAACTGCCCCAAAGCTCTTTCTCTATCCTCGACTTTATGGAAATCGCCAAAAGGCTATTCCCTGACGACTGGAAAAGATTGGTTGAGCGATTTGGTCTATTTGGCGAGAAGAAAAGATATACGGTAGCGACCTATTTAGCAAACAGGCTTTATACTTATTCTCATAAACCAAGCTCATTTTTGAAACCATTTCGAAGATATGAAAAAGGTGGAAAAGGGGACTATCGAAGGACAAGCAAAGAAGAAAAGGAGGTATTTGGAAGTCCGTGGATAGCAATTTATAGGAAAATTGAAAAAAGAAAAAGTTGACAGAAAGAGAAGTGTATATTTTAATACTCTCGTAGGTCAAGCAGGTCCGAAGGCATGAGCTATTTGTTTCATGCCGAAGGACTGCTTGACAAAAGCAATTTTAGTTCACTTTAAAGTTCAAGTTTGATGATCCAATACTTCCAATAGGAAATGAATCTCCCCAACCAGCTGACCATAGCTCGAATAATATTAGCGCCCGTCTTTATGATCTTCCTTTTGATCAACAACATCTACTCACAATATTTCGCTTCGTTCATCTTTATCTTAGCGTCGCTGACTGATCTGTATGATGGCTACTTAGCCCGCAAGACCGGAGTGATAACCGGCTTTGGCAAGTTCATGGATCCTTTAGCGGACAAAATCCTGGTTTACACCGCTTTCATTTCTTTCGTAGCTTTAGGTTATGTCAAAACCTGGATGATTTTAGTGATGGTTCTTCGGGATTTTTTGGTCATGGGTTTGCGCAGCTTAGCTGCATACAAGGGGGTGGTGATCTTACCCTCCATATTAGCTCAATGGAAAACGGGCTGTCAGATGACTGTGATTATAACAATTCTTCTTTACATCAATCTTAAGTCAACTTTGATCCCTTTAGGATATAATTGGAGCATTTTCACCACTAACTCTGCCTTCCGTGCCTTCGATATAATAATTTTTATCACCATGCTTTTAACCGTGGGCACGGGCATAGATTATCTGGTCAAAAATGCGTCTATGCTTAAAGGGGTATTAAAATAATCGTTTTCTCTTACCTCTCCCCCTCTTTACCCCTCTCCTTAGCAAGGAGAGGGGGACACCCTGCCCTTCGGTCCTGCCTCGCACTGAGTGCGCTCGGCACGAAGTGAGACCTCAGGGTCGAAGGAAAGGGATTCACCCTGAAGGGGACTAAAGGGGGTGAGGTCACTTTAATCAATATTCTAAACAAATGCAAAAAAATCAATTCGCTAAACTGATCTCCACTTTTTTCTACACGGGGTATTTTCCCTTTGCTCCGGGAACGCTTGCCAGTTTAATCACCTTAATAATAATTTGGTTTCTTATTCCATCTTTTTTTTATATATTACTGCCGATCAGCGTGGGTTTGTTTTTCCTAAGCGTATGGTCAGCCACATACGGGGAGGAGTTTTTTGGCAAGGATGGAAGACCCATAGTGATAGATGAGGTCACCGGCATGGTGATAGCTTTGATATTTATCCCTGTCGGGATCAAATTCTATCTGGGAGCTTTCTTCTTATTCAGGTTCTTTGACATAATCAAGCCTCCTCCTGCCGGAATGATGGAAAGACTGAAAGGCGGCTGGGGAGTGACTTTGGACGATGTGGTAGCTGGCATCTATGCCAACTTAAGCTTGCATATTATTTTGTGTTTCATAAACTTGAGGTGAAACGGATTTCAATTTTTCAAAATAGGAAAATGATATGAAAGCAGAAATCATCACCATCGGCGATGAGCTACTTTACGGACAGATCGAAGATTCCAACTCTACCTTTATGGCGGAAAAGCTAACCGATTTTGGAATACAGGTGATTTTCATAACCAGCGTGGGAGACGACATAAATAGAATAGCCGAGGCATTCGACACTGCCCGATCGAGAGCGGACGTAATCATCGCATCCGGGGGACTGGGTCCTACTTCTGACGATTTAACCAAGAAAGCCATAGTGAAAGCCTTCAAAAGAAATTTAGTATTTCATCCGGAGATTTTGAAAAATATTGAGGAATCCTTCCAGAAGCGGGGAATCTCCATGCCTAGCATAAATCAGAATCAGGCTTTAATTCCTCAGGGAGCAAAAGCTCTCTCCAACTTATGGGGAGTGGCACCGGGAATATTCATCGAGGATGAAGAGAAGCTCTTTTTTGCTTTGCCGGGAGTGCCGGTGGAGATGAAGTGGATGCTGGAAAATGAGGTTTTATCTATTCTAAAGTCGAAGATGCCGGAGCATTTTATCGTGCATAGAAAATTGAGGACCACCGGAATATCAGAGTCGGCTTTGTATGAAAAGATAGAAAAATTAATCGATCCCAAAGAAGAAGTCAAAATCGCATTCCTGCCCACTTATCTGGGTGTGGATATCAGACTCACTATGGAAGCTGACGATAAAGATCAAGCGCTGAAGAAAATAGACGAGAAGGAGGGAAAACTCAGAGAGATTTTAGGAGCTTACATTTATGGCAAGGATGACCAAACTCTGGAGATGGTGGTGGGAAACCTTCTGCTGGAAAGGAAAAAGACCATAGCGGTGGCAGAGTCTTGCACCGGCGGTTTGATCGGAGCAAAATTCACCAACGTATCCGGAAGCTCCCGGTATTTCGAAAGAGGAGTGGTAACTTACAGTAACGAGTCCAAAACCGAGCTTTTGAGCGTACCTTCGGAGATGATTGAAAAATACGGTGCGGTTTCAGAAGAGGTAGCGGTCTGGATGGCTGAGGGGGTGAGAAGACTGGCCAAGACCGATTATGGCTTATCCGTCACCGGAATTGCGGGACCCACCGGAGGAACGCCACAAAAGCCGGTAGGATTAGTATTCATTGGATTCGCTCACGAGAACGATTCCTTTGCACAAAAATTCATGTTCGGACAGGATAGAAACAGCAATCGGGAAAGAGCCGCACAAACAGCTCTGAATCTGGTGAGACTGTTTTTGATGAAATAGTCCACCGACCACCGTTCGCCGCAAAAATAGTCAACGGATGAAACGGATGATGTCCTGCGTAGGCAAGCCTTCATAGCTTGCCTGCAGGATCTTGAGACCTGCCCCGCCTGTGGCGGGGTATGCCTGGATGATGTTCGAAACTCTATTAGAAATGGGGAACTATGCGAACATTCATAGCTATCGAATTGTCAGACCATGTAAAGAAGAAAATCGAGCAACTGCAAGCTCCATTGAAGAAAACCAATACCTTCGTATCCTGGGTTAAGCCAGAAAACATACACATCACTTTGAAATTCTTGGGAGAAGTCCCTGAAAATAAGATAAATGAGGTTTTCTCCGCTACGGGTAAAGCATTGGAGGGGGCAAAAAAGTTCACCATGAGTTTGAAAGGATTGGGTGCGTTTCCAGACGTTAGAAGACCTCGAGTGATATGGATAGGCTCAGGAAGCGGAGAAAAGGAGCTTTCCTATTTAGCAAACAGAGTTGAAGAGGAGATGGAGAAGATAGGTTTTCCCAAAGAGAATAGGAAATTCTCCGCTCATTTTACCATCGGGCGGGTGAAGTCTTCCAAGAATATTGAGAAGCTTATGGAATTAGTGAAATCATCAGATTTTTCGACAGAAGAGATCGAAATAAAGGAAGTGGTGGTGATGAAAAGCCAGCTTCATCCAGCCGGAGCGATTTATACACCACTTAAAAAAATTCCTCTTCTATAACATAAAAAATAACAATGAAAACTTATACCTTACACCTTTCACCTTTAACCTTAAGGAGTGATATGCTAAAGCGATACCTTTCAATCTGGGTAACTTTCCTCATTGTATTCTTCTTTGTTGAGCAAGCGATGGCTGAAGAACAGAGATGGGGGAATGATGTTTTGGTTCATTCAGCCAATCATATTTATGGTTTTGGCATGGATCAGGCGGACAAGGATACCTTGTATTTGGTGGTTTCGGACAGTAGCACCACCAATTCCACAGACACGACATACATTTATCGCTCTACGAACAATGGAATAAACTGGAGCCATAGAACGACGAATTATGCAGGTCGAAGAGGTAAATCAGATTTAATAGCAGCGAAAGGAGATATGGATGCAGTCTATACATTTTTTATACTCGATAATAGGCTTGTCAGTAGCAGATATTCTTATGGAACTACTTCGGTTCAACTGGGGATAAATATTTCAAATACCGGCGAAAGTGTGGTTGATTTTGAGGTATGTCATGATCTATCTGACCAGTATGGATTATACGTTGTTTATCAAACCAATCATGACTCAGTTATCTTCAAACGTTCCATGAATTTCGACACTACTTGGACGAACCGGATTAATCTGAGTGCAACTACTCCTATTATAAGTAAGCCTAGTATTGCCTGGAGTAGAGGTTCCCATTTAGTGGTAGCTGGCAAAACGACTGATAATAAGATATATACAATCAGAAATACCGACTATGGAGATTCTGCTGATTGGAAAAATGGTCAGTATCCAAGTGGATTGGGCAATTGTGATAATCCGGTGGTTGCCGGCTCGCATACTTCACCGGCTGACTCTGCGATTTTCTGGGTATTCTACGAGCGCTATGCTGCTCTGGTTCCCCCGCGTTGGGTTTTGCAGTATCACTTTAGCAAAGATGCTTGCTCCACATGGAGCTCGATCTGGTCTCCAACTGATACGTCAACTGGCAACCGGGTGTTACCGTCTTTACATGTGCTGGAGGAGAATGACATTTCCAACCTGACTTTAGCTTACCGTTACGAAATTGGTACCGAGCCTCGTCAGATTCGATACTTTTACAAAGAGAATGCCCAGACTGGTTACACCTTCGGCACTGCTCCGTATACCGGAGTGAACGATTACGAGCCTGATTACGCTCCACCCCACAGAGCGTACACCATTAGAGGGACAGATAATACCGTCCGCTCAGCTATTCTTTATATTGATTCATCCCAACAGAATCTATATTTCGATGCCTCATCTTTCACCGGGGTTGAAGATGAAGCACGAAATGAAGTCATCCAAGGATTCAGCTTAAAGCAGAACTTTCCCAATCCCTTCAATCCCACCACCAAAATAGAATTTGTCCTTTCGAAGTCGGGACAGGTCAAAATTGAGATTTTTAACATCTTGGGTGAAAAGGTCAAAACCTTAACAGATCAATATTTAAAAGCTGGACACCAGATGATAGAATGGGACGGAAAGGATGATTTAGGAAAAGAAGTCACAAGCGGGGTTTATTTCTATAGGCTTCAAACTGAAGACCTTACGGAGACCAAGAAAATGGTTTTGCTGAGATAGCATACTTCATCCGGCTGGGGCGATTTATACTCCATTGAAAAAGATACTGCTTGGGTGAAGGGTCAGCGGATTGAACGGATTAAGCGGATGAGAAATTAACGGATACGATTTGTAGGGGTCGGATTCATCCGACCCGAAAAAAAACGCACGGACTTTCATTTGGAATTTCTGAAAAGCGAAAAATAGCAAAGAAAGCGAGGTGAAAAAGATGACCGATACCAAAGAGGAAAAGAAAAAAGCTCTACAGCAGGCGGTTGCCCAAATAGAACGGCAGTTTGGCAAAGGCTCTATCATGAAGCTGGGAACCGAAACATTGGGCGAGAGAATTCCAATAATATCGACAGGCTCGTTGGGCTTGAATGTGGCGTTGGGTGTGGGAGGAGTGCCTCGGGGAAGGATAGTGGAAATATTCGGTCCGGAAGCCTCAGGAAAAACCACCTTGGCTTTGCATATCATGGCAGAAGCGCAGAAAACGGGAGGCACTGCCGCTTTCATCGATGCTGAACACGCCTTTGATGCGGCATACGCCAAGAATTTGGGAGTAGATATAGATAATCTCTTGGTCTCCCAGCCAGACACCGGAGAGCAGGCTTTAGATATAACCGAAACTTTAGTGCGCAGTGGAGCGGTGGATGTGATAGCGATCGATTCCGTCGCCGCTTTGGTTCCCAAGGCGGAGATCGAAGGAGAGATGGGAGACTCACATATGGGGCTTCAAGCCCGGCTCATGTCTCAAGCCATGAGAAAACTCGCCGGCACCATCAGCAAGTCCAAAACCTGCGTGGTCTTTATCAATCAGATTAGAATGAAAATCGGAGTGATGTTCGGCAATCCGGAAACCACCCCCGGTGGGAATGCCCTCAAGTTTTATTCTTCGGTGAGATTGGACATACGGCGGATCGCCTCCATCAAAGAAGGAGACCGGGTTTTGGGATCACGCACCAGAGTGCGGGTGGTGAAAAATAAAGTAGCTCCTCCCTTCAGAGAGGCGGAGTTCGATATAATCTTTGGGCACGGTATCTCCAAAACCGGTGAGTTGATTGATCTGGGAGTGAATGAAAAAATACTGGAGAAAAGCGGCACCTGGATTTCTTACAAAAACGAAAGGCTGGGACAAGGAAGAGACAATGCCATAGAATTCTTACAACAGAATCCCGATATCATGCAAGAAGTCGAGCAAAAGCTCGAAGAGAAATTAGGTCTGGAGAAGGTTAAGGAAGAGGAAAAAGAGCCAGTTAAATCCAAAGCAAAGTAGGTCTCGCCTGATGGAGTGTCCCGCCCCGCCTTTAGCGGGACCAAAACGCGCAGCAGAGGCTTTATGCCTCTGAAGTGAATCCTGTGTGGTTCATTCCTTTAAGCGGAGCCATAAAGGCTCCGCTACTCGGCTTTTCCCTCTTCCCTTGTGGAAGGAAAGAGGGGCAAAGTTTTAGGAGTGCAGAAGCTTGCTTCTGCGTTTTTTAGTGGATGTAGGTTCAAACGTATTCATACGAATTCTAAGATCATGGTGAAACAAAAAACCATCACCAAAATCGAAGCTCAAAAGAAAAATCCTCGAAGGCGATCGGTCTTCATTAATGGCGAATTTGCCTTCGGAGTAGACGAAGAAGTTATATCCAAGCTGGGGTTGAAAAAAGGTGAGGGTTTAACCAAGCCGAAGATCAAAAATATCTTAACCCAGAAAAATGAAAACGAAGCCAAGGAAGTTGCCTTAAGGTTTCTTTCCTTTCGCAGACGCACGGAAAAAGAGGTAAAAGAGAAACTCCAAAAGAAAGGCTTCGATGAGAAGACCATTAAAAGGACTATTGCCAAACTAAAGGAATACGATTTAATTAACGATTTAGAATTTGCCACCGCTTGGGTGAAGGAAAGATTAGCTTATAAGCCAAGAGGGAAAAAGTTGTTATGGCAGGAGCTTTGGAAGAAGGGGATAAGAAAAGAGATAGTAGATCAAGTGACTCAAGAGTTGTGTCAGGACGAGGATAAATCAGTCTTAGAACTTGTGGAAAAAATAAAAAAGAAATACAAAAACTTAGAGCCACCGGTAGCAAAAAGAAGGATGTATGGTTTCTTGTTGAGAAGAGGATTTTCTTATGAAACTGTAAACCAAGCGATGCGTAACAGCATTGCAAAAGAGGAATAACCATAGCTTGGACATTCAATCGTTATAGTTTCCCTCTCCCCTCTGGGGAGATGCGTATGCATGCTTCGCAGGGTAGGGTGAGGGGAAACAAATAAGATAAATTATCACTCGTTGGATTTAAAAGAGAAAGCAAAAAATGAAAAGCAACCAGATAAGAGAAAATTTCTTAAAATTCTTCGAGCAAAGAGGTCACAAGATTTATCCCAGCTCATCTTTGATCCCCAGAGATGATCCCACTTTACTTTTCGCCAATGCGGGGATGAATCAATTCAAAGATATAATCCTCGGGAAGAAGATGGCGGAGCACAAAAGGGTGGTTTCTTCTCAGAAGTGCATCCGGGTGTCGGGAAAACACAATGACCTAGAGGAGGTAGGAAAGGATACGTATCACCACACCTTCTTCGAGATGCTGGGAAACTGGTCCTTTGGCGATTATTTCAAAAAGGACGCGATTATCTGGGCATGGGAGTTTTTGACCGAGGTGTGCCAGCTTCCTAAGGAGAGATTGTGGGCGACGGTGTTTAGAAACGATGATGAGGCGGAAAGATTATGGTATGAATGCACAGATATAATAAAAGGGCGAGTCCTACGATTCGATGAGAAGGATAATTTCTGGGAAATGGGAGAAATCGGTCCCTGTGGTCCCTGCTCTGAAATCCATTATGATAAGGGAGAGGAATATAGATGTGATCGTCCTGACTGTGCAGTGAACTGTACCTGTGGAAGATTCATCGAAATATGGAATTTAGTGTTCATGCAATTTTATCGGGATGAAAAAGGAAATCTGTCTGACTTACCGGCCAAAGTCGTGGACACCGGTATGGGTCTGGACAGATTGACCGCCATAATGCAGAATGTCGATTCCAACTATGACACCGATCTTTTCGTTCCCTTGATTGAAAAGATTGAGAAGTTATCGTCAGTCTCATATAAGGGATCAGATCATCGGATATCTTTTCGAGTAATTGCCGACCATGTCCGGACTCTTTCTTTTGCCATTGCGGACGGCGCCATTCCTTCCAATGAAGGACAAGGATACGTCCTGCGAAGAATATTAAGAAGAGCGTCACGGCATGGAAGGCTTTTGGGACTGCATAAGCCATTCATCTATCAGCTCTCCAGCGTGCTGGTGGATATGATGGGAAAGGTTTATCCAGAGATAGAAGCAAAATCTGAACATGTTGCTTTGGTGATTAAATCGGAAGAGGAGAGATTCGAGGAAACTTTGGATTCCGGACTGGAGCTATTCGAAAAAGTCGTGGAGAGAGTTCAGAATGAAGGTATGAAAATCATTCCGGGAGAAGATGTGTTCAAGCTTTATGATACTTATGGATTTCCTTTGGATTTAACTCAAGTGATGGCTGAAGAAAAAGGGTTGAATATAGACATGGCTGGTTTCAACAAAGCAATGGAAAAACAACAAGAGCGATCAAGAGGGTCAATTCCTGTCTATTTAGAACCAACGGTTGATGTCGCTAAAATTGCTGGTCACAAAACTGTTGCCATGCATTATGAGGTTGAACCCAAATTTCAGGCTCATATTCTCAGTGCTAGTCATGACGAATCTGATGTTATCACAGACTGTATCGTGCTTGATAAAACGCCATTCTATGCAGAAGCTGGTGGACAAGTGGCTGATACTGGTATGATTATCGGGAAAGATTTTACATTTGAAGTTAGAGATGTCAAAAAACAAGGCGATATGATTTTGCATTTAGGTAAGACTATAAAAGGAAAGCTAATTCCTGGAGATGTTATAGCTGTTGTAGATATAGAGAGAAGAAGAGCTATCATGCGAAATCACACCGCCACCCATCTTTTGCATAAAGCGTTAAGAGAAACCTTAGGTGAGCACGTGCATCAGGCTGGTTCGCTTGTAACTCATGATAGATTAAGATTTGACTTTACACATTTCAAAGCCTTAGATGATGCAGAATTGGAGAAGGTGGAATATTTGGTCAACCAGAGAATCTGGGAAAATCGTCCGGTGAAAAGCACTCAGATTCCCTTTGAGGAGGCAAAGAAACTTGGGGCGATGGCTCTGTTTGGAGAAAAATATGGCGATGTGGTTCGGATGATCGAGGTCGAAGGATATTCCAGAGAGCTTTGTGGAGGAACACATGTCAATGCAACAGGTGAGATCGGATTATTCAAAATCCTCTCCGAGACTGGAATTGCCGCAGGGATGCGGAGAATCGAAGCGGTAACGGGAGAAACCGCTTATCAGTTAATCAAAAAGCAAAAAGAGCTTCTGGAAAATCTGTCATTCCTGTTGAAAATAACGGAGGAGAATCTGCCGGAGAGATTGGAGACATTGATTAAAACGAACAAGCAGTTGGAGAAAAAATTAAAAGAAGCACAAAAAGTATCTGCCAAAAGCAAGGTGGAGGAATTGTTGGAAAGCTGTGTGGACTTGGATGGGATCAAGGTGATCGCATATCAGATGGAAGCAGAATCCAGAGATGATCTGTTAAAGTTAGCAGATACTATAAGAGAGAAATTAAAGTCAACTGTGGGAGTATTAGCTGGAGTTGTAGATGAAAAGATCATGTTTGTGGCTGTAGTGACGGATGATATAATCAAATCGAGGGGAATAAAAGCTGGAGATGTAGTCAAGGAAATATCGCAAATTGTTGGTGGGACTGGTGGTGGAAAACCGCATTTAGCTCAGGGTGGTGGGAAAGATATAGGGAAACTGAGAGATGCATTGGATAGTTTGCCGGAGATTGTGAAGAAGATGATTAAGTAAAACCTCTCCCCCTTTCATCCCCTTCAGGGTGAATCCCTTCAGGGTGAACCCCTCTCCATTTCATAGAGAGGGGGACACAGGGGGTGAGGTCGGCAAACTGCGAACTGTAAACTATGACAGTATATCAAAAACTCCTAAATATCAAAGCTGAAAAAGGTGCAGGATTTCTGGTGTTGCTCGATCCAGATCGAATGAACGTTCCGGAAATAGTGAAATTAGCCAGAAAAGCTGAGAGAGGCGGAGCGGATGGATTTTTGGTCGGCTCCAGCTTGCTTCTTTCTACGAGATTTGATGATGCGGTGAAGGGGATAAAAGCCAATGTATCAGCTCCGGTGGTGATCTTTCCGGGAAATGCTAATCAGGTGTCCAAACATGCGGATGCCATTTTATTCCTCTCGCTATTAAGTGGCAGGAATCCTCATCTTTTGATCGGGGAGCAGGTGAAAGCAGCGCCGGCGATAAAAGAGTTTGGTCTGGAGCCGATTCCCACCGGTTATTTGTTAATTGAGTCGGGCGCTCCCACCTCCGTTCAATTCATGAGCCAGACCCAGCCCATTCCCAAAGACAAGCCCGACATTGCCAAAGCCCATGCTTTAGCCGCAGAATATCTGGGAATGAAATTCGTCTTTTTGGAGGCGGGCTCGGGCGCAGAAAATCCCGTGCCGGATGATGTCATCCGAGAGGTCAGAGATTTCATAACTATTCCCATCATAGTAGGGGGAGGGATAAGAGATCCCGAAGTAGCGTATAACAAGGTGAAAAGTGGTGCCAGCTTTGTGGTGATCGGAAATTGTCTGGAGAAAGATGACTCCCTAATAAAAGAGTTTGCTGAGGTAATACATCTTAAACAGTTATCTGTAACGATGGATGATAACAAAAGAGGATGTAGAAATGATTCTTAAAGCCAGAGAGAAAAAAGCAGTTAATGAATTTGCTTCTTTGTTGGTCCAAAAAATGTCCAGACAGTTAAGAGAATTAGTTCTTTTTGGCTCGAGAGCACGAGGGAACTACCGACGGGACTCTGATATTGACGTTTTAGTTTTGGTCAATCGGGAGGATTTGAAAACCTGGGAAGCGATACAAAGCCTTTCTGCTCTTGTCTCATTAAAATTCGACTTGGTTCTTTCAGCTCTGGTTATGGATGAGAAAAGATATAAGACTCATTGCCAGCTGAAGACCCTCTTGTTTAGAAACATCTCCAGGGATGGGATCCGCTTATGGAAAAAGAAATAGAACAGAAAATAAAAAGATACATCCAGAAAGCACGCCAGATCTTGAAGGAGCAACAAGCTCTTTTCAAACAAGAGTTCTATGCTGGTTCGGTAAGTCGAGGTTACTACGCCATCTTCAATCTTGCCTGTGCTATCCTTCTAACCAAAGGGAAAGAATATTCATCCCATCAAGCAGTGATAGCCAATTTCGGCAAGGAATTTGTGAAGGAAAATAAAATTGATGCTAAATATCATCAAATGCTGATTGAGCTGTTTACTTTGAGACAGACTGCAGATTATGATATAGAAAAAGTCATTGATAAAAATACTGCACAATTGGTTTTGAGACTAACTCATGAGTTTTCGAAAATGACCAAAGAATATCTGTTTGAAAAACAGGGCTAAGGCTGGATAGATAATATATGGATAAGATAAACCGAAAAATCGATGTGGTACAAAGTCAAATTGAAGAAAGCATTGCTTTAAAAAAGAAAGTAAATGAGCTTTCCGAGAGGATCATCGAAGTTTCTGTAATTTTAGCAGATTGCATAAAGAATGGTGGAAAGATCTTGCTCTGTGGCAATGGCGGATCAGCCGCAGATGCTCAGCATTTTGCCGGGGAGCTGGTGGTGAGATTAACCTCGGATTATACCCGTCAAGCTCTTCCTGCCATTACCTTATCCAGTGACAATTTTATCCTCACCGCCTGTGCCAACGATTTCGGCTTCGAGCAGGTATTCTCCCGCCAAATTGAAGCCTTAGGAAAGCCGGAGGACGTTTTGGTTTGCATCAGCACCAGCGGCAACTCACCCAATCTCATCCAAGCCACCCGGAAAGCAAAAGAGAAAAAGATGAAAACGGTAGGGCTTTTGGGCGGAGATGGAGGAGAACTTAAAAAGTTCTCTGATATCTCCGTAATTGTTCCTTCACATGCCACTCCCCGGATTCAGGAAACGCATGTATTCATTTGCCATATCCTGTGTGAGCTGATAGAAAAAGAGCTTTTCGAATAGATTACTCTATCACCCATCAGTCAAATCCTGACAGACACTCTACAAAATTTCCTTCTTCCAATCAATCTAAAATGGGGCTAAAAAAGCTTGACTTTTAAAGTATAATCGGATAAAATGGAACAAGTGTTTTTCTTTTTGAGAATAGAAAGGCTGAGAAGGGTTGGCAAAAGAGACCACCTTAGAATCACATGCAGAAATGTGGTTATTCTATGTTGGGTGAAACTACAAGCTATAGGAGGATGGTATGATAAAGCTATACAATGTAGACTCAGGTCAATACCTGGGTAGAATCACGGATGAGGATTTACAATTTCTAAAAAGAAATCTGGAAGAGGAAAGCTCGGAAGACTCAGATTATTATATCAACCGGGAAACGCTTGACCTTTTGAAAGAAAAGGGAATGAGCGAGGATTTTGCTAAGCTAATTGAAAGCGCTATGGGAACAGAGGGCGAGATAGAGCTAAGATATGAGGAAGAATAGTAAAAACCTCTCTCCCTTGATCCCCCTCTCCATAAAATGGAGAGGGGGAAACAGGGGATGAGGTAAAAAGGAGGTGAAATCATGCCAGAAGAACTCTGGTGGATTTGGATGATCATAGCGGGTATTTTCATCATCGGAGAACTGCTGCACATGGGCTTTTTTCTGTTGTGGTTCGGTGTTGGAGCTGCTATAGCTGGTATTTTGGCGCTGCTTGGTCTGGGTGGTGGATGGCAATGGGGAAGCTTTATTGTCATCTCCATGGTGCTTTTTGCCGTTACCAGGAGATTTGCCGAGCGGTTCACCAAAAAACAACCACCCGGCATAGGTGCGGACAGGTTCATTCATCAAAAGGGAGTCGTGGTGGAAGAGATCGATAATATGAAAAACGTAGGACGGGTCAGAATCGGAAAAGACGAATGGAGAGCGGACAGCGACACCGGTGAGAGTATACCAGTGGGAAAAACAGTGGAGGTGGTAAGAGTGGAGGGAACACACGTGGTGGTTAACGTTATGTCTGCGGAAAGCAGAAAGGAGGGTTAATCCAATGCCAACAGAAGCAATATATGTCATTGCAGCCATTGTTGTATTCATATTCATTGCCAGCGGGATAAAGACTGTTCGACCCTGGCAAAAAGCATTGATCGAAAGGCTGGGCAAGTATCAGCGCACTGCGGATTCAGGACTCACCATCATCGTTCCTATTATGGAGAGCATGATCAAGGTGGACATGCGAGAGCAGGTAGTGGATGTACCTCCCCAGGCGGTGATTACTAAAGACAACGTGGTGGTGGAAGTGGATGCGGTGGTTTATTACGAGGTTACTGATCCGGTAAAGGTTACTTATAATGTGGCTAATTTCTATATGGCCGCCACCAAACTTGCCCAAACCAATTTAAGAAATCTGGTGGGCGATTTGGCTTTGGACGAATCGCTCACTTCCCGTGAGGTGATAAATACCAAACTGCGCCAGATTTTAGATGATGCTACGGATAAATGGGGAACCCGGGTTACTCGAGTGGAGCTACAGCGAATTGAGCCTCCGAAGGATGTGACCGAGGCAATGCACCGGCAGATGAAAGCAGAGCGTGACCGAAGAGCCATGATCTTAGAAGCTGAAGGACACAAGCAATCCGCCATACTTAACGCTGAAGGACAGGCAGAAGCCATAAAGAAAGTAGCGGATGCAGACCGGTATCAAAAACTAACTGTAGCAAAAGGAGAGGCGGAGGCAATCCAAACCGTATTCGGAGCCATCCATGACGGTAAGCCGACCAACGACTTGATTGCCATAAAATATCTGGAAGCTCTCCAGAAAATAGCCGATGGCAAAGCGACTAAGATATTTTTACCTCTTGAAACATCAGGCATTCTCGGAAGCATTGCCGGCATTGGCGAACTATTTAAGAAGGAAGTCTCTTCAGAGAAAGGTGAAGAAAAGCAAATGTAGGTTAAGCATCCCGAAAAGGATGCTTGACAAAAAAATGTCTGATTTGTCAACGGATTAAGCAGATATAACGAATGAAATTGTTTTCAATCCGGTGCATCCGTTAAATCCGTTGACTGGCAAAAGGAATTGTCAATCAGGCTTCGCCATGTTTGAATAGTTAGGAGGGTATATGGGAAACAAATTAAGATCTTTAGATCTTGGCATTATCGTTATAGTCTTATCCATAATCTCCCTTTTTGGCTCAGGAAGAAAAGGGGAGGCGAGCAATTCCAATATCGTTATCTGGGCGGCTACGGGAGGCGGTGTCAGTAAAACTGAAGACGGAGGTAAAACCTGGATAAACTATTTTCTGGGTGAAAATAAATATGCGCATTCAATAGCGGTTAGAGACAGCGTTATCTGGGTGGGAACAGAATCGGGAGTTTGTAAGTCTCTTGACGGAGGAAAGACATGGACTGCATATGATGCCGACGATGGACTTCCCGCTTACCACTTGGACATATTCAAGAATAAGATATTCGTATCAGCTTTAAGTATTCAAAGCGATGGTAATGTGTGGATTGGATGCTCGTATCTCCCGCAGCAAGCAAGGACAGTTGCCAAGACACAGAATGGAGGGCGATCTTGGAAACTGTATGAGCTTAACAAAGGCAAAATCGGCTACGATATATCCGCGATAATATCAACCGATGGTAGTATCTGGGTCGGTGCAAAGGGAACACAAGCTTATTCACCCAAGGCAAATCCAATTTACAGGTTTGGTGGATTATACAGAACAGACGATAATGGCAAAACCTGGCGCGTATTTACGACAGAGAATGGTCTTTCGGGTAACTCGGTAAGCTCAGTTTTCAACCACGGCAATCATATTTATGTGATTACAGAGAAGGGAATAGATTTAACAGAAAATAGTGGAAAATCGTGGAAAAGATTTGCTCCTAATAAATTTAAAGATTTTGATATTACGATGTATCCGCGAAGCATATTCGTGGTGAATGACCAAGAAATTTCTGTTGCATATGGGACCATACTATCTGTGACACGCGATGCAGGAAAAACATGGAATGATATCGACATCTCAGGAACCGTCAAAGAACCCGATAAAATTGAAGTCATAAACTCAATACTCATTATTGACGGAGCAATATGGCTCGGAGTTACGCTCCGTGATCCTAACGATAATCCTTTGGGTGGGGTGTTGAAATCGGTTGATGGCGGAAAAACCTGGAGTGTTTACACAGTACATGAAGGGGTTGGCGGTTATGTGTATGCCTTGACCTTTCAAAAATGATTCCATCATTGTATCAGCTAAGTAAGTCGGGATACCGTAAGTTGCCCGACAATAAAACAACTATAGGATTGTCGGGTAGCTCTCCATATGGATCGCAAACCGACCTACATAGCTAAGAACATTTATAATAAAGATCGAGAATGGGAAAGGGAGTGGATTTCAACTGGCTTCTGGAACAGGCTATTGATGACCAGAGTAAATCAGTCTTTAAGGAAATAGAAAGAGTTAGGTCACTTGTTAGGAACAAAGGAGAATTTCCTACTGGTCGTGGTTTGATAGATCTTAAGTTTCGTGATTTTCGGATTCAGCTTCATGAACGCATGGCTCATGGCTCGGTCGACATACTAACGGAAATCATGAAGGATCATGCTCACCGGGATTTTCCTGGATTTGACGGAAAAGATGCCCAGATGATTGTGGATGGGGGAGCGAGCGAAGGTTTCTACGCGATTGCTATTAAGATGGCAAACCCGACATGTAGGATAATTGCAGTAGAGCCTAATCCGATAGCATTCGACCTATTAAAACGGAATGTAGCTTTTAACAATTTTCAAAATATCGAACTGGTTCAAGGAGCGATTGGACGCTCTGATGAAGTAAGGGAGTTTGAGTATGCTAACGTGGCTTCGGCGGTGGGTTCATTTCATATCCTAAGAGAACAGCGACCGTGGTTACCTGAGCGATACATCGAATCTGTGGAAGTCAAGTGCTATACGCTGGATAGCTTGTATAAGCGATACCACCTTGAGAGCGTTGACATTTTAAAGCTCGACATTGAAGGGGTAGAGCTTGAAGCACTTTCGAATGGTTCAGACGCTCTTTCCAAGACTAAAAAAGTTGTGGTTGAGTGTCACAACAATTCTCTTAGAAGTAGTGTCGTAAACCTTTTGACCTCTTCGGGGTTTAAGGTGGCTTATGAAGAAACATCTGAATATGGTGATGTGTACTTCATTAGATAGGCAGGTTAAGGATCACGAAGATGCATGACAAAGAAATGTCTGATTTGTCAACGGATTAAACGGATATAACTGCTTTAATCCGTTTCATCAGTTAAATCCGTTGACAGACAAATGGAATTATTGCAGTAATTGACTTTTTTGTTGGGTAGCTCACCAAATGGCTCACGACCCGATCTACGAATCTTTTCAGAATCATTAAAGACAAGGATGGAGCGCATGAGTTCGGGGATAAAATGTCCAGAGTGTGGTGGTTTTGGTTTGATAGAACCCAAATATATAAAAGGTAGCTTTGTTGAATTCCTAGCGGAGGGGAATTGTATTTTGTGCGGGTTCAGCATTGATGCCAAATATTTGTATAATCAAGTGTATGAAAACACGCAAGATTTGTTTACCGTGCTTTATGACAGTCCGAGGTCTCAGCACGACAAGTCATTACAGGATGTGACACTAAGAGATTACCCCGATTTCGTAAAAACGTTGAAGAAAGCTTTAGAGTTATCTAATGAAGAAGATGAAGAGTTTGTAAGAGAAATAAATCTTAGTTTAGGAATGATTTATCGTGAACTGGCTTTTTACACAAGAACGGTGGAAGAAACATACGATTACTGTACTCTAGCTACAAAGCATACCTTTCTCGCATTCGGGATGGAAGTTGGTCCTGGCAGATTTGAAATTGACTTTATCCGACTCGCCAGAAGTAAGGTGAATTTAGACTGGTGGGTAGAAAAATGTGAATTGCTTAAAGAAATTCTCAAGGTTTTAAAAGAACTTACTTGCATCAATGCCGAAAGCGAATATGAGGCAGAAGATGCCTTATTGGTTGGTGAGGTATACTACGAGTATGCAATGTCACTTGGTGATGTTCCAGAAGCTAAGAACATCTTAAAAGAAGCGATAAAAAAATTTGAAAGTGCGATAGCATGGTCTAACATGTATTGGATTAAACCCTATTACTACTATTCTCTAAACGAGAGTCTATGCACATGTTTGAGTTACGAATATTTGGGAAAAATATACGTAATGTTAGAAGAACCGAAAAAAGCTTTTGCCCATTATGTTCTTGCTGAACAATCTTCTTCCTATATTGAAAACGAAATACTTGCCCCCCCTACAAGGGAGCGTATAGCAGTAGCTAGACAAAATCTTGAAGATAAACTTAGTGGTGATTCAATTGCTGAAGCGAAGGAGTTCGCTAGAAAATCTTTCGAGGCCCTTGAACATAAATCATGGGAAAAAAAGGCAGATGAAAGCTCTTTGAAATGTCGAGACAGATTGTTGTCACTTCTTCACGGACTAGAAGGCAAACTGAATAGGCGTTATTATGAAAAGCTCAGGATTTCTTTGGACAATTTAGAGAAATCTTTTCCCAGTGTGAGAAGACTAGCCGAAGACTTTGAAATTGGAATTTACAGAAAGCTGTTTGGTTCATATCCAAGAGGCAAACGTAGTGACTGGTCCAAGGACTTCTATGGTAGACTTAATAAGTGTGATGCACATGCCGAGGTTTTATTAAGATTCATTTATCGGTTTAGTTCTTGTTATTGCCATTATACCAAAAATCCACCCGCACTTGAGGATGTTGAGTTATTATATATTGCTTTGACAAGATTCATGGATTGGTATTTAGCATTCAATAAGGAATAATAGTTTCGAACGACTTCTCCCATTTCGGAGCCTACCAACTTGTCCATCCACAAGAAAATTGCCAAAAATGCTGTATATAATTTCCTCATAAAAGTCATCACATTGGCTTTTGGTTTTATTGCTTCGGTGGTGGTGGCGCGGTTTTTGGGGCCGGAGAGGTATGGCGTTTATAGCTTTGTGATGTGGATTCTATATGCAGTGGGGCTTTTGGTCAATCTGGGCATAAATACCACCATCACCAAATATGTCTCCGAATTCTGGGGGAGAAGTGATTTCTCAACTATCACATCCATTTTTCGGAAGCTTTTCAGATTTGAGGTGGTCGCGGGTGTGGTGGCTACTTTGCTTCTGTTTCTTTTTGCTCCTCTAATCGCACATTGGTATCACAATCCCGATCTTTCACTTTATCTCAAAGTCTCTGCTTCTGTCCTTTTACCTATGGGTTTGATGTGGGTCTACAATGGCTTATTTTGCGGTTTGCAACGATACGATCTGATTGCCATAATCAACCTCATAGTCTCCCCTTTAACCGTTGGCATCATACTTTTAATTTTGTATCTGGGGGGAAAAATCGAATGGCTGGTGGCGGTAAGTGCGATAACCAATATTCTACTGATTGTCTGTTATATCTATCTCAAAAGAATTAAATTCGATTTTTTGCTTGGCAACGGACGGCGGATTCATCCTGAACGGACTTGTCCTGAGGGTTTGCCCCGAAGGATTCACCGTGAACGGACGGCGGACAACGGACGAAATACCATACCCGATTTCAGCAGCAAGTTGTTTAAATTTTCTGCCAGCGTCTTTGTAATCTTAATTCTGGACGCCATAGTCTGGGAGCGTTTCGGGATTTTATTCTTGAGTATTTTCAGCACGTCTTCGGAGATTGCATTCTACAACGTAGCATTCATTCTTTCCAGCCGGACCATGATTCTTCTGCCGGGAGCATTGACCGGCATTCTGCTCCCTGCCATGTC
>Ga0315288_10000193_pt1 | contig 72113 bp, 99 predicted proteins | sample YL17G11_20_MG_FD_203454 | JGI IMG/M metagenome (GOLD analysis project Ga0315288, IMG submission 203454) | Sediment microbial communities from Yellowstone Lake, YNP, Wyoming, USA - YL17G11_20 | ecosystem: Environmental > Aquatic > Freshwater > Lake > Sediment | place: USA: Wyoming | collected...
GGAACATAGTCTTAGCATCTGGTCTGTCGCCTCAGGGGTCAGCATGTTTCTCCCTCCCTCTATTGTGCAGTGTGTCTGTACTTATTCATCGTGGCACACATATGAAATACGCGGCTATCAGCATCCCACAGAGCAAGAGTATGAGGACAAGGATTTCCTGCCTTCTATCACGCATAATCTCATCTCCCCACTGGACACTGACTCGTTGCTTCTCTATAACGGCGAATCATGTCTGCATAGTACGCACGCATCAGGGGGTCCTTTGCCTCCTCATAGAGCGTCATAAAATAACACATGTCGCTGATTCGTGTCATCCCGTGTATGTCCTCTTGGGTATATAATACGCAAACTCATTGCAGACAGGTGCCATCAGTTCAGCAGTCCTGATTCATGGTGTGACAATCCCTAGATGAATCAAATACATGCACAGCGCGACCCACAGATAGAGCAACGAAGTAACAAGGACTCCCTTCCAACCATCAATCTTATAGACGATCCACTCGATTGCGATAAGAAACGGTGCAATGAGTCCCACTGCTCCCATGAATAAGAATACAAGCGTATTCATGTCTGACTCCCCTTTCTCAAGAATGTACGCACTTGCATCAAGACTTCACCGAGCCAGTTCGTGCCACGCCAATTTGTTCGATCATAAATCAATGGATCGTGCTCAGCAAGCCCAATACCCCAAATGACATCCGTTGGACTCGCTTCCACAAGTTCACGCTCTCCTGTGCTCAGTATGTAGTCACGCAAGCGAGGATTTTGTTGGAACTTTGCCACATTCCCCCTAAAGACATGGGATCGACTGACCTTGTTCCATTCTTCAACATTAAAATTCTTCACCGTGCGTCCGATTGCTTTCTGTTCTCTTGGACTGCTGCTATTGATAATCCTGTTATAGGCGACCACATCCCCAAAGTGAATCGCTTTCATCGCCATCATATATTGTTCCGCAGTGCTGTAGTGTAGCTCGATTTGAAAGGGAGAATGTGCCCACTGAGACAGAGGACCACCATAGAAGAATAGAGTGTTGTTGAAACCAGAATCCAATAATGTACTCATGGTAGATCAATCCTCCTTTTCAAATTCCATTAGATTCGACAGGCGTATTTTCAGCCTGATTTTTCTTCTCCTTCCAGGTCGCACACTCAGGATAACTTGACTTCCACACCCACCGACTCAACGCTCCCTCTCCTGCGAGAGTCACAAACGAGGGGAGTAGAGTATCAGGGAATTCACAGAAACGATCTGGACTATTATCCTCACCATATCTAGGGATCACTACTCCCCAAGCGCACGATCCACAGTTTTTCTTCATGATCGCAACAACCTTTCCCTGATCTCAGCTAATGTATGCGGCACACCAGCATGTCCATTCTCAAATATCACTTCCAACGCTCCCCCCTCCTCTTCCTCCACGCTCACATCTTCTGTGAGTACAAAGCTTGTGACTCCATGTGCACCAGAATCCAAGGGCACGATACGAACCCGATCCACTCTGAGCAATCCCTTTGCAGACTTCTTGAGTCCGTTGTCCGTCTTAGGATTCTTAGAAATCGTCACACGCTTACCGTTAATCACTCCACTTGTGGCTTTCATTGCCATCCCGAATGTATCTCGCGTCACATACTGATATGTGAATGATCCAATCCCAAACACAATATTTGTGCTTGCGAATCCCTTACTGATGAGTGAACTGGTGATCTGTCTGGCACGATCATAGGTGATCGAATCCCCATAGATTGCACCAATATGTGAGTCCAATTGCTTATATCCCTTGGAGTTGACTGTACCTCCAAATGTTTCCCACAGCAATTCAATTGTTCCCTTGGATTCTGGTGTACCAAGAATCGCGTCAGGATCGCCACAAATAATCTTGACTGGGTCTCCCGAATCAGGACGAATCACAACTTTCCCTTCACGCGACATGATAATATCCTTGAGTCGCGGTAGTGTCTCCGTGAGTACAGCAAAATAGTCCCATGTATCGCTGACAATACTGATAATCCCCTTGGGGTACACTTCAGTAATCAAACGCTTGAATGTGTCATACTCAGAGACTTCTCCACCCATACACATCACTGAATGCTCCGTTGCAGGCACACTACCTCCGATCAATTCTGTCTCAGCATCAGCACCATAATAGATTTCTAGTGTATCGATAGCTGGAATTGTATCTGTCCCAGTGAAGCTGAGCAAATGTCCTGCTCCGCATATTCCTGAAGCTTCCAGGCTTCCCATACCACGGAAGCTGAAATCGTGTCCTTGCCATTGCACAAATTCAGGAATATCAGAAGAGTATGCTGCTTCTTTGTTGAGTAATGCACGATAGCTATGGGCAATCGTCGCACTGGTGATCGGTTGCCATACGACATTGGACATCACAGATTCAATCCAGTTCGTGAGCCAAAAGAATTCAGGAAGTGTATTGACAATCGTGAAGAATGGCACACGCATCGGGCAGCGTGATCCTTCGGGAAGTGCTTTGAGTCTTAATGGAAGATATCCCAAATCATGTAGTGCACCGATATGATCGATGTTGACTGTATTCGGTCCGAGTGAGGTATCCAATCTCCGCTTGTATGCTGCAAGCACTTGATCTTTCGGTTGTCCAAAGAAATCCCGATTGAATTGATTGACGAGATATTCTTGCACAAAGTATTGCAGTCCGAACACCACTACTTTGTCAATCTCAGGAATCCGTGATCCTCTCGCAGTCAGATTGCTATAGACTTCAGTAGTGCCTGTGGGATATTGAGGGCGATGATCGGTCTTATAGAAGTCTGAATAATGTATAGGGCTGCTTATCATCATGTATCTCCTGGTTAGTGTGCTTTATTGTTCTGTCCACATCAATCGGGTATGTGCAATATATGAACCATCAGACCACCCTTGTCCATCACTCAGTCCTATCATGTGTGTTGTGCTTGTATCCGCACGGAATCCAGACCCAAGGAGGTCAAGGAGTGCATTGCCTAATGATCCGGTTGGGAAGAGGTCAATCCAAGATTCACCACGCTTCGCAGCTTCAATAATGCGCGGTTTAATAATCTGTAGTTGCTTTGCCGCTTCTATCTCCACAAATTTCTTATTCTTCTTGTCTTGTACAGCTTCTTCGCTTTCTTTAGTACGTCGTTTCTTCTTCTTCGCTGTGTGTGCCATTGCTGACACCTCATCATGGAAAGTCCGTTCTGATAGATGAATAGTGGTCGTTTTCATATGAATCGTTCCGAGTGATCGTTAATTGAATGGATTTCATCAATAATGCCTTTGAACACACCTTTGCCTTTTGTGAAGAATCCATGCGTCACGTATAAGTGGATTCTCTTGGCTCCCTTTGCACGTAACGCTTTAGCAAGTTCAATGAATGTCCGTCCACCATCACAAATGTCATCAGCAATAACGTATGTGTAGTCGTCAAATTTCTCAAATCCATTCAAATCATCCATATGCACAACGGTCGCCAGGATTTCTCCAGTTTTTGTATTGCGTAGCTTGCTAGACTCAATAAACCCCTCAGGTTCATTGTTCATCATCGCAAGTGTTTGTGCAAGCTTATGTGACTTTTTCAATGCTCCCGCATCAGGAGCGACGAGGAAGTATGGACCCTCAATATCTGCGGCAATCAATGGAGCAATCAAATCCCATTGAGCATCAACAACACAGTTATTCAGCAATGCGGGTGTCACTTCGCTATGTGGGTCTTGAATATGGACACGCTGAAAATTGAGTGCATTTATCAGTGTGCAAAACACATGCAGACTCAATGATTCTCCATCAGCATTCACTCTATCCTGTCGTGAGAATGGGACATAGTTCATTCTCAATGATCCCAATTCAAATCCCGCACGTTTTGTAGCATCACAAAATAGCAAAAGCTCAATGATATCTTCATTTTTGGTAAATGTGAACGTCACATTCACGCGCTTAAAATCGTATGTTTGTTCCACATTGACTTGCATTTCCCCCACAGGAAATGTGAATGTTGTATGCTTGAGATTGGATTCGATCATGCTGTCTGTCCTTCTCGTTCTCTTGCTGCTTGGAGCATAATAGAGAGTTTCACTTGTAAAGCACGCACCTCTTTGTCCTTTGAATATCCAAAGCCGGGGTGCAGGACGTTCAGCAATTTCAAAAGGTCATTCGCAGTCAACATAATATCCTCCAATGATGGACTGAGTATCGCACACTCATTGCTATTTGTCAAAGACTATTTTAAGGCATCCCCGCAATCGTTTCGCATCTTGCAATCCTGCTGCTAAGACAACGAACACAAATACCCACACAACTCCTAGAAAAATAAAGGGAATTGCGAGTGCTCGACGGATGATGTTATACCAAGGATAGTATCCATTGTCATGTCCGTACTTAGTCTTTCCATTAGGCCATTTCCAATTCATATCAGCATCCCGCAGGTGGATAACCTGAACCAAAGATTGTCGTATAGCCGAATCGTTGCTGCGTATCCTCCACAGAATTGTGCTCAAATCCTCCATGAGTACGCAACTGCAATGCAATCCATTGATGATACAATTTACATACTGAGGTAAGCTCTTTGGATTCTGCTAATTTGAAATCTGTGCTGTGCAATTCAGGATCATGAATTAGTGGTTCTTCTCGTAGCACAGAAGTATATGGAATAGCAGGTTTCGCAGCATAATCTTTGTTATGTGCAATGACAGCAAGTTCGGGAAGAATCAAGTCTGTGCATCCCAATTTCGTTTTGTTGGTATACACAATAGAACCATCCTTCTGCTGACATTCTCTGATCGTATCATCAGCGAACGCATACGTGAATCCCACGATAAGACAGAGCATCGTTGCTGCGACTAACAGAAGCTTTGATATGCTATTCATGTTCACACTCCTCTGTTTTAATGTTAAAGCGTGTTACTGCGACTCTTGCATTGTCTCCGAAGATTGTCTCAAGCACAGAGAGGATGGATTCAATTCAAAGTATTCTTTGAAGAACGCTTTGACTGCGGTTTTCCCTTCCGTTTTGATCTTCTTGTCCAATTCCTTCTCTGCAATGTGGAAGGAATCAAAATGCTTCCCCATGATCTTCTTCTTTGCTTTCGGTGCTTTGCTGCTCATATATTCCTCCAATGATAAGACTATAAGTGCCATGAATTACTCTTCAAACTGCACTGCAACGACTTCATAATTCTCCGTGATCGGCACGCATCCATACTCATCTCCTTCTTCACCATCTTGTGCCTCGCGTAAATAGTAGTCAGATTGTTTTCCCTCAAGCAATGGAGCATTCAGCTTATCACACTGCTCTTGCGCCTTCGCTCTTGTGCTGTATGCGTTGACAGGAGTGCCACCCTCCGATTCAGGACGATAATACACCTCATCATTATACTCCCATCCAATTTTGCTGACGATATAGATAGTTTGTTTTGCCATGTTAATCCACCATCCTTATTGTTCGCTTAGTGATCTTGGGTCCACCGAGCCATGAGTACATCGGCATTCCATCCAAATAGTCTGCGACTGTTGGAATCTTGCCCATATCATCTATCACATGCTGCTCACCAACATCCCGAACTTGTACGATCTTCCCATCAGAATTAGTAATGTGCATACCAAATATACGTTCAGCCAAATAGATACCAAATGAGGAATGAAGGATTGCTCTGTGCCGCATATCAGGGACATGGGATTTGGAACTATCGAAGAAATTGTGAATCTCATTATAGTCCTCAACCTTTCCTCCGAATTTACGGACACTGACTTGAGAATGCAAAAATGGCTTCATGATTTCTCCTTGCCCCGTTCAGTTTGCATGTATTTTGTTACGGCAGCACGTCCCTTGATACTTGTATTATACCGATTCAATATTTCTTCGCGTGACTTGTTGGGTCGTTGTCTCTTTCCTACCCTCCATTCACTCCCCGTTGGCATCAATTGCTTTGCCCTAATTTCTTTCCGAGTCATTTTGCTTTCTTCGCATCCTCAATTTGTTTCATGAGTCTCGCACGTTCGCGCTTCGATTCTCCCGGCATATTTTCCAGCTTCATGAGTTTATTTACGAGAGTGAGACTGTCATACGCCTTCTGTCTGTCGATGGCTTGTTCACGCTTCTGTCTGACTGTCGCTTTCACTTTAGTTGACATAATTACCCCCTGTAGATTATTTTGAGCACTCCATAAATGACTGACGCCCCTAAGCATGTGCCGAGGATATCACAATCACACACTCAAGGGCAATCAGTGGAATCATTTATATCCTAGTTGTCATGTCCATCATGACCGTTGTTGCCATTATGTCCATCATGACCGTTGTTGCCATTATGTCCATCATGACCGTTGTTGCCATTATGTCCACCATTTCCGACTCCGCCCTGTCCACCATTTCCGACTCCGCCCTGTCCACCATTTCCGACTCCGCCCTGTCCACCTGTTGCTCTTGCGTCAGCACTACCACCCTGAGCAATCTGCCCCTGCTTTTGCCCCTGAACTTGTCCCTGACCCTGAAGTTGTCCCTGTCCTTGTCTAGCAGAATTGCTGTTGCTGTTCCCATTGTTCACGTTGTTGGTTTCTGTTGAACCTGAACGACCGATACCTTGACCAATCTCATGTCCCGCATAAGCAATAGCCGCCGCTGTCATACCAGTTGAAATAACTGGACCGACAATTCCGGCAACATATCCCGTAGTAGTTGTTTTTTGAGCAACCTGTGTGAGGGGAACATTGGGTTCGCAATTGCGATACTCAACAGAGGTCCAGAACTTCAAAACGGGGGAAACAACCTTATCACACACTTCCAACCACGAATAGCGTTCGGTGGGAGAGAGTGAACCAGTGTCAACTCCGGCCCGCAGACCCAAAGTCTGATCTGAGGAATAACCGCGAGGGGAATCCTCTATTGGCAGGAAACCTGTCGTACTGCATCCGAGGGATACAAGTAACATGAGGACTGAGAGGACCGAGACTGTCAACTTCCTAAACATAATAAAACCTCCATGATGTTAAAAGTGAGAACACATTGTTCCGCACTCTAACACACTTCTTCGGTTAAAGCTATCCCTACTTTGGAGTTAAGGAACTTTACTGTTTGATTTGAAACCCACCTGATCCATACACACTAATAGATTTTACCTGTGTATAGTGAAAACTCCTCCAACCCCCCGCGTCAGTATCAAACACAACAAGGAGGTCGGAAGCTGGATGGTGAACAGCTTTCGAATCGACATCGGATTCAGCAAGCGTCTTAACTTCCCTCGTTGGTAAGTGTTCTTTCGGGATCAACGTGCTGCATTGCGTACAGTTCATGACACGCTCTGTACCATCCAACTTGGTAAATTTCACCCCCACCACTCCATCATTGAGGTAATCACTGAGCACACTCATACCAGCCGGAATCTTATCAGCATCAATAATCATTCTTCATTCTCCTTTATTAAGCCCTTATGCCATTGTTCCACTCCTTCAGCATCCCTAAACATGAATCCTGTTCGTTTTGCGTGATATTGCATAATCTCTAACAAAGCTCGCTCAACCAGATGGAGGGAATGTGTTGTCTCCCTGAACATCAATCCTGTGAATCCCGATTTGCAAAGATTCTCAGCATATGCGAATGCGTCTGTGAAATTGGATGTAAAGGGAAGTTCAATATGTGTGCGATTCTTTCGGATTGAGCACAAGATAACATGGAATGCTTTTCGATCTGCTGGAATATCTGGGTTAGTAGGCAAATCTCCATATTCCTGAGCCATTTCATCAAAAAAGAAATACTTGCACAGTCCTTCAATGTCTCTATAAAACCCAAACCCGTCCCAGATATTCGGAATTATAGACTTCCCACTCATGAATGTCATCGTCTTATTCTTCCTATTAGTGTCTTAATAGGTGACAGAACCCACTCACCAATCAAGAAGGTCACAGTGACTACTGCGAGAACGAAAACCGAAAAGACGATGCACGAAAGGGTAATGGCGAGCGTCAGAATAATAGGCACAGACAACTCAAATGCGATAATCGCTAGAATAAACGCAGGTATCATCCACAATTCCATAGATTCCCCATTCCCTGAGATTCTAGCACATTGAGGGAAAGATGTCAACTATATACTTAGAAAGGAGTAGAATTATGAACTGGCAATACAAAGGAACAGACTTCCTCGATTCCACTGGATACTTCGGTTTCGTCTACCGAATAACATGCAGCCTCACTGGACGCATGTATATAGGGAAAAAACTCTTCACTAAAGCGAAAATCCAACAGAAAACAAAAACAAAGCGTAAGAAGAAACTCCGTGTTGCGAATGATTGGCAATCCTACTTTGGGTCCAGTGAAGAATTGCTGTTCGATGTCAAGACATTCGGAGAAGATGAATTCCATCGTGAAATCCTGCATCTCACTACGAAACGAGGAGAGACCAACTATTTGGAAACACTGGAAATTCTGACATCAGGAGCATTATTATCCGAAAAGTATTACAATAAATGGGTTTCTTTGAAATGTCATAAGTCTACTCTTGCTCACCTCTCATCAGTATCCCAATTATCATCCCGATCTGCTCCCTTGATCCCAGTTGCATCATCGTACTCTGACAAGGAATCATCCAATTCTTCTCCACAAAAGGGGCAAAACGTAGGAGTCGAATCCAGTTCATCGTAAATGAGTGTAATCTTTCGATTACACGACTGGCATTGTTGTGAAAATTTCATATTAAATACCTTTCATTTAACCAGTTTAGCAAGTTCAATGAGTCCCACCACCGCATCATGGATTGCCTTGTTTAATTCGAGGTTATTCTTGAGAGCGATGATCTTCTTGAGTACTTCAACATCGGCCATCAAATCCGCATATTCAGACTCAGAAATCGTCTTATCCTTGAGTCCTTTTGCAACTCCCTCAATCAATAGACTTATAGAAACTACATGCGGGTCTGTATTATATAAAGACAAATCAAAAAAAGGATTCATTTCGTTTTCCCTCCCGCGGCTTCCGCTAACGACAACGACATCGTAGTAATTATGCTCAATTTTAACCTACAATAGGCGTCATCCAAAGATTGTTCAGAGTTAGGTGAGTTAGCACGCTGATTTAGTGAGTTGATGGTTTTGTTCATTAAAGATGCCGCTTCCGCCATTAACTCATTATGAGGTAGAAACGTGGAATATAATACGGCCCTGTTAGATAAATCTCGAAGTGTTCGAGTCGTTGCATGGTCGCAAGAACCGTGACTAGCTAAATCTGCAATATCAATGAACTGTGAATACTCAGTCTCATGATATGTTGGTGGGGTAATGATTGAGCACCCCGATATGATAAGGGCAAACACAAATTCTAGCGATATCACCACCCATATGAATGACCAAATTGCTTTCATTGTGCTCATACTATCTCCCCCTGTTCTAATTCCATCAACTTCGACTCAAATTCTTCAATCAATTTCTGCACGGATTTTCGTAGGTATGCCCTCACTTCTTCTGATGAATTCGCGGGGTTATCAATCATCAGTTTCAATTCATTCATTTGCTGAGTGTTGCGTTCAATAATTGCGGTGACTTCTGTACTTATCATAATTTGTTAGCTAACCTCCGTAAAGTTTCTGCATGACAGCGTTTTGGAAAACACCAACACGCGAGGTTCTGACCATGTAGAGGGACCAACCACTTCGGGTCCACTGTCAATCTCCATATCGCATAGGCTTCAAATAGATCACACACGCGGGCCCGCTCTTGTTCTGTCATTTGTGATATAATGACGAATGGATTGCCCCAATCCGTACCCCGATCCACACGTATATAGGGAACACCAATTATCGGATGTCGCAAGTTAAGGATTGACAACTCTTCCGGCACTAAAAGACCAGTTTTCATAATTTACACACTCCCGAAGGACACTCCATCACGGCTTCTGTTCCTGTTGTGTGCGATTCGCTGAAACGCTTCTTAGCTTCTTTGAGAGGAATCGCGCACAACGGTGGTTCCTCAACTTCCCCTGCTGCATTGACATATCCCCTTGTTTTCTCCCGATAGAATGTCGTGCCCTTGAGGTGTGGGAGATATTCAAGCCACAGCTTCTCCATATCCTCAATTGGATAATCGTACGGCATATTGATTGTCTTTGACACAGCATTGTCCACATGCTTCTGTATGATCCTCTGGACTTCCAAGTGATCGCGCACAGTCAAATCATGTGATCCTACAAAATGCTTCACGTCTTTTCCCTCAAGCATGAACTGTTCAAATAGTGGATGAAAGACGAGTTCCACTTTCCGCTCATGCTTCTCCCAATAGCGACGTTCATAGGCAGGAGCGAACATCGGCTCAATACCTGAACTACAATTGTTGGAGAGAATACTAACTGTTCCCGTTGGAGCTTGAGTGAGGATTGCACAATTGCGAATCCCATGTTCAAGAATCAACGATTTTGTTTTCGCTGGCATACGCTTCATGAATCCCGATTCAACATGCTTTAACGGATCGCACAGAGGGAACGAACCCTTCTCAATTGCGAGTAGGACACTCGCTTCATAGGCAGCTTTGGAAATGAAACGATAGAGCTTATCAACAAACTTATTTCCTTCTTCTGATCCATAACTATATCCAAGCATCGCAAGCGTATCAGCAAGTGCAGTGGTTCCTAATCCAATGCGACGGAGACTGGCAGACTTGATCTTCATTTCATTCAGTGGGAAATGATTCACGCTGAGTGCATCGTCAAGGAATCGTACAGCAAGACGAATCGTATCTCCCAATGCAGGATAGTCAATCTCATCTCCCACAACAAAACGAGACAGCACAAGATGTCCGAGACAACACGGTTCCATCGCTGCAAGGGCAAGCTCACCACATGGGTTTGTGGTAACGAGGTTTTCGATGTAGTAAATGTTGCTTTCATGCTCAACAAGCTCCCAATTAAGAAACCCGGGTTCCGCTGAATTGTACGCATTCTTGACAATTGTATCCCACAAGAGACGCGCCTTGATCTGTCTTTTGTATTTCCCCTTCCAATGCAACTCAATTTCTGTATCCTCTTTTACTGATTTGATGAACGCTTTAGTGTGCTTGCATTTTACAGAGACATTCGCATGGGTGAGTTCACCCTTCACTAATTTCGCACTGAGAAATTCTTCAATGTCGGGGTGAGTAAGGTCGAGGCTGAACATAAGCGCAACACGCCGTTGTCCGCCGTTACGGATGGGCTGTGCACAACCATCGATGAGACGCATAAGTTCAACTGCACCAGGTGCGACTCCTCGTTGCCCTGCGATGGATGCACCTCTTGGACGTACATCTGAGAAATCATCTCCACACCCACCTCCTGTCATGCTAGTGACAATCATATCATATGCCGACTTGCCCCATCCTTCTTTACTATCTTTGTTGGGGTCCAACACAAAGCAATTGAGTAATTGTGGATTCGTGCGCCCTGAGTTATACCATATACGTCCACCCGGAACAAACAGATTGCGAACGAGGACTTCATAGAATCGATCTACATAGCACTTTTGTTTCTCAGGTGCTTCTGCTATCGCCATCTGATGAGCCACGCGACTACATGCTTCTCGCCACGTCTCTTCGGGAGTAAACGCATAACGATCTTTGAAAATCTTTAATGAGAACCCTGTGGGTGAATACTCTTGTATTACGTTCATTGTTATCGTCCTTTTGCAATTGCGTCTACCTGTGAACCCATCGGCTCAATATCCTCATAGAATATGGGGATTCGTTCTTGGAAAATCTTGAGAAGAGGAATAGTAACTTCACGGCATTGTGGGTGTGTTTCGCGGGTCGTTCTCATCAATAAAAAATGTCTCCAATTGCGGAGGTTACAGGTCATGACGATCTTGGAGCCAAGGGCATTAGGAAGAATGGATCGTGCTTCTTGTGGCTTCCACCCCTTCCCAATCAACTTTTTATATGTATCTTCCACCACAGCAATACAATGTAACCAATCCTGATCGAACTGTTCGACAAACATATTTCTCGATTCTTCATTTACGGCTTTTACATCTGTGGCAATATGACTGATAGAGTCTACAGACCAATTATCCAAATCAATGACGGACTTCTCATCCCATCCCTCTGCATTCCACGTCTTAGGATACAAGAAACTCGGTGGCATTTTCTTTTCATAGTTCACAAAGCGGGTGGACTCCTGAGTGTAGGAGGCAAGACGGTGCCGTACAATCTCATGAGTAATGCCACGGTCCACATAGAATTCCACAGAAATGCTGGCATGTTCTGTGACACTCCAATCTCCATGGCTCAAAACCACCGCACGGAGAAAACGATCCCATGATGTTTCTGTCTGTGCTTCTTCTGAACGGTGAGAAATACGAGCGATACGCTCAATCTTACGGAGCATTCTGATTCCTTGCTCACTAGAACCCAAATCATAATCATCCACCAGTACATACGGCTTCACAATGTTCATACTAAAGTTCTCCTTTGTTGATAAAACTGTGGGGAACCACAAATAGACAATTTCTTATGTTCTGCGAAACGTACTTCAGGCTTCTTGTGGGTGAAACCTATGTACCGCTTCCCATTCGTTGTGTTGCTAATTTGGTAGATTGTATACATTTCTTCCAATACGTCAAATGTGCTAATGCTGTTAATCCTGAAAATGTATTCTTATATATGATGTCTTGAATATCTGAGGGTGAATAACCCCCCAAGACCATTTCATTGATGTCCTTCGGAAGAAGCCAGGAAGGCCAAACTACCACTTTATGTCCTAACTTTATTGCTCGTTCCATTTGCCTGCATATTTCTCCGCTACGTTTTTCGTTGTCATAGACTAGAACAATCTGAGCGGCAGACAATCTTTGTGCGGTTAAGATTAAGTTTGAATCGCACGAAGCAATTGTATTACCAAGAAAAAGACTATCTAGGGGTCCTTCAACAATCTGAACAAGTTTATTCTGATCTATTCTGTCCAACCCATAAATGAGCTTATCATCGTCCTGATTCGTCCTCACCGTGATATAGCGCACCGCATTGTCCTCGAAAGCACGTCCAGAAACGGCGAGGAGGGCTTTGTAGGGGTCATAAAAGGGAATGACGAGTCTAGCTTCAGGTAACAGGGCTTTTCCATGTTCGGGGTAGATTTCCTTCAGGAATTCAGCATAGTTTTCCGTAAAATAAAGCTTGCTCCAAAACTCCTGCGGAATCATACGTTCCTTGACATAACGAATGCAATAATGAGTCTCCGGTAGGTGGGTTAACTTCTCGGCATTCTGAAAGATTGCTTGCTCCATCTTCCCGAATCGTATTGACGTGGAAGGACCCTCAAAGACATTGGGTTCCTTTATTCGACGTTTGAGACGTGGTGTATCTCCAAATGTTTCAAACAGATAGTCTTTATAAAGGGTAGGAGCAACCTTCAGGATGAGTTCCCCAAGCCATATAGCTTGCGTGCAGTTGTGACATTTGTAGGCAAGACGTTGCTTATCGCGGTAGATGTATCCCCGCATTTTGGTTTTTTTAGTTTCAGAATCCCCGCAGAGGGGGCAGCGCACATTGAAGAGATAATCGTTCTTGCGAACGAATTTATCAAAGTGAGTGGAGAGAAGTTGGGTGTATTTCAAATCCGTGTATAATGCCATCTCTGGATTATACACGAATTGGAAGTGGAAATCAAGTGTTTACTGCGCCCCAGTCCACGATACGCGACTATGAACGGGGTCAGTAATGTGTCCTCTTGGAAAGTTCTTTGCAGGAGTTTTCCAGCTTGCCGCTTTATAGATGTTTCCCTTTGGATCAATAAATGAATGAGCGGAACGTGAAGGACCGTGGGCAGTAACTACGCGAGTATATTTTGGACCATGCTCAAACGACACACTCATTCTATTATGCTCAGGAACAGGTTTCCCCTGATACCCTCGTTCATGATCGTTCACAATATGGTTTGCATAACGTGACAAATGCTCATCTCCATATTCACGCACTGCTGGCTTCTGTCCGAATGCTTCTTTCAGTTCGTGTTGTCCTTCTTCTGTGATGAAATCTCTAAAGTTTAACATAGTGCTCCCTATTGCCCACGAAATTGAATCGCTTTGAAGACCATTGTCCACTCCACATGACCAAGAATATATCCTAGCACGATGAGTGCACCAATGAGAATCCACTTCCACCTCTCCAGCGTATGTAATGTCCTGGTTACCTTCTCTTCCTGTGTTAAATCAACTGATGGCTTTTCCGAGAAGATACCATCAATACGTCCATGAACGGCTCGCATATCGGCGTCAAATTCCGCATGAATTTGTTGAGACGAATCGTGCTTCAATTCATGCAGCGCAATCATCTTACAAAGATTCGCATTCATCGCTTCAATTTTTTCCACAGCTTCGGTAAGTTTATCAATCACTTTTGCAGTGAGGAAAATGTCCTTTTGTGCGAGGGCAACATCTATTTTCAATGCAGAAAGCATTTCTTCAATCGATAGCCCAGGCATAATTACTTCCCGTTTCTAGCGTTAATAACTGTTGTGAGTTGTTCTGTCTTAACTGCTGAACCCGTCGAAGAGCCAAAGTAATAAGATAACACTAATCCTACTGCTGCGTCAAGTGTTCCCATTGAACGCATGACGAAATCGCGCATCGTAGGATCGACGACTGTATGAAATACTGCAACTTGTACACCAATGTACAATCCGATAATCAATCCTGCAATTATACGAGGAGTCCAGTCCTTTGTTTGAATCTCTCGATTTCGTGCATCTGCTGTATCTCCTGCTTTGATCTTGAGCACATCAACTTCTAGTTTCTTGAGGTCCAAGACTAGCTGTGCGTCCACTTCCTTGATCTTGAGGAGTTGTTCAGGAGTCGCACCTGCGATAGCTTGCATCACTTGATCGTGGCTTGTATCAGGAGCTAATCCCAGTCCACTAATGAGGGCTGTGGTTGCCATCCCCGCAAGGGGTCCACCTAATGCTGACGCGATTGTTGGGGCAATTGTTGCGAGAATTCCCCCTGCTGCTTTAAGATAATCTGTCATGCTTAACTCCTTCCTAACGATTCACTGCTTGATGATGAGCGTATGCTAATTCTGATGCAGACGCATCGACGTGTTGCGTCATATTTCTCCAATGTTGTCGGTCTTTATGTGGGACCGTATCCCAATATTTTTCATGAGCGGGTCGTGCTTCGTGTTCTTTTGCCATGTGATCGTCAAGATGCTGCTTGTATTGGTGGATGCTGTGAATGGAATTATGCGGGGTTTGTGTTTCATCTCCATATCCATACTTGCCATGATGATAGATTCCATGTCCCCTATGAAGACCCCTGAACACGGGATTTTTCATCGATTCTTCGATGTGTGACTTGAGTGAATACATTAGTTCCTCTTTGAGCCCACTTAATGTTTTGCGTCGTACCATCGGCTTCATAATTGAACCTTTCCTTTTCTTTGGAAGCACTCCCGGCTCCCCCTGTGGACCGATACCGATTCCTGCGACGTTCCCCGCTCCTGCGGAGTTGACGATGCCCTCTTCTGCCATCGCAATGGGTCCTGTTGGACGTGTCGTGTCTGCACCCACAGCACCCTGTGATTCATATTCCTGTTCGCTTGCGTGATCGCTTCCTTCATCAGCACCATAGACTTCCGGGTGCAACTTATTCCAATCACGCATGAGCATTCCCGCCATCGCATTCGCTTCATACTCCAACTCATCCAACGGCATATCAGGTGATCCATTCAAATGCTGTGCATCGTGGACAATTTCATGGGCAAGTGTGCGGAGAACGTCCGCCACATGCCGTCCTTCAGTCGCTACGATAATGCTTCCATCACCGGGGCGATAGGAACCGAAGGAAGTACTGCCTGTCTTATCCACCAATGTCAATTCAGGATGCTCCGTGATACCTAATTGCGTGCAGACGTGAGCACAGAAATCATGGATATAATCCTCTAAGAATGGACCTTCCGATTCAATAAGAAATTGCATGTTATCTACGTTTCCCTCTCATAGCCGCATCTTCCAGCCTATTGATACGATTTTCTAATGCAGCCGATTGACGCTCCAATGCTTCTCGTTCCTGATTATTCACACGTTCTGTGACACTTTTAAGCCACCCTCTCAATTTCTCAATATCCTCTTTGTGAGATTCAGATTCAGAGTGGAGCACACCAATCTGCACGGCGTATCCTTTAATCTGCTCATCACGAGCAGCCTTGGCTGTGCTGAGGCTGGACGACAAATCCGAATACATACCAGCGAGAGTGGCGCACAGAAGCAAGGTACTCAAAATGGTGCCCTTCTTCTCAGCTATCTTTGGAAAGAGTGTTGGGAATAGTTTCAGGAGAAAACTCAGAATCGCGTTCATCAAATCTCAACTTTCGTAAAATATCAACAACAAATGGGTCGAGTTGACATTCATCAGAGAGAATGCTTCTTCCCCTAATTCCCACAACATGATTGGGCATATAGTTCAGAAATACCAGAAATGTCTTTAGGATGTCATAATCCTCTGTTCGAGTATGATAGAACAACAAACGAGTCGCGGGGACTCTTCCGAAAATATTGTACAAAATAATCAAGTGATTCAGAATCAGACGCTCTTTCAGTTCCCCATATTGATTGTAGCGTCGAAACAATCGCCTCACATAACTCAGATGTTTCAAATCTTCTTTAAGTTCACTCTTGATAAGTGTAGGCTTATCATAGCACTTGATCGCATAGATCATGACCGTGTCGTGGTTCAAATCAATCAAATCAATCATAGTAAATTAGTCCTTATGGTTTCTTTTCGGGAATCCTCTGCCCACCACGTTGACGGTATCCTAAAATGCTCGCGGCGTCATTCTGTTGATCTCCATATTTCCACATCGCACTCTTATCATGTTGCCCGATAGCTTTTTCTGCTTCTCCCGCATCCCTGAGAATGTAATGCAGTTCGGCATCTGACTTATGATGATAGGGGTGACCAGGAAGTATATGATGCAATTTCTTCGCTTGTTCAAACAGTCTCAACATCTTCATCGCTCAATATCTCCTCTAATTCGTTCTGGGTAACTATCTCAGAAAACACTTCGAATTCCCCATCTGTGACTTCATTCATCGTGAACGCAAAATATATAAACAGGAGGTTCGGGCCTTCAATAGTGGAGACAAGAGGAATAATGATTTCACCGTCATTTTCCAGGAATTCATCTGCATAGACGGAGACGGGGGGGAGTTCTATATTGCGGCCTTGCAAAAATACCCGTACTTCCTCGTACTCCGCAGCCGGATGCCTCGCATAGTCCGTGATGTCGTCCAAATGATCGTTGAGTTCTCCGCGCACCCCATAATCAGACAAATAACTGGATTCGGGGTCCCAGGTTGTCGCCGGAACCCCTTCCATACATTCTTTCACATGATCGCAAAAGTCCTGCATTACGCTCCGACAATAGCATCATCGCTGTTGGCTACGTTATCGGTTGCCATTGATCCTGAAGCCACCAGCACTTCATAGTGTACGCGGTTAGCACGTCCACCCATTGTAATAGCAAACGTAGGAGTTGCATTATTCGTCGTCACAGTCCCCAATGTTGGAGTGTTCGTGTAGTTGCCCCCACGATCTGCAACAGTCACAGTGAGAATCTGTCCTGTGTTACATGTTACGACAATCGTTGCGGTTCCTGTGTTCGTTCCCAATGGAGTCACACGAGGATTAGCGTCAAAGTTTCCACCACCGTTGTTGATAACTAATGCGGCGACGTTCCCCGCTGCATTCTTCGTATAAGAGATGTTCGCAAGTTGGTTGTTGCCTGTTCCACCACCAACTATTTCACAGAATCCATTCTGAGCGTATCCGACACCGTTTGCCACTGGTCCCGCTGCTGGTGTTACGGAATCAATTGATCCGTTTGCACGGACTGTGAAAGACGCATTCGCTGCAACGTTCCACACTCCACCACCTGTGATTGATAGATATTTTGCTGTCGCATTTCCCGAAAATCCCTTTCCACCACTCACAACAGCAATGGACGCAATATCACCAGTTCCTTGTTTGCGTAGAACCCACCCGGAATGTGTAGCAATTGATCCTTCAAATTGGCTGTTGGATTTTTCTCTTGAATCAATACCAAATACACCTAATGCAGCATTGGCTTGAAATGCCCCAACCTGTGTGTTGCCGTATAACCAAAATCCGTTAGCTGAGTGACCCGCAGCATCACTTGTCGATTCTAAATTCTGCTTTGGAGCCCCAGTGTTAGCATCAACCATTTTCCACAAAGACATATAAATTCTCCTTAGTTACTGAATTGTTTCTTATACGGCCCGCGTTTCTGTCCTCTCATCCTTATTAACTGAGCGAGCCTGGACTCCTCATTTCGTTTCACACCCTTAAAAATAACCCAATTCTTTAAGTTTTATAATCGTTGTCTTGGCGCTATGATGCAAAATACCTACTCCCCCCGCCGCCTCAAATTCTCTGATATTATTCTCATGGTCGTCGATGAGAATGTTCCGTACCTGTCCGTTACGTGCGAAGTTTTGTTTATCCTGTCGTTCCACAATATGAATATGACTGTGGGGAATCGAGGGAATATTCTTTCGATACCATTCCCGCTTTCCCCGCTCTACTTGTTCCCACACAAAACCCCAGGGTGCACTAGGAACCGCGGTCAAAATTTGTGGATTGTATTTCTTTAAGAAACCCCAATACACATCCAAGTCAGGCATCGGTGGAAGTGTTTCCCAAAAATCATGCTGCTGACTCAGAACCGCTCCATCTCTGTCACGTACTGTCCCACCAATCCATTGGTGCCCCAGTAGCTTCTCTGCTCCCGTGTAGAAATCACAGATAACTCCGTCACTGTCACTATAAATCACCGACCGTAGGTCTCTCATTTTATTTATGTTATCTCACACCTTGACTACCGCTTCGTGGGGAGGCTGTGTCCGGCATAGTTGTAAGTGAAGTATAGATGGGTTCTGATTGAAATTTATCGTCCGCACCAGACCCTTTTACGTCAATTTTTCGCCCTTTTTTCTCAGGAGTCGGAGTATTGCTCTTTGCTACTGTTGGAATCGCACTTGCGGGCTTTCCTCCATCCTGCGTCGTTGTGGGTGCTGCTCCATCCTGTGGTTGTGGGGCGGGTGCATTGAACTTCTCTTTGTTCGGCTCATGGGCTCCCTCTTGATTCTGAGGAAGATTATCCTGCTTTTCACTCTTCCCGTTCTTCTTATCCTTCGCTGCTTGGAACGCTTCCTGCACAATCTTGTTATTGATCCCCTTATGACTTGCTTGGAATGCCGAAATCCTTCGCTCAGAAGTTTTCTGATGCTTCCCTGGCATCCGTCTATGCTGTCCACAATCACTCGCTCCGTGTTCTCCAGGTCCCAAGTCCTTCCCGCACTGACTACAGAACGTGTGTTCAAACTTCGCGCCTCCGCTCTCATCAAATGCAATATTGAACGCTTCATCTAAGTCCTTGCGTCGGGGTTCCTCGTACTTCCTAGATTTCTTTCTCACATGCTTGATGAACTTCGCTGGGTCTTTCCTCTGTTGGTTCATATAGAACGTGCGACGAGTGGATGCTTCTTCCAGCTTTCTATTTACAGTCGCTCGCGCCACAGAATGTGCTCCCCATTTTGACTGTTTTTCTCCTATTTTCTCCGCTTCATGGGGCTCTGAAGCATGAGGCATATGGAAATCTCGGTCCTTTTGATCGATTACATGCCACTTTTGGGAGTTTGTTCCAAAGACAATCTTATGTCCTTTAGCTTTTGCATCCTGAATCGCTTGCTGGAATGACATACCAGGTGAAGAGGATTCCCCCAGTTGACTAAATGACTTACTCTCTCGTCCTGTAATCACAGTCTTATGAGCCGCAGACGTTTCCCTTGCATTTGCTGTGCTGTTTGTTTGTCGTGTCAAATTCTTCTTCTGTTTCTCCGCTTGATCCACAGGGGGTCTCTTTGGAGTCGCAAGCCGTTCATGATGAGATTGTTCTTCGCGGGGTGTCAAGGATTCTTTGATACCTGCAATAAATTTCTCAGGATGCTTGGTGCGGTACTTGGAGAACTTCTTATAATCAAACTTCTTCTTCGTTATACCTACACGGCGACGTTCAGCGGCCGTAGCATTGTAAAAGGACGTATTCCTTTTCTCTTCTTCCAGTCCAGCTTTATCCAATTTCATGTAATAGTCTGGACGCTCTCCCAAGTGATCTAATGCAATCTCACGGGCTACGTCGAGCTTTGACGTGTGTTCCTGCTCAATCTTGATACCCCTTGCTAATTGATCGTGAATATGTGAAACTGGCACATTATATTTCTTCGCAAGCGATTCAGGAGAATGAGTGGGTTTATCTAAAAGATTTTCTGACAGCAATGCCTTCTCGCGGTACGCATTGAAGATGGACTCCCTGATCGGAACGGTGAGTTCTTCTGCTAGTTGCTTAAAGCGTTTCATATTACCCCTTCTTTTCTCCAAGCACTCGTCGAATAGTGTTATAGGTCTCGGAATGTGCTTCATGAAGCTCAGTGTCATAATGAGGAACATTAGAACCCGATCCATACGTCAAGTGCTTCTTGATCGCACGATGCACTTGAATAGCAGTCCTACCACCCAGATCATTGAGATGGACTTTTCCACCTTCATGGTGTGCAATTCCACTTCCACCCAACCAGTTTCCATGTAGTGTCTTTCCGTCCGTGGACAGCTTCTTGCTGGATGCTGACTGCTTGTTCAAGAATGCTTTAATGACTTTATGGGAACCTGCACCGATAGTCATTTCGTCGAGTTGTTCAGCTTCTTCATGGAACTTATATGTAGGAGCGTATGCAGTTCCGCGTCGTCCTTCCGGTCCAACAGCATCAAGTCTATTGTGCTTTCTTGTAATGAATCCACCCACTTTATCTGCTTTCGCATATTCTTGTTTCATCTTAGCTTGTGCCTGATTATGATGAGGACCGCTGACTGCTTGGCGCTGATATTCGTCGCCTCGTTCGATTCTCGCATCATGCACCTTATGAGCAAGACCCAATGAGATTTCGTCGAGTTGTTCGGCCTCTTGCAACTTAGCAAGATGCTTCTTATGTACAGTAATCAATCCCTTGAATCCCGCCTTAGGTCCCGACCACATTCCTGGGTTGTCCTTTAATGCTTTCTCTGCATCAGCAATACTCTTCCGAGACGATGCTGCATTGATGAATTTATGATCTCCCTCATCAAGTTGTTCCACTTCCTCTGATACACCCTTCTTATGTGCGGAGAACTTCTTCATCGCTTCTCCGTGTGTTCGTGCAGTGTCCCAAAAGTGCTTTCCTTGTTTGAATCCCTTAATATGGTAAACTCCATGCTCCTTATTCATATGGAAATGCGTGTTATCATCAACATGATGTGACAACTTTGCACCCACCGCAAAGTCATACGCATCATAGGGCTTGCGTTCTTCTTCTAGCTTCCCTGCGGCACGGTGAATACCTTCAATACGCTTATCCCCCTTATGGAATGCCCTTTTAGCACGGCCGCCATATCGTGCAGATCGTGAGGAACCCTGGAGTATTTTGAGGCGCTCCGCTTCAATAGCATCATGTCCCACACGCTCTTGCTGACGAAGATCGTATGCCGCTTTTCCGAGGTAATTCCTCAATGTACTCTTCTTGAGTTCGTTGAGTTGTTCCACTTCTTCTGAGTAATGGTGTGCTGCGGTCGCTAGAGGCCACAACTTCTGATGCAAACGATACGATGCTTCATGGTGCTTATTGTGTCCATGCTTCTTGAGTTCGTCGGCATAGAACTTCGCTTCAGACTTATCCGCTTCTGTCCCAAAGTGCTTCGCAAGATGCACGATGTTTGCCGTGTGTCGGTTCATCGATTCATTGCGCTTATACGTGCCCATGAATGTTTCGTCGAGTTGTTCTGCTTCAGTCAAAGGAAGTGATGGGGTTGATTGTGCGTGTGTGGCGCCAGCATGTAATCGTCCATTTTTCTTAACCGCAAACTTTGTGTGTTTCAACCAATCAGCATCCGTTTCGTGATGTGGCTTATGGGATTGACCATTGGGCATGGGCTTTTCGGCCCATTGCGGCACATGTTCTTTGGTATATCGGTGCACATACGCATTCAATACATGGCGCTGATCGTCTGGGTGCAGAAGATGTCCTGATTTATATTCAACAGTTTCGTCGAGTTGTTCGGACTCTTCCAACTTCTCTACCGCATGTCTGATACCCTTGGTGCGCTTAAAACTTTTCTCTTGGTACTTCTCTGCTTCTTTATCATTCCCAACCATCCTCATGTTACCTGATTTCACCATAAGGAGGTCCTTATTTCTCGCGGCACCACGTACATAACTTCCAAGTGTCGCTTTACTGAGTTCGTCGAGTTGTTCACTTCCTTCACGTACTGTCACATGCTTACGAGTACCCACAACGATTCTGTTTCCCCCAAAAACTTCTCCCTTTCCGACATTCACATGGACTTGACTGCCTTCAATCTTATGCACAGTGCCTTCGTGTCCTGCTCCACCCTTTTGTCCTAGTCCTAAATGAACTTTATCCCCCACTTGAAGGTCCTTATTTCTTGCGGCACCCCGTACATAACTTCCGAGTGTATTTTTACTAAGTTCATCAATCTGTTCAACTTCTTCAGTAACTTTCTTCGTACCACACACTGGGCACGTCATACTTCCTTTTGTGAAAACACGCACTCTTCCACACTTCCCACAATGCTGTAAGTGCCCCTGTTCAAGTTCCTTTTCTCCCTTTGGATCATCCGTCAAGTGTGCAGGAAGTCGGCTTGTCATAGCAGTTTCATAGTTGTACTTAGACTCTGCGAGTTTCTTCGCTCTCGCTGTTGCAGTTGCATACATCATATTGTCGTATTTGTAGTTTTCTTCTAATTTTCTAAGATATTTATTGATAGTATAGCGGCCTTTTTGCGCTCCACCCAACTCTAGTTGCTTTTTGGTTTCTTTCGCGTCAGCCGCGGTCGCATGGATTGAATGAGCAACCCTCTTCTGTTCATCATACACGTGGTGCACGACGATCTTTCTAGATTCGGAGAGTTCCTTCGCTCTCGCTGTTGCAGTCGCATACATCACATTCTTGGCACGTTCACCATAATGTGACTTGAAACTCTTGATAGACTTCTTCATACCATGGACGATATCTTCCTTCTTCTCTGACTCAGCGGGAGTCAAAGTCTTTTCCTGCAACAGTGATTTTTCATTCATCAATACACTCTTCACTGCTTCACTCATGAGTGTCGGTTTCTTTGTCACCGTAATCTCTGGGTGGTAGTCGTGAGCTTGCACCAACATTTTCTTATATTCAGTTGGGTCCAAATGAGTTGCGGTCCGAAGCGTATCAATCTTCTTACCATGCAAATGCACATCATACACATGTGGATAATTCTGCATTTTGGATTCTTCCAAGGATTTCTCCTTCTTCTCAACGCGAACTTTCGACCACAGGTGCATGGGGATTCCTTCGGGGTGCGAGTGGCTGCCCACGCTGACAGTTTTCTGCATGGCTTCGGACCTGTCCTTAGCTTCTACTTCGTGTTTGTTGCCTAAGTGATCCGTAACATTCCAAACATGCTCTGAAACAAACTGTGCGTTTTCGTGTTGCTTAATCCTTTGATCGCTCCATCCCATTTTCTTGAGATGTCTGCGGGATTCCTCTTTGTCCATCCCACCCATCACGCCCACCATAGCATCGGGCATTCTAAGGGTTTTCTTGGCAATCTGTGTCTGGTGATAATCGAATACGTTTTTTCCTTCTCCTAGCATCGCGTCCTCCACTTTCTCTGGTAAAAATCCTTGTCTATTCTCAGGGCTGTGAGGAAATAATCTCTTCAACCATTTGCTCTTATTGGTGTCAGGGTGATGCTCCTTCTTCCCGTCCTTCTCCGCTCTCTTTACTGGGGCAGTTTCCTTGCTCTCATCCTCTTTTTCCGTGATGTGGTGTTTCTTTGCAAATGCTAGTGTGGCCGCTTTACGTGAGTTGAAAAGTTCATCATAACTTGCTGTATGCTCCGGCTCTGTCACCTTCGTCACTGGCACTTCTTTAGCAGCAGTTCTTTTCACCCCCAAATGAAGCGTCATCTGACGGGTTTCCTTCAACTGTTCCTCTTGGTGTCTCTTATCTACTTCAGCTTTCGCCCGTTCATATCCCAAATGAGGACCCGGTCCTTTTCCTATCGTCGCACATTTTACTGCCGCAGTTCCTTGATTGCGATATACTTCAAAGTGTCCTTTAGGGTGTGAACGAACAGTATAATTACCTTTTTCATAAAGTATATTCTCTGTGATAGATTCTTCCTTCAACTGATCCTCTTTAGACGCATCCGGCACAGTCAACTTCACAGACACGGCTTTGCTACCATGTCTCTTCTCGATCTTCTTATGAGCCTCAGACTCGGATTTTGCAGTCACATATTGACCCTGGTGACTACCCCCCATGTGATAGAAGTAGGATTCTTCGTCTAATTTTCCAGGATGAATGTCCTTAATATGCTGATTTACGCGAGCGATTTCTTCCGGCGACAACGTGGGATTATTGAACTGAACATGGTGAGGAGACACGACATGGTTATAGCGAATAGGAGTGACTTTCGTACCATGCAGGACATCGTGATTACCATGAAAGGAGTGCGGAACGACATACGTTTTTCCGTTAATCGTACCCGTATAATGTACGTCCGTTTTCGTGGCGCGTTGAAACTTCGGTACAAATTCTTCGTTACGCATTTGCTTAAAAGACTTCATGACTCTCCTTATTTGATATCTGACTTAAATTTCTTCAACGTTTTCTTAGGTCCGGCAGTCGCCTTTCCATTATTCGTCGTGTCCTGTGTTTCTGAAGGGCTGCCTCCGAGAATAGGCGCTCCACCTTCCATGCTATCCACGACTGGCTCACTCTCCGCAAGCAAGCGTGATCGGAAGAGTCGGAAGTCAATGGGACCATGAGGAAGCGAAGCATCTGTATCAAACAGTTGCTCAAAATCCTCATTGAGCTTCTTCTTTGCGGACTTCTTCTCGTCCTTCTTCTCAGGAAGCGGCTTCAATGCTTTCTCTTTTTCAATCAACCGATCATGCACAGTCAAGTGACTGACACGACCAGCTTTTCCATAACGTCCCTTACCATAATACTGCAATCCAAGCTTCTGTGCGTCTTCCTTCGCTTGCGAATCGGCTGGTGGAGGAGCAACTTTTGCTTGTTGTTTCTTGTTCCCCACAGGGGCTTTTGCAATCTTGCTCAAGTGCTTATGAATCCAGATCGCGGCATTCTCCGATTTCGGAGGTGTCTGGGTGAACTTCTTCACCGTCTTGTGCAAGTCGTCTAATTCTGCTGTTTTCTGTCCTGCAACGTCAGGGTCCGCATTCTGTCTCAAGTCCTCATCATTATTGAATTCGTGATAGTGTTCTCCACCGAATTCCTTTGCGAGCTTCACGCGAGAATCCTGTGCTTTGCGCCACTTTTCTGCACGAAGCTTCTCAGGAATGACACGTCCACCCCTTTGTCCTCGTTCAACGTTACGATTGCGGCTCACATTGTCGGAAGCGTCCACGAATACCATCTTACTGTCGTAACCCAACGCTTCCAGCTTATCTTTGATCTTCTTAATATGTGCGTGATCTGCGGAAGTACTGTTAATAATCAATCCGTTACGTCCATGAATCGCTAAGCGTTGGCGTAAATCCTGAAGGGACTTTGCTTTCTGACGATGTACATTGCGTCGTTCCTGTTCACTTTCCGGCATCTTCTTGTCAAGATGTTCTTTCGTCGTCAAGTGATCCAATGCTGTATCAGAGTTGATCTCCGTCAATCCATGTCCGTCAAGAGCTTTCTTGAGGACAATATCCTTACCAGAACCTGGGGCTCCTGCAAGGAACACCGCTTTGAAAATTCCTGCATCATTGACGTGTTCTGTGAGCAATTCTTCTTCCTTAATTGGTTTTAATTTTTTGATTAAGGCGTCAATCTGTTTTCGTGTTTCTTTTTGAGCCGGAGAATTAGGGAACTGTCTTAACGCTTTATTCTCCAATTTAGACAATTCTAGTGTACGCCATGAACTTTTCCACGGCTGTCCTTTCAAAGAGTATTCTTTTTTTTGGAAAAGAGACTCTGCAAAAGTTTCCGCAACATTTTTTCTAAAGGAGTTGGGATATTCTTTCGTTGCCGCCAATGCTTCAAGTACATTAGCATGGATTATGATAGCGGGAATTGTTGACTCTGCACTAAGATTCAGTAAAGCTAAGAATCTGTGCTGTCCATCTATGATGTAGTGATCCTGGGACACCAAAATCGGTTCGTCGAGAGCATCGCTTTGTGGTCCCATGAGGTTTCTGATTTTAGACTCGTTGAAGTCCCCCTGAGTAAGAGAGAGGGAGTCCACCGGAATCTCTGCATAAGTGGAATCAATGTTCTTCTTAAGCCTAAGCCAATGGAGAAAATCGGGGATATCAGAGGATGTGACTTGAGGTAGAGACGAGCGTTCGATGTTTAGCCCGTTTTGTGGTAAATACAGTGAATTCATGAATGCTCAACCTCTACAGTTGGTTTTTGAATGTGCGTCTTAGAGTATTTATGTTACAGCGGCTTTTGGCAACGGACCCAAATCCACTGGGGGTGTAAGTCATGACACGGTTCAGTGAAGATGTGATCGAATCCCACAAACCCATTATCTTCGATGTCCTTCTTGAGGTCTGCGACGTTCTCCACACGGACATCTGGGTTGTCGCTCGCATCAAATCCATGGAAGTAATCAACTGAATGAGTGTGTCCGGGTCCAAATCCCATCTGAAAACAGAAGAACCCCCCCGGCTTGAGGATTCTGAGAAATTCCTTATATAAGTCCAGTCGCCATTCTCGGCACGAAATGTGCTGCATACAAATGACGGAGAAGACAACATCATAAGTGTCATCGGCGACCATAGGCAAGGAATGTCCGTCTGTCAGATACAAATTGGGCACAGGAATGCCTGCGCTCCCCAAGTTCAGGGGAACTTTTGAGAGAATCCCAGGTGAACGATCTGCCCCGTCGATACGGGCAAAGTAATTCTTGAACTTAATCATGTTGCGACCTGGTCCGCAACCATACTCAAGAGCGAGCTTATTCTGCATGATGGGGGTGCCGCGGAATAAGAGTTCTTCGTTCTTGTCTGCGTTGTGAGCGTCGTACCATCCCACAACAGGCTCCCGATTCTCCAATGACCATCTTGCTGCCTCACGTTCCAGAAGGTTCTGGAAATGATCCCCCGTTTCGGGTACTACAGGAGTCGCACTCACACTCTGCGTTTCTGTGTTGTATACGAATAACGACATCTTCTCGTCCATAATCTAGTCCCTCCAATACGCAATATCGATTTCGGAATTGTCCTCATGCACATAATCTACACGCTGCTTGAATCCCGCACCTGCTAGGAACGTGGACATTGACGCGAACGTGTTGTCCACATCAGTTATATAGACAGGCACTTGATACGTGACTTCGCAACGTCCAGACTTCACATTCTGAATCCAATCTCCCAAGCTCTTGAGTGCGAGCAAGTCATTACCCTGGCAGTCCGTCCACAGAAAATCGATATGATCGATCCCGTACAGTTCCAACAACTTTGCGAAGTTGATCGTATGGACTACGATCTTTCCAGTCATGCCACGCTGATACTGCCAATGCTTTTTGAGAGCGGTCTGAAGCAAGTCGGGGTGCAGAGGATAGAGGCTATTGATCCCTCGTTCGTGATCCATGATGTGAAACTCTTTGATCGCATCAGTCGTATCGACGGCAAACGGCCAGAGCGTCACGCGAGGATCATCTTTGAATCGCTGCACCAACTTCGCAAAGAGGAACGGGTCAGGTTCCGCTGCATATAGTTTATCGGGATTGTGCGCGCCCAAGAGTTTTGCTGTATCATCTCCATTGTTCGCTCCGATTTCTACCACAATTTTCATAATATCTCCTAATCGTTCCGCGTTTGGTTGATTGCTTCAGCACACAGTCGAGTTAATTCCTCGGTGTCGTGCAGCAAGAAGAATCTCAGCGTTGAGGTCCATCACATTCCCGGTTTCCAAAAAGTGATATCAGGAGTATAGCTCTTGTTCACTGTATAATCCCATGTGAAAGTGAATCCATGATCCAACAACCATCCGGCTACGTTCGATTTCAAATCCTGGTAAATAGCAATTCGTCCTCGTTCCACGTCCTTAAAACGCTCCGCTAAACTCTCAAGACAATTCTCTTCACAGAATGGAGCATCAATGCGGAGATAGTCAATCTTCTCAATCCCATACAGAGACATAAACGTATCGAGTCGCATCGTCCACGTCAATCGAAAGCTTTCGGGTTTATCCGTTCGGAAGAAGGGATTCACAAGAGTACTTTGTCCATTGGGATATTTGAACAATGGTTCTTGATTATCCCCCAGGTCGACCGCAAACGGAAGCAGCGTGAGTCGAGGATATGATCGTGACTTTATCTGCAAGTCTCGAAACTTCTCAACATCAGGTTCAAACGCATAGACATTCGCCTCTGCATTCGCAAGAAAATGAAACGTCTCAATCCCTTCATGCGCCCCGACTTCAACAATCGTACTCATGTGTCCCTCTTAATGATCCAATACCTCCGCTGTCCCTGTCGGAAATATCCACTGTTCTTTTCTTCCCAATCATAGTAATGGGCGCCTCCATTAGGGGGAATATTCAATTCAGGTACATCATAGCGATTCCATGTTGCGCCCAACGATTCAACACAATTCTGGAAGTTGTTTGCCGACATCACTGTACCGATACGATTCACTGCATGATCGTATTGATCCATCTCATGTTTCTTCTGCTCATATGTAGGATCGATCAAATCAATGATTTCCGTTTCAAGACATAGTATGGGGGCTAACTTCAAACAACACGCTAAATCCTGCTTCCAGTTATCGAGGTGATAGAGCAATCCCCAATGAACGATTAAATCAAAGGGCCCCGGCACGGTCCACTCCTTATCCTGATCCACTAGATAGGCTTCAAACCCATCCTCTTTCATGAAGTCCACGAAGAATTGTCGTCCATCTGTAAAGACAGCTTCAGCCCCTAATTTTGCAAGCAATCGTCCGTTGTTCCCATGCCCACAACCCACGTCAAGGATTCGTTTCCCTGGAAACCAATCTGCTCCCAATACTTGCACAAGTACATTGACCCGTGCAGCGTTCCATTGATCGCAACTCTCATGTTGAAAATAATCATGCTTCGTCGTCATCTTAAACTCCATCGTATGCCGTGATATTGTATTTGGTTGTCGACCAAGGGTACCAATCTATCTCTGGAAAACTGGGGGTGTATGTCGCAACTTCTGGCCCATTGTTATTCAGCGCATGCCCCCACTTCTTCTGATAGTACGCTTGAGCACGAAGCAACGTCTTGTTTCTGTCGCGTCCATCTTCTGGTTGAATCCGTTCCATGTGCCAGTGGACGTTTTCATAGTTCGGGTCACACGCTTTGCTGTTCAGTTCTGTGCGAATCGCCTTCTGGATACCAATGGGATTCATGGTGAATCCCCAGTCATGCGTATCTTCAATACTCATTCTCATCTTGTCGTATCCCGAATGAAAGACTCGCTTCATGAAATCGGCATCCCCGCAATAGGGAGAACAGAATCGCTCATCCCAATACCCCGACTTTCTTAACACATCCAACGTGATATAGTAGAACTGATCTCCCGCTGGACCCCAAATAAAATCGTAGTGCTTGCGCCATTCTCTCAACCATGTCGCAAACTCAGGATGAATGTATGTATCATCTTGAATACAGGCTATGTTGTTAGAATGTTGCAAGGCTTTGAGAAACACACTATTCCAACTTCGCGCATTCCATAAGTTCGATTCGTCTGTGTTCAAACTATTGACAACAACTCGATCCACATAACTTTCTGACTCAAGGGAAAGAGATACGAGAGAATGGTTCGACATGACATTGGAACGAATGCCCTGTCGTCCTAATTCTGTCACTAGACGATTGAGTGCTACAGGACGATTGAACGTCAGAATCCAGGTTGATAGATTATCCATTGATGAGCCCCCATTCCTTGATTGCTTCGTGATACTCTTTCCCGTATGTATGATCGATGGCCTGACGCATCGCGTGACACCCCGCAAGCGTTCCCCCTGGATGCCCGTGCAGTGCGCCTCCAACATTTGCCATATAATCATTACCAACATTCTTTGTGACATGATTGACAAGTCCTGGGTGCATTCCACACGACAACGCGGGAAGCACATTATGGGAGTGCAGCAAGTCCATGACACTTTTCAATTCCTTGGTATCTTCTTGCATGTATCCACCAAACATCCCCGCATGGATAGAGTCAACTCCCGCAAGGGCAGCAAGTTGACACATCGCATACCATGACATACCAAACGCATTTTTGCTATGGGTGATAACTTTATCCCCGCTCTTTTGATAGTGCAGGAACAATGGAAGGTTCAGTCGGCGAATGGAATGATACGCACCCAATCCACTCCAGAAATTGATATGCACCCCATTCGCACCTTCTTCAGCAAGGAACAACGCTCGCTTCTCAATCACATGTGGGTCTCCGTTAATCGAGAAGCAATAGACAACTTTACGACCACACTTATGTAAATAGCTTGTGATGATCGGCACTCGTTCTTCCAAGCTACAGAATGCGGGATTGGAAAGGATTTCATCTTCCTTGATGAAGTCCACGCCACCATCCACCAACTCTTTCACCATGTCTAGCAATTGATTCGGGCGTAACCCAGTCTTGGGCTTGATGATTCCTCCGAAGATGGGCTTATCGTATTGCCCGGTGAGCGCACGGATACCACGGATACCGTACTTAGGTTGCTGGAAATGTTTACGCACCGATTCAGGAATTTGTAATGACTCAATGCGACAATGAGTGATATGGGCAATGTCGGCTTGCCCACCAAGAATTTGGCACATGAGATGGGCAATACCATCCCCCTCCCAATCGGTGTTGATGATCGGGAAAGCAATTTTTATCGTTGGTCGTTCTTCTCGGTATTCTGAATCGAAGTCGGTATGTAATACCAGACACGCATGGTTCTCAAACAGTTCATCCGTTTCCCAGTGATTGCGGATATTGGGGTTGCCCATGCTCTGCCCGATAGCCAAATCAAATGCTGACTTCTTGACGCTGTGAGTGCTATCAAGTTGATAGGAAACAACTAGATACTTCTCAGGGTCAATAGAACTCTCATCACGAAAAATATTAAACATTGCAAATTTCCTTTCCGCTTTTCTTATAGATCACATAACTCATACCAAATACTTATCTCCTATCACAGAAGGCACTTTCACCACCACGATGGTACTCTTTTCATGCACGATGCAATCACTCACTTCATCTTTCTCGAAAATGAAAATATCCCCAGGCACTAAGAGTCGTCCGTTACACGTCATGGACCCACTCACAAACACATTCATCTCTTCAACCAAGTGATGATAATGTAATGGTATATAGGCACCCTTCTCATGGATCATCACAGAAATTTCAAACTCAGTCGTGCGAATCAGTGAAGGCTCAAAGTCACCGATGATCCATCCATTCTTAAATTCTTCCAACCGACGCATTCTCATGTATGATGCTCCCTCAAATAATGATTCAAGTCCTCTGGTGTTCCAAGGGACCACATTTTCTGAATGTTCTTCACACGAATCTTCTTCCCATCAGCAATCGCTTCATTGTAGACAGGACACACATAGAATTCATTATTGACACGAATGTTCTTCGTCATCATTTGTTCTGCGTACTTCACAAAGTCTGATCCATGCGTCCAGTAATAGAGTCCCACTGTCGCATCATCGGAAATGACTTTCTTCTCCGCAACTTCACTGACAAATCCTTGCTCATCCACTTTCGCAAACGAATATTGAGGATGGACGGACTTAAACGTGATAATGCCTCCATCGATCCCTGCTGCGGAGAACGCATATAAGCATTCATTGGAGTTCCATTCTACCGATTGATCGGAGTTCGCAATCAACATGGGCTGCTCGTTGTCGATGAGTGACTTCGCAAGGAGTACCGTACACGCGGCTCCCTCTGTCACTCCATCTGCTTGCACGATATCGCACCCAGGAGCGACCATGTTCAGCATGTACTTGAGTTGATACTTCTCATAGTGCGCTTTCTGCACGATGAATATATAGTGCGCATCAATATTGAGACTTTCCTTAACAACTTGGATCATTGGTCGTCCGTTGACTTCAATCAGGGGCTTCGGGAATGTATATCCCGCTGTAGCAAAACGCGACCCATGACCCGCCATTGGTACAATAACGTTCAACTTCTTGTCACGCCAGGGAATCGTCTTATGAACAATCCCCCTGAAGTAGTCAGCAATAGTCTCACCGAGGGCATGGTTGACTTCAGAGGGGTCACAAACGGGAATCAAGTGTGCGCCCGAGGCTATCGCTCCCTCACGTCCTATATGCGAATCCTCCACAACGACTGTGTTATTCACGTCCGTCTTGAGGGCAATCATGCACTTCCAGTACATCTCAGGAAACGGTTTAGGGTGTCGTACATCTTCATTGGACACAAAATAGTCTACTTGTTCCATCACTCCTAGACGACTGAGGGCCATCACTAATGTCTGTCGAATACTATTGGACGCAACGGCAATCTGAATTTGTTCCATTTTGAGAATTTCAAAAATAGAACAAAGATCACCGTCACGCTGAATATTCTCATAAAGTTCTACAGTGTAGCGTTGTTTGGATTTCCATATCTGATCGTAGAACGTCGCAGGTAATCCCTTTTCTTTCGTGAGAAGCAACAGTTTCTTCGTTGTCGGTAATCCATCGTACTTGGACAAATGCTCATCCCAGGAAATGATGAACTTATGACTCACATCCGACAACGCTTGATTCAGAGCTTTGAAGTGAAATTCTCTTGAGTGAATAAGTACACCGTCCAAGTCGAAAATGACCAATTTATTTCGCATCTCTATGTACCTTATTATGTCTCACTACGGACAACGGGTTGCACACAATCTCTGCCTTGTCACGTACACGAAGCGACCATTCAACATCTTCTGGTGAACCTGGGGGCATGGCTTCGTTGATGGGATTGTCTCTGAGGAAGTCTCGCTTCACAAGAAAATACCCACCACTGATATACTGATACTTAGTCTGACTCCAATCCTCATAGTCGAGCGAATGGTACCGCGGGAGTGTTGGATGATCCCACAGCACCCAGTCAGTGAAATGTCGTTTGCCGTTGAGCAGATATTGAGGATTTGAACAGATACCCCATTTATCCCCGAACCTATAATATCCTTCATACCACTCAGGATCAAACACATAATAATCATGGAGCAACACCAGGTTTTCGTATTGCGCCAACTTCGCCACAAGATTTTTCTTCTTCGGTAACCACCCATCCGATAACACATGCTGTACTAGAGGATTAACACCCGAATGATCGTTCGCGTATGATCCCGCCACTAGAATTTCAAATTTTGGAATCTTCAGTGCATTGATCGACTCAATCACGGCATTTAATCGTGGGATATCATCATAAATTGTCATGATCCCGAATGTCATTTGCATGGTTGCAGTATCCCCAAAATATCACTCACGGTATGCTTGACGAGGTGCGTCGATAACACGTATCTCTGTGCTTCTAATAAATGCGTGCTAGTCACTCCTCGAAACAACTGTAGATAGTGTTGTAGTTCTGTGGGAGTCTTGTATGTTGCTCCATATTCTCGCATCAGTTCCGCTCCCGCAATCTCTCTTGCTACCCACGGAGTCATGTTCAACATCGCTTCCAGAAGCACTAATCCAAATCCTTCTGAGTAACTGTTGAGTATATAGAGGTCTGTTTCCAGTAACGCATCCAACATATCTTGTCGTTCCGTAAAGAGAAACGATCTGATATGTTCGTTGCTCGCGGGCATGATCTCGAAACGATTATCATATCCCGTAAGGACCAATGTCGTATCATCACGTTTCGCTTTCTGAAATACTCCAACCAGTTCATCGAACGCTTTATTTGGCCAGAATCCACCGGATGAGAGGAACATATAGGGGGTTGTGATATTGTACTTCTCACGGAATCCAGGTCGTCCAACTGACGTGTGATTGTTAATCCCATGACGGACTCGGACAGCACGATCATTCGAATTGTAAGATTGCACATAGCGCCAATCTGCAAGTGTCGAGCATCCAATATACATCACACGATGCAATGCGCTTACACACGTCTGAGAGTGTGAGGGAAGAATCAATAAGTAGAGAACAGGTCCTCCCCATTTTTCTGCATTATTCAAGACGTAATTCTGGACAGCAACATCTCCGCCATGCACGACAATCAAATCCCATAGCTCCCTCAAAATCTCTGGATTGGATGAGACATGGATACCATTATAATCACCTTTATGTTCTCCTGCAAACACAGCGACTCGGTGACCGCGCGCCTTCATTTCCTCTGCCATGTCCCGCACATAGTTTTCGGAGCCCCCCTGGAATGGAGCGTAGCGATGCACAACAAACAAAATTCTATACGCCCTGAACACCTGTTGCACAGGAACTTTCGTCGATTCTGGCTCAGGAGCATACGATGTGGTCATGAATACTTCCTTTCAAATGCCTCTTTAATTTCAGGGACCCTATCATATTGGTGGACAATCGCATACGGAATTCCTGCCGGGGTTTCTACTTGCACTTTCTTTTCATTGAAGGATGGACGGACAAGCGGAAGGAATTGAAGATAGCGATGCAATTTTCGTGGGTCCATCGTCGTGCCTAATTGTGAAGCCCAAGGTGTATCAATATCCGTGATTTCTGTTGTGTTTCGATATGCGGGGGTTGAGAGAATAAGATTGAGAGCCGCTTGGTCGGGTCCTCCACCACCAGGAACATGCTGTGTCGCATTCACAGACAGAAGCCAAATTGTCTTACAGAGTCCCACAAACATATCCAATCGTCCTGCAAGAACACCGCAATTGATAATCTCATTTCCCTTGTGCGCTTCATACATGATCTCTCCAAATGACTGCTTGAGATTATTCTTACCCCACACTTCATGTTCATACTTAATCGACTCAGAGGATACGATCAATTCATTCTGTCCCTGTCGCTTTTCAAGATACTCTGAGGGGTTGGTCTGAAAGACCACATCACGAACATCGGTCGCAATGACGTATCTGATTTCCTGATTGATCGTAGTTTTCTGAAGTTGTGGAAGGAAGAGGAATAAATGAAGGAAACGGTCAACTACAATGTTGAAATTCTCATTCGGGTACGTGCACTTACCCTGAGAATCTTTTTGAAATCCAATGACAATATAATTGCGGTCCGTGAGTTCTTTCACTGTTGCTGCGTCAAGATTGTACGCAATGACAACCTTCTTGCCCGTGAACCCACAACGATCAAGGCTGTTCGCCCAATACTTGATTTGATCCCACTTGTACCCTGTTACGGCTCCTACGACACAATCACACGATTCCATAATATCCTCATGATTAAAGTAGCTTTCTAGTATAGTGGAATTAGAAGGAGGTGTCAATAACTATTTATGCACTCTAGATATAGTGTAAGTATCCTGACACAATATACTTGGAACCGCTAATCGGCTTACAACCCCGATGCACATGTGTCCACAGAGGGGGGAACATGAGCACTCGTCCTTGAACTGCGGGAATCACAAATGAAGGTTTGCTTACATCCAATCCAAAGGTCGTTTCCCCTCCCACTTCTACCGTATTCAAATACCAAAGAAATGCAAGAAATCGTCTTGCAGTCCCATAACTTCCAACGTCTGTATGTGTACCAAATTCATCCTTATCATTTGGCTCATACTTCTTCATGCGGAACTGTTCATATCCAAACTGTTTCGGAAACTGCACCAGATATTCGATATGGTGATTAGCCATATATGCTTTCCACAATGGATGTATCAGGTTCACCAACAATTCATGTTCATCATGCCAATGGAGGGAAATGTTGATCTCGGTAAATCGACGTGAGAGCCCCGCGGTTCCCAATGTGACTATTTGGTGATTTCCCTCATTCTCTTCAAACTTCCGAATCAATTTTTCACATAGCATTGAAGGTATCGCATCTTCATAGACCGTGGAAAAGGGTATGATGGATGAGTCTATGGAACTTTTTTTCATACTTTCACCCCCCTGAAACTTCGTACAACCCGTTCAAATGGACGACGCTCTGCTTGCTTCTCTTGCCCTGACTCAGAGATGTTTGCTTGGGCGCACTGTGCGATATCATGCAATCGCATCTTGGAGTAATCCACACCAATCATTCCCTTCTTGTTCACCCCTTTGTCCAGATACCTATTCTTAAGTTGCTTAATCATGTACTGATTCATACGCTCTAACTCCTCATTGCTGATAATCGCAGCCATAAAATCCGCTGTCTGCGGCAATCCCCACGATTCAGATGTATCCGTAAGTTCCAAATCAGAATTCCCAAATCCTGCGCGGGTTGTTTGTGTCGCGGATACAATCGGAACCACTTCACTCTGCCCCAATCCACGTAACTCCTCTGCAATCGCTTTGACATAGGTGTAAGAGTTGACGTTTCCACCCATACGAATTCGTGAGGATGCACAAATGTTCAGATAGTCGATGAAAATGATATGGGGTTTGAAGGACTTCTTCAATGCAAGTTCGTTGAGCAATGAACGGAAATGCAGTGTTGATGCTGATGCTGTCGGATATTCCTTGATAATCAGCTTTCCGTGCGCCCTAGAACGTAGCGCGGCAAACTTCGCATCATACTCCGGCTTTGTGATCTGTTGAAGTAAGTTAAGGTCGACGTTCAGCAAGTTCGCATCAATACGTTTCGCAATTTGCTCCTCTGCCATTTCCATTGTGATGTACAGGACATTATACCCAAGCAAAAGTTGCGAGGCTGCACAATGGCACATCAAAAGAGTTTTCCCCACACCCGTTCCCGCAAGCCAGATATTCAGCGTCTTGTCAGAGAATCCCCCATTCGTGATCTTGTTGAAGAATTCAAGATCAAATGGTATCTTGTTATCCTTTTTATGATAGTACTCAAATCGTCTATCCGAATCGAGCAGATAGTTGTGCCCTACACTAGGGTCAAATGATACACCTAAGGCTTTGATAAGAAGATCGGGAATTCCTTCCTTGGATGTCTTGCCTGTCCCTGCTTTCGTCTCATCAAGTGCAGCAACAGCTTCTAACACTGCATTATACAACGCAGCATCCTTACAAAACTTCTCCGTCTGATCGTTCAGCCACGGTATGTCAGTGGGTTCAGAACGACCACTATGGACTTGCTTGAGGAGTTCGATCCCATCACGGATTTGTTCCTCTTTCAAGCTATGCGATTCTGTCAAGTTAATGATGAGAGCTTCGTGCGTCGGAGGATTCTTATACTTGTCCACAAACGCACTTACTTCTTTGAAAAGAAGCTGTTCCGTGGGTTCTTTGAAATAATCTGCACGAAGGAAGGGAAGAACCTTCCTCATGTAGTTTTCATTGTAAATCAGGTTCTTGAGTATCGTCGATTCTAGTCGGACCATCATATTCTCCTGATTTATTTTCATCTGCAATAATCGCTACCAGCACGTCACCGATATGTGTCATAAACTCTTGCGATTTCGTCAACTGATCTCTCGTAAAGCTTGCCGAATCCCATATCGTAAACTGATACGCCAATTTATGCACGTCTCCCTCGGGCACAATCTTGACGTGTCCATAATAATAGACAACGTGTTCAAATGGACCCCTGAGCAACTTGATTGCACTCACTAGATCATCCCCTAGAGGAATCTCCGTGAAGCAATAGTCCTCATTTTCCTTCATCAGCGGCTTCATCGTCGTCTGGTTCTGTACTGGCCAGAATAGACCCATGAGCCACTTCATACTTCTTTTTAATAAACTCATTGAATTCCTCATCTGCTAGAATATCCTTCCAGAATTCCGCGTTGTTTGTGTCTGCCGCTCGTAACCTCGTCTTGTCGCCCTTCTTCAGATACCATCCATCATTCGGTTTAGTCACAAATCCCGCTTCCAGTGCATTCTCCAACAATCCTGAGTAAGGATCAATTCCAAAATCAAAACTCACAGAAACAGGAAACTTTGACTTTTCCTTCACATATCGAGACTTCTCACTATTCAGAATAAATTCATAGCCCGACAATTCATCCTTTACCTTCTCTTGCTTGCGTCCAACAATCCAAATTGTATCCGCAGCAAAATACCCTCCTGTGCCTCCTCCAGGTATATCTTTGCTATACATCTCCAATGTCTTGTAGGAGTGATTAACGACGACTAATGGAATGTCCTTGATTCTCAAGTGAGGGGTTATCATACGAAATAGAGACTTAAATGCTTTCGCCCTCGTCATGTCCAGTACTTGTTTGCCCTCAATCGCATCTTCAACTTCCTTGATTGATGCAAGTTGTCCGATAGAGTCAATGATAATCATGAGAGGATCATGGCGCTTCGCTTCCTTTAATTGTACCATGATGTCATGTTTGAGTTCTTCGATATTCGTGATCGGAGTATGAAACACTTTTGTCATATCGATCCCGAATGAATTGAAATAAGCGGGTGGTGATCCAAACTCTGAGTCATAAAACAAGATCGCTCCATCTTTCGGATGAGCATTCAAGAATGCACGAATCAACAGCATCGCCATTCCTGTCTTAAAATGCTTCGAAGGACCGGCAATCATCGTCACACCTGAAGTTAAGCCTCCCCTGAGACTTCCCGAAAGAGCGACGTTGATAATAGGAACTTCGGTTGGAATATTTTGTCGTTCTCCAAATATCTCAGAATCACCCAAGACATTCGCAATCTCAATCCTACTCGTTTTCTTCAATCGATCCATCAATGACATGTGTTATCTCCTCAGAATGTTTTGAGCGTTTCAACAATAGCGCAAAACAGAAAATTCTTAACCCGTTTCTCAAGTGGCAACTCTCCGTAAGCACAAAAACAAGAGTGTTCCTTCTTGATGGGGTCTTCGACAATCCCATGCTTCCACCCTTCCAGTTGCTTGAACTTCAGCCAGTTGTTATGTGACTGTTCGGGGCTGGCATCAGGATTGCTGATGTGAAACTCCACACCATCAATCGCGGAAGCCTTGATCTCTTTTGCCACCATGCGCCACGGTGCTTGAGAGTAATCTCCCAAAGCATGGCAATACGCTCGGTTGTTCTCATACGCCATTTCAGCAATTTCTTCATATGTTAGTTTCATAATATCCTCTCAATATAGCACAGTTTGAGTCGGTAATCAATGGGAAACTGTCAAAAAATACACTCCAGCATTCATACGTCCATGACAATCTTCTGTAGGACAGTACCAATCGCACCTCAAACGATCTATGCTGTCATTGAAACGACCAAAAATCATATCAGAATAAAGAAAAGTCTTATTACAGCGATTACAATGACATTCATGATGTCCGTTTTGGATGCCTGGTAATGAGACGACACGAAAATTCTTTTTCATGATACTTTCCCTATCCATGTCATTTCCATGTACTTTGTTCTATTGTCATTGCAACTTTTGCTTTCTTTGCGTCCATGCGTTCTCTTACATCAACTGGCCAAGCGGGCACGAATCCTTCAAATTGACACAATTCTATGATAGCGAGTAGATCAATAATCTCTTGCATCAAACGGCTCTCGTTGCTTCCCTCTTTAGCAGGGAAAGTTTGTGATGTTCCAAAACTCAAACACTTTGACACTTCTTGAGTGATCTCACCTGCTTTTTCCATCATCTGTACGTATAGTATCTCTTTTCTCGTCATTAAAATAATCCTTCTAATGTTGAGGATTCTTCAGAGCGCCATCCTATACACTTCAAAACGATTTCGAGGGGTTCGAGGAATGATTTCTGGAACTGTACGTCGTAATCCACATACTTTTCCAATTCGAACTCCGCAGGAATGCGCCTAACGAAGGCTATGACTTCATCCTCAAAAGGATTGCGTGGTTTCAAATGAAGGAACTTAACCTTCTCCCCAGGTTGAATGAAATCGTACTGCGTATCCAGCTTGAGACGCCTGAGCCAATAGTTATACACTAGCGCACCCTTGACATGAATAGGGGTCTTAGTAATATATATCGCTGTTGGTAGAACATCACCCTCTCCACAGAACATGTGTAGGGGGTCATCATCTTCTAACACAACGCTCTTAGCAGCATACTTCTCTAATCCATTACAACCGCGAGGGAATGCAACGTCAGTTAATGGAAGTCCACGAAACTCAATTCTGAACTTATCCACAAACGCAATCAACTCTGCTTCCGTACCATTCAACATGATCTTAAGCGCATCTTTAATCTTGTCACGACATGCACTAGGTGTTGAGGACTTGATCGCCTCCAGTCCATGAATCAACATCTTCGCTTCTCGATAGCGCACACCTTCTGAATCCCATACGTTAAGAATATAACGTTTCTTCGCTGTCCAAATACCCTTATCCGCAAGGGCTTCCCGCTTCATACTCATCTTTTGTGCATACGCATGTGTATACTCAGCTAACTTCTGATACCCAACCTCCAAGACTCCCTTGAGTTTTGTTCTGTAGACTTGATCCATGAAGTTAATGACCCTCTGCACGTCGCTTGTATCTTTGAATACTGTCTTGACAAGCGGTTCCAGATTCAAATACACAGAATCCGTATCACTCGCAATCACATAATCCTGATCTTTCGTCTTATTCCCCAAGATATCATTGAGGTACGTGTTTAACCAATTTCCAATCCATCGAATGCTGAGTTGTCCTGCAAGTGTCACTCCTTCGGCAATACGGATATCAAAGAATCGGAAGTATTCTGAACCCATGGCACCATATGCGGAATTCAGTCCAGTTTTCTTCGCAAGCTGAAGATTCCCGTAACGAGAAATCAACCCATCCAGTACTTTCTTCCGCTCAGGATCGGTGCATGTTTCCTTTTCCTTCTCCGCGGCAAGCTGCTTATTCTTGTAAATGACGCGAGACTCAAACATCAATTGCATAATCTTCGGTAGGAATCCCTGTCGCGTCGTTGTAAAGAACTGTCCATTTGGTGTTACTGTGCAGTCCTTCAATCCGCTCAAGTCCATCTCATGTGCGAGCATCTTCTTGACTGTGATTCCCTGACTCATCACGTCCTTCATCGCGTCAGTGTATTGGTCCGGTTCGATCAAAGTCTCTGGTGACAAGTTATACTGCATAATCAAGTGAGGGTAGAGACTTGTTAAGTCGAGTCCCATCACCCAACGCCAGAATCCAACAAGCGGAGCCTTTACATATGCTCCCTCATACGCTTGCTTCTTCTCTTCCCGTTTCTTTGGAGGAATCACAACATGTTCACGTCGCAGGAAGTTATAACATATCGCTTCCCACATACGCACTTGAAAGAACGCAGCGTCATAATTTGTTTTGTTGTTGTACGCAAGAATAATCGCTAGACCGATCAATCCACCCTTCGCTTCTAGTCGTTCAACAAGTTCCACGTCTTTGATATTGTATTCAATGAACTTTTGGAAGTTGTCTCGATAGAGGTGGTGCAACGTTTCGTATTCACTATAATCCAATTTGCGTTCTTTGAGTTCCACATGTGCTATATGATCCAGCTTGTAGGACTCCTGCTTTGTTTTCTCTCCGTACTTACGGTAGAGTTGCAGATAATCGAGGGTGGAAATACCGAGAAGTTCATACGTGACAACGGGTTTACCATAGGGATTCTTTTCCTCTCGGAGACTGATCTTTCCCCACGGACTGAGCCAACGGGTGCGAGACTCCCCAAACTCACTCATCGCTATCATACGATTCACAAGATAGGGAATATCGAATGTCTTGACGTTCCAACCCGTCACGATATCAGGAGACTTCTCTGACCACAGTTCCATGAAACATGTGAGGAGTTCGACTTCGCTTGTACAATGTATGTACATGACATCAGGACGATGGGGAGTAAAGGACTTGCATCCAAACGCATAATACTTTGGATCATTGGAGAATTTGAGAGTGATAGCAGTGACAGGATTCTTTGCAGTGTCCACAATCGGCATACCGAATTCAGTATCAACTTCGATGTCGATAAACGCAGTCACAATTTGTGAAGCATCATACTCCAAGAGTTCTTCGGGGTGCTCATCAGCAATGAACCGAAACTCATAATTTGTATTCCCGAATATCGAGAACACGTCCTCGTATTTCTTCAGATACTCTCGGCATTTCGCAATGCTAGGAAAGGAAATCTCATCCACAGGATTGCCCTGTAAATCTTTCCAGCCAGTGGGTGTTGAAGCAGGACTCGCAGGAATAAAAAGGGTCGGCGAATACACCTTCTTACGGTGAATTCGCCGTCCATCCTCTACTCCACGATAGTAGATGTGATCGTCCTGACATGCGACATTCGTATAGAACTTCATACTTCAATCCCCCCCATTGTGAATCCATATGAGAGAATAGGATATCACACTTCGGAAGGTATGTCAACTTCTATGATGACTGAATCCCAGGTGGAAGAATGATTCCTGAACCAAATGTACTATTATAGGAACTGACCAATTCGTTCAGGGGATCGACAACAGTAAGTATATCTGCAACAGTAAACGGAATTCCCGTTTTCCACTGGACGCTGTACTGAAGAAAGGGGGCAAACCCTAGTGTTGCCGAATCATTCCCCCCCCTATCCTTTGATGGCGCCATGATGACCTGCACTGGCTTTTCAACCACAACCTTTCCAGCCTCCACATCCTTACCGACGACATCTCCTACAATCTGCAATCCATTATTGAACACAATAAGCTTCACACTCATAACAAAACCTCCTTGATAAGGTGAACTATTTTTCCGCTCAGAATTGTACGTCCTTGTTTCATTCTACTCGATTCCGTAAACATCGACACAGCGAGAACGTTGAGGAGAACGGACAGCCGTTCACAAAAGGCTCGAAATTTGGCTTCTGCCAATTTTCTGGTTTGAGAATCTTTCCATCATCCCGGCGTTTGAGTTTCCCCGTCACTCCGTCAACCTGGAGTTTGGACATATTGGAACGGAACAATTCGTCCCATGCCCCAGTGACATCCCACCCACGAGAGTTACAATATCCTAATGTCACCCAAATCAAGTCCATCGCTTCCTGCAACTTATGGGCGTCACTATCCGTGGCATCCATAAATTCCTTATACTCTTCTTCCACGAACGTATGATACAGGTCTTGAATTTCTGGAGTACTGAACACCAATGCTCCATCCACATGCCCCACTCGCTCTTGAAACTCTCTCACATCCTCTGCGGCATCATCCATAATCAACCTCCTTAATCAATAGGTCGCAACTACTTCCTTTGAGAAAACACTTTCATTCCCGTTGCTATCAAACGCGCTGACGACATAGTAAAATGTCTTTCCCCTAGCTGCGAAATCGATGAATCTGGAACAGTTCGTATTGTTGGGGGCACAAGAAATCTTCTTTAAGAATGCACCCACAACATGATTTCCTGAAATTTTTGAGCGATAGACTTTATAGCCCACTAAATCAGGTTCACTATTTGGAGTCCAAGACAGTTCCGCACTAATTTGTGTCTTGTTGGCAGATTCAGCATATGGTTGTGAAGTAAAAATCACTACAAGCAACACACATAACAAAATGATGATCTTCTTCATAGAGGAACCTCTGCTCTAAGGTTTTACGACTATATTCAATCCAACAGGGACAGATGGAGGGACTAGATTCACTGTTTTTGTTGCTCTGATACTATGGAGAGATTCATTTCCGGCTATATCAAAAGAAGTTACTTCATAGCACAAATCCCCATCAAACTTCGGAACGGTTGTGTCACTATAGGTGAAGGATGGAACAAGTACAGTTACAGGGACATTATTCACAATCAATGGCTGTAATGCTCCAATCGCGCACACACCATTCCCCCGGTAGACTTTGTAACCCGCCAAATCAGTTTCACTATTTGGAGTCCAAGACAATTCTGCTGTTTGGGCATATGAGATCATAGGAACAAAGCACAAAATGAAAGCTAATACGATTCGTTTCATACAACACACCCCCCACGAGTTATACTACACTAACCCCTCTGTCCCTATTTAGAACTTATTCAAAATTCCCACCTTATAGACTGTTCTTCCATTATCTTTCACGGCAGTAAACACATCTCTTCGATTCCCAACCTTAACAAAACCACCATGCACCCATCCAGAATTCAGTGTTCCTGGTGTATAGAACTCCAGAATAATTTGGTCCCAAATTGGGAGGTTTTCCACACACCACTGAGCAAGCTCCGCATTCCCCACCCCTTCAACCTCAAAGTCAACCGCCTCTCCTGTACAATGTTTAGATAGATTGTTAATTGTTGACGTGAAGGGATTTATCGACATGTTCAAACTCAGACTTCGATAACCTGAATTTACACGAACAGGCCCCCATACACGTCTAACAGGTTCCAGAATATTATGACACAACAGCTTGAGATTGTCAATATATTTCTCTGATGGGGTATTGTCGATTTCTAAACGTACCGCGGTATCTGAGCGTGTCAATTCACTCAGGCTAAAATGCTCCGACAATTGATTCATGTTGTTCTCCTGTTATGTCCATAAACTTCTTCGAATGTTAATCAGTTTCACCAACATCTCTTGGTCTTCTTGATCCTGTTGTTCTTCCAAATCTCCCGACCTCTTCAGAAACGCGGAATAACGAAGAGAACACCCTCCAAATTTCTTCCCTATCCCCTCTTCTTCATCAGTGAAAGTATACGCTTCCGCAAAAGGTTCTTCTCGTCGGGGTCGAGTGTGCTTCCAAAATTTATAGAGCAGGAAGAGTTCTTTTGCACATTGCGCTTGTCTTGGGTGATCCTTAAGACTCATCTCCCATTTAAGATAAAACAAACCACGCAGAGCATTACGGGGAGGCATGATGAACCAGTGGAGCAATGGTAAATTTGAAACCCTTCGGAACCATTTCTTCCATCCGGTTTCGAAACACTGGTTTGGTAAAAGTGCACCACATTCAATTTCAATAAAGTTCACAACCATCTGGAACATTACAAACATCATGATATAATCTGCATCGTGATAGTGTCCACGTTTACAGTCGGGGTGCTTGATTATGACTCGATTACTCGGATTCATCCAATAGTTATGGATGAAGGAGAGAATTTTAGTTGTGATCTTCATAGTTCATAAGCTCCTACTGCTATATATGCCAACTATTTTTGCGACGTAAATGTTTTTTCTTTCGCTTTGGAGGATTCAGTTTCTTCTCTTGTTGAGTTTTGCGTTTTAGGAGAATCCCTGCACAGGCTTGGTGAGCAATAAGGTCATATTCATTATGATTCAATTCATAGAGGAGTAAATGGACTTCTGAGTGCTGAGCGACTGTGAGATTACATATATTGTCTTTTGCATTGACACCTTTAAGGTTACCAAAACGTTCTAACCATTCATGTTTAGGTATGCAGTGATGCCGTGGCAAATTATACATCCCCTAGATTTTAGACATTATTTATAGAGGATCGTTTCCGAACGCGAACAAAGTTCGCAAGTGACACTACAGGAAACTTAGGGAACTACAGGAAACTTACGCTCACGGGGTTCGCTCGTTCGGAAACGAGTTTCTTTTTCAGGAGCTTATAATCCGCTTGGTCTCAAATGGGCAAAACTTTGCTATCAAAAAAGGATTGGCGTGTCAACACCACTCTCTGCTATACAGACGGGGCAGGTTAGCGGTCTCCCCGATTAAGAGTGTCCTTCTCATTCTCATGAGTAACGCAGTTTCATAAGTCGGTGTTTTCGATTTATGAACCTCACAGGTTTCCAGTTATGGAGAGCCTGCTCACTATTTCAGCATCATCAGGGATACTTGTTTGTCTACGCCTGAGATGCCTTCTTGTGGTGCATCATTCCTTTTTAGTGGAGGAGATTGTGTTGAGACACAGCACCTTTTTACTGACGATATAAGCGACCTCGTATTAGTGGGGAAATTGTATCATAATATTTCAGAAAAGTCAAGTGTGTGGGGGTTGTTTCTTTCCAATCGTGTATTTTGGTACTAATGTCCAGGAGCCCTTTTCTTTGTGTGTGAGAATCTTGATCTGATGGAGAGGAGCAATATTGACCATTACAGAGGGATTCAAGATGGTCAGGAGTCCCCAATCAGCAAGAAGACGGGCAATGGTATTCGTTCTTGCAACATCATCATCTGATATGTCCGTGGGCTTCCCATCAAGAGCAAATAAATGTTTGAAGTGAAGTATGTAATATCGTTGTCGTTTATGGAGGATATGACAGGATTGGAACAACAAATTGTCCTTCCGTGAGGCAATTCCAATGCGGGAGAGTGTTTCACGGACCTTAAGGAAATCATCGGGGGTTTTGAGGGAGATTTCCACACAGGTAGATAAGTCGAGCATAATAACCTCATAGTGTTAGGTGAGTGCAAGTTATTTATGCTTTCCTGTAAGTCCACCTTTGTCCAAGGCTTGTTTGATACACTTGATTTGATCCTCGGAGAGGATTTTCAGTGCTGTGATGGCTTTTTTATCAGAGAAGTGATAAAACTCTTTTACCGTTTCAAGGTCATCATTTCCCACTGGCTTTGCCCATTTCTGGAACGCACGTCTACGGGAACGGACTGTGCAGAGTAAATAGTGAAATTGGAGTACCTTGTCCAGATGATGCCTTCTGTTCATCTCATTCGCTTGCATCACACAATCATATTCATACGAGAGCGCCCGATTTATGACAAACGGCACATACTCCTTCTCTGCAAGAGAGTCCGTCATGATGTCGTTTTTTCCGAACTGAATTTCTTTAACAAAATCGTAGGGTGTCATAGAAAATCACAAGTAGCCATGAGTTCCACTAGCAGAGCAGTGAGGTTTATTTGGTGATCTGCAACAAATGCGCTCTTGTACTGATAGTCTGCAATCAGAAGTACCGCCTGGGGTACTGATTCGGGTTTCAAGAAAGTTGTTAAGTTATCATAAAGCTTGCGGAAGAATGTCGAAGATTCGATATCGTGTGTTCCGACCCATCTTCTGAGTGAACCAAAGTCCTTGTCCTTCAGATATTTGACAATCTCTGTGACATCTGCATCACTCAGTTGTGCAAGAATCCCCACATCGATCTTCCCAAACGTCGAATAGCGTTGCAGTTCACCGATAGTGCGCCGAAAATCGGGGAAGAATTTCATAATGAATTCCACAAGAGAAGACTTATCAAACTCCACAGATTCATGTTTCAGAATGTGTTGAATGCGTGCAAAGAATTCCGCGGCCATCTTTTGCTTTTCAGTACCCTTGAGCGTGAAGTCCACAACTGCACATCTAGAGTGCAGGGGAGAAATAATTCGATCCTTGAAATTACACGTAAAAATGAACGAACAGTTTCCTGCAAATTCTTCCATTGCATTACGAAGAGCAGGTTGTATGGAATTTGGATTGAGATAGTCCGCTTCATCGATGATAATGACTTTGCGGCCGTTTCCCTCCAAGGAAAGTGAGGAAGCATAGTGCTTAATCTTGTTCCTAAAAAGTTCGATACCATTTTCGTCAGACCCGTTTACAAGGAGATAGTCACAGCCGACCTCTTTGCACATGGCGATGGCAATGGTGGTTTTCCCAATTCCCGCACCTCCATGTAGGAGCAGGTTCGGAATCATTTTCTGCTTCACATACTCACTGAATGGATGCTTCAGTCGTTCTGGTAAAATACACTCCGCGACCGTAGCAGGACGATATTTTTCAGTCCACAAAACATGTTCCATTAAAACTCCTTCTTTGAGTGCATATTATTTGGTACGTTTTTCTAAGGCAACCCAATACTGAAGCTTGCGAGACGTATTTGAAAAATGTGCGGCATTCTTGGAGGAGATTGTCACCGTATACGAACCCGGCATCATCACCCAGTTTGCAGTCTTAAATAGGAAATGAAAATCATCACCAGTATGAGGACAGATTTGAATGGTGTCTGTGTGGGCGGAATCGTCCTGTGCATCCATCGCTCGTAAACTAATGAAACCATCAACCCCCTCTACTGTGATGTTCGGTGACCCTAGCACAGAAGCGGATCGCATAATCCAGTTATAATCAACCTCAGTTAATAGGAAGGTTGCGTCTGAGGTCAGCAGTTCAATATTTTTTTCTGGAGGAGTCTTGATGTTTGTCTCATTGCAGCAACGGTAGGTGATTTTACTTCGTCCGTCGAGACCTTCAATAACAATGTCATTTCCACGGAGGGTCCACTCAGGACTCCCCTTCGATAGTGATAGGATGCCGAGAAGTTGATTGAGTTCATACACACAGAAGTCAGCGGGTATTGTTTCGTCAATGGTGGCTTCAGCTAGGACAGTTTTCCCTGTGCTGAGGCTTCTTAGAAGGTTGCCCTTCCTGAAAAATATACCAGTGTTAAATGTCGCGTAATTCTTAAGAATTTCAAGCGTATTCACAGAGAGTTTCATAAAATACCTCACAAGTTAATAATAAATTCAGTGTAGCACAACAGAGCAGAGAAGTCAATCACATTCGTATGCGGTTATCAGATGTTGTTCTTACTGGTAAGATTCGTTGAAACACTTCATGATTTTGAACAACAAAACGCACATTGTCTCGTAGATCGGAAAGTGTACCGTCGTTGTAGATTGTGTGATTGATCGGGCATCCAATCCAATCCCATTCGGATTGGTGTACCCCAATCATTTCGGTGGGTGAGAGTCCTTCGCAATTCACCTTCCAAGCAGTCTCGTACCACACAGGGTCAGGTCCGCGACGAACCCGTACAATGATCCCACCTTCCTCTTGAATTGCTCTGATTTCGTTCCTGAATCGAACATCAGTGACTACGGTAGAATTCGTGCCTTGATTGTGTCGATTCAGTAAACTTATTACCCACAAGTCCTGATGAAACACATTGCGTCCTGCTTCAGTGCCCATCAGTTGCAGAGCAAGCCGCGGAGTGAAGGGGTAGTTGAATTTCCCACTCCAGAATTCATCGGGTTGTTCGCGCCAGTCACGCGATGCTTTGGATGCACCTTCTAGCATCTGTCGATCCCACCCAAAGATATTAGCCACGGCATCTTTGAGCGGTGCCGCAAAGGAGTCTTGGACAAAGCCGTGATCCTGTACGAGAAAATCTCCTACAGTTCCCTTGCCCGCTCCTATCAGCCCAACTAATCCCAAGATCATAATATAGACTCCTCTTAGAGTTTGCCTGTCAACTCGGCAATTTTTGCCATGTTCCCAGTGAACGCGTAAGTCCCAATATGCTGAGTTTGAATCCAGGGACACAACCAAATCTTTCCACCAATGCGACGATACCATTGGCAGAAGGCGTAATCTTCCGAGAGGTATCGCTCTGACACCTTATCAATTTCCGTGTCAAAAAAGGCGTGTATGTAACGATCCCCACTGAAATTCTTCTGACCAACGTGATCTGGACGATACCTCTTCTCAGGATACGCAGCAGCCCATATGTCGAATACTTCTCGCTTGATAAGCATATACCCCGTGCCAATCTCCATGACTTCCAGTGGTTCAGAGACTTGGATTCTCTCAGTGCCTTTTACGACATTGAAAACATAATCACCGACAACAGACTCAAGTTCCTTGGGGTCCAAATTCGGGTGATTGCGGGCAGCAGTGGCCACGTTTCCCCAGTTGATTGCCTTCTTCGGGTAGGGGGCACCAATAACTTCCTTATCCAAAGCCAACATAGCAATGATATCTTGAGGATTAAAGTGAACGTCCGCATCGATGAAAAGAAGGTGTGTGAAGTCCGTTCGCAGAAACTCATCAACGAGATAGTTGCGGGCGCGGGTGATGAGGGATTCATTGAAAATGAACGAGAACCTAGACGTGATTCCATATTGTTGAAAAATGGTCTGGAGGTCAAGCGCCGATTTCATATACATACCGAGACACATCCCCCCATACATGGGGGTCGCAATGAAAATTCTGTTCTTGCGTAACTGCTCAATGTCAATTTTTATCTCCAAGTTCACCTCCGTTAAATAAAATAGCTCATAGCACTATATAGTCGTCAGTTTCTTGGGTCACTCAGGTACCATTCAATAATTCCTAGGAAGATAAGACCTAGACCGATCAAAATAACAAACCAAACCCACGCTTCCATTATGCTGTTCCTGCTTTTTCTATAAGACTCGGAATCAAGACAACTTGCACCGCAGCTTCGTGATATAGCGTTTGACTCAGTTCAATAGACTTTTCCCATCGGGGATTGAAACTTAAAGGAGCGACGACTCGCTTGATCCCTGCATTGATGATGATGGCAGTGCATTTCGAGCAAGACAAGAACGGCCATAGGTAGAGTGTCGTTCCCTCTAATGGTTGAGTTGCAAAGAGGAGTGCATTGATTTCCGCATGGACGACCATGGAATACTTAACTTCACGGTCATTCAAGCGTTCGGGAGTGTCCTTCACACCGCGAGGGAACCCATTGTACCCCATGCTAATTACACGGTTGCGTCTGTCTACAATCACAGCACCGACCTGTGTAGAGGGGTCCTTTGAAGCAGTTGAGGTATATTGAGCCATTCCAATAAACCACTTATCCCAAAATCCAATGGGACGTTTTGACTTCTCACCATTCCACATGCTTCATTCCCTTCAATATAGTCAATTGTTTTCCTCACCCATGTACAAAAAGCGCATGTGTTTGGCATCAGGCCATTTGGAGTTGCTGTGAGGACAGACTGCATAGTGTGTGCATTGCAACTTCGTTAATTTGATTGGATAGAGAGACACAGCCCACTGAGGAAACCAGCGTTGTTTGAAATGATCCCACCATGTTGCAGGAACATAATAAAAAGTTTCCGCACCCTTGGGACCCTGTAACATATAGGTTCGTAGTCCGAGTCTGAAAGACATAGAAGCGTAGTCGATCATGTGGTCAATGGAAGCTTTATCTGCGAGGCTGTAATTGAGTGGGAAATCCACAGAGCAATTGATCCGATGTCGTTCTAGCAGCACTTCCTTGATGTGGACGATAGAATTCTCATCATAAGTCATGATACGTCTCCTCATAAAGAAAAGTAGGGAACCCCATTGCGAGGTTCCCTACCTGCGAGCGGAACGAATCTAGAATGATTCGCGCTTCACTATCCCTGAGATCGCATAAAACCCTCCATTTGAATAAAAGGTTTAATGCACAAACGACAAGGAATATCATAACACATTTTTTACTCATTTGTCAAGTGCTTTCTCATCTACAGATTTTGCGAACGGGACGTGAAATAATCCGCGTCCAGCACGGGCGCACTTGTCCTTTGTGAGCCATTGGGGCTCCTTCATGTTGTGCTGCTTCATAATCCCCTGAATATCCTTCATATCGACGACTTGTTTGCCCGTTTCAATCAATAGGGAAGTGAATTTTAGGACGTTCTGGACACTCATATGTGCTCCAATGTATGGTTAACGTGAAATCGGGGTTCCTGAGCCCGTTTTAACCCCTACTGGGGCTTCTTAAAGATGAAGATGGGTTCATATTTGAGCCACAATTTAGGTTTATTTCCATCCTTGATCTTACAGAAGTGTTTTGCTTTCGGTAATCCAGTTTCTTTGTCAAGTCGATTGCCCCCCGGCATAGACGCGAGACACATTTTAAGCGGAGTCTCCTCAATCATTCCCAGTTCCTTGAGAAATTTCCTGGAATCTTCCTCAAGCGGAAGCGTCTCCCCCGCAAACACAACATCAGCAATGTTCCACGCAAGATAGCCCCCTGGACGCAACCATTCCACGGCAGTTTTCAGTGTCTCTTTGAGGAATCCATCTCTCCATGCTGCATACTCCCCAAACTTCTTATAGGATTGACCCTCATCTTCCGAATATGCTTCCTTTGAAAAGTACGGGGGACTGGTAAATACGAGACTCAACTTTCCACGAAAGAGTTGAAACCCAGGATCAAATTGCATCTCCTCAGAACCCATCTGCCAAAAACCGAATTCAGTGTGTTTTTTCGGCCATAGATTTCCTGTATCCCTGTTTACATTGTCTCGGTAGAAATCATACAATTCATGGTACTTCGTGCGTCCAGGAGTTGTATTATGATCCGTGTTAGGATCGTTCGCAAGATAGACGATGTGCCTATCCATGTCCACGGACATAGCACCAAGCAAACGTCCTCCCCATCCCGCAGAGGGGTCCCATACAAAAATCTTCTTTTCATGCTTCCATTCTTCAGTATACTTTTCAAAGACGTACTTAGCAATGAGCGGGGGAAAGTTGACTGCATATTGACAGAAGCTAATACGGAACGCTTTCAGACCAATGGGGAATAATTTTTGTCCCTTCTCATAGACACGGATAACATAAGACTCCCCTTCTTTGTTGCTGACTTGTGTTTTGCAGTGTTCGGGAAGGATGGAGAGTTCTTTCACGTCTTGTTGAGTCACACGAAGATTTGTGAGTGCTCGCATCTCCTCACTGTATCCTGTGTATTTTTCTTCAGAATTTGCACAGAGGAAATAATCCCACTTGCGTTGACGAAACGTACCCGCTTCAAATGCTTTGATCCACTCTGGACCTGTTTCTGCTACGGGCAACACTCCATATCGTTCATTCTCCATGACTCGCACAGGAACCGAGTACGAGTAGAAGCTGTCACGCTTAAAGTGCCGCTTTGCATATGTATGGAAGGTATTAAATAGTTCGTCCTTTGAGAAGAAATCATAGATGGACTTCCCTGCTGATGTATCGGAAGTATAGTTGATTCGCGTTTTCATCATCGTAGGGAAGAATTGATTCACCGCGTTCCCTAGTGTTTTAGTGGAACGAAAGACAGAACCTTTAGCCTTTGTTGTTTCACCCGCATGAAGATCATTGAATATGGATTTTGTGAATGTCTCTTTTTCCATCCCTCTAAACTGTTCGATGATTTCGGATTCATCGTATCCTACTCGCGGTGGTTGCCCCCTCTCATCCCACAAGTAGACTACAAACTTCCTGAGATCACGCACCCATTGTTCAAAGTCTGCATCGGACATGAGTAAGATGTCCTCAAACTTCTTGTTGAGGTCACTGTCGATCATCTCACTGTTGCGTTCGTAAAAGTATTTTTTACCCATGAATCATTCCGGTAATTGTCCAGAAGTAGACTTTATTATAGTTGAGAGTGAATTCGGTTTTGCGTTAGAACGTGTGCTATCATGTGCCACATTCATCAATGTTGATTTACCAAACATTCTATGATACAACCAAATGCACAATGATTCTAACATGTGTGTATCTACTAACATATCTTTGCGTTCTTGATCTGGAAGGTTTGTATCTGGTGCTAGGACATTTATGTATAGTTTCCAAGTAGGATTTGCTCGTTCAACTGCAACAAGATCATGATATTTTTTTTCAACTTTTGGATCATCTAATCTTGCTTTCTTTATATTGGGGTGATGATCCCTCCAACGATCATGCACTGGTGTTTTTGCCATGTCTCCTCTTCTGGTTCTTCCATTCTTTACGTCAATTCTATATAGGTTGCAATTTCCTCCCGCTCGTCCAAAATAAAGTGTATATACCAGCCATTGTGGGAAATCAAGCTCAGAAGGACGCTTTGGACAAACTGCCAGGGCATAATTACACACTGAATGGTGCTTTGAAAACTCTCCCATCTCCTCTTCAGAGAACCATCCTTTATTATCGAATTTAGTCCATGACAGTAGAAGTTTGAATACCAACTCACGAATAATTTGCATAATTACAGTCCCTCTCTGATGATTTGCTCAACTTCCCCAATGCGAGGACGTTTCCCCACGCACCAGAACATCGTCTTTTCTTTTGAAACATCGATGTTCTTTGTCAACCAGTCATAAGCCTTACCCTCATAGAGGTCATCCATGTAGTCTCCGTTTACAAGGAAGTCGAAGGGTTTAGAATATGGTGATTTATGCGCTACCATTTCAACGGGGTGATACTCGGAAGGAGTTGTCTGGTAAATGTCTCTGAAGTATCCTGTGAGTTGCTTTTCGCGTGTCGGCCCGACACAGACACTTACAATGCGCTTGACTTTTTTGTGATAGCGTTTGAGTCCAAGCAGAATACCAGTGAGTTGAATTGCGACACCGGAAGGAATGATGAGATTATCGAGTTCATCGGGAATGTTAATCACTTGCTCCGCAGTTGATTCAAAGATCGCCCTCGGATTCTCGTCCATGAGTTCACCCATCTCAATAGGGAGATAGTTCAATTCCTCGGCAATCTTGTGCATACGGGCATGAATCACTGCGGTCATTCCATGTCCTGCAACAATGCGAATCGTAGACCCATAGTAGCGAGTCAGCTTCATCATATGATGAGTCAGTAGCTTCTCCGGTGTCGTTCCTCCCACACAGGAGATGCACTTCACGCCGTAGTGCTGAGCGACTTTTGCGATGTTCGCTGATTGAGGGGAATAGACGGAGGCCGCTGTCACAACTCCATTGTCATAGCGGCCCCTCAGTTCGTCTATCTTTGCACGGAATACCATGATCGCTTGACGCACTTTACCACCATTGACGTGAAAATCTCCAAATGGTTTGAAGAGATCATCACGTTTCCAGTAGAGTCCAGCATATTCCTGAACGGGAGTTACGCTGTTTAATGCGTTATCAATATCAGCTTCCGTAGTCATAACAAGCACTCCATAATATAATTACACACAATCACGTATTATAACAAACTTTACTTAGGAAGTCAAGGATTTACTGCATCAGGGCCCGTCATATCCACAGTTTTTGTGACTCCTGTTCGGTAGCTCCCCAAGGATTGTGAAGTCGTGCAATATGCGGCACGCACACCATCGGGAGTTGCAACGAATTGTCTTGAATTCACAGCCGCGAAGTTCATCTTTGATCCTGCTGCAAACGCATCGATGTTTGCTCCCAAGAACACGAACTGCCACTTGTAGATGTCCTGCTGATGTTTCACAGTATTCTTGACATCTTCCAGTTTTGCAACTTTCGACGTATTCTCTTCTCCATCTGTGATAATCACGAACACGACACGGTCAGGACGATCCTGTTCTGCTTTTGCACTCAGTCTCTCCCCTTCCTTCGTGATCGCTTCTGCGACTGCATCCAAGAGAGCGGTTGATCCACTAGGAACATAGTTCCAAGTCGTCAGAAGATCGAAATTCTTCACTTCCTGCACGTTCCCATCAAACGTATAGAGGGAAGTTGTAATTGTGCCGGGTATGTCTTTCTGTGCTGCAACGAGGGAATTGACTCCCTCAATCGTCGCTTGCTGCAAGTGTCCCATTGAACCGGACTTATCGAGCACAAGAACCAAATGCGTGTAATTCTGCTTCATACGTACCCCCGTTGGTTAATAAACTGACTATGCTCATGGGGTCACCACCACATGGATTTACTGCATCAGGGCCCGTCATATAATCGCTCCACATATTCTTGTGCGGTTTCGACATATGTTCCATTGAGCATCCTACGTAGGCTCATCTTACGCTGCTCCTTTCACGAAAGCTCGCATGGGTAATGGTCGATGCTGTCCATTGGCATCACCACGTCTCAGAAGTTCTTTAGCAATATGTCGGCTTTGAATATCGGCGGGAGTGCCTCGCTTGTAGGTTTTCTGACCAAAGATTCGATGTAATGTGGCTAGTTGTTCATGATCCATTTCCCAGACTCGTCGAATGACTTGTTCAGGTTGAGTTTCATATCCCAAACTGTATTTGAATCTGAGCCACCATCCCATGATTTTCATATTATTTTCCTTCCCATGATTTTCATAAGTTTTTGTGACTCCTCAGCAACAGCGAGCGATGCAAACAGTGTTTTCAAAAAGTTGCGTCTATTCAACATAGAGAGTTCCTTCATATGGTTGATAGATTGTTTGAAGCCCCTGCTCAGTGTAGACAAACACTTTTATGTTCTGCTTTCGTGCTTGATTCACCATGTTGAGGGTACCCTTTGAATTCTTGATGTCATTATGGAACGCAACAACTAGGTCGGGCTTCCCCTCAGTGAGCATTTGTGTGTTGCGAATTGGACCAGCGGCTCTACCGTACTTATCCCAATCGGCGGGAAACTTTAGCACTTGAATACCAAAATACTCAGCCGCATCCCTGGACAAAGAATCTGCTCCTTTAGTTTCCCCCTCAATCACAACATCAGGCTTAAAGTACGTCATTATATCACAAATGACTTTGTAATTGGTCCAATTTCTATCTCCACAAAATAAAACTCTCATAATATCAGTCCCTCCGCAATCATCTTTTCGAGTTTCGGAGTCACGATTGTATCCACGACTAGGTGGATTCGTTCTTCTGCTCCTCCATTGATCGCCATATGAGGTTTGCGTGTGTCAATCAACCAACATTCACCTAGCCCATAATGGTATTTCTCTTCGATATCATTTCCGTTCCATGTGCTGAAGAGGACTTTCGGATTTGTTTTGAGAGGGAAATGCAAGCGAGCTAGGGCGCCTAGTGAGTTTCCGGCGTCAGGATCAACCTGATCGGTATGTTTCAATAACTCTCCCCCAGCAGGAGCCAACCGCATAAGTCTAACCCGGTGCACATCCCCATCTAAAAATGAGAGAAGTTCCCGTACTTCAGGAAATTCTGAGTAGAGTGCTGTGTCTTGGAGTTCGTAGTGTTCATCTTTGTGTTCTTCCTTCCACTTTTTATTCATCTCTATGGGTTTCGTGATAAACGCCGGGTCCGCTGAATATCCCCGTAGTGCAAGTGCAGACCACGCATTCATGGTGTTATAATTGCTGTAATGATTCGTGTACTTCAAAGCTTTCTGTTCGATCTTCTTGAGGATTAAGAGAGGAAGTGTTGATCCTACAGATGCAATCTTTGCCATGCCAATGAGTTCAGCGGGAGGCACAATCGGATGCACTCTAGGTCCACCACATCCCCATTTGTTGTCACGGTAATAGACAGACATGATTTCCGCAAAGGATGAGACTTTATATCCAATCTTTTTGAACCCATGATGTTCTGCAAGCTCACATATATAGCGGTCTGCTGCCCAGGAAAATAACCAACATGGTTCATGACTATGATCGTCGAGAGCCAATCCTAAACTATATACCCCCCCGCAGAGGCGAGAGAAAGAAACGTCACCCTTCTTTTTCTCTCCAATGACCGTATCTCCGTGCATGTAAATCTTAGAGTTCACTTTTGCACGTTCCACCACTAATCCCGCTTCTATTTTTTTCCCATAGTCTAAGTATTGCAGCGTTCCTGTGCGGAGTCGTTCAGCGATGTTGTTCTTCTTGAATTTGGAGAATGGAGAGACCGCAAATTTGTTGTAGGGTGCATAGAACGCCTCAATTTCCTTGAGATAGTCGAGATCGTATCCGCGCTGCCAGTTTTTCATCATTAGTTCTCCCTATTGGACTGTACCGATGTTACGGGAATTTGATGTGGGGAGGATGAGTTAGTATCTGTTCGTCCATACGTCTTATCCTTCCCCGAAATCCGCAATAGTTGTGCCTTCCGGTCTACAACTTGTTGAATCTTCTTGAACAGCTTCTTGCGCTTCTTCTGCGCCATTTGTAACGTTAAGTTTCCGACTAGCTTCGTGAATACACGTCCTTCAAGGTGATCGTATTCGTGTTGTGCTGCACGGGCAGTCGCTCCGGTCCAATTCGCTTCAATTCGCTTTCCGAATTCATTCGTGTACTTGATATGGATAGACTCAGGACGAGTGATGTTCAAATACAGACCAGGGAAACTCAAACATCCTTCCTTTGTGAAGTTTGTTTCCTTTGACGATCCAATAATCACTGGGTTGATACAGACGATACCCCCAATCAACACAAAAATGCGATAAGGAAATCCGCATTGAGGAGCCGCGAGACCCACACCCCCATAATGACTCATCGTGTAGAGGAGTTGATTACAGAAGTCGATAATATTGACAGGTGAATTCTTGATATCGAATTCCTTATGCTTCAACGCGAGCATAGGATTTTTGTCGTTGTACAAGGGGAATAGCTCCGGTTTCTTAGCATCAATCTTCGGAGCAACCTCTGTATTGTAGACAAAGTTCTTGAGTTCATCGTTCATATGGCACCCCTTATCCGATCCGTGAAAAGTTTTGTTGCCTGCTAAATCTGACCACGTTTTGGAACTTATCCTGCAATAGGTCTCCGCGGTGACTAATGACAAATACGTTTGTTGCTTCCAAATTATGCAGGATTTTCATGAGTTCTTCTGTTCCGGTATTGTCTAGACTGGAATCGAAAATCTCATCCAGAATCAATAGATTCGTTGCCGCTGAATTCTTCAATTTCGCTACGGCTCTCCATGTGAGAACGAGTGCCATATCTATGCGTTGTTTTTCTCCTTCAGAGAACGAGTGATACGTGAATTCGTCACGATGTCGAGACTTGATCGTTTCCTTAAACGTCTCATCCAAATTGAAGTTGACGAAAAAATCCATTCCCGCTAAGTATTTATTCACTAACGTATTGATGATAGGAAGATATTGACGAATAATCTTCGTTTTGATCCCCGTATCCTTCAATAAAGTACCCGCAGCTTCATGATACGCTGCTGTTTCGAGCAAGTCTTTTTTATCCTGCTCCAACCTCGTCAGTTCAAGTTTGTACTCCTCAAGTCGTGACTGATTCACAAGAGGCGTCGTATGTGTGCTGAGTGCATGGAGTCGCGTATTAGATTTTGCATTGAACTTCTCAATTTCTCGGATGGACGTTTCGGCTGTTGCGATGTGTCTTTCATTATCTGAAATTAACGCTTCGATTTTGAAGAATGCTGATAATTGTGTTTGAGCCGACATGACCTTCTCGTTGAGTTGCCCCAATCCTGTTGTGCATTCGTCGATCTTGTTGTTGAGGTCTTCATACTGAGACTGCTTAAAGATTTTATCAATGACTTGACCACACGTTGGGCACTTTGTTTCTGTTGCGTAGAAGTTCGCGGTTTTATGATGCCTCGTGATCGCATTTTCAATCTGTGACTCTAGCTGTGTCAGCTTTTTCAGTGCATTGGTTATTTTCGCTTTGTCCTTGATTTGGACAATAAGTTCTTGTGAATCCGAACGATGGATAGCGATTTCCTCATTGAGTCGTGCGACTTCGAGATTATTATGAAGCTTCTCTTGCTCGATAGACCTGATCTGAGCATTCACGTCTTGCTGTGCTTCTATGATGTAACGTTCCTGCATAGAAATTTTTTCGAGTTCCGCGACGATTGCAGCTTTGTTTAACAAGCGAGCATTTAGATTTTCCGACATCCACGTTTTAAGGAGTTTGTTCATGCGGGAAAAAATTTGAATATCGAGCAAGTCCTCAATGACTTCACGCCTATCGCTCGCTTTGAGTTGCATGAATGGAGTGAAACCCGCTGTTCCAAGAATGACGATCTGTGTAAAACTTTTGTAGTTCAGCTTGAGAATTGTTTGCTCAAGGTCGCCCTGATAATCCACAGACGCCGTTTGATCTTTGAGAACCCCATCCCGGTAGATTTCAAACACGTCTGGTTTGATCCCTCGGACCACTTTATATTCATGGTTATCCGCACGGAATTCCACTTCAACAAGCGTATCCTTCGTGTTGATGGAATTGACGAGTGCTCCCTTGTTAATGTCCCTGAAAGGAGTATTGTACAGACTGAAACAGAGAGCATCCAGTAATGTTGACTTACCTGATCCATTTTGTCCAACAACGAGGGTATTCTGTGTCTTGTTGAGATTTACTTCCGTCCAGTAATTCCCTGTACTTAGAAAATTCCGCCATCGCAAAGACTTGAAATGTAACATTATTGTGTTGACTCCATTTTATGAGGGCAAACTCCCTGCGATTTTATAGATTTTCATTTATTCGCTTCTCTGCAATTTTGAAATACTCAGCATCAAGTTCAATGCCGATAAAATTGCGGTTTAGATTTTTACAAGCTACTCCTGTTGTTCCAGAACCCATGCAGTTATCAAGAACTAAATCACCTTCATTGGTGTAGGTCTTGATAAGATATTCAAACAGGGCTACTGGTTTTTGGGTGGGGTGGAGTTTCTCTGCGTCTTCTTTTATATCCGTTAGTGTTTGTTTTGGGTACCCCGTAAATTCTTGTATGTATTCTTTTCCTTCTGTTCTTAAGCTACCTTTATTTTTACTATCATCTATACTCATTCTTAAACTTTCACCCCCACGATTTTTACTATTTTTACACTTCTTGTCTATTCTAATTAAATCTTGTGGAAAGTAATTTGTTCGTTCTTTTGAGAAAACTAAAATATCTTCATAATTTCTAAGGGGTTGTTTTTTTGCATTTGCAAATCCTGTGATTCCATTTTTTACCCACACCCACTCATACTTAAACATCTTGATATTACTCATAACCAAAGCACTGGTAAAAGGTTGGCTCGCTGTTAGGACTATCGCTCCGTTGTCTTTTATAATTCTTTTATATTGCTCCCACAACGGCTCAAAGGGGATTATTGTATCCCATTTGCAAGCAGTAGTCCCATAGGGCAAATCACAAAGTATCATGTCAATACTCTTATCAGGAATATCTTTCGTCTTCTCCAAGCAATCTCCTTGTATTAGTTTAATGTTTGTCATTGAGCATCAACCTTATCATTTACAGCTTCCACATAGAGTTGCTGTAGGATATTCTTCAGACATTCGGGTTTCACGGACCCCGGCATCACCATTCCATCGACACACTTGCGAATGATCGTGATAGTGTCCTCGGCTTGATCTACGACCCCCTGTGTTGTATCTAGGGCTGCTTCTGTATAGTCCTCCACCACAGTTACGTCAATCGGACTTGCTTTATAGAGAAAGTCCATGACGGTATCGAACAGGTAGGGGTTCTGCTTGCGTAACACAACAACTTTAACGAAACTCTTACTGTACTTACTGAAGTCGTGATGCTTCCAGAATTCAAAGTTCTGGGTTGAGTCGTCATAGACGAACTTGTGGAACAATCGGAATGGATTCAGCACAAATGTCAATTCACGGGTCTCCGTGTCGAACACATGGAAGCCGCGAGGATCATTGTAATCCACCCAAGTGATTTCCACTTGATTGCCGAGATAGTAGATCAATCCATTATCGCTCTTGTGGTGGAAGTGTCCTGAGAGAACCATATCAAAGCGATTGAATATTTCCTTGTGCATTCCATCGAAACACACATTCCCCTGATCCATCTCAAATCCTCTGATTTCCAAGTGACCAAAGATAACCGGTGCGTCTGTCGTGCGGAGAAAGTTCAGGGACTCTTCCATGTTTCCTGAGTTCATCCAGGGCACCATGGCGACTTTCAAACTATCGAAGTAGACATTCTCTACACCCGTATAAATTGCGATATTAGGGTAGCCTCCACACAATTCACCCAGAGCATTGACTTCGTTCGTATTTCGATAGTAACAGTCGTGGTTCCCTGTCAGCATATGCACGTCGATGTTGTGACTGAGGAGTACATCGAAGAAGTTCTTGCGCCAGGAATTCCATGTTGCATAGTTGATGAACTTGCGACGATCCACCACGTCACCTAGATGCACCACAGTCTTGATCGAATGCGTCTCAAGGTACGGGAAGAATATCTCCCGATAGAACTTATGGAAGTACTCATTCACGTTTGGATCATCACCGCGAGCCCCAAAATGACTGTCGGAAATTAAGGCCACTAGCATGTATAATCCTCCAAAATTGCCGCCAGTCGATTGGTGCGAGACTGAGATGGAAACTGGTTCACTACAAGTCTCCTATAAATCTGAGTGTTCCGTAAGTGCTGCTCATTTTCACTTTCACTTTCTTACGGCTCTTAGCTTCCCGCTTTGCCTCGAATGTGTGGATGAAGTCTGAGATATTCTCATATACCTGAAATGGGCGCACCTCGTCAGTTTCGTGCATATTGGAATGTTGGAGGAGTCCTAGTTGCTCAGTAGCTTTGTACTTCACGTAGAGTTGTGTTTTTTCGCGGCTGATTCGTCGGAGAAATGCCCAGTAGATGATCTTAGTAAAGTAACCGAATGGATTTCTAGAAATACTGGGATTAAAGTTATGAACATACTGAATGCAATTCTCCACCGCATCCGAGATCATATCCTCTCTGAATGTATAGGACGAGAAGTTCGCTTTACGACTCAGGTGTTCGGCTATCTTGAAGAAGCACAACCCAATATAATCACTCAAACAGGGGGGTGTTCGCTTTTCCTTTTTTGCCTTTGTGATTTCTTTACGGTGTTTAATGAGTGCATTTAGAAGGTCGGAATTATTGACGTAATGTGTTGATGACATAATCTCCTTTAATGTGCAGTATTCGAATTTCCCCAGTTTTCATTGGTTTCAAAAAACTGAATAATTGAATCCGACACGTTATCCTTAGTTGAGGTTTTATTCTTCAGTTGTTCTTCTTTGAAGGATTTGTAGTTGCGCTCCTCTATTTTCTCAATATATCTAAGACGTTCTCGAAAATCACTTCCAAAGGTCTTTAGATTGTCTATTTCTATGTCGGCCCACGTCATATATAGTTTCACACATTCAGGAGAGGCATTAAGAAAGCCGGAAATTTCACACTCCTTGATAGAGGTTCGAGTATCTGAAAGGAGTTCGAAGGGCACCCATGGTACTAATCTCATCATGACAGTCCTCGTGGGTCCTCGTTCCACTACGATGTGAGCGGGGGTAACAAAGGACACTGGGTCTTCCGCGTTTTTCCCCATCTGAAGCTCTGTGATAATAAGTTCCCCTGTTCTCATGCGGATCATTTTAATTATTCTGAACGTCTCACTCTTTGTTTCATCCATGTGACCCCAATTCTATTATGTATTGTTTGAAATTGTATTTTTCAGAGTTATACAATGTAGCGCGGAACTTGAAATGTTGGAGGAGTAAATTTTCGTGTTTTCCAATTCGCAAATCATCGACAATATCAAACAATGTTACGTGTGTTTTTCCCTCTGCATTCCTCAGACCCCGTCCGATGGATTGTAAGTTTCGAATACGTGACTTCGAGGGGGACGCAAAGATGATGTTATGGAGATTTCTGATGTTGATACCCGTGCTGAATGTACCATATGACGCTACAACAATCGCGTTTGTACTTCCCTCGGTAATCTTTCGGACTTCTTCACGTTCTAATGCCTCAACTCCCCCATGCACAAAAAATACAGGTCTTCCCTCAGTCACATGGTCACGAATATCCTCGAACATCGGTTTTCCGTGGCTTTCGACAAGCTTAAACAGGATGAGAGTGTTGCCAACCAATGATAGTGCAAGATTCCGAACGAACATATTCCGTGGTGCATACTTCACGGCAAAGTCATACTCTTCTTTATAGTCGTCCTTCTTGTGCTCTCTGCAAACTTCTTCGGGGTATTTCAATATCAAACAATTGATCTTGAGTTCTGCAAGCTTCCTCTCATCCATTAGACCTTTTGTTGTCGCTGCAACGTATTTTGGTCCAAAGTGTCCCTCAATCACTAATTGGTGTGTTTTTGTCCCATCCAGCGTTCCCGTTGTTCCAATTCGAACATCCGCGTTAATGAGATTTGACATAATACCATTCAGTGATTTTGCTTTGAATCCGTGTGCTTCATCCCCAATTACAAAGTCAAATTGGTGCATGTAGTCACTGGGTTGGAGATGGAGAGATTGCCAGGTCGAAATCGTGAGGAAGTTACTGGTTTTCTTGTCTTTTCCTTCATACAGTCGGTGTACAAATTTGTCCGAATCCCAACCATAGTCTTTGAAGTCTCCGAACAACTGCTCTACCAGTCCTGTGTTAGGAACAATGATGAGTCCCCGCTTATGACTGAGTTGTAGAAATCGAACAATGAGATACATGAGGAGAGATTTACCGGATGCTGTTGGACTGACAACAAGAATACGACGTTTGCGAATGCTCTTGGCGAACGCTTCAATCTGATGATCGTATGGGATATGAGGTAGTTTGAGTGAGTCGGCGAACTTCTTAGCTTCAGCAATCGAGAAGTTGGTGGTTAAGCGAACGGCATCATCGATAGAAAGAGTGTATTGACGATCCGCTGCAAATTGTTCGAGATAATCGACAATACCAAAAGGGAGAGTACGAGTCCGAAGATTAGCAAGATATATTTTTCCATCCCACATACCACTTTTGAAAAGGGGCATGAACTGATGTCCTGGGACAAAAAACGCAAAATACTCGGACAACTCCTGTGCAATACCATCACTGCAAGAGAAAAAAAGAAATGCTTCATTTTTTTTGCTTATCAGTATATCAGGCATGTTAGTGTACACCTGAGATGAATTTTTCCCACCCACAAATCTCTTTCATCTGCCAGGTGCGATTATTCAATTCCTTCATAATAGATTCACAGACGGAGATGATTTCTTCATGGTTCGCTAGGACTGCTTTAGCATTCAATAACTCTGTGTCACTCTCCATGTACGTGGTGAGATCACCCGTTTTGAGAGTATAGGGGAAGGGTTCCCATTTATACTTTTCGAGCGTCGGAGAGTCGAGCCGACCCATGTAATATTCGTACTTCAATCGTCGAAACTTGATGGCTTTTCGCTCATTTTCCTTGAGGGCGCGTCGATGAGTCGAGAGGATATTGAGATATTTCGAATGAAGGAGACCGATCTTTCTTACATCATCAGCAGGAGATGTTCTGTCGATCTGGACATCCTTCTTCCATTCCTCAAGGAGTGCTTCCACTTGTGATGTTGGAGAAACATTGGTGTTGTTCATTTGAGACATTATAACATACTGAAAACTAAGAGTCAATCACAAAATCTCTATTTCGTAGAGATCAAAGCGAAATGTCGCATCTGCTGTTATTGGTTCTTCTGGAGCGGAAGTGGACGATAATAGGATGTCGGTAAGTGAAGTAGGAAAGCAGTTTTGAAGTTTGATACGAATATGCGGGTTTTGTTTTGAATCGAGTATCAGTAATGTTGCATCGGAGTATTGGGGAAGTGTGGCATGAAACACACCCGGGCGGTTGGGAAGTTTTCCGTATTCAGAGAAATCCTTTGGAAATGTCAAATCTCGTAGCCACTGATAAATTTCCATCCACCCCCTTAAGTCCTCATCAACGATAAATGTGATTGAGAGGGGATTGATTTGCAACTTCTCTCCAGGAACGAATAGATCAATAAAGGGGGTTGAACGTAGCACTTCTCCACCCGAGAGCCCAGGTACATTGACAGAAAGCGCCCAGTATTCTATTGTCGGAAGTGCTGTAAATGACAATATGAATTTGTTCGGGTGCATCCCATTGGGATTTGCTGGGGTGTGTGGAACTCCTGGAATGGACATACTATGCTTGATCCTTTGTTGAGTTCGATTCCGCGTCCTCCACCTCTACTGGTCCTTCGTCGATCCACCCCATCACCCCTTTATCCTTGATAAAAAGGGAGAATGATTCTGCTTTTTTCGGGGTTTTTCCATATTCAATATAAAGCTCAAGTGAGATAATGGATGAATCACCGTGGACGTTTTTGATATGATCCGCACTCATTATACCAACTTGCAGGGGGGTTGCTTTGGGGAACCTTTCTCTGGCGAAAGTTTTCGCAATATCCTCAATCTCTAATCTAGTGATCTGGGCGGGGTGAGTTTCCCTACATTCAATTCCAAAGGTCTTGTCTCCTGGGTATGATTTTGACATATCTCCAGATATTCTTTCTTTTTCTATTACACACTCTTCCTTTGAATCAAATGTGTTGAGTAGTGTGGTGGAACTGATTCCTGATACTGGTGTCAGTATAATCATAAGCAGTACCCATACAGAAGTCATAAAACCTCCCGTTAAATAAGTTCGAGCATATCACTATTTAGGAGTGTTGTCAAGGGAAAAGAAAAGGGGACCCCTTTCGGAGTCCCCTCAACTTTGAAACACTCTACTGCTGGCTCAATTACGCAATGTTTGCGACTTTGAGTGCGCGGTAGTACATGTTCGCTCGGACGGTCAAGGCTCCCGATCCCTGCACGGTTCCTTCTGCGAATGGGTTCGCAACGAGTCCGTAACGAGTCTTGAATCCGATCTTTGGTTGGAACGTCGCGGTGTCGATTGCACGGACCATCTGCAATGGAACGTATGGGCAGTAGAAGATTCCTGCGTCAAACGCATTAGAACCCTTATACCCGACAACTGCGAATTCCGTAGACTGGGAGGCTGGGAAGTAAGGATCGATGTAGACCTTGTATCTTCCCATCAGAGTTCCTGCAAACGTGTTGCCTGTGTCGTCCACACTCAATGAAATCTGATCCTTCAGTGCACCCTGATAGTCCAACACTCCTGCGAGTGCCAACGCTGAGGCTACGTCTGAAGAACAGACCACTACGTTGCCCTTGCCGCGACGTGTCTGCTTAGCAATGACGTTTGCTTCGCGTTCGATCTGGAACACAAGTCCCTTGATCTTTTCTACCATCCAACGTCCGTTTGAATCGGTGTCGAGGTCGAAAGTACCAACCTTGGTCGTGCCTACTTGACATCCGACTTTGGCGACTTGATAGATGGTGCGGATTACTTCACGGTTGATTTCTGATAGCACTTCGGCGGAGAGGATGTTGGAGAGTTCTGTCTCGGCGTCGAGTCCATGAACAGCCTTCAAATCCTGTGCCAATTCCAACGTGTACTCAGCCTTGAGGGCGCGTGTCTTTGCAGTCACGGTGACCTTTTCAATGCTGAATCCCATTTCGGAGAATGCTTGACCACTACCCAAGCCTTCTGCTGTGGAAGTGGACATTCCCTTTCCTGAGTTGACTCCGAGAGTTCCAGTTTCAAACACTGCGGCAGTGTTCGCTGTTGTAGCCAATGTCAATGCAGTTTGTGCACCGAGATCGCCTGTGAAACCGGTATTTGCTTCGTCATAGAATGCTTCGTCAGTACGTGCACCACCTGAGGAGTAATTGGAACGCATTGCGAAAATCAATCCCGTAGGACCGGTCATTGGCTGGACGCCGCAGATGTCATACGCAATCAAGTTAGGCAAGGAACGACGAACCAAGCTGATAAGGATTGGATCGTAACCAGCCATAGGACCGGTTGCTGTTGCTGCGCCCGTGAGTCCCCCACCCGTTGCGTTCAATGCTGTTTCTGAGAGGAGAATTCCGGCTTCGGTCTTGAGCATACTTTCCTGGTTCTCCAGGACGATTGCCGTGACTGCGCGACGGTGTGGGTCGGTGATGGCAGGAAGCCCTTCAAAGTCGAGGACTGGGGTCCACTTCTTGACTAAATCTTCAGCTAAAAACATAATAGTACTCCTTGTTATTTGGTATTGGTGATTATTTCATTCCCTGTTTAAGAGAAGCTACAACAGACGCGACACCTGCATCAAGAATTGGAGTCTTTTCTTCTACAATTTCAGAAGCTTCTCTCAATAATTTTGCATTCACGTCAGTTTTCTTCCCCGTGTTGATTGGGAAGTAGTTCTCTCGGATTGTAGACACTGCGCTGATATAATCACCTTCTGCGGTGAATTCGACACTCTCTGCGATGTGGCGAATCTTCTCAACTTGGGTTTGTGTCAATCCTTCACAAACGTTGTTGAGGATTTCTTCTTTCTTGGATTCTCCGAGTTGCTGTTTAAGAGCCATGCCTTTAGCGACTTCTTCATTCAACTGGCTGGTTAATTCTTCAATCTTTGTGGCGAGTTCATCAACGAGGTCGACCTTTTCAGTAGGTACGTCGATGAAGCTTTCGAGGAACAAGTTACGCAATCCACCGATAAATTCTTCGGTCAATTCGGAACGAAGTCCCTTTTCGATGGCGAGTTCGTTCTGATCCATCCACTGCTCAACCACATAATCAAGGTACGTATTGACTTTTTCAGACAATTCTTCACGGACTGCTATGACAGCGTTCTCAAACTTAACAGAGTATTCTTCTTCGATGGCTTCTTGAATGGTAAGAACCTTATCTGTTACGCGAGCTTCGTAGATCGTACCGATCTTGGAGGCAAATTCCTTTGGAAGGGAAGTTTCAGATGCTAAGATTGCGGCAACATCCCCCCTGAGTTCTGCAAGCCACGCTTCCTTAAGTTCCTTCTTTTCCTCCTCGTCGTCCTTGTCATCATCGTCATCATCCTTGTCGTCATCGTCCTTGTCGTCATCATCGTCGTCCTTGTCCTCTTCCTTGAGGTATCCTGAACGGAGTCCTGCTTCAATGCGGGCCTGACGTGCAGATTCTTCTTCGTTCTCTTCCGATCCCTCTTCTGTAGGATCGATAGTTTCGGCATCTGATCCTGATAACTTCTTTGCTGGTGCCTTGGTATCGGAAGAAGGCAGCTTTCCAGGAGGTGTTGCTGCCCTAGCACCCACTTCGATCTTATCTGGTGTTGCTTTATGGGGTGTGACTCCTCCCAAATCCTCGAAACCCTGAGGAGATTTTACCATCGGCATTCCGGGTGCACTAGACTTGCTGGCATTGAGAATATCGGCTGCGGCTTCCATCAGTGTCTTGCTCATAAAAGTCTCCTTGTTGTGATGATTATTTATACTTTTCGAGATTTGTAACTATCTAGGCTTTCCAGTAAGAGCTTTCAAATAGTCCTCAAACAATCTTACGCACGTCTCATGTAGTTGCCTGCTAGATGTTTTATTTATAATCATTTTTGCTTGCTCGGCATCTCTGCCCACATACACCCCATCCATCAGAATCCAGTCCTTATTTTCCATGATCCCCCTGACAAAGGCATCATGAGCGGAGGGGTCTGCAACGATATCCCCTGCTGTGGACAACTGAAAATCGTCCTGAACTAGATCGACTCCATCAGCACCACGTACAAGGGTTCCCAATCCACGGGTTGAGACTCCTATTTTTGCTCCTTCTGTCAATAGACATTCCACGATCTTGCCGTTCGGAGTCCCCATTGGACCACCCAAGATTTTTGCTTTACCGTAGAAATCTTTTCCCTCAGCCCTCAGTTCCTTAATCATGTGACTGACGAGAGGAAGATTAACCGTAGGTGTATCAGGGTGTCCAAGTTCACCGAAGGCTCGGTTTTCATTGATATAATTTTTCTTATATCGCTCCACTTCTCTGTTTAGAGACTCAAACGCATACTTGCGTCGGTTCTTGTTTGTCTTATCGGCCTGCATGAAGATTCCTTCAATATAGAAGGACTTTCTACCCGATTCTTTATCAGATTCCTCAAGCACTTGTACGTTATCGCACCACTCCTTTATGAGTTTCACTTTTATCTCTCCTTTTGGCTTATAGCCCGTGTTCTACGCCCATACCGAGTCGCTTGCATTCATCATACGCTGCTTTTACTTTCCCTTCATGCTGACGCTGACCATGAGAATTTACGAACACACTTCCCAGGTATCTATCCTGTTGTTGTTCCGCAAATTTATACGCATCCCACGCTTTCTTCTGAGCGGGTGTCTTTCGGATTCCCTCTGCAATAAATTCCTTAAATGACTTCATTTAGATACTCTGGGTCTGTACGTTATAGACCGCTTCCTTCTTGATCGTCAGATAAACGGTTCCACCTCCAGTAATAGCGACTGCGATATTTCCTGTTGGTGTATTGGCAAACGGTACTTCGTTGTGAATCCATTGATTCGTGCCCGAAAGATTCGCTACGAGATTCGGACCCGTCGCAACACCCCCTGCATCGCGGCTGATCTTCACAGTGCCACCGACTGGTGTGGACCACTTACAAGACGTGATGATGGCGGTTGTGACATTTTCAACATTTCCCTTGATAACTCCGCTGATATTTGCGACTGCTACAGCAAGATCGCCCAGATTGATTGTTACTGAGCCATCAACAACCATCAGTGTGGAAGGACCCTTAATTCTATTAACTAATTCGTATGACATATTCTCTCCTTAATGTATCCCGTAAGCTTTTCTCTTCCGCATTGAGAGTTTTCGCTTTCTCAATGTTTGCTGCATATGTGAGCGGCGTTTTCTTGCTGCTCTCCTTTGCACGATCCTCATATGAATGCGCTTAGCTGCGGGAATTCGTGTGATCTTTCCGTGTCGCAATGTGAATCCCTTCACTGCGGATTTGCGAATCATGCGCTGAACTTTTCCCTTGCGAATACGGCGTCTAATCAGAATTGTGCGCCCTTGTTTCATTCGATTCGCTTCCGTAAACATCGACTCGGTAATCACTTTTCTGAGCACCGCGAGCTTCTTCTCCACGATCTGATTGAGGAACTTCTGAATCATGGCACCAGCATCAATGAAACGGCCCTCGGCAATGAGTGTCACGGCGTTCATTACTTAACCTGGCGCCAAGTAAAATCAAGCATACGATTGAATTTTCCTTTTGAGTGTTCCAGGGCATCCGCAAACTTCTTGCGATTATCAGGGTGCAAGGCTCCATGCACAGTGAGTAAGGCATTGGCGGTTGTGGGGTCTACCCTCGTCTGAGACCCGTCTTTGTGATACAAAGGCTTATTCGTAGCGAATGCTTTCACTTTCTGTAAATGACTGATGACATCTTCTTGAATCACGTCTTCTTTGACCGTCTCTACCTTAACCTCACGCTCATACTTCTTAGATCGTAGGCGCATCGTGGTGAGTGCCTTTTTGAAATGGGGGAGCGCCGTCGAATAATCACCTTTGTTCATGGCATCGAGGCCTCGTTGCTGCCTGGCATGATAGGCGCGAGAGGCCACAGGGATCGAAATTTCGTTGACGACTTCTTCTTTGTGAAAATGTGATTCAAATGGTGTCGGGTGCGAATCGGTATATTTCTTAGCCGCGACATCTGGTTTGTGTCCTTGCTTATGAAGAGAGTGGGCTGTATCCCAATCTATTTTCCCAGTGTGTGCAGCATTCGTATCAAGGACATGATCTTCAAAATCCCCAGCCCACTGTTCGTATTTTCTTTGTGCACCATAATAGGCTTTTACCTGTGATGGGTGACTCAGATCCCTCATTTCCAACACTGTTTCTTCGTTCAACTCTTTGCGTGTATACCCTGTGCGTTCATTGTGGACTACGGCAGCATGGGGCACCTTATAGTGAAACCCACCGCGGTTCACAACTAGGTGTTCGGGCATCACTTGCTTGACTGTTCCGACTCGAAGATGTCCTTCAGTACCCAGTCGATAGCGCACGGTGTCTCCAGGTTGATGCTCCTCGTTTATGTTGACGTTGACTGGGCTCACAACACTTTCCACCCCACTCCCATAAGGAATCGAGAAGTACTGGTTCAGCTTGTCATTGAAGTATAAAGCAACCATCGTGTTGTTTGGGAATTGTCGTACGGTCTTACGTCTGAGAATCAGAATGTTCGGGGGCATTGTGGTGTGTGCAACACTTACATTCTCATCGATCAATTCAGCGCGAAGTTCAGTGAATTCTTTCAAGGGTCGTCGTTCCTTCTTGTCCATTCTCGCATCGTCGAGGTCTGTCTTGACCTTCGAGGAACGTCGGTAACTGTCAAGACTTCTTGCAGCTTTGAGAGAACGCTTATTGACCGCTTCGTGGGAAAACTCTTCAGGATACTTCATTACACTCCGGGTTCGCCTGCATTCGCGGCTGCAAAGAAACGCTTGTGATCGAAACGAGGATTCTGTGCCTTGAAAATTCCTGCATGATGAGTTGCGAGTTCCTTGCGCTTTGCAGCACTAGGATGGGCCTTAATCACGTCTGCGACTTGTTGAAAATCTTTACGGGTGGACATTTCATCCAACTGTTCAGATTCTTCCAACTTAGAGGCGGCCCTAGAAATACCTGATGAACGTGTCTTTTCTTTTCGATTATGAGTTATCATCGCTTGTGAGGTATTGTCTCTCAATTGAGAGGTCCTATACATCGGCTTTCCGGTGTAATATCCAGACATTCCCGCATGGTGTGCTAAATCGGGGACCGCGTTACCAATATATCTCTTCAGTGTTCTCTTGCTGAGTTCGTCGATCTGCTCAGTCTCTTCTGAGAGATTATCAGCAGTAGGGGCGAACAATGTTTGAGCGATTTCCTGCTTGTAGCCCTGCATTGCATCCAACACGCGAGCACCCATGAGATCATTGAAAATTGGGGTTGCTTCACCTGGCTGCTGATTGGCGATAAGTGTGATGAAATCACAGATTGGCGCGAATTGCTCGTGCATATTATTCTCCTTCTTTTCTTTGGATGCTTTGTTGAGTTGTTTTTTTACTATTTTTGAACGAATTTTCGAGGCGAGTGCTCTGGACTGTTGGAGGGTGCGTTCTTCTTTCATCAGTTCTTCTTTCATCAGTCTATTGGTTGCGTGTTTGATACCCGTGATTCTCTTGGAGACTTTGGACTTATCTTGTGCGGCCATCGCTCGGTTATCGACACCCCTCTTCGCTCC
>Ga0315288_10000194_pt1 | contig 72101 bp, 67 predicted proteins | sample YL17G11_20_MG_FD_203454 | JGI IMG/M metagenome (GOLD analysis project Ga0315288, IMG submission 203454) | Sediment microbial communities from Yellowstone Lake, YNP, Wyoming, USA - YL17G11_20 | ecosystem: Environmental > Aquatic > Freshwater > Lake > Sediment | place: USA: Wyoming | collected...
TGCGGGCACACGTGTTTCAGATGTTCCCACGAATCAGGAGCAATATCGAGTGGGACAGGATGATGAGGCTGCCCGTCGTCGACGGCGCGATGCCCGCGTTCTGGCAGCCGTGGCCCGACAGGCCGGCCCCGGGGGATTCTGCCGTGCCGGGCCTGTTCTTCGCCGGAGACACCGTCGGCGTACCCGGACAGGGGGGCGACATAGCTTTCCGGTCGGCGATCGAGTGCGCGAAAGCGGCGCTTTCTTACCTGGGTTGAACACGGTGACAGCAGTTGGGAGGTTGAGAGCATGGAGACAGGGGAGGCCATAAAGACACGGCGGAGCGTAAGGAAGTTCTCGGGAGAGCCGGTGAGCGAAGAGGACCTCGAAGCTCTTATCGATGCCGCGCGATGGGCGCCCTCGGGCCTCAACAACCAGCCGTGGCGGTTCATGGGGGTCACGGACCGCTCCCTGATAACGGAACTGTCGGAGTTTACCAGGTACCGTGGTGTCGTCGCCGGCGCTAACGCAATCATCGTGGTTTTCCTGGACCATGAGGAGATGTACGACCGCATAAAGGACCTCCAGTCGGTGGGGGCGGCGATACAGAACATGCTGCTCGCCGCTCACGACAGGGGGCTTGGCGCCTGCTGGCTGGGTGAGATACTTAAGAGCCGCGAGGAGGTCGAGCGGTTGCTCGAGGTTTCCGGGGACATGGAGCTGATGGCGGTGGTTGCCCTCGGGCACCGGGCCCTCCGGGAGGAGACAGGCGTCAGGCACCCGCTGGAGCAGCTCCTGTTGTCACCGCCGGGGCGATAAGTGCCGGGACTTCCTGTCCGCGTGGAGTATGATACGAGCTTGAGGTGACACCAGGATGGCCTTATCGATCGTGAAGACTGAAAGCGCCCGCGATAGTGATGTCTGTATCCACCGCCTCTGTTGCGCCGGGGCAAGTCCAGCCGGCGCTACGTGCGAAGAGTTTTGAGGCCACTTGAAAGCGAGGACCGGTTTGCCCGCTGACTTGTTTTTACGCTGTACGGACAAGGCCAGGGAGAGGTACCTCTCGTTGCCCGGGCTTGAGCGCGAGTTCCAGGTCACACTCGAGGGGGAGCCTGAGTACTGCGCGATCGATTTCGAGTCCACCGGCTTTGATTTCGAGCGCGACCGCCTGATCGAGGTCGCGGCACTCAAGATGCGGGGGGAAGAGGTGATCGACCGCCTCCAGTCGCTGATCGACCCGGGTGTGCCCATCCCCGGATTCATACGCGCTCTGACCGGGATAGACGATGAGGCCGTGCGCGGGAGCCCGGACATTGAGCAATTCCTGCCAGAACTGGCCGATTTTCTGGGAGACCTGCCGGTGGTCGCTTACTCTCGCATGGAGGAGAGGTTCCTCTCCGCGCTTTATCCCCGGCTGCTCGGTCGCTCGTTCGGCAACCCCTATATCGATGCCATGGACCTGGCCATAACCCTGCTTCCGAGCCTGCGAAGCCACAGGCAGGCCGATCTTGCCGCTATCTGGGGGATCGAGGTGGGCCAGGAGCACCGGGCTGTCGATGATGTCCTGACGCTTTCGCGCGTATACAGTGCGTTGCTCAACGGGCTCTACAATGCGCCCCTGCCGGTCATCCGCGCCCTGTGCGACCATGCGCCCGAGGAGAGAGGGGGCTTTTCGCGGCTGCTCGACAGGGTCCTGGAGGAAAGGTCCGGCGGCAGGCCGGTTGACAGACTGGACCTCGGGCAATACATAAGCAGGAACAGGTTCTGGGAGGACATCGCGCCGCTTGTCGGGGACACCGCACCCGGAGCGGTGGACTCGAGTGAGGTAAGGTCGCTGTTCGCCCCCGGCGGGCCGATAGCCCGGCAGTTCGGCGATTACGAGGAGCGTGACGAGCAGCTGGAGATGGCCCTGGCGGCCCGGCGGGCATTCGAGAACGGCGAGGTGTTGATGGTGGAGGCCGGCACCGGGACCGGGAAGTCGCTCGCCTACCTTGTCCCGGCGGTGCTGCGGGCCCGCTCGAGGGAACTGCCGGTGGTGGTCTCCACCAGGACCTTGAACCTCCAGGACCAGCTCTATACCAAGGACCTCCCTCTGCTGGAAGAGGCGCTCGGGGAGGGGTTCTTCCGTTACACGGTCCTGAAGGGATACAGCAATTACATCTGCCTGCGGAAGCTGCAGGGCCTGATAGATGGCAAGAAGAGGCTGACCGAGGAGCGGCTCGGCATATTCGGAATGCTCATGACCTGGCTCGCAGAAGGCGCGGACGGTGACGTCTCCATGCTCAACGTCTCTTTCCTGAGGGGCTTGAACGACCAGGTAATGGCCGACTACCGCGAGTGTCCCGGGGAGCGCTGCCGGTTCGCGCATGAAGGCTACTGTTACTATCGCGCGGCCCTTTACCGCGCAAAGCGGTCCCACATCGTGGTGGTGAACCACTCACTCCTGCTCTCCGGGATCAACCTGCCTTTTGAGAGCGCGGTCATCGACGAGGCGCAGACTCTCGAGGATGTCGCCACGGAGGCGTTTACCGCGGAGTTCGGATACTCGTCTACGAAGAGGTTCCTGGAATCGCTTTACTCGCCCGGGGACGGGTCAGGTTTCATCCCGGACCTCATCGGCGGGCTGGTGGGCCGCCTGGAGCCGCGCGCGAGGGCGGGTGGACAGGAACGGGTGCTCGAAGCGCAGGACGCGGTCGATACGTGCATCGAGGACATGAATCGTGTGTTCCATGCGCTGTCGGAGTTCGCGCTCGGAGAACGCGCGGATGCCACGGACATCAGGTTTAACAGGAGGTGGCTGGATTCCGCGGAGTACGACCGCCTGGTTTCGGAGGGACTCAGGCTCGAGGGAAGCCTCGACGGCCTTATCGCCCTGGTCGGGCGGGTCAAGGTAATGGGGGAGGGCAAGGCGGAGGACCCCGCCGCGCTGGAACCTGTCTTGATGGACCTCGATGGCAAGATAGCCAGGCTCGAGGAGCTGAAAGAGCGGATCGACTTCATCCTTGAGGCACGGCCGGATGTGCTCGTGGCTTGGGCGACCGTTGCGGGCCCGGGCCGGCTGGAGTACCAGGCGCTCAGGGCGTCTCCGCTCGACGTGGGCCCGCTGCTGCACCAGGCGCTGTACGAGCCGCTCGAATCGGTGGTCCTTACCAGCGCTACGCTCACCGTGAACGGCTCTTTCGAGTTCTTCCGCACCCGCACCGGGTTGGACCTTGTCGAGAGGGATCGCCTGGAAAGCCTGGTGCTGGACTCCTCATTTGACTACAGGCGCCAGATGCAGGTGTTGATCCTGCATGACATGCCAAGCCCGCGTTCGAAGGATTACGAGAAGGGGGTCGCGAGCGTGCTCGGTGAGGTCATCCGCGCCGCCGGCGGTGGGGTGCTCGCCCTGTTCACCAACCGCAGGCTCATGACTGAGACCTACGAGAGCCTGGTGGAGGAGCTCGAGCGGGACGGTCATACGCTGCTGTGCCAGCTTCCCGGTCATTCCAGGAGGCGGCTGGCCGAGAAGTTCGTGGAGGACGAAAGCTCGAGCCTGTTCGGCACGTCAAGTTTCTGGGAGGGAGTGGATGCCAGGGGCTACACCCTGCGGGTGGTGGTGGTGACCAGGATACCGTTCGAAAGTCCGGGCCGTCCGGTGTTCGAGGCGCGCAGCGAACTCCTGCGTCAGAACGGCATGTCGGATTTCAGCTCCTTGAGCCTGCCGCTTGCCGCCCTGCGGCTCAAACAGGGGGTGGGGCGCCTCATCAGGACCCGCCAGGACCGTGGGCAGGCGTTGATAATAGACAGCCGCATTGAAACGGAAGAGTACGGAAGGGTCCTGCTTCGTTCCCTGCCCGAGGCGACCGTGCGCAGGGTCTCACTCTCGGAGTTGGCGGCGGCGATATCCGGTTTCCTGGAAGGCTCTAGTCCAGGATCTCAACCTTGATCGTACGCCAGCCGTACGCTTCGACCTCTGCCAGGGTGTCGAAGCACAGGTCGATACGGTTTCCCTTGATGGCGGAACCGGTGTCGCCTGCGATAGCGTTACCGTAACCCTCCACAGAGAGCCTTGTCCCCAGGGGGATGACCCCGGGGTCGACGGCCACCACTCCGTGCTGGGCCTTCATGCCGGTGGCGGTGTTCTCGTCCAGTCCGGGCTCCTGGGCGGAGTACCCGGTCGCCACCATGGTCATTGACCTGCCGGTGCGCTTTCCAGGCGCGGGTTCCGGCGGGTTGAGTTGGTCGATCTTCTCTTCGACTTTGCCCGACTTCACCTGAACCGCCTGCCTGTTTTCTCCTGCCTGGGTGAGCAGTTTCTCCCGCTCGGAACGGGTCTGAGCGAGCCTTTTTTGCCTTTTCTTGAACTCCGAAGCCAGATTATCGACCTCTGTTTTTCGCTGCTTCAATTCCACCAGGGAGGCGTTGAGATTCTGTGATTGTTCCTTGATCCCCTTTATCAGGCGCCCGTCCTGGGCTGTCACCTTCTGCAGGTAATCCGCGCGTTCCAGGAAATTGTCTAAATCCTCCGAGGTCAGCAGGAGTTCGAGGTTGCTGGTCTTTCCGTTCACGTACATGTTCCTGACCCGTAGTGAGAGGGCGCTCCGCTTCCTGGCCAGTTTCTGGCGCTTCATTGAGATGTCAGTCTCGATGCCGCTTATGCGGTCCTGAAGGGAGGCCGACTGGTTTTCCAACGACCCGAGCCGCTCGTTTATGTCCCGCGCCTCTTCGTCTATGGTTACGATGTCCTTGACCAGGGTGTCACTATCGGGCTTTGACGAACCGGGCCCGGGCTGAGCGACAGCTTTCCAGGCGGTAGAAGAGCGCGGCTGGGGGATCAGGAGTATAGCAACCACCAGCATGGCGACTGCCACGATGGTCGTCAGGGGCGCTAGCCTGCCCGTCGGGCGCTTCGGCCGGCCTTTTCTTGTCATTTCTTCTTTCGGGTTCATATCGTTGTCCAGGTTGCCCTTCTTCAGGGCGGAAGCGCCATTATAGGGGAACGGATATTGATGGTCAAGCTCGCGAGTGCGCATTAATAAAGGATTTACGGAGTCAGTATTGCGAATAATCCCTTCATAACGGGCATTATCGAGGTAGTGACCTCCAGATATGCCTTAATGAAGGCATTTTCCGGGGGTCGGCAGTGAGGGCATACAGTGGGATCAGGTCTTGTTTTTTACGTCCTGGAGGCTGAAACTCCTATGACATGACAGGAAATGATGAGCTTGAACCGGACCACACGGTCAGCCGGCAGGTCGACGCTGTCGAACGGACTGCGGGCGAGCGCGATATCAAATACCTTCTCGGCGCGCTGAAGAGCCAGGCCTACCAGGTCCGTCTGGCGGCGGTCCAGGCCCTGGGCGAGGTCGGCGGCGAGCAGGCGCCCCTGGCCCTGCTGGGGATAGCCCGCGACCACCCCGGCGAACGTCCTGATGTCCGCATTGCGGCCATGCAAGCCCTGGAGCGTTTTCACGGCCCTGAGCGCTACGCTTCCATTCTCGAGGAGTTCGTGACGGGGGATAACAGGAAGGTGGTCTCTGCCGCCAGGCTCATGTTGTCGCGGGTCGATCCCCGCGGCTACCCCAGGCGCCTGGCCGCGCGTGGGTGCCTGGATCACGGCGCCATAGGGGTTTACGGTAAGACGAGTGAGCCGTCCGCGCTCCCGTTGCTCGGGGGGTTCCTGCGCGACCTGGAGGGGGCGGGAGATCTCGCCGGAGGAGGGCAATGGGGCAGGGCTTACGCTGCTGTCAAAGCGCTCGGTAACATCGGGGGCCCTGAGGCGGTAGAGACCCTCAGGCTCATACTAGGGTGGCTTCAGGCCGCTGACGCGGAGGGGCCTTTCCGAAAGGAGAGGCTGGGAAAACTTCGGGAGGCCGCCAGGCTCGCTGTTAAAATAGCGAAAGAGGAATAGAGGAACAGGGCGCAAGATATGGAAAAAAATGATGTGGCTCATTGTTCACACGTAGAGCAGCCGCTTATAATACGTTAGTCCGTTCTCGGTCAGGAAGGTTTCGGATGTGAAATCGGTTGGCATTACATCGCGTTCGGTGATAAGGCTGGGGGAGAAGAAGCTCTCCCGGATAATGCTTGTGCTGGGCACGATCCTCTTGACAGCAATAGTGCTGGGCCTGTTCCTGTTCCTGTTCATACAGGACGTGTTCGCTTTCGGCACCTTCCCTGCCGGCGTGAGCGTTTGCGGGGTAGACCTGGCCGGTCTCAACCGGACCGAGGCGCTCGCCAGGTGCAGGAAGGACCTCGCGGAGGTCGCCAACAGGCCGTTGAGCCTGAAGGTCGACACGGACAACTTCCAGATCACACCCCGGGAGATCGGGCTCCAGATCGAGTATGAGAAGATGGTCGACAAGGCCTACCACGAGGCCTGGAACGTCAACCTGTTCGAGCGCATGGCCCGCAAGTTCATGAACAGGCCCAGGCACGTCAACACCTCCCTTATGGCGGTAAACGACGATACAAAGGTGAGCCAGTTCGTGCAGAACGCGCTCGGGTCTATCAACAGGCCGGCCCATGATGCCTACGTCGACGTTACCAGCGGAGCCGCGGTGATAGTGCCTGCCAAAGATGGCCGCGAGGCGGATTTCGAACAGCTCCTGGATGAGACCAAGGCGGCTCTGGGGACCCCCGGGCGGACTGTCGACGTAAAGGTCATTCGGACCCCGGCTGCTGTAAATGACAGTGCCTTCGGCAAACTGATAATCATCAACCTGTCGGCGCATACCCTGACCCTGTTTGACAGGGACAAGCCGCTTGCTCAGTTCCCGGTGGCCTGCGGCTCGGCCCAGTTTCCCACTCCCCTTGGCCAGTGGATGGTCGTGATGAAGGAGAAGAACCCCGCGTGGCGGAACCCCGGTTCCGCGTGGGCGAAGAGCATGCCGCCTTACATACCACCAGGACCGGGGAACCCACTGGGGACCCGCGCGCTCACGACCAACGCGTCAGGAGTGCTTATACACGGTACGCCCAATCCGTCGTCGGTCGGCCGTTCCGTATCGCACGGGTGCGTAAGGATGTACATGAAGGACGTCGAGGCCCTTTTTGAGATGGTGGATGTCAATACACCCATCTACGTAATCCGGGCGGCCGGCGACCCCGGGTTCGACGTCACCAGGAAGCCGTTCTGGCAGAAGTAGGTGTTACTTAGTAGCCCGCTCGCTTTCCCAGAGCTTCACGATGTTCGCGCCTTCCCTCTTCGCGTCATCCAGCGCCTGGTAGGCTCTTGCCACGAGGTCGTGCTCGTTGTCGCCGCAGTTGGGAAACGACGAGATGCCCCCGCTTACAGTGACCGGCACTGGCACCCTGTTTTCAGGGATGGGGAACGGGTAAGCCGCCACTTCCGACCGGAGCCGTTCAGCTAGCCTGATCGCGCCGAGACGGCCGGTCTCCGGCAGAATAATCGCAAACTCGTCTTCGCCCACGCGCGCAAGGAAATCGACCTCGCGGGCCCCCTTGTTGAAGATGGAAGCTATATCCGACAGGGCGAGGTTGCCGAGCATGTGCCCGCATGATTGGTTGTACTCTTCGAGATGGTCCACGTCGAACACCAACAGCGACACGTTCAGGGAGTAGCGCTGCGCGCGCCTTACCTCCAGGCTCAGCCTGTGGTCGAACTGGAAGCGGTTGTGAAGACCCGTCAGCGGGTCTATTACCAGTGACTCCTCCAGCCTTGTGCTCAGCTCGTCGATCTCGAGCAGGGTCGCCACGTAGCAGCCGAACAGCGACACGGGCGCGATATCGGCCTGCTCGAAGCAGCCTTTTTGATCGGACCAGAGCAGTACCACCCCCAGCATGGCCTGGCCCGACCTGATCGGCACGCAGGCCGCCGAAGATGCCCTGACCGAGCCGAGCAACTTGACGTTGCCTTCCGCGAGGTCGGGCGCCACCTCCGGTTTGCCACGCGAGTAACAGCGTGCCGGAAACGAACCATCATCCTTCGTTATCGGCGGTTCGCCGGAAAGGTCCGCACCCGTGTAAGCGGCCACGGCCAGGGTGTTCCCGCCGGGAACGCCGGTCAGGATCGCGCCTCCGCTTGCCGCAAAAGTGGTGGTGACTTCTGTGAGGCACGCGGCCAGCTTCACCATGCTGGAAGCTTTTCTGGAGGCGGGAAAAAAGTCCTCGAGCAGCTTCAGGTATCCTCTGAGCGCGGCGGCGATCCTGTCGTGGTTCGCGGCGGGGCCGGTAGATTGAGGGCATATCAGGTTCGCCACTTCCCGGCCCAGGATCGAGAAACCCTGAGACGACATTCCTTGTGGCAACTCCAGCTCGACAGTATCTTCAGCAAGCAATACGAGCAGCTGTCCCGGCAACAGGCGGGGGACGTCCCGCAGCCTGTTGAACCGGGGTATGCCACGCTCCGCGCACCAGAGAGCCGACACGTCGCCTGTGTCGGCTACCACGGCGATGATAGATATGACGCTGGAGGCTGTCAGCCCCTCGATCAGGGAGAGGTCCCCGGGTCCAGGGCCGATGACGATCGCCTCAATCCTGTCCTCCAAGGTGGACCTCCCGTTTTTTTATTACCGCTTTGCAGCCACGCCCGTGACCGGGTGGTGACAGGGAAAGACAATATAATCTTTGACACTGCCGATCTGATTCCCTCGTAGCGTGTTATGCTAATAATTGGATTTCAGGGATTATTTGCCTTTTCAGCCTTGACGTCTGTTGGCGAATTTAATAGATTCAACTCGCCCTCAAGAGGTTTGAAGGAAAACGGGCTGGCTCGTCTGGAACGGACCCTGAAAGTCCCTTGAGGGCATCTTCTTTTAGAGTAAGGGAAAGCCCATGTCGTTTATCGGGAAGCTGGCCTACCTGGTTCTCTTTCCGGGCCTCGTATTCATCGCGTTCGCGGGAACCCTCGCAAGAGGACTGCTCGCCGGGATGTCCGGCGCGATAACAGGAGGTAACCCCGGTGGGCCCGAACAGAGCCTTCCTTCTATTCTTTACCTGTTGAACGGTGAGTGCATACCGATCGGCGGGCCCATCCAGGCTTTGCAGTGGCTGGCGCCCGCGGTCAAGCTTCTCTCGCTTTCGTGGGTCTCCTGCGCCATCTTCGGGTTCCTGCCGGGAGACGTAGTGCTTGTCTATGCGCTGCTTCTCCTTTCATCGTCGGCCGACCTGGTCCTGTGCTTCATGTCGGGGAACCCCAGGGTCCGTCAGAACGGCTGGCCGGAAGCTGTCTCCCTGCTGGGCTGGTCGATACCGTTGGCGGCGGTGCTCGCGGGAGTGTCACTGCGTACGGGCAGCGTCAGTATCTCGGGACTGATCAATTGGCAGACCGCGAACGGTGTACTGTTGGGCTCCACCGCGGGAGGAGCGCAGGCGCTGGCTGGAAGCTGGCTGATGTTCCTTGTCGCCTTGATGTGTTCCCTCTCCATGATGAGATTGCGCCCTTTCGGGCGCGGTTATTTCTCGGACGCTCCGGCGGGGATCTGCTGCGACATCTCGGGGCCTCCGCTGGCTCTGCTGCGTGTTGCTGAGATGGCTTCATTCATCGTGGTGCCGCTCCTGATCGTGGCCCTCTTTCTCGGCGGGGGGGCTTCGGCCTCCTACGAGGTCGTGTTCTGGGGGCTGAAGCTCGCAGGGCTGTTCATGTTGCTCGGCCTTTTCGACCAGGTTTCTGCAAGGATGCGGGCCGACCGGGTGCTGCTGTGGCTGGTGTGCGCGGGCAGCGCGTGCGCGGTAGTCGGGCTGGTCCTGGTACGGTCAGGGGTATCACGATGAATCCGTTTGCGCTCCTCTGGAGAAGGCAGCTTTCTGTTTTTCACATCCGCATGGCGGGATGCGGTGGATGCGGAGAAGTCGTGGATGACATGCTGCGCGACGGCTGGCCGGCAATCGCGCTTGAGTGCTCCTCACCCCGTCACGCGGGCCTGGTTGTTGTTACGGGCTGCTGGACGCCGGAACTCGGAGGCGCCGGACTCGAGGTGATAGCCCAGGCCCCTTCGACCCGGCGGCTGGCGCTTGTGGGCGACTGCGCACTGGGCAGGGGTTTTATTGCTGAAGTTCTGGGGCTTGCCGGGGGCGTGGGCGAGCGGGTGACTCCCGACCTGCTGGTTCCCGGGTGTCCGGTTTCTTTTGAATCGCTGGTGGAAGGAGTGCGCGATGTCGCAAGCTGAAGCGGCATGGGTTCTCGGGATCACCATATTCCTGCCGTTCCCGTTTGCGCCGCTCGCTGCCTTATCGGGTAACACCGCCAGGTCGCGAAGGCTGGTGGCGATCCTCTACGGCGCGCTGACACTGGGCTTCAACCTTGCCCTGCTCAGCGCCTTTCTCACCGCGAAGGGGCAGGTGAGCGTGGGCTCCATCAGCTTGAACAGGTTTAATTACCCTCCATTCTTGGTGCTGAACCTGGTGGCTGTCGCCGGGATGTTCTACGCGGGCTTCAGGAGGGCTTCGCTGCCGCGCCGGGCGCTTGTCGCGGCTACGCTGCCTGTGGCCACCGGACTCGCGGCGCTCGCCTTTCTTGCAAAAGGCCTTGTAGCGTTTGCGCTGCTGTGGGAGGGAGTGACCGCCGTTGTCTTGATCGGCCTTATACTGCACGGCGCCGGGGGTGTGCGAAAGCGTCTACGGGGCTTCCTGCCGTGGCTCCTTTCCGACGCGCTTTTCATTCTGGGGGTGGCCCTCTGCGCCATCTGGCTTGATGAGAGAGCGGTGTTCATTAGACCGCCCCTCACCTCGGGCAGCGAGGCACAAGTATCGATCGTGGTGGCGTTGTTCCTGGCCAGCGCTTTTATCAGGCTCGGGGTCTTCCCTTTCCATTTCTGGGTGCGGGACCTGCTCAGGCGCACCGACCCGGCGTGGAGCGCGCTGGTGCTCGGGGCGGTCAATTACCTGATGGTGGGCCTGCGAGTTCTCGTTGTAGCCTCGCTCCTCGGGAGCCTCGTGGCCAGCGACTGGAGCACCGCGATCGTGGCCTTCGGACTGGTCTCCGTTCTTGCCGGACCCCTGCTTGCCCTGTTTGCCAGGGATGTCCCTGGCTACCTGTCGGGGATGTACGCGTTCCAGGGCGGGATCCTGGTAATGGGCGCAGGCCTTTTCTCGCGTGCAGGCCTCGAAGGCGCCATGTTCTCACTGCTTGTGGCACCCATTTTCATGATGTCGGCGATAATGGCATCGGGAACGGCGGACGACCTGCGTGGAAGCAGCGACCTCAACCGGCGAGGCCTTTCGGTGGGCCTGGCGCCGGCGGCCTTTGTCGTCCTGCTGTTATCAGGGATGTCTCTCTGCGGCCTGCCCCCGCTGGACGGGTTCGTGGGGAAGACGATCGTTGCCATGGGCGCTCTGGACAAGGCGGTGGCCAGGCCGGACTACGCTTTTGCGTCCTTTCTGATCCTCGCGGGGATAGCCCTGGCGAGCGTGGCGTTCGTCCGCCTGCTGGGTGGAGTCTTCACCGTCGGGAAGGGAGCGGCCGGCGTCGACCACCCGGCGCATGGTGAAAGCCTCGCGCCAGTGGCGCTCTGCGGGGCGTCACTTCTGCTCGGCGTTTTCCCGGGACTCCTGCTGTCGAACTTCATCCAGGACGGTTCGCTCGTTCTGTTCAAGAAAGGGTTTACAGGCCCCGGTGTCGTGTTCAAGGGGACCGGCAGCGCGGCGGCGCAGGCAATCCACTCCTACGTTTCATGGTCACAGCCGGTGGCCGCTTTCATCTTCGCCGTCTGCCTTCTAGCCCTCTGCCTTTACTTCGCCGGCCGCTCGGTGCACCCGTTCAGCGGGCCTGGCGACCGGGCGCTGCCTTTTGTCGGGGGACGGCCAGGAGAGTACAGACCGGCACCCGTCATCGAGATACCCCTGCGTGATGCGTTTGCGCGCTGGCGGGGGGTGGGACGTTGAAGGGCAGGCTGCCATTCGGCCCTTTTGACAGCGGCCTTCGGATGCCGCTGTCGTTCGAGTTCGAACTCGAAGGTTCGCTCATCACCTCGGCTGAGCTTCGGGCTGGAACCGGGCACTGCAATGTGGAACTCGGGTTCGAGGCAGTCACGCCTTTGACCGGCCTGATGCTTGCGGAGCGGATATGCCGTCGCTCGAGCATCGCACACGCTTTCGCCTGTTGCATGGCGCTGGAGGACGCGATGAGGATCGAGGTCGCTGCCGGCCCGTCCGCCTGCAGGGTCCTTCTCGCGGAATACGAGCGGGTGGCCGGCCACCTCGGGGTTATTTCGGACATCGGTCGCTCGCTCGAGGATGACATCGTATACCGTGGGCCGAGGCGCTACATCGCGCGCATCCGGGAAGCATTCCGCAGGGCGTCAGGGAACCCGTTCGGGTTTGGCATGATCGCGCCCGGCGGCGTCAGGCTCGAAGACGAGACAGCATTTGACGGCATCAGATCGATGGCCCGCGCGCTCGAGCGGGATACCGTGTTCTGGCGCAGGAAGCTGATGCTTTCCAGGGGAAGGCTCAAGGGAGCCCGCCTTTCTTCCGGTGATATCCCCGAGGGCTACCCCCCTGCCCCGGCGCTCAGAGCGGCCGGATACGCCCGGGACCTGAGGTCAGGGGAGGCCGCGTACGGTTATTACCAGGAGCTCTCTTACCGGCCGGTGGCACGCGTGGAGGGCAGGACGCTAGATCGCGTGCTGCTACTGCTGGATGAGATAGGAGCGTCTCTTCAACTGGTGGGTGAGATCAATGATCGGCGTGAAGCCTTTTCCGGTGTCCTGGAAGACATAGGGTTTCACCAGGGCAAAGGGGTAGGTGTCTGTGAGTCACCGGAGGGGGCGATCGAGCATACCGTATTCCTGGGCTCAGATGGTACGATACTGAGGAACAGGATAAGCTGCGCGGTTGAGGGCGTTGCGGGACTCGCTACCGGTGCGCTGTCGGGGACGAGTTATTTCGACGTTGTCCCGTCTCTACTGTCTTTTTATCTATGTCACGCCTGCCAGGAACTCTAAAGGCGGGCGGTTGTGAAACCGGCATGGACTGCCCGGGAGGATTAACGTGGACTTGCAGGAGAAGATAAGGTCGGCCCGTGGAGAAGGCGAAGTGGACCTGCTGCTCGCCAACTGTCGCCTCGTGAACGTACTTTCAGGGAGGGTTCACCGGGCGTCCGTAGCGGTTGTCGGGGATACTATCGTGGGACTCGATGAGGAATACCGCGCGCGCCAGACGATCGACCTCGGAGGCAGGTACCTGGCCCCCGGCCTCATCGACGCGCATGTCCACCTGGAGAGCTCGATGGTGGCCGTCCATAATTTCGCCCGGGCCGTCGTGCCCAGGGGGACGACCGCGGTCGTCACCGACTGCCACGAGATAGCGAACGTCATGGGCCCGGGAGGCGTCAGGTACATGCTGGATGCCGCCGCGGGACTGCCGCTCGATGTCTTCGTGATGCTTCCTTCATGCGTACCTTCCACCCCGCTCGAGACGTCCGGTGCGGTCCTTGAAGCGGTTGATCTAAAGCTGCTCATGAAAGAGGAGGCCGTGATCGGGCTCGGGGAACTCATGAACTTCCCCGGCACGGTCTCCGGAGACCGGGGGGTGCTGGATAAACTGAGGCTTTTCGAAGGAGGCCTGGTGGATGGACACGCCCCCGGCCTGGGAGGGAAAGACCTGTGCGCCTACATCGCGGCCGGCCCCGATTCGGACCACGAGTGCACCACCGCCGCCGAGGCGGAGGAGAAGCTGCAGAAGGGCATGTACCTGTTCCTGCGCGAGGGCACCGGGGCACGTAACCTGCTGGACCTGCTGCCCGTCGTAAACGCGGCAAACAGCCACCGGTGCTGCCTGTGCACGGACGACCGCCACCCCGCTGACCTGCTGGAGAGGGGTCACATCGATTCGATCGTGAAGATGGCGGTTGACGCGGGCGTGTCGCCTGTTACCGCTCTCCAGATGGCCACCTGCAACACCGCCCGACGCTTCAGGCTCCGTGACAGGGGCGCCGTAGCGGTGGGATACCGCGCGGATATGATAGTGCTCGGGGACCTCGAGGATATGCGGGTCGAGATGGTTTTCAAGGGCGGCCGCAAGGTGTCCGAGGGCGGCGTTCCGGGGGTAGAGACCGTGAAGGAAATGGCGGTTCCTCAGTCTACCTTCAACGTATCGGGTTTCGGTGTCGAACGCCTGCGCGTTGCCGCGACTGGAGGTAAGGTCAGGGTCATAGGGCTTGTCCCGGGCCAGATCGTTACCGGGTCGCTCGTGCTGGAGGTCCCGGTCGAAGGCGGTGAGGCGGTCGCGGACCGGGATGCCGACATACTCAAGATAGCGGTTGTCGAGCGGCATATCGGGACCGGCAACGTCGGGCTGGGGTTCGTCCGCGGGTTCGGGATAAAGAACGGCGCCCTGGCCTCCAGCGTGGCGCACGATTCTCACAACATCGTCGTGGTGGGGGACTCTGACGCGGACATGTGCGCGGCGGTCCTCAGACTGGTTGGCCTTGGTGGAGGCCAGGTCGTTGTCTCCGGCGGTGATGTAAAGGCCGAGCTCGCCCTGCCGATCGCGGGCTTGATGTCACCGCGCCCCCTGGAGGAAGTGGCGTCCGGCGTGGAGTCGCTCAACCGCGCCGCCGCCGGGCTCGGCTGCTCACTGACGGACCCGTTCATGACGATGAGCTTCCTGGCCCTGCCTGTGATCCCCGAGCTGAAGCTTACCGACCTGGGTCTGGTGGACGTCGGCAGGTTCGAGGTCGTCCCCGTGTGTGTAGAGTGACCGGTATGCCCCGGTTCCCCTGTGTGCGTGGTTGAAGGTAAGCAGACGGACCGCCGCTGATATTCTGATGAGGTCCTGCGACGCCGGGGTCTGGCTCCCTAAACACTTGGGGTCAGGTCCAACACACCAGGACCTTACCCCTGCGACGCCGGGGTCTGGCTCCCTGTTGCGTTCGACTCATTAGATCCCCTTCCAGCTACGATGCAACCAGGTGCCTGACCCCAGAGTTGCGTTGACCTGTGACTACCTGAGCAAAGGGACTGATCGTTAGCCGGAATACCCCGGTCCTCTGTGCGCGTGGTTAAAGGTACGCTGATGGACCGCCGCTAATATTCTGATGAGGTCCTGTTGGTTTTTGGCATGACGGATTAAGGAAGCGAAGATGAGGATCTGGGGCCGGTCCAGGGAAAAAGACTCTGACGAATCCCGGGAAGAACCCGGTTCATGTGAACAGAACGACGAGTCGGAGCCGGAGGAGAGTGAGAAAGCCGGGGAAGCCCACGCATCCGGTTCGCATGAAGAGGCAGTTGCCGAGGAGTCGCGCGGCTTCTTCGAACTCGAGCCCGAGGAGATTTCTTCCTGGAAGCAGCCCTGGCCGACGATCGCGGTCCGGCGTCAGCGCAACGTGAAGCCTGTTCTCAGGGTTACGGCCGCCGTCCTGATGGTCGGCGCGCTCATCGCGGTGATCGTGCTAATCTGGCCATCTTCGCGGGCACGCGTCCCGGGCCTTGAAGGAAAGGACCTTGCCTCGGCTATGAATGCGGCCCGCCGTTCAAGCTTTCGCCCGCTGGTCACCAGCTGGGTATTCTCATTCAAGCATTCGGATGGCGTTATCGTTTCTCAGGACCCGTTAGGCGGCCGGGTGGTGCCGAAGGGCAGCCGCATATCTCTTACAGTGAGCAAGGGGCGGGGCAGCGAGGCGGGGCAGAATCCCGCAGGTACGACCCCGGACGGGCAGTCCCAACCACAGCCGGGCACCCCGGGCAGCGCGCCGACCTTCTCAATCGCTGGCAAAACGATATGCGTGGATCCGGGGGGGCAATCGGGCGGGTACAAGGTCCCGGAATGGACCGACCCCGGAATGACCGGAAAGAAGCTTGAGGAAGGAGGAACGCGTACCGGGGTCGAGACGGGCAACGTGGAACACCTGGTGAACCTGGACATCGGCCTCAAGCTGAAGAGTCTGCTGGAGAAGGAAGGGATAAACGTTGTCATGACCAGGGAGTCGGGCGATGTGGACATAAGCAGCCTGACCAGGGCCGAGATAGCGAACAACGCTGACGCCGACCTGTTAGTAAGCATATGGTGTGGTTATTCGACCGATATCAATACGGGGGGCACGGCTACACTCTACCCTGCAAGGAACAGGTGGACCGACAAGTTTTATGAAAAGAGCAAATCAGCCGCTATCTACCTGCAGCAGGAGGTCATCAAGTCATGCGGCACCCCTGATCTGGGGATCGCGCCGCGTGAGGAGGCGAGCATGTTCACTTGGGCCCGGGTGCCGGTGGTGATGCCCGTGCCTGCTTATCTCAGCAACCTGGAGGAAGACCGGTTGCTGAGCGAGGATGATTTCCGTTGGAAGGTGGCCTGGGGCTTGAGGAACGGGATAATAAAGTACCTCAATAACCCTTGAGGAGGTGGCGGAATGGTGACGGGGGCCGCGGCAATGAAAGAACCGCACCGTGTCATGTTCGTGTTCGCCCACCAGGATGACGAGATAGCTTACCTGGGAAAGATGCGGAACCTCGTTAAGAGCGGCCGCGATGTCAGGGTCGTCTGGATAACCGACGGGGCACACTACGTTCCAGCGGAGGTGCGACGACGCGAGTCGACGGGCACTCTCCGAGCCCTTGGGATCGGCGCAGACCGCCTCGACTTCTGGGAGTATCCGGACGGTGTCTCGATCAGTCTCTCCGTTGAGATCGTTGAGCGGCTGACGCGTGTGATGTCTGAGATGAACCCGGCGGAGGTCTACACCGTAGCGTACGAAGGAGCGCACCCCGACCACGACTTCGCCAATTTCGCCGCGGTCACGGCCGCAAGGCGCCAGTCGGAGGTTCCGGCGGTCTATGAAGCTTCCCTCTATAACAGGTTCTGGTCGTTCTTTGCTGTGAACAGGCTCATACCGGCTGAGACCAGGGTCCTCTATACGCGATTGAGTCCTGGTGATGTCCTGTTCAAGATGCGTGCCCTGTTCAGGTACAGAAGCCAGCTGTGGATGACCATGGTGCCGGTGATCCTGTTCGGCAGGACAACCGTCGGGCGCCATGAGGCTTACCGCGAGGTACCGGCCTGGAACTACCGGCAGCCACCACACGAGGGGAAGCTCTTTTATGAAGGCTGGCTACTGCACCACATACTCGGCCTGGAATTCCACGACTTCCACGAAGCGGTATCGCGAGTTCTGGACAAGGTATATGGTAGGCGTTACTGGGATTAAACCGCCCCACCTGCCTGCGGCAGTCGGGGACCCCGAACGTGATGCACCCAGTAACGCGCATGTCCCGGTAAGCAAGATGGTGCTCAAACAGCCGCAAGAGGAACAATCTTAAGGCCGGAATCACCGATGCTGGTTGGCGTTGAGGGATTTGAACTGACGACCTCTGGCCGTTTGAAGTCAGCGCCGCCCGGTTGCCCTGGTTTTACCAGTCCCCTTGGAAATTGACCTCCGTACTGAATCCAGAAAATCAGCTGCCACGACGTGCAGGGCACGGCGGCGCCAGCGCCGTAGGTCGGGGCTACGGGCTCTCCTTGTCGTCTACCTTGCTGAAATCCGAGTCAAGGCTCGTAAAGGTCATCGCGCTGATGGTGTTCAGGATCTTCCCGTCCCTTTCAAGACTGAGCGAAAGCTCGTTACTGGTCATATTGAACTTATCGTTCTTGATGACCTTCCCGACTCTCAGAGCTATGGTGCCTCCGTCCGCATCAGCGTGGACGACCCTGTAGGTCGTCTGGTAGTTGTTGCCCGCGGTGACCACGGTCATCCTGTCACGGCTGAAATACAAGCTGTCGCCGGACTTGTTCTGCCAGTGGCCGACCAGCGCGTTCCCGAGTTCGGTCTTGTCTTTCGACTTCTGATCGCACCCCGCGAAAAGCACGAACGCGCAAATCAGAAGGATCACCGCAATAGTTGTCTTCTTCATGAGAATAAGTCCTCCTCTCACTCTGTGACCTTGAAGACGATGTCCGCCTCGTGGGCGTACTCGGCCACTTTAATCCCGAGCGAGTCGCTTTCTCCCGCCTGCTCAATTCAGTCGTCGCCACCTGCATGGCTTCGGATACTGCAAATCTATCACGCCACCCGATAAGATGAAATCGACGAACGAGGAAAAACTGGAAAGATGGGAAGGAAGATTGGAACATCGGACCTGCCGCTCCACTACGGAAAGGCACCGGCATGGCCTTTCGAGAAGATGGGGCGCCTCAGCTGCCAGGTCGCAGGTGACATCGTGAGTGAATACGGGCCAGGTACTGGTTCCAGCAGTGGTGGGCGTTACAGTAACGCCTATCAGTCGGGGCCCCCATTGATAATGCGAATACGCAAGACAAGAAGCTTGTCAGCATTCAGCATCAATGGGGAGGTAGAACAAGTGAACGTCTGACAAGTGAACCGCCCCACCTGCGCTCGCTCCGCTTCGCTCCGCTCTTTCGGTACGCAAATCGAGAGCCGAAAGAGAGCAAGAGGAACAAGCATAAGGCTTATTTATCCGATGCTGGTGACCCCGAACGTGAGCGCAGTCGCTTTGCGACTGTTAGGGGGTTCAAATCACGGCGTGAAACTTGGTGGGCGTTGAGGGATTTGAACCCTCGACCTCTGCCGTGTGAAGGCAGCGCTCTCCCACTGAGCTAAACGCCCTCTGTCCTGAGTGTTAGATATTTTAACACAACCCGGGTCGGACCTTCGGCGTCAGATGCCCGGTAACAGGGTGCCATGCACGCTGCAGGAAACACTCAGCCCCGGCGGGTCGATCGAAAGGTCGGCCTGGTAGGTGTAAGAGCCGCCGGATGGGCACGCAGGCAGGTGGCCGAGGTCGCTCATGCTGTTCGGGAAGTTCCCACCCTCGTCGTAGTAGCCCCTCAGTCGCTCACGGATCTGCGTCTGGTTCCCGCGACAGGTCGATATCGCCTGGTTCTTGTTCTTCTCGTCCTGGTAAGCAGCCTTCCTGCTCCCGCACTCGTTGATGACGTTTACCGCGACCTCGTATGAACCGTCGGCTTCCTCCACGGTTTCGGCGTCTTTGAGGTTATCAATCGCATCGTCCAGGAGTTTGACGAGGTCGCTTGCTTCTATTCCCATCCCGATGATCTCTTTCACGGCATTTGACGCTTCCTCGAGTTTCCCGGTGGCCTTATCTTTGACCTCTTCTAACGTCGCTTCTTTTCCCTTACCCTCGACCGCAGTGTATTCCAGTGTCGCGCTGTCCGAGAGGTCTTTCTCCCCCTGGGTCACCTTGAGTACCGCTTTTGCCTCCAGCGGCTTGCCCAGGCTGACCGTCATGTGGAACTCCAGTATTTTCTTCTGAGGCTCTCCACTGGACTTGACCTTGTAAGAGTCGCTTATTACCTCTTCCCCCTCGCTGTCCTCGACGTATATGCTGAGCGTCGCCTTTCCGTCTTCTTTGTATTTCGCGCGGAAGGTGGCCTCGAGCGTGAGCTCGACATCCAGGGGGACTTTCTCGAGGTCGATGTCCTTGCCGTCTGAGCGTGTCAGCTCGACCTTCTCTATGTCCGCGACGGGCTTGTTGCCGGCGGACACTCTCCAGGCGATGATGCCGCCGACAATGCCACCGATGACCAGGATGCCGACAACGACAGCGACGATGATCCAGGTCGTCTTGCTCCGGCCGCTCCCGGCGGGGGGCCCGGGAGCTACGGCGGTCATTTGCAAAGTGGAACCCGGAGGTGGAGGAGAGGGCTGGGGAGGGCCGGGGACAGTCGGCATCTGGACGGTCCGCTCTCCCATGGGAGCCCCGCAGTTGGTGCAGAACTTCTTCCCCTCTGGAACATCACGGCCGCAGCTCGGACATTTCATGCTCATCACCTCGAGCCAGTTGTCTTTTGGAAGTACTTGAACAAACTATAACCCAAGTCAGGCTTACCCGCATTATTGTTCGTCGACCCCGATTATGAGCTGAGAACTATGACGAGAAATACATGCAGGGAGGCGGGGAAGTACAGAACTTAAGCGGCACAATAGTTCACGGACCCGTTTTTCGCCCGCTATTTCATGCTCTCCTGAACGGCCTTGTACCTCTTCTGGAACTCGCCTGCCATCTTCTTGATACCTTCCATCTGCTCAGACCAGGAAGAAAGCGATTCAAGCCCTACATCGGTAAGCCTGTAGACCTTTCGGGCCGGCCCCTTGCCTTCTTCAACCACTACCTCGGAGTGCACCAGTCCCGCTCCCTCCGCGTGGTTAAGGATCCTGTAGATGATCGTAAGCGGAAGGTTTTCTTCTACAACTCCCATCTCCGCGAGTTTGCCCTGAAGGGTGTAACCGTGGGACGGTTCCTCCGCGAGAAGCAGCAGCAGGCTCGGAAGTATGAACCTTCTTGTCGTGTATCCGGGCCCCCGCCCGAGCATCCATGGAGCGGCAAACCCGTGGGGTCCGTGTGGAGCTCTTCTCCTGCTGCGAGGACCCTCGTGGTGTTGATGGTAGCTGGAGCAGTTGCACCAATCAGGCCATTGCCACGACTGGCAGTCCGAGAAATCCTGACTTTCTTTCATGGTTACCTCCTTTGTCCTGAGAAACATTGAACCAGTATTAGTAACAATAACATAATATATACAATATGTATATATATACAAGAAGATTTTATCCCGGGAATCCCGCAGCGGATTCTAGCGGCGGCGAGCAGGCTCGCGAAGGGACGAGATGCGCTGTCCTGAGACGGTGGCCCGCGTGACCATTACCATAGGTCCTGGCGAAAAGCTTATCAGTGTGTCTTTTTTGCCCTCTTTATCGCCTCGGCGTGGGCACGCCATTCCAGCGAGTCGTCGAGGTGCGCCAGCGGTGACCTGTTTCCGCGGCGGGCCAGGCCTTTCTCGATCAAAAAGTCCGCCAGCCCCGGGTTCTTGGGAAGCAGGGAGCCGTGCAGGTACGTACCCACGGCCCCATGGTAGATCGCCCCCTCCGTTCCGTCCTCGCCGTTGTTGCCGTAGCCGACGGTAACGGTGCCCAGCGGCACACAGCCTTCCCCCAGGTAAGTCTTGCCGGAATGGTTCTCAAACCCGACCACTGTTCCTGACTTGCCGCCGAGCGCGGATTTCGCCACCACGTTCCCGATGCAGCGCCTGTTACCGGCGACGGTATGCGCGTCGAAAACCGAGATCCCGGGGAGCTCCGCGCCCTCGAACGGACGGTAGAAGTTCCCGAACAGCTGGTAACCGCCGCATATGACAAGCGCCGCCGCGCCGTCCTCTATCTCTCTCTTAATGTCTTCCCCCTTGCTTTCGGCAAGGTCCCGGGCAACCAGCACCTGCTCCCGGTCCTGGCCTCCGCCCATGAAAAAGATGTCGTAATGGCCCGGCTTTATCCGGTCGCCGAGCTCGAGTGGTTCGATTTCGGCGTCGATGCCGCGCCACTTGCACCTCATGGCAAGCGTCAGCACGTTACCATGGTCACCGTATATGTTCATGAGGTCCGGGTACAGGTAGCCTATTCTCAAATACATCTAACCCTCCCAGAAGGGTGTCACCAGTCCCCTTTTTACCATGAGCCGCCGAAGCTCCAGCATTGCCGTGTATGTCGGCACAACGTAGAGCGTCTCTCCGGGTGCCACATTTTCCAGGCCCATGTCCAGTGCCAGTTCAAGGTCGGGCTCCACTGAAAGGGCATCCTGTTCCAGCTCGGCAAACTTGACCCTCAGCGCCATGTCCCACGCCCTTGCCCCGGAGCAGATTATTTTCTCCAGGCCGCCGCGGAACAGTTCCATGTCGGTGTCCCAGATCCAGGAGACGTCGCGGCCGTCGGCGATGTTATCGTTCAACGCGAGTATGGCGCACTTGCGGACGGGCTCGCCGGTCAGGGTGCGGGCGACCTCGTTGAAGCCGGCGGGGTTCTTCGCCAGTATCATCAGGATGGAGCGGTCTTTCGTCTCGACCCGCTCCACGCGCCCGAACGCGGCGGTAAACCGTTCCACGCTGGCGGCGATAATGTCCGGGTCGACTCCCATGGCGATTGAGCAGGTCACCGCGGCGAGAACGTTATAGACGTTGTAGAGCCCGGGAAGCGGGATGACCACGTCCATCGTTCCACCCGGATACCTGATGGTACAGCGTGTTCCTTCTATGCCCGCCACCTCGATCTTCGTGGCGGCCACGTCTAGCGCGGGCCTGGAAAGTCCGCAGTTCGGGCAGTGATAACTGCCCATGTGCCCGAACAGGTAATATTCGTATTCGAGGCGGAACCCACAGCGGGCGCAGTGCTTGCTGTCGGCGGCGCGCTCCATCGATTCCGCGGCGTACCTGGCGGTGTCGATCCCGTAGTAGAGTACCGTGCGGTCAAGCTCCCTGCCTATTCCCGCGACCAGGGGGTCGTCTGCATTCAGCGCGACAACGGCTTCATCTTCGAGGTCCTCTACTGCTTCCCTCATCCTGCCCGCGAGGGTATCGAGTTCGCCGTACCTGTCGAGCTGGTCCCGGAACAGGTTGTTCACCAGGACCAATCGAGGCGAGGTCTCATCCACCGCTGAAGGCAGGGCCGCCTCATCGACCTCGAACAGGCCGACCTGCACAGCCAATCTTCCGCCCAGGTCGGATTCCCTGATAAGAACCGAAGCGATGCCTGCCATCAGGTTAGCGCCGGTGCGGTTATGGACGGGCGTAATGCCTGCCCGGTCCAGGATCGAGGCGAGCAACGTGGCTGTCGTCGTCTTCCCGTTTGTCCCGGTGACCAGTATGCTGCCGCGTGGCAGTTCCCTGACCATCGAGGGGACGAAACGCGGGTTCATCCGGCGGACAACCCTGCCGGGCAGCGTCGAGCCACCACCGACCTTCATGAGGCGACTGGTGAAACCCAGGGCTTTTCCGAGAATGAGGCTCAACCTGATCTTGAACGACATGCAGCCAGTGTATGAACGCTCGAGGTAAAAGTCAAAAACGGTTGGTCCCTTTACTCAGTATGTCCGCCATAATGCGACGCCGGGGTCTGGCTCCCTAAACACCTGGGGTCACGAAAAGGTTTAACAACCCCCGCCAGTCCGCAAACCGGTGTCCGCAAACCGGGGTCAAACAGCTCTTTGCGTAGACCGTAATCAAAGCTGATGCAGCGCAAAGAGCTGTTTGACCCCGGTTTGCGAAAAAGGCCTAACAACCCCCGCCAGTTAACACTCTGGCCTGACACCCATGGTGGTCAGGTCCAACAAACCAGGACCTTACCCCTACGACGCCGGGGTCTGGCTCCCTGTTGCGTTCGACTCATTCGATCCCCTTCCAGCTGCAATGCAACCAGGTGCCTGACCCCAGAGTTGCGTTAAGTCAAAAACGGTTCGCCAGCGTGAGCTGAGCAGGTATCACGGCCATAACCGGTGTCCTGGTGACCCGTCAGAAGAAACGGACAGCGATTTGCGTGGAGAATATCCAGGGGACGATAAGCGCCAGCATTATCGACGAGGTTAACACTCCATATCCGCGCCTGCGTAGAAAAAGGGTCAGCGCGGAGATAGGAAGGAACATCAGGAAGCCGACCACGAGCATTGCAGGGACCAGCGGGAACTTCGCCGTGGTCCCTATTAGGCGGACTCCCAGCAGGGGATTCGAGGTGACAGCGAGGAAGGCGGCCGAGAAACCGAGGCCCCGGACTGCCGCTTCGCTAACCACATAGGAGATTATCCCGCCGGTTGTATTGAGTTCTCCCCATGAGGGCAGGAGGAACGCGTGGAAGAAATGGCCTTCCAGGTAGAAATATACGGCCATCACCCCGAAGAATATGAAGAAGCCGGGGATGGAGATGGGTACGCCGCGTGGTACGTGCAACAGGTATGCGCTTATCGAGTAGAGAGTGACGAAGACCGCGAAAGGCACCACTGCCAGCGCGAGCCGGGAGTAGATGCTCATCCGAGCGCTGCTGTCCGCCCGTTCTGACAGGGGCCGCCCTTCTCCGGTGCTTGTGTTCACCTGAGTGGCCTGTTTGCCGGTCTCACGGCTGAATGGATCCAGGCCCCAGCGCCGTCCGATGAAGAAGAGCGCCGCCATGATCGGGATGATGAATATGACGTGGCCCGCCGATAGGACCCCCAGCAGGTCGGGCCCCAGGAACATGGGAAGGCCCCCGAACGGGATGAATGCCCTGATGCCGATAGCGCGCGTCAGGGGGAGCGTCGCGAAGGAGGCTCCGATGTAAACGATAATCGATACGGCGGCCAGGATCCTGTAATCGCGGGTTCTTCCGGCGCTGACATCCTGTTGCCATGCCTCAGCCTTCTCGTGGAAAAGGAGCCTCAAGGTATATGAGCCGCCTACCGCGCTAAGAGCGAAGCCGATCAGCAGCAGCCCCTGGAACAGGAATCGATAGGATGGGTCCTTTCCCACCGGGGACGGCTTTTCAAGCCCGAACGACCTGAAGATCCAGGAGCCGACAGCGTCCCATACTTTCGGGTCGGCTATCTCCTGGAGGTGGGTACCTTTCGTGACCACCAGTTCCCGGGCGGTCCCCTGCTTGAAGTCTCCATAGATCTGCCCGGCGTGGATGTCCTTTATCCCCGTCGCCGCGCTGATGATCTTCTTCTCCTCGGCCACGGAAATGAATTCATCTGACGAGCCGATGACCAGCAGGTAGTTCGGCGGGCGCCTCTTCGTCACGTAAGGCAGTACGTCCCTCCTGTGTCTGGCCGCAGCGGAGTTGATGTCGTAGCGGCGGGATATGGTGAGGCTCGGCCACAGCCTGCCGATGAAGTCACCTGTCGGGCCGTAGAGGGCGTCATTGGGTGCCGCTCCTCCGCTCCAGGAGAAGACGGCCGCTACTGTTTTTATTAACTTGTCTTTCTGGAAGATACCGGCGCGCGTTGATGTCGTGCCACCGAGCGAGTGCCCGGTGGCCGCGATCTTGTTCCTGTCCACATCTTTCAGCGTGGAAAGGTAATCGGCGGCCGCCCAGACGTCCCTGGTCTCCGAGTAACCGAAATCGCTTGTGCCCCCGGTGCTCCCGTGCCCCCGGAGGTCTATCGCGAGCACGATGACTCCTCTGCGGGCGAGCTCGCGGGCGGGCGCGAAGTACATCTCCTTGGATCCGGTGAAACCGTGGCTGAATATCACCGCCGGGGTTGGCTTCGACACCGGCCTGTCCGGCATCAGAAGCAGTCCGCTGACTTTTCGCGGTGGGGAATCGTACCCGTCGGTTGTAAACCCGACCTTACTGATGTGGATTCCTGCGAACGTGGTAAAAGCAAGCCCCATGATTCCGGCTATGGCCAGGACAAGGCCGACAGCCGTAAAAATAATGGCCCTCTTTTTGAGAAGTGCCTGATGCATCGGATTTCCCGGGGTCTTCCACAGACTTTCCGTATAGAATTAAACCACAAACGACAGGGTCCGGCTAAGGGCACTAAGCAGGAGTTGACCGACTCGATGGAGGACTCGCCCGACAAGAAGTGCGCATTCTGCGGTGTGGCACTCGAAGGGGTCGCCCGGGGGAAAAGCGGAGACCACCGCTGCGGGCGCTGCGGCGCCACCGGCAGGTACGATGGCGAGAACCTGCTGGCCATCTTCATCCCCGACTACCATGCGCGGCTGATGGAGCTGGAGGAGCTCAACCGGGAGATCGTCCAGGAGATAGAGCTCGAAGGAGTGAAAGGCGAGTACCGTAACATGGGTTTCCTCCAGAAGAAGCACCTGGAAAGGCAGGAGGTCCTTGCCGAACACTCTTTCCTCTCGTATTTCCGCCCCTTCGTCGAAAAGTGGTGACGATTCAAACTTGGGGTCAGATCCCGATTTTTGAATTCAATGTGCCAATTCAAATTTTTGGATCTGACCCCACTTATTGGTGACGACCCGGGGTCTACTTGATTGACCCCATAATGCGAATACTTTATATTGCGGGTTTGGCGGTCAAAACGTTGAGCATCCGCCCGTGTTGGTTACCATGGAGGCATCTGATGAGAAGAGTTGCGGTCGTAGGGGTTGGCAACACGCCTTTCAGGGCGCGGCACATCGAAAAGACCTTTCCGAGGCTTGCCTTTGAGTCCGTTCGCGCGGCTTTCCAGGACGCGGGGGCCTCGAGGGATGACATCGATAGCGTGGTCTATGGCATCTACAACGATTTCTTCGAGCACTGCGCGATGCCGGACCACCACATACATTACCTGCTCGGGATGGCTCGCAAGCCAGGGGTCAGGGTCACGACGGGAGGCGCTACCGGCGGTTACGCGGTAAGAGCGGCGTTCGCCGAGGTGGCGAGCGGCCTGCACGACGTGGTGATGGTGGTCGGAGTGGAGAAGGTCGGCGACATGGCGAACGTCATCGAGATGGTCAAGAGCATAACTCTCGCCGCAGACCCTTTCTTCGAGGCGCATCTGGGGGCATCGCCGGCCGGCTCGTACGGTGGCGCTATCCTCTGGCACATGGAGCACTACGGGACCACAGAGGAAGACATGGCCCGGGTGGTGGTCAAGAACAAGGGTAACGCGCGAAACAATCCCGACGCCCAGTCTCCCATGGAGCTGACGGTTGAGGATGTCTTGAAGAGCCCGATGATCATCTACCCGTTGAAGATACTCGACCACTGCCTCAACAGCGAGGGGGCCGCGACCATCATCCTCGCGAGTGAAGAGGCGGCCGCAAGGTTCAGCCGTGACCCGGTATGGATAACGGGCATCGGCGCGAGCACCGAGTCAGGCAGGCAGGCGGAGCGTGACGATGTCGGGAAGTCTCTTTTCCCGGCGGTCAGAGCTTCGGCCGAGGCGGCCTACCGGATGGCCGGAGTCACCGATCCCGGCACAGCGATAAAGGTCGCCGAGGTGTACGACTCATTCAGCGGGGTCGAGATATGCCTTTACGAGGAGTTCGGGTTGTGCGGCTGGGGTGAGGGCACGCGTTTCCTCAGAGACGGCCGGGCGGACATGGGCGGGACCAACCCGGTCAACCCTTCCGGCGGCCTGATAGGCGGGGAGCACGCGATAGGGGCGACCGGCGTGTACCAGGTCGCGGAGATAGTGCGACAGATACGGGGAGAAGCGGGCGCGAGGCAAGTGCCGGGCGTGAAAACGGGTATTGCCCAGAGCATGGGCGGAGCCCGCGGGGCCTACTCGGTGACTATTGTCCTGGAGGGGTGATAACAGTGTCAGACAAAGACCTCCGTTTCGAACCGGTGAAGATGGAAGGCGATGTCGCGCTGCTACCGGATACCTGGAAGTTCAATTTCTGGGCGTCGGCCGGTGAGCTTTCACGCTTTTTCGTCGAGTTGAAGGAGAACGCCCGGCTGATGGGCACGAAGTGCCCCACCTGCGGGTCAGTCTACTGCTGGCCCCGCTCCTGGTGCCACGAGTGCTACGCGGAGTGCGATTGGGTAGAGATGAGCGGGAAAGGCAGACTCACCGTTTTCAGCCGGGTCGAGATATCACTTTCGGAGATTCAGAAGAATGTGCCTTTCTTCCAGGGCGGCGTGCACCTGGAAGAGGCGCGCTATCCTATCGTGGCTTTTTTAAAGCCGGCTGAAATAGATGGGCTCAGCGCCGGCATGCAGATGAGGGTCGAGTTCCTGCCTGCCCGGGAGCGGACCGGCAGGACACGCGATTTCTTCTTTGTTCCCGACCAGTACCCCGGCCCATAAATACGCTTGCATTCGATCGCCGCTGCATCCGCCCCTGCGGCGTTCCGCTTCCTCGGAGTACTCAGCGAGTACGCCTCGGTCGCGCGCCTTGCAGGAACGGCGCCCCGACGCTCTCGGTGCGACACCGTATTTACGGGACGGAGTACTAGTGATATAGAATAAACGTTTGGCACTGGCAGGAATGGAGGTAAGCGGATGTTAGATTTCAGTTTCACCGAGGAGCAGAAGCTTTTCAAACAGCAGGTGATCGAGTTCGCCCAGAACGAGATCTTCCCGGGCGCGGCGGAGCGTGACGAGGAGGCGCGGTTCGATCGTGACGTCTGGGACAAGGCTGCCGAGTTCGGCCTGATGGGCCTGCCTTTCCCCGAGGAGTACGGGGGGAGCGGTGCCAGTGTCGTCGACACCTGCATCGCAGGCGAGGCGCTGGGTTACGGCGGTACCGATTCCGGCTTCGCCCTCTCATGGGGTGCCCATGTCGTCATCGGCGGGATCCCGATCTGGCAGCTCGGGAACGAGGAGCAGAAGAAGAAATACCTGCCCAGGATCGCGAGCGGCGAGTGGATTTCAGGCCTCGGCCTTACCGAGCCTGAGGCCGGCAGCGACGCGGCCGGCATCCTTGCTACCGCGGAGAAGAAGGACGGGTACTACGTGCTGAACGGAACCAAGACGTTCATCACCAACGGTCCGATTGGCGAGGTGTTCGTGGTGCTGGCCAAGACAGACAAGGAGAAAGGCGCCGGCGGGATCAGCGGCTTCATCGTCGAGAAAGACTTCCCCGGTTTTTCGGTCGGAAAGGAGATCCACAAGATGGGGAACCGCTCATCGCCGACCTCGGAGCTGATACTGGATAACTGCGAGGTGCCCGCCGAGAACCTGCTTGGCGAGGAGAACAAGGGGTTCATGGGGGTGGCGCTGGCCACGCTCGAGTGGGAGCGTTCCGTGATGCTGGCCCCCGCCATCGGCGGCATGGAGATCCAGCTCGAGCAGTGTGTCAAGCACGCGAAGGAGCGCAAGCAGTTCGGGCGGCCGATCGGCTACTTCCAGGCTATCCAGTTCAAGCTGGCCGACCTGAAGACCTGGCTCGAGACATCGAGGTGGATACTCTATTACATAGCGTGGAGCAAGGACCAGGGCATCATGGACCCCATGATGGCATCGATATCGAAGCTCTACATCACCGAGATGGCCCTGAAGTCGGCCGACCAGGCCGTGCAGATACACGGTGGTTACGGCTACACCAAGGAATATCCTGTCGAGAGGTCGATCCGCGACGCGAAGCTGGGGACACTGGGAGGGGGCACCTCTGAGATCCAGCGCTGGATAATAGGGCGCCTTCTCGTCGGCAAATAACAACCGTGGAAGTTTCCGGAAAATAGTCCGCTTTTTAGACCTGACCCCAGGGGCCGATGGACAGGATTGAGAGGCTAATTAAACTTACCGCGTTTCTCCTTGATACCAGGAGGCCGGTTACACTCGGGAGACTCCGCAAGACCGTCTACCTGGACCAGGAGGGAACCGAAGCTGCCTTGAGGCGCATGTTCGAGCGCGACAAGGAAGAGCTCCGCGAGATGGGCATAGACATCAAGGCCGTCCCGGTTGGCCCCGAGGATGATGTCGGCTACATAATCCCCCGCGACCAGTACTACCTCCCGCATCTGGACCTCGAGCCAGACGAGAGAGTGGCGCTGACGATGGTATCCAGGCTGTTCCTCGGTTCCGGCACCCCCTTCAGCGGACCGGCGCACTCCGCGCTCCTCAAGCTGGCTTTTGACGCTCGTGAGAAGATGACCGAGTCACGGGTGCCGCACATTCACTGGGTCGGCGTCCCGCGCGACAGGGAGCTCCTCGGCCCTATTATCGACGGGCTGACCCGACGGAAACTGCTCACCTTCTCGTACCGGGCTCTTGACGCGACTGAGCCTGTCGAGCGCGAGGTGGAGCCTTACGGCCTGTTCAACAGGCGCGGCTTCTGGTACATGGTCGGGCGGTGTCACCTGCGCGGCGAGACACGCTGTTTCAAGCTCGACCGTATCGGGTCCCGGGTGGAGGTAAACAAGAAGTCACCCCGCACCCCGGATTTCAAACTGCCCCGGGGATTTAACCTTGCCAAGGAGGCCCGCTGGGAGTGGCCGCTGCCGAGCGGGGAAGAAGATGTCGTTGCCAGGGTGTCGTTCTCGCAGCGGCTGGCGTTCGACTCGAGCACCGGCCGCGCCAACGTGCTTTCCAGTAAACAGCGCAAGGACGGCTCCGTCGAGGTCACCTACGACGTCGGTGATCCGGAGCAGTTCGTGGACTGGGTCCTCGAGTTCGGAACGGACGCCAGGATCGTGGCGCCCCCGGAGCTTATCGAGATGGCGCGGGAGAGACTGCGGGGCGTGCTGACGGGGGCGGTGGGTTCGCGTGGGTAAGACCGGACAGAGGCTCAACCGCATCCTGCTCATGGTCCCCATGGTCCTGGAAGAAGAGGGTTTGTCCATCGATGTGCTTTGCGAGAGGCTGGAGGCGACCAGGGACGAGCTTTTGGAAGACCTCAACGTGCTCTGGATGTGTGGCCTTCCGGACTACACCCCGGCTGACCTCATCGACTTCCGGCTGGAGGGAGACCGGGTCTACCTGGAAATGGCCGACTATTTCAAGCGCCCCCTTACCATTACCAGAGACGAGGCGCTGGTGATGTTCGTCGCCGGCCGCGCTCTGCTCGAGGCGAAAGTCTTCAAGAAGACCGGGCCGCTTGGCTCGGCACTCAAGAAGGTAGAAAGCGCCCTTTCCCGTGACGAGCTGGGCGATGTCGAGAACGTCGCTGAACGCATCGACCTCGAGATCGACGCGTGCTCCGGCAGGTTGTGGGGCACTATCGAGGGAGGCCTGGAGAAAGAGAAGAACCTCGCCCTCGAGTACTACAGCTTCTCCCGTGACACGGTCACCAGTAGGGAGGTCGAGCCCCTGTCGCTCGTATGGTCAAAAGGCCACTGGTACCTGCTTGCCTGGTGCCAAACGGCCGCGGATTACAGGCTCTTCAGGCTGGACAGGATAAAGAAGGTCAGGCTCACATCCAGGTCGCCCACCCGGAAAGCCCCGGAGGAGTCCTATATGCCTGAGGTGGTGGGAGAGTACCGGCCAGGCAAGAAGTCGCACACCGTAAGGCTCAAGTTCTTCGGAAAAGAGGGCAGACGCCTGGTAGAGGACTGGCCGACCGCTGAGTTCCGTGAGAACAGGGACGGTTCCTTCACTGTCGAGCTGCGGACCCGCAACCTGTCCTGGCTGGCCAGTTACCTGTTGAGGTTCGGCGACCGCTTCCGCGTGGAGTCTCCACGAGAGCTCGCGAAGGCGGTTCAGGCAAAGGCTTCGGAGATCCTGGAGGCTTACAGCTGATGAGGGGCAGGTGGATGGTTCCCGTGTCCGGGTTCAGAACCTTCCGCTCCGTCGCGGCCCTTTTCGCCGTGGCGACGCTGTTGATCGCCACGCTGATTACCGGCTGCGTTGGTGAGAAGAAGTCAACTATCACTGACGTACAGCTCAAGGCGTCCGATCTCGGGCCGGGCTGGCGACTCACCAGCGAGATAGAGGGCGGGGCCGAATTGGCTCCGAAGGGAAGCACCCTCGAGGAGTTGTTCACGGGATTCGGCGCGCGGAAGGTGTTGAACCAGTTTTTCAACCGCAACGGTGTTGACCTGCAGGTCAACCTCATCCTGTTCGACAGCGCTGACGACGCGAAACAGGCAGTAGAGTTTCTCGCAAAGAACGGACGGAACAACGTATATGGTACCAGGAACAACATCGGCGTGGAGATAATATCGGCCGACCAGGCGAGCAGAGAGCTTGCCGCTGGGCTGGTTGGTATCGAGGTCAAACCCGGAGGAAAGGAACCTCTCGGGCAGAAGCGCGGTTATGATGTCAGTTTCCAGCTTGCCTGCGTTGATAACATCGATTACATGAGGTCGAACGAACTTGCCAATTACCTGCAGGGATATCAGGAAGGGCAGCCGGTCGATCCCGGGATGCAGGCGATCATCAGTACCACCACTTTCGGAAACAGTCTCGCGCTCTTTGTCGAGAGCGGCGACAACTTCAGCGCTGAATACAGCTTCGATCCCGGGTCGACGGGTAAGAAGCAGCAGGACGATTCGACGATCTACAGTTTTGATGCGAAAACTCTGCCGCGCGAGAGCGGGGCGCCATATGTAACCGTAACGGGGAAACTCTCGGTCGGTTCGAGCGACCTCGAGCACGGGGACGGCTCGGTGCTGGCGTCCGAGGAGAAGAGCAGGTACGTGGCCGGGTCCTCTTTCTGGCCCACCTCGAACCCGCAGGTCCAGAAACTTGCGGGGGATATCACAGGCTCCCGGAGTGATGACGAAAAGAAGGCCGAGGCGCTGCGTAGGTGGGTGCGGGAGAACATCGAGTACAAGGGGCCCGTCGGGACCAGGTACGGTACTATGCAGGTCCTCGATCAGAGATACGGCCGGTGCTGGGATTCAAGTGATGTTTTCGTGACGCTCGCCCGGGCCTCGGGCATTCCGGCGCGCCAGGTCGGGGGATGGCTGGTGGCCGCCTCGGCGGGCCACGTCTGGTCGCAGGTCTACCTGGACGGTAAGGGCTGGGTCGGGGTGGACTGCACGAGCGACCGTGTCGGCACCAGCTCCGGGTACCTACCGTTTTTCGCTACCCTGGACGGTGCGATGCCGATTCTCTACGTGAAAATGCCTGTGGTCGAGGAGAAGTAGTGGCACTCAAGATCATCTCGGATATCCATGGGGAGTACACCGCACTGTCGAGCGAGCTCGGCCCGGAAGATACCGGCGTTCTTCTCGGCGACTACTTAAACCTGGTAGATTTCCGGACTCTGGATGGAATCCTTTCCCAGGTGTACAGCCGCGAACAGGTCATCAAGGCGTTGCTCGAGCTGAAGAAGGGGGGAAAAGGGCCTGCGCGAAAACCCATCCAGGACATAGTAGGGGCGGATCCAGAGAAATACCGGCAGGTCCTGGAGCTCATGCGGGAGAGCTACACAGAGTTCTTCGCGAGCCTCCCCTGCTTTTGTTACCTCATCTACGGTAACACGGACTCGCCTCAGATGATGCGGGAGCTTGCGGGTGGGAATGTGGAGATCATCGAGGCAGGTGTGGTCGAGCTGGAAGGGCTGCGGTTCGGCCTGGTGTCCGGCTCGCCGGGCGGCCCCTGGTCGGTAGGGCTCCCGGGAGAGGTAACGACGGAGGAGTATCAGCAGAAGGTGGAATCGATTGGACCGGTCGATGTGCTGTGTTCGCATTTTCCTCCCGCCATACCGGACCTGACCTGGGACCTGTTGGCGAACCGAGATGAGGCGGGAAGCGAGGCTCTACTTACTTACCTGGACGAAAACCGGCCTACCCATCATTATTTCGGGCACGTGCACAACCCCAGGGAAAGCTCGATGTGCTATGGACCGACCAGGCTGGTTAACGCCGGTTTCTTCAAGCAGCACAAATCCGCGATAGTGCATCCCGCCGGGGAACCGTGCGAGTAGGAGCCTAAAGAAACATCACGGCGTGTTTCGGCAAGGGCATCCGCTTCGAGCGAGCGAATGTAAAGCGCCGTCTTTCACGGGTGTTCACCGTGAACAGGCAACATGAGGAACTGATCTAACGACAGGCTTCCAGTTACTGCCGCAGGTGTTGATTCAGTCGGTAACCTTGTAGACCACGTCGTGCTCGTGAGCGTGCCCCTCCACTTTGATACCGATCGAGTCGCCGGGGCCGGCCTTCTCCACGCTCTCGTGCTCGATCTGTATGGAGTCGACACCCTGCGTCCAGTCGGAAGTGTGGCCCTTGACGTGGATCGTGTCGCCAACCGCGAGGTTACCCGTCAGCTCGATCGCCGCAACGCCGATCTTGTTGAAGTAATGGGCGATTCGGCCAATCTCCTCTTCCGGCATTCTCCCACCCCCTTGAGTCCAATTCTACACTTGGTACCCTATCACTTCAGCTCAAGGTCGCACAACGCATCTGATTTGAGCGGTTGTCAGACCGGATAAGAGATGGAGGCGAAGACGGCCAGGGCTCAAGTGATGGGAAATATCTAGATATGGTCCTTCATGGTTATCACGTATTTCCGCAGGCCACCGGACTGCCGCACCGTGCCGGAGCTGTCGATGAAGAGGCCGGCGTAGCCCCCGGAGCCCTCGAGGAAGGCGAGCCCCCTATCAGGCCCCATTACGAACAGCGCGGTCGAGAGTATGTCGTCTGCGGCCGAGTCCGGCCCGATCACGGTGTCGGCGATCACGCTCACTGGCTGGTAACCGGTCTTCGGGTCGAAGATATGACAGTACCTTTTACCGTCCTTGATGAAGAACCGCTCGTAGTCTCCGGATGAGGACACGAACGAATCCTCCAGGTTGACTTCGCCCGCGAGATCCCCCGCCTCATCCCTGGGGCTCTTGATCCCTACCACCCAGGGCTTTCCGTCGGAGCGTCGGCCGATCGCGCCGACGGCGCCACCGAAGTTGATAAGGCCGCTCCTGACGCCCCGGGCTTTCAGCAGGTCGTACATCGCCCTGACCGCGTACCCCTTGGCCACGCCGCCCAGGTCCATCTCCATCGCGGGTTGGGCGAGCATCCCGGTGCTTCTTTCATGGTCTATGAGGACCTTGCGGTAATCAACGAGCGGCAGGGTCTTCGCGATCTCTTCTGGCGATGGGACGCGGTACCTGCCGCTGTAAAAACCCCAGAGCCTGACGATCGGCGCCACCGTCACGTCGAAGGCGCCACCGGTCAACTCAGAGTATTTCAGCGAGGTCTCGATCATGCTCAGCGTGTCCGGGTGGACCTTGATCGACTTCACGCCCGCGCTCTTGTTGATCAGCGAAACGTCGCTTCCCTTTTTGAACATGCTCGAATGCGATTCGATCTTTTTCACCAGCGCGTACGCCGCGTCGACGTCTTCCTGCGAGTGTTTTTTCTCGCGGCCCTGGATGGTGATGTCGAGGGTGGTATCCATCGCGAACATGGTGCGCGACCGGAAGGTGTCGTCCTTTCCCTCGAGGACGACCAGCAGTGCAACCGTGCCGATGGCCACAAGGACGACAACGATTGCGATTATCAGACTTTTAACATGCTTCATGGCTTCCTCCGTGGAAGCTACCGGGTCTCGAAGAAATGCGAACTCGGGAAGCAATTATACAGGACAACTTCGACCACGGCGGAGGATAAGAGCCGAGGAACACGTAATGGTATAATCTCATCGACGGCCGAGTTACAGGGGATGTAATGAGAGTTGCTGACGTCTACGACAGGAAACCCATCAAGGTCAAGAGCGATGCGAGCCTGAGAGAAGCTGCAGAACTGATGGCTTCGACCCACGCCAGCGACCTGATGGTCGTAGACGAGAAGGGCGCTCTTGTGGGGATGGTCTCCGAGGGCGACCTGCTGAGGGCTGTCATCCCGGAGCGCGGAGACGTCATAGATAGTGACGTTCCCCTTCTGGCCGGCCTGGAGATGATGGAGGCGAAGGGCAGAGAGGTCCGCGATCTCAAGGTCGCCGACATCATGGACTCGACTCCGGACACCGTCAGTATCGAGGACCCGCTCCTCAAGGCGGCGCAGATGATGATGTTCAGGATGATCAGGAGGCTCCCCGTGATGAGCGAGGGCAGGCTGGTTGGCAGCCTCAGCCGCTCCGAGCTATGCCGTGCGGTCCTGGCGGAAGAAAAGGAAGACACCCCCTAGGCCTGGCCTGCAGAACCTTTGTCAGTCCAGCTCCCCGCCCTGCCGACAAACCACCGACCTTTGATAACCGTGCGTTTCCTGTTAGCACCGTCCCGGTGTTTGCCCATGCGTTCAGATCCGTACTACAGGGACGGGGTTCACTTCCGGAGAATAAGAGATTGTGAAGCAATCTGAGCCCGGGTAAGATCAAGGTGGATCGAGTGCGAATTCTGGACCGGTTACCGCGAGGAAAGTCCGCAGGCATGGTTATCGCGGTTGCCCTTGCGGTGGGCCTTCTGGCGGTGACATTGCTGGTGTCGTCATGCGGAAAGGTGAGTAAGCCGGTGGCGAAGACGGCGCCGGTGGTTGCCGTGGTCACTTCCGCGCAGGGCACTTTCCGGGTCCGCAGGGCGGCCACAGACTACTGGTTGGCGGGAAGCGTCGGCACTTCGCTCCTCCAGGGTGATGTAGCGCAAACAGGCGCCAGCGTAAACCTCGTCCTCGTCTTCACCGGTGGCGCGAGGGTGCAGATGAACCAGAACACATACCTCCGGGTCGTGTCCGAAAGCGGCGGCACGCCGAAGATGGAGGTCGACCGCGGTTACGTGTACGTGGACGACGTCAGTGACAGGTTTGGACTCGACCTCCAGACACCCGCGGCCACCGCCACCGTTGAGGGCACGAAGCTCGACCTCAAGGTCGAGCCAGGTGGTACCTCCACGCTGACGGTCATGAAAGGTAAGGTCAGGTTCGCCAGCAAGGCCGGGCGCGTGGTCGTCGGCGGGTCACGCTGGTCCGTGGCCGTGCCGGGACAGGCGCCCTCGCAGCCGGTACAGGTGGATATCGGGAAGGCGAGTCCCACGGTTCCCGGCTACAGTTTCTTCGTCGAGATGCAGATAGACCCTTATTACAGCGATGAGGCCGCCAGGGACAAAGCGGAGTCCGACGCCAGGGGCAGGATCTCGATCGGCGTTCCGGACACCTGGGCGCATGTGAACCTCGGCCGTGCGCGCCTTGATTCCGGTGACCGCGTCGAGTCGAGGCTGGAATTCGACAGGGTGCTTGAACTCGATCCCCAGTTCTCCCAGGCCCTTGCGGGGCTGGGGAAAGTGTCCCTGTTGGAAGGCAAATGGGACGAGGCATCGCAGTTATACGAGAGGGCTTACAGGGCGGACCGCTCGTCTCTCGAGGCGGTCTTCGGCCTGGGCCAGGCCGCGCTGGGGCGCGGCGACCTGCGCGAGGCCGAGAGGTGGTACAAGGAAGCGCTCGAGATGGAGTCTGGTGACGCCAGGGCGCGGGCGGCCCTCGCAGTGGTGAAGTTCCTTGACGGAGACCTGGAAGCCGCAGCCGATGGTTTCAAGAAAGCCCTGTCTATCGACCCCTCCCTTACCGGGGCGTATGACAACCTCGCTGTCGTCTATTCCCTGCGGCGGCGCATGGATCGGGCCAGGTCGTATCTCGAGAAAGCGCTCCAGATGGAGGCTCACGATTATACGGCCTGGAACTCGCTCGGCAACCATTACGCGAATACGGGCGATTACGGTGAAGCGGAACGCTGCTTCATGCAGCTCAACCGCGCCGATGAACCCATGCTGAGGGCGATGGGTTACCAGAACCTCGGAGTAGTTGAGATGACAAAGGGAAACTCGAGAGAGGCCCTGGGTGACTGGCAGAAGTCGCTCGACCTGGAGCCGAACGGGCCGGCGGTGCTCGCTAACCAGGGAAACGCTTACCTGGCCCTGGGGGAGGACGACGCGGCGGTTGCCGCGTTCAGCCGGGCGGTCCAGCTCGAGCCCGAGAACTGGAACGCGCACGCGGGCCTCGCGCGAGCATACATTGCACTGGGGATGGTTGACCAGGCAATAGCGGAGGCCCGCCGGGGCGTGGAGCTGAACCCGTCGGACTGGCTTTCACACCTGGCCCTCGGCCTCGCTCTCAAACGGGCGGGGAAAACGGAGGAAGCAAGGCAGGAGTTCCGCCTCGCGCGCGAGCATGCGCCGGCCGGGGACCTGTCGGCTGCCGAACACGCTTTTCTCGGAGACGCCTACGAGGCTGAGAAGAGCTACCGCGACGCTCTCAAAGAGTACCGGGAGGCTTCCGGGCTTGCCCCGGGGGCAGGTAGTTATCACCGTTTCGCGGGCGACGTCCTGTATTCGATGAAGAGGGAAAAAGAGGCCCTCAAGGAGTACCGGACGGCGGTTCGCCTGGATCCCGCGGATTCCACCGCCAGGATGAGCATCGCTCTCATCCTGCATGCGGAGGGGGACCGAAAAGACGCGCTGGATGAACTGGAGAAGGCGGTTGAAGAGGCCCCGGACAACATGGAAGCCAGGTTGTTGATGGCGGAGTACCTTGTCGAGGACGGGGACCTCGAGGGCGCGCTTTCCAACCTGCAGGCGGTGAAGACGATCCCCGGCGCGGGGCCCGCGGCGCTCTCCCGGGTAATGGTCACAACGGGGAACGCGTACGACATGAAGCAGGACTTCGCCAGCGCCGTCCCCGCTTACCGCGAGGCCATAGCGTACGACGCGGCCCGCGGCGACGCCTGGTTCTACCTGGCGGGCGACCTTGAGCGGACCGGGGACATGGCCGGCGCACGGGAGGCTTATAAGAAAGCCGTCGAGCTCTGCGCTGGAAGGGAAGAGTGGAAGAAGTTCCAGGCCGAAGCCGCGCTGAAGCTCAAGGGCATGCCGCCATGACCGGCGCATCAAAATGCGGCATCCGGGTCTACCCCGGGTGTTAAGGCACCGAGGCCTGGACTAGAGTACGAAGATTATCCCGACCGCCAGTGCCATAAAAGCGACAGTCAGGCATGTTTCAGCGGCGCCGATCCTCAACGGGTACAACCTCGTGCGGTGCTCCCCTCCAGCGTAGGCTCTGGCGTCCATGGCCATCGCCAGGTCTTCGGAATCGTGGAACACCTTGACGAAGAGCGGCACCAGTACCGGGACGATGTCCTTCACCCTCCTGAGCAAGTTCAACGATTCGAAATCGGCGCCACGGGCCATCTGTGCCCTCGTGACCTTCCTGCTCTGCTCGAGTATGTTCGGGATGAACATGAGCGTGATGCTTACCACGGTCGTTACGCGCGCGACGGGGACCTTCAGGTGGGCCAGGGGACGCATCAGGGACTCGAGCCCGTCGGCGAGCTTCAACGGAGCGGTAGTCATGGTCAGCGCGGCAAGCAGTATGACCAGTACGATTATTCGCGACGAGAACAGGACCCCGTTAAACAGCCCCGTGTCGGAAATGGTGAGAAAACCGAGCCTGGCTATGACGGTACCGGGGGTAAGGAAGAACTGCAGCAGTGCGGTTATCAGCACTATGACCCACACGGAGCGGAGGGACTTCAGCATCGGGAGCAGTGGTAGGCGCGCCGCGACCAGGATCACAAGCAGAAGCGCGCTGAACGCCAGCAGGTCCCAGCCGCTGTTGTAAAGAAAGACGACCACGGTGCCCGTGACAACCGCCACCACCTTGAGGCGGGGGTCGAGCCGGTGCAGGGCAGTCTCGCCGGCCATGTACTGGCCGATGGTTATCTCTCTACCGACCATGACGGGCCTCCCGGTACGAGGCCATTGCCGCCGCGAGGCAGCCCGGGTCGGCGGGGTCATCCAGCGGGACCCCTCTTTCCAGGAGCTCCCCTGCCAGAATGCCCCACTGCGGCAGTTGCATGCCGAGCTCCGCCAGGCCCGTGCCGCCGCTGACCATGCCGGCCCTGTCCTCGACACAGTGAAGTCGCCCTTCGGAAATAATAGCGAACCTGTCGATAAGCGGCCAGGCGTGCGACAGGTCGTGAGTGACTATCATTATCGAAGCCCCGCGCTCGTCCCTGTAGCGCTCCAGCGACGAGCTCAGGTGCTGGCGGCCTTCGAAGTCGAGGCCGATGAAGGGCTCGTCAAGCAGCAGCACCTCGGGGTTCAGCGCGAGGACTCCCGCCAGAGCAACACGCCGCTTCTCCCCCTCGGACAACAGGAACGGGGACTTCTCCAGTATCTCATCCAGGGGAAGCCCCGCCATCGCCGCGGCTTCACGGACCCTTTCTTTGAGCCCGGCTCCGCTGAGTCCGTGGTTCCGCGGCCCGAACGCTATATCGCGCTCAACCGTGTCGGCAAATATTTGGTCCTCCGGTGACTGGAACAGGAGCCCCACCCTGCGGCGAAGTTCGCGGAGGCCGGCCCGGCCTTCCACATCTTCTCCAGCGTATCGGATCGAACCGGAACCGGGAGACAGAAGGCCTGCGCACACCTGCGCGAGGGTCGATTTTCCGCTTCCGTTAGGCCCTGCCACGCAGAGCACCTCGCCCGGCTCGACATCAAGGTCCACGTCGACCAGCGCCGGCGCCTCTTCGCGCCCGGGCAGCGGGTACGAGTATGAGACCGCTTCCAGGTTTAGGCGCTCAGCCATGACAGCAGCTCCCTCACGGTCAGGACCGGGCCAGGGTGCGGATGGCCGAGCCGTGCCAGTTCGCCTGCTACCACGGTCACCGGAAGCGGGTCCATGCCCATGGCGCGCACCCGGAGCGGCTCACAGAGGACCTCCGCCGGGGTTCCCTCCGCCGCCAGGCGACCGCCGTCCAGCACGGCCACCGTGTCGGCAAGCGCAGCTTCCTCGAGAAAATGGGTGACATGGATTATGCCGACGCCATTTTTCGTAAGGCCGAGGAAAAGATCGAGGATCCTGGAGCGCGACCGGTGGTCCAGCATCGAGGTCGACTCGTCACTGACCAGGAACGCCGGCTCCATCGCCAGCGCGCCTGCTATGGCCACCAGCTGCTTCTGGCCCTGCGAGAGCCGGAGCGGCTGGCGTTTCGCAAGCTCCGATATCCCCGCCATGGCCAGCGCGCCGTCCACCCGCCTCCTTATGTCAGTCTGGGGCAGGCCCAGGTTCTCTGGCCCGAACGCGACCTCTTCCTCGACCGTGGTGCCTACCATCTGGGTGTCCGGGTTCTGGAAGACCATGGCAAGGTTTTTCCTGATCTCGAGCGAGTTCTCCGCCAGTGAAGTGTCCAGGCCGCACGAGACCACCTTGCCCGCGGAAGGGACGAGCAGGGCGTTGAGGCAGCGGGCCAGTGTTGACTTCCCCGACCCGTTCCTTCCCAGCACCGCTTGGAACTTCCCCCTCTCGAACCTGAGGTTGACGCCGTCAAGGGCCGGGGAACTCTGCCCCGGGTAATTGAAGGAAAGATCACTCAGGAGTATGTCCTCTGTGCCGATGTTCCTTTCCACGCCGTCACCTCGCGGCCAGCGAGAGGCCCTCGAGCGAAACGGTGACCCGGCGGGAGGCGAACCCCACGAACAGGCCCGTGGGAACCGCGATAAGCATGAGGTACGGGAGGTAAAAGAAAATGGCGGCTTGATGTATGAGCAGGTAGGCTGCCGCGAGCTGGATGACGTTGTGAGTCACCGCCCCGGCCACGCTGACCCCGATCACGCTCAGGTAACGCTTGAAGAGCAGGTACAGGGCTATCATCACCAGGGTGCTTACCAGCCCACCGGAGAAGCTGAGGAAGAGCCCGACGACGCTGCCGCGCAGAAGGCCCCCCAGGATGGTCCGTATGATGGTCACCTCCAGCGCCATTGCCGGGCCGAACAGATACAGCGCGATCACCGTGGCTATGTTGGCCAGCCCGAGCTTTGCCCCGGGGATCGGCAGAAGTGGAGGGAAGGCGCTTTCGATGATGCTGAGCACCAGGCCGATCGAGACCAGCAGGGCAAGGTTGGTGACGCGACGGGTCTCCATTATACGAGCTCACCTACTCTGTTACGGCGTCCACTTTGTTTTTCCCTGTGCCCAGGACACGGATGACCACCCGGTTCGGAAGGCAAACGATGCTCTCATCCGGGACGTCGACCCATCCCATCCCGATGCATATCTTGTCCCGGCAGGTGCTCTTGAGCATACGGACACGGCCTTTATAGAATTCGACGGTGCTCGTGCCGTGTAAACCCTTCAATGTTATTCGTGTCCTGCTCTGGTTCTGGCCGAGTTCGACCCTTCTCGATTCCTTTCCGTTTACCTCGATTATCGCGGTGCTCCCCTTTTCGCCAGTTCGAGCCCGGGCGATCATCACCATGGTAACGACCGAGGCTGCCACCACCAGGACCACAACGGCGATGTCGGCCGCTTTGACCTTTCTCACTTTCATCGTCTCACCGCTTTGCGTCAATTAAAGGGGCATGCCGCATCACAAGCGCATTAATATAGACGGAGGCAAGTGTTGGCTTGCCCCTGTAGATATTCTATCATCAACGTAGGCGCGGAAAGCATTGACATGCGTCACATCGGGGGGGTGTTCCAGGAATGGTTGAAATCGAGAGGGCGAGGATAAAGGATCACGGCATCGTGTCCGGTCTGCTGATAAACGCGCTGCAGGCAAACGGATGGAAACCGGAGGTGGACCGGGATCGGTGGGACAGGGTGCTGGCCGTGCTCCTCGACTCGGGCGGCTGGCTTTTCCTGCTTGCGCGGTACGAGGACAGGCCGGTGGGGCTGGCGGCCGTCAATTATTCCCTTTCGCTTTACGGGTCCCGGGAACAGGCGAGGCTGGCGGCCATGGTGGTAGAGGAGGAGTACCGCCGGCGCGGGATAGGGACCGAGCTGATGGAATCGGTGCTGTCGGCGGTCCGCCGCCGGGCCTGCAGGGAACTCGAGGTGGTCGGGGAACCCGGGGCCGGGGACGTGCTTGGTTTCTACCGGAGGTTCAACTTCACCGTGGAGCGCGTGCTGCTTGCCAGACCTGGTGACGCGTAGTACTCCGTCCCGTAGATACGGTGTCGCACCGAGAGCGTCGATGCGCCGTTCCTTAGAAGGCGCGCGACAAGGGCGTACTCGCTGAGTACTCCGAGGAAGCGGAACGCGGCAGGAGCGGATGCAGCGGTGATCGAATGCAAGCGTATTTATGGGACGGGGTACTTAGGCTCCAGGGGGTGAGCCCGCCGCCATGCCGGCGGCAGGAAAGGAGGATCAGCGTGCAGGCTCTTATCGTTTATCACAGCAAGACCGGACACACGAAGCAGGCCGCGGAAGACGTCGCGCGCGGCCTCGAAGGTGAGGGCGTGGGTTGCGTATTGAAGCCGGCCGGTGAACCCGGGACCGACCTGGTTCGGGGCCTGGACATCGACGATTTTGACATCGTACTGGCAGGCAGCCCGACCTACGGTAACAGGTTATACCGGCTGCCGGCGCGGCCGGTCGAGCGCTTCATGAACTCGCTTTCCCCGGGCGGGTTGAAGGGTAAGACCTGCGGTGCCTTCACCGTGAACGCGGGGAGGGGCGGCGGAGCTCTTGTAGGGGCAATGGAAGGCCTGCTTAAAAAGCTGGGAGGAAAAGTCGTCAGCGGAGGGCCGGTTGTAAAGGCGGGCGCACCTTTGAGCCTTTACAAGGGGCCCGACGCATCTGTCGAAGATGTGCGGAAATGCGAGGAGTTCGGGAAGAAGGTGGCCCTCGCCGCGCGGGGTTAGAGCGGCGCGCCGGCTTCCTTCCCGGGCTGTGTGGCCGACAGGTCGATAACGAGTTCCTCGAGGGCCTCCCGGTCACGCGGGTACTCGAACACCTCGGCCGTCACAGTGTCCTCCTTCTCTGTTGTGAGGCCGCAGCGGTCGAGGTAATGGTTGATCTTTCCCTTGACCCTCAGGGTCGCCGCCATCGCCCCGTCGATTGACGTATTCGCCCACAGCACCGCGAACTTCGTCGTCCCCACGCGGGCGGCTTCATCAGGGCCACGGATACTGCCCCTGACGACGGAGTTCCCCAGGTCTTTTATCAACTTGCGAACGAGTTTTTCCTTGAGCGGCGTGAAAAGGTCCTCCCTCACCAGGAAACTGGTCAGCGAGAAGCTGGAGCTGTACCGGTCCGACTCGTTCATGTATCTCTCTATCAGCATCGAAAGGTATCGCCTGTTAAAGAGGCTTGTTATGTCGTCCACATACTCGCGGTGCTCCAGCTTGACGAACATGTACTTGAGCCGCACGTTGATGAGCTCGCCCGCTATCAGCGCCACGAACGCGTAGACAATGGTCCTGTAGACGAACAGCTGGAGCGCCACGCTGCTGTCCCCGGTTATGGTGGCGAACGTGACTATCGCGTTGACCCCGGTGGCGATCATGAAACCTGCCAGCGCGCCCTTCCGGCCGTAGTGAAGCCCACCGAACAGGGCGACCAGTATCAGGATCTGGCCCACGATATTAGACGCGACGTTGTTGCCGGAGATCAATGCGAATATAGTGCCGACCACCACGACGACGCCAACCGCCATTACGAACAGTTCGAATCGCGAATATCTCAAGATCCCTCCTACCCTGTTTGTCCCACACCTCGATTCAAGGGTTATGCCTTGGCCACGGGCATGTGGCCCGGCCGGTCGCCCTGTTGTAGTGGTCCCGGTAGTCTCCTGATATATTATCGTAGTTTCCCGAGGGGCAGTGCCAGGTGAAGCCGTTTTTCAGGTACCGGGGTACCAGCGATTCGAGATCGGTCGGGCATGAACCTTTGTGGTCGCGCCTGTAGCTGGATATCGCGGCGTCAAGAGCCCTCAGGTTTTTCCTGCATGCCGCTTCCCGGCTCTTCCCCTCTGATACGGTCCAGGACATTATCACCACCAGCACCAGCAGGCCCAGGACCATGACCATCAGGAGCAGTTCCGCGATAGTGGAGCCGCTCCTGGAATTAACCGCCCGTCCCAACAGGCCCATCTTCCGTTTGCTTCTGCCGAAGACGGAAAGGCCGGCGGTACCGGACGTATCCCGCGCAGCCTCCGGCACGGGAGCGGTCGAGGTCGGTTTGGCAATAACTGCTTCCACTTTGTTATTATTGTGAGGACGTCGCATAAAAACCTTCCCGCGCTTCCGGGCAATAAGTCTAACACAGGCGCGAGAAAGGTAAGCCGCGGAGAATGTCAAGCAGGTGCAGGACGGTAATGGCCTGGCTCGAGGGCTGAACCGGTTCCGGCCTGAGGGGTCGACCGAACGGCCCCTGTTGAGGGTGGAGGTCAATATTGGGTTCTGGACGGATCGAGGTCGGCGACATCTTCATAACACCTGTTGTGACCTCGCGTTTTCGCCTTGATGGCGGATCCATGTTCGGAATCGTCCCCAGGGTCCTGTGGGAGAAGAAAGCGCCTGCCGACGAGATGAACCGGATCGTCCTCAACGTCAACTCGCTGGTAGTGGAGTCGGCCGGCTTGACGATCCTGGTGGAGGCGGGGATGGGGAACAAGTATGACCGCAGGCAGAAGGACATCTACGCGTTGGAGGAGTGTGACACGCTGACCGCGCTGTCGCGGGCGGGGTATGCCCCCGGGGACATCGACCTTGTCATCCTCACCCACCTGCACCTGGACCACGCGGGCGGCTGCACTGTCGTGGACAGCACTGGAGGACTGGCCCCCGCTTTCCCGAAGGCGCGCTTCGTGGTACAGGAGGATGAGTGGCGCTCGGCGGTCGACCCCCATCCATTGGCCCGGGGGTCATATATAGAGGATGACTTCCTGCCGTTGTCAGAAAAAGGCCTCCTCGAGCTGGTCCGTGGTGGTAAAGAGGTGGCAAAGGGTATATCGGTGGAGCTTACCGGGGGGCACACCCGGGGACACCAGGTAGTGCGGTTCGCGTCCGGGGGAAGCGAGGCGATATACCTGGGTGACATCGTGCCGACCGTCGCCCACCTGCCTCTCAACTGGCTGATGAGCTGGGACATGGAGCCGGAACTGGTCTGGAAGGAGAAGGCGCGCCTGCTGGAGGAAGCGTCCCGGCGGGGGGCGCTCGTCTTCTGGTCACACGACCCCGAAACGGCCGCCGGTCGAGTTGAGACCGCGCTCCCCTCCGGGTACCGGTTGAACGAGGAGACCCTGGTAAGGGCGTCCCGGTGATAGTAGACTGAACCCCCCGGTCAGTACGCTCTGACCCGTGTTTTCCAGGGAGGCTTAATCGGTGGAATGTGTCAATCACCCGGGTATCGAGCCGGCCGCGCGTTGCGTGAGCTGCGGCGTCCACCTGTGCGCTGCGTGTGCGGTTGAAAGGGACGGAAAGTACTATTGCTCTAATTGCACGCCCCGGTTTTTCCGGTCGGGCGACCTGCAGTTACAGCGCGCATATACCTACATGTTCGACGACCCCGAATGGATCAAGAAGGTCGTGATCGGCGCCCTGATGGTGCTCGGGAGCGTACTGGTGATACCGTTATTTATTCTGTTGGGTTATGAGGTCGAAGTGATAAGGATGGTAGCCGCCGGCCAAGACCGCCGCCTGCCGGATTGGAACGATTGGGGCGCGAAGCTCGAAACTGGCGCGAAACTGGCCGTAGTCATGCTTATCTACGCACTCCCGATGCTGGCGTTAATGGCGGGCTTCTATATTCCGTTGATCGTCCAGGCGGTCAGCCGAGATGGTAATAGCACCGGCATGTGGTATACGCCCTTCTTCTTTGGTTTTGGCGTGTTGGTGTTCTTCTTATCACTGCTGTACAGGCTCGTCATGCCCGCCTATACAGTGCGCTTCGCCAGGACCGGAAGCATCAAGAGCGGCCTCCAGTTCGGGGAGGTGGCCAGAATGATACGGGCCAATATCGGGGCATACCTGCTCGTTATGGCGTTGTTGTTCGCTAACGGCTACCTGGTGAGCCTTGGCTGGATAGCCTGCTGTGTGGGCGTGTTCTTCACTTCTTTTTACATTTCTCTTGTGAACGCGCACCTGTTCGGGCAGATCGCGCGTATCAGCCCACAGCCGGATTGATGGACATGGGGACGCCGGACCTGAGGGTAGGTATCACGACTACCGTGCCGGTAGAGACGATATTCGCCGCCGGGCTCACACCGCTCGACCTTAACAACCTTTTCGTCTCGCACCCGGAAAGACAGCGGTTGATAGACCACGCCATGGAGCAGGGGTTCCCGCAGAACACCTGCGCGTGGATCAAGGGCATCTTCGGCGCGGTGATCGCGGGAGGGGGGCCGCGGCGCGTGGTCGGCGTGGTGAGGGGCGACTGCTCCGGCACAGAGGTCCTGTTGGAGGCTCTCGAGGCGCGCGGGGTCGAGGTGATACCGTTCTCTTACCCTTACCCTCCACGCCGGGACGATATGCAGCGGGAACTGGGAAGGCTCTGCTCCCGGTTGGGGACCACGCTTGAACGGGCGGAAGAGTGGAGGGAGCGGCTGTCTCTGGTGAGGCATAGCCTGGCGGAGCTCGACCGCCTCTGCTGGGACGAGAACAGGGTGAGCGGGCTCGAGGCCCACATGTGGCTCGTCTCATCGAGCGACTTCGGCGGCGATCCGCGGGAGTTCGCCCTCGAGCTGGGCGCTTTTCTGCGAGAGGCTGGCGGGCGCAGTCCGCTCGACGAGAGGGATGGGATACCTTTCGCGAGGGAGGTCAGGCTCGGTTACCTGGGGGTGCCCCCCGTGATCCCCGACATATTCCCGCTGGTGGAGGCCACGGGCGCGCGCTTCGTGTTCCACGAGGTCCAGCGCCAGTTCTCGATGCCCGGAGCGGCCCGTGACCTGGCCGACCTCTACCTCTCATACACTTATCCGTACACGCTTGCCGGAAGGGCTGTGGACATAAACAGGGAATGCGAGCTTCGCCGAATCGACGGGTTGGTCCATTACGTCCAGAGCTTCTGCCACCGCAACCTGGAGGACGTGGTCTTCTCGCGGAGCCTGGAGAGACCTGCGCTGACTGTGGAGTGTGACTGCCCTGGCGAGCTGGGCGCTCCCGCGAGGTCCAGGCTGGAGAACTTTATCCAGGTCCTGGGGGAGAACCTGTAGATGGAATCAATGGTTTATAATCTTTCTTAAGATCGATTCTTAAGAGGTTTTTTCATGTACAGGATCGGCGTGAAGTGTCAGTTCAGCGCGGCGCACCGGCTCGAGGGTCACCCGGGGAAGTGCTCACGTCTGCACGGCCACTCATGGACGACAGAGGCAGTGTTCGCGGCGCGGGAGCTGGGCCCACTTGGGCTCGCGCTGGATTTCGAGGAGGCCCGGGGAGCGCTCGAAGAAGTGGTGGCGCCTTTCGACCACACCTGCCTGAACGAGACCGAACCGTTTGATTCCGTCGCGCCGACCGCGGAGAACGTGGCCCGGGTGATCTTCGAACGCCTGCAGGAGAAGGTGAGGGGAGCGGGGTGGCCGGTCGGGCTGCGGTCCGTTACCGTCTGGGAGTCCCCGGAGGCGTGGGCCTCGTTCGAGAAGGAGTGAGTGGGGTGCGGTCTGGAGCATCCGTACACTCTTGTCTGGTTCAGGTATGAAAGGTACGGGACTTGGCTGCCTGCGGTAACATCGCTGAGATCTTCGACTCGATACAGGGGGAAGGGCCTCTGGCCGGCTGCCGGCAGGTCTTTGTCCGCCTCGCTGGCTGTAACCTCGCCTGCTCGTACTGCGACACGCCGGATACCAGGCACCCTGCTGAAAACTGCAGGATCGAGCAGGTGCCCGTGACTGGCAGGTACGACTATATGCCCAACCCCTTATCGGTTGAAGACATCCTTGATATCGTCGGCGGGCTCTGGCTGCCCGGCCACCACTCGGTAGCGGTGACTGGCGGCGAGCCAATGGTCCAGGCGGATTTCCTCCGTGCGCTGCTGCCGGCGTTGAAGTCTCGCGGACACAGCCTCTACCTGGAGACAAACAGCACACTTCCCGGAGAGCTGGAAAGGACAGTCGAGTACCTGGAGTTCGTTGCGGCAGATATCAAGCTTTTCTCGTGCACGGGCGAGGCCAGCAGGTTCGACGATAACCTGGAGTTTATAGATAAGTGCGACGTGCCCGAACTTTTTGTGAAGATCGTGGTGACAGCCGAGGTGGACACCGGGGAGTTCCTCGAGGCCGTGGGGGTCGTGGCAAGAGCCGGGAAACCGCATACGGTGGTGATCCAGCCTGCCACGTCGCGGCGGGGAGGGGTAGAAGTCGCCCCGGGCCGGTTGCTGGAACTGCAGCGAAAGGCCCTGGAGGTCCTCGGAGATGTCAGGATCATCCCCCGCGTGCACCAGGCTCTCCGGCTGGCCTGAGGCCCCTGGAGAGGACCTTGAGGGCGACCGGGATCAACGTGATAGGGACCAGCGCCGCCTCTGCAAGCAGTGACGGCATGAGTGCTGTCTGGAGATGTGGCACGGTGCCGTTATGGGTAGGGAAAACGAGCTGCTCGCTGTCTAGGTCCTTCAACAGTTTGACCGCCAGCTCGACGTCGGGCAGGGCCGCGCCCACAGCGCCCCAGATAGCAGGGCCGAGCTCGACCTGCCTGCGGGTTATCCTTAGCAGGCAAAGGGCGGCAAGCGCCGAGGACCCCAGCAGGGTATCGATGACGTACCCCGCATCCGATTCGGGATCATGGTGCGGGACGATGTCGAGGACGAGGTGGGAGGCAAGGCCAGCCAGCGTGGCGGGTACGCGATGCCCCAGGCTGTATCCAAGGGCGGCGCCGGTTATCACATGAGTCGTCCAGTGCAACTTCGCTCCAGTCCGTAATGGGGCCAAGTCTCATTATAGGGGTCAGTTCTTGAATCGTGAATTTATGCGAACACCTGGGGTCAGGTCCAACACACCAGGACCTTACCCCTTCATTCAACACCTGGGGTCAGGTCCAACACACCAGGACCTTACCCCTTCATGCAACACCTGGGGTCACGAAAAGGTTTAACAACCCCCGCCAGTTAACACTTAGGCCTGACACCCATGGTGGTCAGGTCCAACACACCAGGACCTTACCCCTTCAAGTCCAACACCTGGGGTCACGAAAAGGTTTAACAACCCCCGCCAGTTAACACTTAGGCCTGACACCCATGGTGGTCAGGTCCAACACACCAGGACCTTACCCCTTACATTCAACACCTGGGGTCACCTGTAAGAAGCCCAAGTCAAGACATGTGTTCCCCTGATCCCCGCTTGCGGGGTGGTTGAAGCTATGTTTGCTTGGGAGGACGCTCCGCTGACGACGCGTTCTTTCCCTGCTGTCAAAAGGTTTCCCCACCCTTCTCTTTATGCGGACCTCTCCAAACCGCCTGGTACGTGCAGCTGTTTGCCTGCCAGTCACCTGTATGAGGCTCGACTCTTGCTCAAGAGCCCGCCTATGGTTTAATTGGGCCTTCCTTGAGCCGGGAGCCTATCCAGATCCGGTGCATTGCTTCCTGGAAGCCGGCGCATGACCCGCAGTCGAGGCTCCCCGGCTACCCGGTCCGCTTTAGAAGGGTTAGAAACCGTACCAGCGCCCGCTCCGGGCGCGCCCCTCTCAAGCTCCGGTGAAGGCCACTCCTCCTACCAGTTCGTCAGAGTACTCTGTCCCATCCCTCCATATGGCCAGCATAAGGGCCAGGATCTTCCTCTGGGTGTTGAGCCTGGCCTTCGTCTCGCTTCCGGTCCGTTTGAGCGAACTCCAGTAGAACTCCTTTATGCCGTTGGGCTTCCTTGAGGCCAGCGCCCTCTCGAACGCGGTACGGGAGACATCCTTCAAGACCGAGTTTCCCGCTCTGTTCAAGTGCTCCCTTCCTATGGGAGACCCGTCGGAAGAGCGCTTGACTATTCCCAGGCAGGAGTAGCTGGCGAGCGTCCTCTTGTTGAAGCGCATTGGGTCTCCCACGTATGCCACGAAGCGTGCTGCGAGCACCGGGCCCACACCGGGTATCCGCTTCAGGCGCGCTATCACCGGGAACCTCTTGGAGACCTCGATGAGGTGCCGCAGCGCATCGGCCTTGGCTCTCGAGAGGTAGTCGAGCAGCTTGAAATCACTCTCGATCACCTTCCTGACAGCAACGCTATTCACCTGCCCGAGGGCCTTGATCCTCCCCACAATCCCGTAGACGGCTCCTCCCCTGGTGATCACTCCCTGGCCTCTCAGGCGTGCCTTTACCTGGCACTTGATCCTGGCCACTCTCCTGCTGCACTCGTCGTAGTGCTGTACCACCAGCTTGAAGGCAGCGATCTCCTCTTGTTCGGGATGCCATACCTGCGAGTAGCTGCCCAGGCGGTTGAGCTCGGCAAGCTTGGCCGCGTCCACCCGGTCGTTCTTGTTGCTGCCCTTTGACACCCAGGCGTTCCTCTTGGGGTCGGAGATCACGACGCTCTCTACGTGGGGATTGATGGTCCTCATGACCCAGCCGGCCACCTCACCCTCCTCGATGAGCACGTGCACCTGGCCCTTCTGCCTTTCTGCGAAGGCGATGAGGTTCCGCGCGCTCGTGGGGAAAAGCTCGGAATCGATCATTTTTCCCTTCCCGTTGATACTAACCGCGGCACATTGTTTTGACCCCAGGTCCATTCCGACGTAAACTTGTCTCATGACGGAGGCTCCTTTCACTCGGGTATTGGACAACCCAAGTTTAATGGAGCGTCCGTCTTCTTAATAATCCAGGTCTTGAATCGTGAATTTATGCGAACACCCGGGGTCAGACAAATGACTGACCCCGCATATTAGACTTCAGCGGTCAGAGTAAACACTGGCCCGGGGGCTCAAGGCGGATTAAGGCGACCTAGCCGTTAGTCTTCGGTATAAGCGACAGGATGTATTCCCAGACCTCGAGCGCCTTGTCCAGTGACGCCTGGTCGTGCTGCATGCACGTATACATGCGAGTGCCCGCCAGGGAATTCAAGCCCAGGTTGGTCGCCACCATCTGGTAATCCTCGGCCGTGTCTTTTCTGGTGATAATCTGGTTCAGCGGGTCCGGGCCGTGCAGGTCAACCGCGAAGAATCCTGTCGTCACGTAATGGATGATGGGCCCGAAGTTATATACGAAGAACGGGAGGTCTTCTCTGGTCGAGAACAGCCCGTTCAGCGCCCCTGTCAGCTTGTCGGCGGCGTCGGTCGCCTTCTTTATCGCGTCATGCTTCTCCATGAGCCTGAGTGCGTGATAGCAGGCGCCCGCTGATATCGGGTTCGCAGCAAGCGTTCCGCCGAGATAGGGCTTCTGCCCGAGCCCTGCCCCGCAGATGTCCATGATCTCCTTCGAGCCGCACACGGCACCCGCCGAGGGATACCCGTGGGCGACTATCTTCCCGAGCACCGTGAGGTCCGGCATGATGTCTAAGTATTTCTGCGCGCCTCCCATGTCCAGCCTGAAGCCGGTGACGACCTCGTCGAATATCAGAAGCGCCCCGTATTCGTCGCACAACTCCCTGCACCGCTTGTTCCAGTCGGGATGTACAGGGTGTACCCCGGACTCGCCGCCGACAGGCTCAAGGACTATCGCCGCTATTCCACCGGCATCCTTGCTGTCCTCGAAGGCCTTCTGCAGCCCTTCGAAGTCGTTGGGCATCACGTCAACGAGGAAGTCGTAGAACTCTACCGGGATCCCCTTGCTCTGCAGAGGGCCCGTGCCGGGGATGTGCAGCGAGTACACCATCAGGTCCGACCAGCCGTGGTAACTGCCGCTGATCTTTATGATCTTTTTCTTGTCAGTATAGGCCCGCGCGATGCGCATGGCGGCCATGTCCGCCTCTGTTCCAGACTGCAGGAACCTGACCGACTCCACGGAAGGCATGTGCTTTATGATCTCTTTTGCCGCCAGCAGTTCGTACTCCGAGGTGAGGCCGGTCGATGGCCCCTTCTCCTGGATTATCTTTATGATCTCGTCATCCAGTTCGTCGAAATGGTGGCCCAGTATTATCGGGGCCCCGCACAGCAGAAAGTCGGTGTACTCGTTACCGTCGATATCCCACAACTTGTAGCCCTTCGCGCGGTCCATGGTCAGCGGGAACGGGTTGTCCGTGGCCAGGTTGTGCTCTACACCTCCCGGGATAAAGCCCTTGGCCTCTTCGTAGACTTTCAGGGACCTGTCGTGGGTTTTGTAGAACCGCTCTTTTTCCCTGGCCAGCGCATCCTCGGGGATGGGGTGTATGTCGGTGGAGATGACTTTCTTCAGTCCCTCCATGATCTCTGCGTATTCCATTTGTGAATGCCTCCTCTTCTGGTTCAACCGGTAGCGCTTTTTTCACGCCATGCCTGTTCGCGAGCCGGCCGTTTGATGCCGACGGGTGAATTATACTACCTGGATGCCAGGTGACGGCACCCGCCCTGGACAATGTGGGATATAATAATTCAGCCGTAAACGATATCGGTGTTGTTTTGTTGTGCCCGGTTGAGCCGCGGCCGTTCCGATCGAACGATGTCCGGCTCCGTCATGATTGCAGGCCCGGAGGGGGTTTCAATGGCTGAAGACAGATACGTGATCGCGCACGATGTCGGCACCGGTGGCAGTAAGGCCGCCCTTACTGATCTCTCCGGCAATATCGTCGCTTTGAGATTTCACCCCTATGAGACCAGCTATCCACAGGAGCACTGGGCCGAGCAGGACCCGGACGACTGGTGGGGCGCGATCACCTCGACCTCCCGGGGGGTGCTCGAAGACTCGGGGGTGGACCCGGGGAAAGTGGCCGGCATAGTGTTCGCCACGCAGATGCTCGGGGTCCTCCCGGTGGGCCGCGACGGAAAACCGCTGAGGCCGGCGATCATCTGGCTCGACGGTAGGGCACAGGACCAGGCCGACGGACTTGTGATCAACAAGACCGTTACAACCATCGTAAAGCCGGTCCTGCTGGCCATTGCGGGCGGGCTTCCCACCGGCAAGGATGTCGTTGCCAAGGTAATGTGGCTTCGCGAGTACGAGCAGGAGGTATATCGCGAGACCCACAAGATACTCGAGGTCGACAGCTACCTGGTCAACCGCTCATGCGGGGAGTTCGTCTATGACTGGGCCGCCGCTTCCGTCACGGGGGCTTTCAACTTCAAGGCAAAGGACTGGGACCAGCTGCTTTTCAAGATCATGAGCCTCGACCCGGAGAAAATGCCGCGGGTCGCTCCGTCTTACGAGAAGGCCGGCGGCCTTAATGCTTCGGCCGCCGAAGAGATGGGGCTTCCGGCCGGCATCCCGGTCTTCTGCGGCACCGGTGACGTCCCGGCCGCGACGGTCGGTTCCGGCGCCGTGCTGGACGGCCAGGGCCACGTCTATATAGGTTCTTCGGGCTGGCTGGCCGTTTCGGTGTCCAAGGGGAAGAACGATTGGAAGAAGGGTATATACAGCATCGCTTCCGCCGATCCCGACATGCGGCTCATGACTTCCGAAACGGAGAGCGCGGGCGCGTGTTTCAAGTGGTTCTCCGAGCACATCGCGCCCAGGGACGCGGACTACGGACCCGGCATGGACATCATGGATTACCTGAACAGGGTCGCGGCGGAGGCCGAGCCCGGCAGCCACGGCATTATTTTCTGCCCGTGGATGTACGGCGAACGGTCGCCTATACCGGACACCACTGTCCGTGGCGGATTTTTCAACGTGAGCCTCGACCACAAGGGTCGAGACGTTGCCAGGGCCGTGTTCGAGGGAGTCGCCCTGCATGCTAGGTGGCAGCTCGAGGCGCTCCGAAAGCTCGGCTTCGAAGACAGGGTCCTGCGCGCGATCGGCGGTGGCGCCAAGAGCGATCTCTGGATGCAGATCTATGCCGACGCGCTCGGGGTATCCATAGAGCGTGTATCACAGCCTCAGCATGCCGGGGCGAGGGGAGCGGCCCTGATAGCGGCGCTCGGCCTGGGCGCGTACCCGAATTTCGCGTCCCTGAGGGACGCGGTCACGGTGGACACCGTGTTCACGCCGCGCGAGGAGAATCGAAAGGTTTATGACGAGGCGTTCGAGACACTCAAGGAGACTTACCGGAGCCTGAAAAAGCTCTACCGGCGGGTGAACACGGGCGAGAAGCCGGGGAGAGAACCTGCAAGCAGTTCTATTGACCGGGGTCAACCACAATGAGAGGTCGCTGGGTTATTATGACGGGACGGAACCAGTCAGTAAGACAAGGAGGAGAGTAAATGGCAGCACCAAAGAAGAAGAGCGCAGCTAAGAAGAAGGCTACAACGAAGAAGGCAACCGCTAAGCCGGTCCTTGATGCGGAAAGCTGTGTGCTCGGGCCGTACGACGCCGAGCCGAGAGCCCTTCCCGAGGGCATCGATATGGAGAACCACGTAATAGCAACCTACTACATCTCTTTCCCGAAGTTCCTGGACGTCCACGCGCTCTCGCCGGTGCTCGCCATCGAGCAGTCGACCGGCACCTGGACGCCCACGCCGATGGAGACCCCGGAGATAAGGGCGCAGCACGTGGCCAAGGTGATCGGTGTGTACGAAGCGCCGGATTACGAGTGGATAATCCCGGAGGATGTCGTGGACAGGCAGTATATAGCACAGGTCGCTTTCCCGGCCTCCAATATCGAGTCCCAGATACCGATGCTCCTGACGGCATGCCTCGGCAACATCAGCATGGGCGGGAAGATAAAGCTGATCGACCTGCGCATGCCGAAAGTGCTCCTCGACGGGTTCCAGGGGCCGAAGTTCGGCATAGACGGAGTCTACAAGGCGCTGGGGATCCCGAAGAACAAGAGGCGGCCGCTCCTCAACAACATGATAAAGCCGTGCAGCGGTTACCCGCTCGAGGTGGGCACCGACCTCTTCTACAAGGCCGCGCTCGGCGGATGCGACGTGGTCAAAGACGACGAGCTCATCGCTGACATGGCCTACAACGGGGTCATCAAGAGGGTCAAGGCGTACATGAAGATGGAAAAGCGGGTCTTCGAGGAGACGGGCGAGCACACGCTTTACACCGTCAACATCACGGACCGCCTGCCGAAGATGCTCGACCTCGCGCGCGCGGTCGCCGAGGCCGGCGGCAACGCGCTCATGGTGAACTACCTGGCGATTGGGCCCGAGGCGATGAGGTCGATCGCCGAGGACAAGAGCGTCAACCTGCCGATACTCGGCCACATGGACTGCGCCGGCGCGTACTACATGGCTCCGGAGCACGGGGTCTCCTCCTGGATTATGCTCGGCAAGCTCCCGAGGCTGTGCGGCGCGGACTTTCTGGTGGTGCCGTTCGCCCTCGGCGGCAAGGCGCCGTATCTCCCGGAGAGGTTCAGGCAGACGTCGATGTGCCTGACCTACCCGTTCGGAGACCTGAAGCCCACCATGCCGATGCCCTCCGGCGGGATCACCCCGGTGAACGTGCCGGATATAGTCAGGGAGCTCGGCAACGAGGTCATGATTGGGTCCGGCGGAGGTATTCACGCGCATCCGGACGGCTCGGCGGCGGGAGCCCGCGCGTTCAGGGAGTCAATAGACGCGACGATGAAGGGCATCCCGCTGGACCAGGCGGCGAAGGAGAACGAGGCGCTCGGCAAGGCTCTCGGGCTGTGGGGCGTGAAGACAGAGTTCAAGATGTAGCCGACCCCGGCGGGGCACTCGAGTACTCAAGCAGTGGCGCCGCCGCGTTTTGGGGCCTGATGGCCGGTGTTGTATCATACGGTTATAACGCCGTTAACAGAACCGCGGAACTATGAACAGGGTCCTGCTTCTGAATGCCACATACGAGCCGCTTTGCGCTGTGAACGTGCGCAGGGCCATCGTGCTGTTGCTCAAGGGCAAGGCCGAGGTCCTGGAGCGTGACGGCGGCGCGCTTCATTCGGAGAAGATCACGATCGCTATCCCTTCGGTGATCCGCCTGGTGTATTTTGTCAGGGTCCCGTATTACGGGAAGGCAAACCTCTCGCGCAGGGCGGTGTTCGCCAGGGACGCGGGGGCCTGCCAGTACTGCGGCAGAAGGGCTGAGACCATGGACCACGTGGAACCGCGCAGCCGCGGGGGTTCGCATTCCTGGGAGAACGTGGTAGCGGCCTGCAAGAAATGCAACGGCAGGAAAAAGGACAAGTTACCGGTGGAGGCGGGCCTCAAGCTTCGCCGTAAGCCCGGGATTCCGCGCGGGCCCGCGACGGTAAGCCTGGAACTGGGGGAAGTCCGGGCCGACTGGGAGCGGTATCTGGAGTACTGCAGGCAGCCGAGCCGCTAGAGTATGCCAGACATGATTCTCGTTCGCGCTTGTAGCTCAGTGGATAGAGCAGTGGCCTCCGGAGCCACGTGTCGGGGGTTCGAATCCCTCCAAGCGCGCCATTGTCTGGCGTTAAGGCGAAACAGACTCCCCATTGATGGGGATTGCTGGCAAGCTACTTGTCTGTGCGAATGGCACCACCAATGGGGGCCCCGAATGATTGGCTATTCGAACCACCGACAGGGGGTTTGGGGGAGTATCCCCCAGACCTTTTTCATTTCAGGGGGGTGACAGGGGCACCGCAGGTGCCACGCCATCAGGGGGGCGCGAGCCCACCTATGGGAAGCGAGGGGAAGGGGCCCCCGAGCGACGGAGGGCGGTTCGAATCCCTCCAAGCGCGCCACTCCAGGCAGCCTTTCAGTACCTTGCTTTGTCAACACGGCTTTGCCGTCATAGACCAGGGGAGGTAGGAAGGCGGCGGCAGAGAAGGATTTATACGTCGCAATATGCAAGAGAGGGAGGCCAATGGATCTAGTGAGTTACATCGGTGATTGGAAGGGCAACGAGGTCATCGCTTTTTGCGGAGCGGTGAAGTTCAGGGGCATCCTGTCGGAGATACTCGACGGCGGTTACCTGGTCCTGACCAATACAGCGGTCATACACCCGGCATCGCAGGAGACTTCCGAGTACGAAGTCTGCATCCTGAACGTGGCGGAGGTCTCGGGCCTCGCCAGCGAGGAGGTCGTGGGGCGCGGGGTGGAAGGGGTCGAGGGGTACTAGACTGAGGAGCGATCGAGATGAAGGGCGCGTCGAAGAGATCCATAATGATGGTCCTGGCCCTGATACTCGTATTGTCCGTCATGGTGGTCTTTGCCGGCTGCGGGGCCAGGGAACAGAAGATCGAGACCCTCGATGGACTCAAGCAGGAAGCCGAGAGCAGTGCTCGTGAGGCCAACTTGAGAATGATAGATTCGGCGGTCCAGATGTATTACGCGGACAACGGCCAGTACCCGACCGACATCAACCAGCTGGCTGCGCAGTACATCCCGAACATGCCGGGCGACCCGGGGGGAGGAACCTACTACCTTCAGATGGAGGGTGGGGTTCCAAAAGCCGCGGTCAGGTAATCCAAACGGCGATCAGACCACGTCTATCTTCTTATGATTCTTTCACGAAGTTGAGCTTGAGGTTATCGACAACGCAGGCTGGCTGCCATCTGCCATAGTTATACACTGAGACATTCTGTCAGTGACATTACGAAGCAAAATGCCGGTGGTAAAAAACCTTCACTTGTTACCGATGTTGAAAACAATAGTTAGAACTGTCTTTTTTGGCCTGAGTGGGGTGTGAGCAAATTGTGGAGTTTTTTTGATTTCTTCATAGACCTGATTGTAAACGGAGACCTTGGCCGCTTTGTCTGCGTACCTATGACGGCAGCCGGGGTCGTCTTGGCCGTGTGGGGGTTCAGGGCGGACAAACACCCGTTCGGTATTCTTGGTGTAGTGCTCGCGTGTCTTAGTGCGCTACTCACCATCTCATATATCTGCCCACCTGTGATCCGCGCGATCCGAACAGACTGGGGGACCCCTGGCCATATAAAGCGCCTATTACTCAGAGCCGTCTTTACAGTGACATTCATTACGGGTGGAATATCGTTGGCTGGAGGTATAGTCATTGCGTCTTTCGGGTTCTATTACCACAAACATCCGCTAAATGTTCTTGGCATAGTTCTTTCCGTGTTTGGAGTTTGTCTACTGTTATTGACAGGCTCGAGCGAGGTTCGGGACTGGGTGCGATACTGGGCGCGTGAATCAATTGGCGTCGATCGAATCCAAAGTGATAAAAAACGCAGGTAACGCCCAGTCAACTACAGTAAAGGTTGTCCACCGGTTGGTTGTGACGAATCCCCTAAACCTCAGTGGAAGTGATATCCCTGATCAAACTGTGGGGTGCATTTAACCAGCGCTTATCTCCAGGTTGCCGTCCTTGACGGTCACCTTTGCCGTTCCTCCCTCGGTCAAGGTTCCCCCGATTATCATTTCGGAGAGCGGAGACTCGAGCTCGTCCTGGATGATGCGCTTCGCCGGCCTTGCTCCCATTGACGGGTCGTAACCTTTCGAGGCCAGGTAAGCGATAGCCTCCGGGTCAACCTCCAGGGTGATCGACTGGTCGGAGCAGCGCCGGCCAAGGTAGCCGACCTGGAGCTTTATGACTTCTTGAACCTGATCAGTTGTCAGTGGCCTGAACACGACAACCGCGTCCATGCGGTTCACGAGTTCCGGTGAGGTTGCCGCGACGAGCATCTCTTTGACCTGCTGCTTGACCTCATCAAAATCGAAATCAGGTCCAGCCTGAAAGAAAAGGTCCGCCCCGACATTGCTCGTCAGTATTATTATCGTGTTCTTGAAGTTGACCTCCCGGCCCTTGCTGTCGGTAAGGCGTCCCGCGTCGGCTATCTGCAGTATCAGGTTCAACACCTGGGGATGCGCTTTCTCCATCTCGTCGAAAAGCACGACCGAGTACGGCTTGAACTTGACCTTCTCGGTTAGCTGGCCGCCCTGCTCGTAACCGACGTAGCCCGGAGGTGCCCCGATCAGGCGGCTCACAGATTCCTTCTCCATGTACTCGGACATGTCGAGCCTGACGAGCGCCGAGTCATCATCGAAGAGGAAACCGGCCAGCGCACGCGCCAGCTCGGTCTTCCCGACCCCGGTCGGCCCGGCGAACATGAAGGCGCCGTTCGGTTTGTTCGGGTCTTTCAGGCCCGCCCGCGCCCGCCTGACGACGTCCGAGACCAACCCAACAGCTTCTTCCTGGTTGATTATCCGGGTGTGCAGCCACTTCTCCATCTCCAGCAGTCTTTTCTTCTCGGGCTCGATCATCTTTGCAAGCGGGATGCCGGTCGCAGATGAGATAACATCCGCGATGTCGTCGGCGATGACCGCGCGCGACTGGCTCTTCTCCTCGTTCTCTATAGCGACCGTGCTGCAAGCTTCGTCTACCAGGTCGATCGCCTTATCGGGGAGGAACCTGTCTGTGATGTACTGGCTTGACAGAGTTACCGCCGCGGAAATGGCTTCATCGGAAAGCGTCACGCCGTGGTGCTTCTCGAACCTCTCTTTGATGCCCTGCAGTATTGCGATCGCCTGCTCCATAGTCGGCTCGCCGACCAGCACCGGCTGGAAGCGGCGGGCGAGCGCCGGGTCTTTCTCAATGTACCTGCTGTACTCATCCTTTGTAGTGGCGCCGATAAGCCGAAGTTCGCCCCTGGCAAGCGATGGTTTGATGATGTTTCCCGCGTCCATGCTCCCCTCGCTGGCGCCCGCGCCGATGAGCATGTGGACCTCGTCGATGAACAGGATAGCGGTCGTGCCCATGGCCCTCACCTGGTCCACCAGGAGCTTCATCCGTTTCTCAAACTCGCCACGCATCTCGGTGCCGGCGATCATGGCGGTGAGGTCGACCTCGTAGACCCTGCACCCTCGCAGGCGGCGCGGGACCTCGCCTGACACTATGCGCTCAGCCAACGCTTCGACAATGGCGGTTTTGCCCACTCCCGCTTCGCCGAGGAGAATCGGGTTGTTCTTCTTGAGCCGGGACAGGATCCTGGTGACGCGGGCAAGTTCAGTTTCCCTGCCCGTGACCGGCATGAGCTTTCCCTGCTCCGCCATCGCCGTGAGGTCCCGGGCGTACTTTTCAAGCGCGTTCCCGCCAGGTGCCTTCGAATCGGCCTCGGGCCCCAGCACCTGTTCCGCAAGGGACATCTCGGTGATCTCCGTCTCCGTGCGGCTCTTCTTCAGCGAATCAAGCAATTCTTTTTCAAGCGCCCCGAAGTCGACGCCTTTGCTTTTCATCCATCTGGCCGCGTTGACCTTGTCCATCAGGAGCATCGCGAGTACTATGTGCGCCGGCTCGATAAAATCGTCCAGGGTCCCCCTGGCCTGGTGGCGGGCTGTCTTGAGCACCTCCAGGGCATCCTGTGAGAGCGAAAGCTGTTTGGTCCCTTCATCCTGGTCGATGTCCATGTCTGAGGTCGGGCTCGCGGCATCGGTCAGGTCCGGCAACCGGACACCGTATTTTGAAAGGATCCCTGCGGTAGGTCCGTCGACGTTCAATACGCCGATCAGCAGGCACATGGTCCCCACGTACGCGAGGCCGAGCTTTCGTGCGACCTGCTCGGCGTTTCTCATCACTGCCTGCGATTGCGGTGAGAAACCCATGAAAGCGCCGTGCCGCTGTGTCGGAAAGTGGTGCTGGTTGAAGACCTGTGGCGAGCCGGGGTCGCCTGATCCAGCGGCGCCCACCCGAGCTTCCCGGGGTATCACATTCGTCAACCGGAAAGCGCACATGCCGCATAGCATTATCATGCGCTGCTCGCCGTCTTCCTTGCGGACGCTCATACGCATGGTAGCCGGGCGCTTTTCGCAGTTCTCACAAATCAAACTATTTCCGGCCTTCCCGAGGTCAGGATTCCTTGACGAAGTTGAGCTTGAGGTTATCGATCGTCCCTGTGAGCGCGTCGAGCTTATCGCCGGGGACGCGGTCGGTCAGGACTGACAGGAGCGCGTCGAGGCAGTCGATGGCCAGCCGCGCCTGGTCCATGTCGCGGAACTTCTCGTTGACATCCTTCGGTATCCCCATGCGCTGGTACGCGAAACTTGCGAGGGTGACCATCATGTCGACGACTACATCGGCGGTCGTTATCTTCTCGAGGGCTTCCTCCATCCGCTTGCGCAGTTCCTCGTCGCTTTCCTCTCCACCGGCCGGCTCCTCGGCTCTCTCTTCCTCGCCGGCCATTTTCTCACCTTGCGGCGTCCAGAGCCTGGACGAGGTCTGCCGTCTACTCTCGCCTGCCGCCTGCCCGGTGGCGCCTTTCTCTTCTTCGGCCGCCTCGGGGGCCTCCTGCTTCTCTTCTTCGTTCTCTTTTTCCTCCGACAATTGAACCACCCCTTAGAGATTTTCCGTTTCGAGTAATATAGCACAAACATTATTCACCGAGGTCATTGTCCTCCGCATGCGCGTGGCCTATAATGACTTTGAAAAACAAAGAAGGCCTTTAGCTGCGGGAGCTCGTGTTTGCGGGCTGAGAGGACGGGCGCGACCCGTCGACCGGGGGAACCTGATATAGGTAATGCTAGCGGAGGGACAGTCGTAAGGCGTGAAGGAACGGCCGAGCCAACCGTGGCACGGCTTTTTTTATTCACAATTGTGGTCACGCGCATCCCGGATGACAGGATGGGAGGGATTGGAACATGGCGATTTCAGAGATCGAGGTCACCAGGGGCATACTGGAAGGCTTCAACAGGGACTTTCTCGATAGCCTGCAGCTCGACGTGGCTATCGCCGGTGGTGGACCATCCGGCATGACGGCCGCCTATTACCTCGCCAGGGAAGGCTTGAAGGTGAGCGTGTTCGAGCGGAACCTGCACGTCGGCGGAGGCATGTGGGGCGGGGGCATGCTGTTCCCGCGGATAATCATCCAGGAGGAGGCGGTGCCGATACTGGATGAGTTCGGGGTCAGGCTTGCGCCTTTCAGGGAAGGCTACCATGTCGCTGACTCGGTCGAGACGGTCTCGAAGACAACCGCAGCGGCCGTTGACGCCGGTGTCCGGATCTGGGTCGGTATCTCGGTCGAGGACGTGATGATAAGAGAGGACGACAGGGTAGCTGGGATCGTCATCAACTGGCGGGCGGTGGAGCTTGCAGGAATGCACGTGGATCCCCTGGCGGTAGAGACCAGGGCCGTGATAGACGCTACCGGCCACGACGCTGAGGTAGTGAGGACGGTTGAGCGCAAGATCCCGGGCTGCCGCCTTCTTACCGACAAGGGGAAGGTGGTTGGAGAGAAGCCGATGTGGGCCGAGGTAGGCGAGCGCGAGATCATAGACAACACCAGGGAGGTCTATCCCGGGCTGCTGGTGGCCGGCATGGCGGCGAACGCTGTGTACGGGTCGCCGAGGATGGGAGCCATCTTCGGCGGGATGTTCCAGTCCGGAAAGAAGGTGGCCCATCTGGCTGCGGAGATGGTCCGCAAAGGTGGATGAAATTGCAGGGTAAGAAAACGCCCGACTGGGTGAACTTGATGAGGTTGCTTGTCATTACCCCGGTGGCGGGCGGCCCCGGCAGGGGCCACCGTGACGTTGCGGCCGCGGCGCTGCGGGCCGGCTGCCGGGCGGTGCAGTTAAGGGACAAGGAGATGTCCGACAGGTGGTTTGCCGGGCTGGCCCGCGCGATCATGGAAGACTGCGGGAGCGCGGGAGCGTTGTTCCTCCTCAACGACAGGGTGGATGTCGCCGCGGCGATCGGCTGTGACGGAGTGCATCTCGGCCTTGACGACCTCGATGTCGCCGACGCGCGGAGGATCCTCGGGCCAGGCATGATCCTGGGATACTCTCCGGAGGACCTGGATGGCGCCAGGGCCGCGGTCGGATCCGGCGCCGACTACCTCGGCGTGGGGCCGGTCTTCGCGACCCCGTCGAAGGGCGACGCGGGCGGGCCGATCGGGCCTGAAGGGGTAGCCCGGTATTGCTCGGAGGGGATCGCACCGGTGGTTGCCGTCGGGGGGATAAACGATGGGAACGCCGCGCAGGCCATTGCCGCTGGAGCCGCAGGTGTCGCGGTGGTTTCGGCGGTGGCGTCCGCGCCCGACATGGAGGCGGCGGCACGGGCGATACTGGAAAGCGTGAGCGGTGGAGGTACCGAGGCCGCTCGATAGCTCGGGGGTAGGAAATTGAACGACAGGCGGACGCTGGTCGACAGGCTCAAAAGCGGAGAAATCCCGGAGGTCCTGAGGCGCGCATGCGAGCATGAACCCCTGGACGCCGAGAGCATAGCGGAGCGGATAGTGCGGGGTACGGTGGTTTTCTCGCTCAACTCGCTTCGCGAGCTCGAGCGGCCGTGCGTGATCGGAGAAGGGCTGCGGACGAAGGTGAACGCCAACCTCGGCACCTCCGCGGACATGTCGGACCTGGAGTCTGAGCGCGCCAAGCTCAGCGCCGCGGTCGAGGCCGGCGCGGACACGGTGATGGACCTTTCGACCGGCGGTGACATAGACCTGGTGAGGCGGACAATAGTATCCGAGTCTCCAGTCCCCGTTGGAACCGTGCCGATCTACCAGGCGGCGATCGAGTCCCAGGCCAGACGCGGCAGCATAGTGCAGATGACGGAAGACGACATGTTCGGGGCGATCGAGCGCCACGCGGCTGACGGTGTTGACTTTGTCACCGTGCACTGCGGGGTAACGACCCGCGCGCTCGAGTGTCTCGAGGCTACCGGCAGGCTGGCCGATATCGTCAGCCGTGGCGGGGCGTTCCTCTCCGGGTGGATCATCTACAACGAGAAGGAGAACCCCCTGTACTCGGATTTCGACCGCCTGCTGGAGATAGCGCGCCGGTACGACCTGACCCTGAGCCTTGGCGACGGTTTCAGGCCGGGAGCCGTTTCTGACGCCACCGACAGCGCACAGATACAGGAGCTCATAACGCTCGGGGGACTGGTGATGCGCTGCCGCGAGGCCGGTGTCCAGGCGATGGTCGAGGGGCCGGGGCACGTCCCCCTGGGGCAGGTGGTCGAGAACGTCAGGCTGGCAAAAGATATCTGCCGCGGGGCCCCGTTCTACGTGCTGGGGCCGCTGGTGACAGACGTCGCGCCCGGATACGACCACATCGTCGCCGGCATGGGTGGAGCGGTTGCGGCGGCCTCCGGGGCTGACTTCCTCTGCTATGTGACCCCGCGCGAGCACCTCGGGCTGCCGGGGGTCGAGGATGTCCGGGAGGGCGTGGTGGTCACCCGCATCGCGGCGCATGCCGGCGACCTGGCGAAGAATCCCGATTTCTTCATGCAGTGGGACAACCGCATGTCCAGGGCGCGCAAGGCGCTCAAGTGGGATCAGCAGATCGAGCTGTCACTGGACCCCAGGCGCGCGGGGAGCATCCTCTCCGAGTGCAGGGTCGACGAGGAAAAAGGCTGTACCATGTGCGGCGAGTTCTGCGCGATGAAGTTCATTGCCAGCTATCTGAAGACCGACCAGGAAAGCTGTTGAAGGACGGAGGGTAAGAACTTGCCCGGGCGCCTGTTGAACGAAGCGGAGATAATAGCGCTCATCCGTGAACTCGCCGGGGAACCGCCGCCCGGCGTGGAGGTGCCGATCGGCGATGACGCCGCATCGTACCACTTCACCGGCGGCGATGTCCTGGCCACTGTGGATTCCATCTACGAGGGCGTCCACTTCAACCTCGATACCTTCCACCTTTCTGACGTCGGCTGGAAGGCCGCCGCCGCCGGGGTCAGCGATATAGCCGCGATGGGAGGCCAGCCCTCGTGCGCCCTGCTGTCGCTCGCGTTCGCTCAGGCCCCCACCGCCGAAGACGTTCGCGCGCTAGTCTCCGGTTTGATCGAGATGCTGGCTTCGTGCAGCTGCGCCCTGGTTGGCGGCGACGTCTGTCGCTCGGGCGGGGGGCTCGCGCTCACGGTGACCGTGCTCGGGACACCGCCACCGGGCGGGCCTGTTCTGCGTGGAGGCGCCGGGGAGGGAGACATTATAGGGCTCACCGGATGTGTTGGCGATTCGGGGGCGGGCTTGTTCATCCTCGAGCTGGGACGCGACGAGCTGCGGTCCAGGTACCCGCGCCTGGTGGAAGCGCATCTGCGCCCGCGCCCCAGGGTGGAGGCGGCCGGGCTTCTCGCCGCGGCCGGCGCGAGCGCGATGGAGGACGTGAGCGATGGCCTGGCCGCGGACCTGTCCCATATATGTGAGATGAGTGCCCTTGGCTGCGAGGTAGAGGAATGCCTGTTGCCCCTGGGTGATGACCTGCGGGCTTTCGCCGGGGAGGTCGGTGAGGATCCATTACGTTGGGCTCTTTCCGGCGGTGAGGACTATGAGCTTCTGTTCACCGCGCCACCTGACCGGTTCGAAACCGCATGCGGGTCACTGTTGAGCAGCGGGATCGCCGTTGCCAGGCTTGGCTCGATGAACGCCGGCGGCGCAAGATGTGTTCTTCTCAGGGACAACGGTGAGCGCGTGGAACTAAGGGGAGCTGGTTACGATCATTTCACCTGAGGCTGAAAGGCGGGAGTCCGACAGGCCTCGCGTCGCCCTTACGGTAGCCGGCCTCGACCCTTCTGGAGGTGCCGGTATCCTCGCCGACATCAGGACTTTCGATGCAGTCGGCGTTTTCGGCATGGCGGTGGCAGCCTCGCTGACGGTCCAGAGCACCAGGGGTGTTACCGGGAGACACGACCTGCCACCTGACATCGTCCGCGCCCAGCTTGAGGAACTGATAAGCGACCGCAGGCCCGACGCTATAAAGACCGGGGTGCTGGGAAGGGCCGACACCATCAGGGAGATCGCCCGCCTGCTCGACGAACATTACTCCGGCCCGCTCGTCGTTGACCCGGTCATCGCGGGCGGCGAAGGGGGGTCGCTTATCGATCCGGGTGGACTGGAAGCGCTTGTCGGGTCCCTGGTCCCGCGCGCTGCACTGGTGACTCCGAACACCCGGGAGGTCGCCGCTATATCCGGCTTCGAAGTGTTCGACGTATCAGACATGGAGGCGGCGGCGTTGTACGTGGTCAGGCTGGGCGCGCGGGCCGCGCTCGTTACAGGCGGTGTCATAGAGGAGAAAGGCCGCAGGCTGTCGGCCGATGTACTTGTCGACGGGAAAGGGGTCGAGGTCTTTACCGGGCCCTGGCTCGAGGATGCCTCCGTGCACGGTACCGGCTGCGTTCTTTCAGCGGCTATAACCGCGTACCTCGCGCTCGGCATGGAAACGAGGGAAGCGGTGGTGAGCGGAAGGGAAGTGGTCCGCGCGGCCATGGACGGCGCGGTCTCACCCGGAAGCGGCGTGCCGTGCGCGAACCCGCGTGCGGCTGGCGACATCGGCGCCGGTGGGGAAGCGGCGGGGCACTGACCGGTCGGAAAGCCTGCCGGCGGTTAGATCTGAGGGAGTAAGTCATGAGGATCGCGCTGATAAGCGACACCCACGGGGACCCGGCCGCCTGGGAGAGGGCGCTGGGCGTGCTGGGTGATGTCGACCTGGTCCTTCACGCCGGAGACGTCCTGTATCACGGCGTGTTCAACCCGATCCTGGATACGTACGACCCGCGGAGATTGGTCGAGCTTCTTAATTCGTTCACCGTCCCGATGCTTCACGCCAGGGGTAACTGCGACTCCGAGGTCGATCAACTGGCCCTGGACAACCACATCCTCTCGGACTTCGCGTTCGCCGGCGTGGAGGGTATCAAGATACTGGTCACCCACGGCCACAAGCAGAGCGAGGAGGAACTTGCCAGGATGGGTGGTCGCGGGGGGATCGACCTGATACTACGCGGTCACACCCACGTTCCATCGGTGAAGAGCGTCGACGGCGTCACCATTGTTAACCCCGGGAGCCCGTCACTGCCCAAGGGTGAGGGCGAGATACCGACCGTTGGGTTGCTCCAGAACGGAGTCATAACGATACTCGACATCGACAGCGGTGAGGAGTATCTCAGGGAAGAGACCGGCGTTTGAGCTATGCCTTCTGCACCTTGCCGGCCTTCAAGCACTTGCTGCACACGCGGGCGTTGCGCGGACTGCCGTTCTCGACGATGCGCATCTTGTGTACGTTGGGAGTCCACCGGCGCTTGGTCTTGCGGTGCGAATGGCTCACGTTAAAACCGAAGCTCGGTTTCTTTCCGCAAATATCGCATATGTTCGACAACTCGGGATCCTCTCATCTGCTGTAACGGCAAGACATGATAGCACAAAACACACCCGGGGTCATTCCACGAATGCGAATCTGCTCAAAGGTGTTTGAGGTTGTGGATCTTTCGTCGTTTTGCTTTGTTATGCGTGAGTGAGAGGGTTCAGAATCTTAAGTTGCGGAATCGCTGGCGGGCAGGGGCATGATGATTCCCGGGAAGACCCGCCCTGCATTTGACTAATCTGACCATGGGCAATATTATGACTCACGGTCAGAAGCAGACTACCTCGGAGTCTCCTTATGGCGGTATCTCAGAAACAGAAGGCACGTCCCCCCATCAAAGAGATTGCCCAATCGCGACGAGAGCGCGAGAGGCTCCAGCGCCGAGAGACCATCATCAACGCCGCCAAGGAACTCTTCTACGAGAAGGGCTACCAGACGACCACCATGGCGGATATCGCGGCAGCGGCCGAGCTCAGCAAGGGGACGCTCTATCTTTACTTCTCCGGCAAAGACGAGCTGTATGTCACCATCATCCTCGAGGGCTTCAAGATAATCGACCACAGGCTCAAGGAGATAAGCGCCTCTGAGATGGACCTCGTCGCTAAGGGCCGCTCCATGTTCATGACTTTCGTCGAATTCTGCCTGGGCAACCGGGAATACTTCCGGGTTACCCAGTACTTCCTGAGCGAGACCGCGCGCCAGAACCTGCCGGACGAACTGGTCGATGGCGTCTCCGGCTACACGACCAGCCTGCTGGGGTACGTCGCCGACCTGGTTAGTGATGGCATAAAGTCGGGCCTGCTGCGCAAAGACGTTGATCCTAGGGCCTTTGCCGTCATCGCCTGGCGCACAGCGACAGGGCTGCTCGACCTGGCGTTAGTAAACGACGCGACCGGCCTGGCCGGCGGCGAGTACGCGGAGCTGTTCGAGCGGGCGTTCGACCTTCTCATAAGAGGCGCAATGAAGACGTGGCACGGACCACCACACGGAGGTGGAGTTGATGAGTCCAGAGGTTGAGCTGGCCATAACGGATGAGGCTTACCGGGAGCTGGAGGAGGCGGTCGACCCCGAGAACGTCTCCCGGGAGCCCGCGGTGCTGGACTCCTACGCCTGGCAGCCGTTCGCAAACGACAACCCGGAGCGCTGGGTAATCAGGCCGGTGGCCGTCGCCATGCCGGGCAGCACCGAGGAGGTGCAGGCTCTCGTCAAGGCAATCGGCAGGAACGGCCTTAAGTTCAAAGCGTTCTCGACGGGGTGGGGTGCTTACAGCTCTCCCACAAGCGAAGGGGTGGTCCAGGTCGACCTGCGGCGCATGGACCGCATCATCGACATCGACGAGAAGAACATGTACGCGGTGCTCGAGCCGTACGTCTGCGGCGCCCAGCTGCAGGCCGAGGGCATGAAGGTCGGCCTTAACACCCACATTATCGGCGCGGGGCCTTCCTGCTCTATCCTGGCCAGCGCCACATCCGCCTTCGGAGTCGGGTGGGACTGCGTGTACATGAGCTACAGCGGGCGCAACCTCCTGGGCGCCGAGTGGGTGCTCCCCGACGGGGAGGTGCTCCGGCTGGGTTCGCTAGGTTCGGGCAAGGGCTGGTTCTGCGGCGACGGCCCGGGGCCTTCCCTGCGCGGAATCGTGCGCGGCTCGACCGGCGCTCTCTCCGGGCTGGGCATCTTCACCAAAGCCGCCATCAAGCTGTACAACTGGCCCGGCCCCCCGCAGATCAAGACCGAGGGGCTGCTGCTCGACGCCCGCTCAGAGGTGCCGGAGAACCTGAGGTTCTGCATGTGCTTCTGGCCGGACCGCAAGAGCCAGGACGAGGCCATCTACAAGATAAACGAGTCCGAGCTCTGCTATATCTTCAGCCGCACCGGACTGGGCGCGACCATCTCCATCGCCACCCCGCACCTGATGAAGATCCTCACAAAGACTAAGGCGATAAGGAAGGCCGTAACCGGCGACATGAAGTGGGGCTGCACGCTCATCATGGTCGCCGACTCAGCCGGCGAGATGGCCTATAAGGAGGGCGTACTCGCCGAGATAGCGAAGCAGTACGGCGGCGCGGTCATCAACCTCACCGAGGCAAAGCCCATCATCCGCATGTTCCTGATGAACTTCCTGCGCTCGACGGCTGTGCCGGTGGTGTTCCGCATGGGCGGGCAGATGTTCACCGCTCTGGACCGCAACGACACCTGGGACACCCAGATGGACTGGGCGGGTATGGGAGAGAAGGTAAAGCAGAAGTGGATAGACAGGGGCGGCATCCTCGACGACATGGCCGACAACCCGTACATGGTGTCCTACGAGGACAACACCTGGGGCCACTGCGAGGAGATATTCCAGTACGACCCGCGCAACCCGGACCACCTGGCAGCGCTCGAGCCGATATTCGTGGAGTTCTCTCTCGAGGCAGTCGAGCGGTGCATGGAGCCGCTCTCTTCGACCGACGCCCGCCTCCGCAAGATCATAAGCCCGATGATGGGACATTATACAAGCTGGCAGCAGAAGATATCGGGCTTCTTCGACAGGGACAGGGCCGCGGATACCGGCATGTACTGCGACGAGGTCGACTTCGACCTGCAGAAGGTCGAACCCGATATAAGGGACAGGTTCGAAAAAGCCATCAAGAAGTTCAGCTGGACCGACGACGGCCCACCCGAATAAATCATGGGGTCACGTCTTTTTCTATTATGACGGGGCCCTCAACCCCGCCGGGAGGTGGTTGTTTTGGCGATAAAGGGAGGCCCGCTTTTCGAGGTGACGGCCAGCGCGTACCGGAACGGCGTGATCGACAAGGGTATGGCGTTGTTCGGCGACGCGGTGGACGGGGTGATGAAGGAGACCGGCTGCGAGATGGACGACCTGGTCAACAAGATGGACGAGGCTTCCGAGAAAACGGTCATGAGGATGGACGCACTTCTCGCCTGGTCGGGCCCCATGATCCGCATTGCCGCGAGCGACCGCCTGATGGCCCTGACCTCACGCCTGCTCGATGTGGCCATCTTGCGCAGGCTCGGCGTGGCCGTGCTCACCAGGATGCTCGTTAAAGCAGTTACCGCCTGACGCGAAAGGAGAGCGAAGATGTCGGCGACCGACGTTATCGGACTGAAAGAGAAGCTCTCCGGGATAGCGGGGGAGGACCGCGTATCGGATGACGCCTCCGCGCTCTCGAGCTACCGGAGCGCCGGGCTCGCGAGCGGGGGAAGCCCTCTGCTCGTGGTGCGGCCGGCCGAGTCAGTTCAAGTGCGCGAGCTCATCAAGCTTGCCAACAGCGAGGGGCTCAACCTGGTCTTTTCCTCGTCGGGCCCGCCGCGCTACCGCGGCGACACCGTCCCATCCGGCGAAGCGGTAATAGTGGACATGTCGGGCATGGACCGCGTGCTGCGTGTGGACCGGCGCAACAAGGTGGCGCTCATCGAGCCCGGTGTCACGTTCGCCAGGCTCAAGGCCGAGGCGAACAAGGCCGGCCTGCGCCCGCTGATGCCGCTCATGCCCCGGGCGACCAAATCGGTTATCGCGAGCGGCCTCGAGCGCGAGCCCATCACCATCCCCAGGTACCACTGGGACATGACCGACCCGCTGCTCTGCTCCGAGCTGGTTTTCGGCACCGGCGACCTGTTCCGCACCGGCTCGGCGGCGGGCCCCGGGAGCCTAAAAGAACAGTGGGACAAAGGGCTCGCCCAGAAGAACCCGATGGGCCCGGCCCAGACCGATTTCCTGCGTATCGTGCAGGGCTCGCAGGGGACCATGGCCGCGGTCACCTGGGCCACCATCAAGCTCGAGCTCGAGCCCGCGCTGCACCGCCTATACTTCGTGCCGACCGATAAGCTCGGCAGACTCATTGACCTCTCGTACCGGGCGCTCCGGCCTAAGCTCGCCCAGGAGTTCTTCATCCTCAACTCGTTCGCCCTGGCGACTATCCTCGCCGACGAGCCGCAAGCGATTCGGGAGCTCGCCGCGAAGCAGGCGCCTTACACGCTGGTCTACGGTGTCTCAGGCTTCGAGTACCTTCCCGAGCAGCGTGTCGCCTACCAGGAACACGACCTGGCGGAGCTCGCCCAGGCAGCGGGAGTGTGCGCGGCGCGCGAGGTGCCGGGCGCGTCTTCCCACAGGATGCTCGACATTATCGCCAACCCCAGCCCCGAGCCATACTACAAGACGCGCGCGAGCCAGGCGTTCCTCGATATTCTTTTCCTGACTACGCTTGACCGCGCGCCCTCGCTCATCCCGGTCGTCGAGGAGGCTGTCGCCCGCCACGGCTACCCGGCCTCCGAGCTCGGCATCTACATCCAGCCCATCCAGCACGGGCGCTCCTGCCACATGGAGTTCAATATCTACTACGACCCCGGTGACGAAGCCGACACCGCCCGCGCAAGGGAGCTGCACGAGGATGCGAGCCGCACGCTCGACGAGGCCGGAGCGTTCTTCTCCCGCCCGTACGGAGCCTGGGCCGACCTGGCCTACGCGCACTGTCCGGATACGGTGATCGCCCTCAAGAAGGTCAAGGAGATGCTAGACCCGGCGGGTGTCCTCAACCGCGGCAAGCTCTGCTTCGACGGCAAAGGGGGCGGCGCCCCGGGTGACAAACCGCTCAAGCCCGGGAAGGAGGTGGGGTAGATGGCGCTCGCGGACTACCGCAACGACATGGAAGGGTGTTCCCGCTGCTCGTCGTGCAAGTGGGTCCCCTACAACCAGATAAAGAGCTGGCGCTTCGCCAAGAACTGCCCGTCCATCGCGCGCTATAACTTCCACTCCTACTCCGGATCGGGCCGCATGATAACCGGGCACTCGATCCTGCTCGGCCGCAGCGAGTTGAACGACAGCGTGACCGACATGATCTACCAGTGCCAGATGTGCGGCGCGTGCGACGCGGCGTGCAAGGTGTACCGCGACGACATCGACCTGACCGAGGTCCTGCTCGAGCTGCGAGCGCACTGCGTGGAAAGCGGCCAGCTCGTGGTCGAGCACATGATGATGCTCGACGCGCTCAAGGCCGAGGACAACGTTATGGGCGAGCCCAAAGCTAAGCGCGGCGACTGGGCCGAGGGACTCGCGGTCAAGGACATCAACACCGAGAAGGCGGAGGTGATGTTCCATGCCGGCTGCCGGTTTTCCTACGACGAGGACCTGCGCCCGACCGTGCGCGGCGCGGTCGAGCTGCTGCTCGCCGCCGGGGTCGACGTGGGTATCGCCGGCAAGGAGGAGTCGTGCTGCGGGGCGCGGATCTACGAGCTCGGCTACCGCGGCGAGGCGGCCAACTACGCCGACGACCTGGTCTCGCGCGTGAAGGCCTCCGGCGCTCGGACGCTTATCACCCCGTGTTCGGACGGCTACGCGGCGCTGAAGTTCCTGTACCCCCGGATGGGCAAGGAACTCCCCTGTGAGGTCGTGCATATGACCGAGTACCTGAGCCGCCTGGTCGCAGCCGGCAGGCTGCACCCGAAGCGCGAGGTGCCGATGGCGGTCACCTACCACGACCCGTGCCACCTGGGCAGGATGGGAGAGCCGTTCCTGGGTGACTGGGCGGGCGACAAGCTCAACCGCCCGATGAGCATGAA
>Ga0315288_10000196_pt1 | contig 71909 bp, 53 predicted proteins | sample YL17G11_20_MG_FD_203454 | JGI IMG/M metagenome (GOLD analysis project Ga0315288, IMG submission 203454) | Sediment microbial communities from Yellowstone Lake, YNP, Wyoming, USA - YL17G11_20 | ecosystem: Environmental > Aquatic > Freshwater > Lake > Sediment | place: USA: Wyoming | collected...
TCGGCATAGCCGGGCGCCCAGGCGATGACCTCGCCTCCCCAGCGATCGACCTCCGGTAGCGAGAACCGGCCCTGGTCATCGGTCGTGACCCGACGAGGGGGCCACGGCATCCCGGACCGTGCCGCGGCAACCACCGCGCCCGGCACGGGTGAGCCGTCCGCTCTGAGGACGACCCCGGCCGCTGCCCCGGTGTCCGCGGCCGCCGGGCCGGCTTGCTGGGTGTTCTCGTCTCCCTCCGCGGGGGGCTCGCCGGCCGGTCGTGCGACACCAAGCGTCACCTCCGTCGTCTCCCCGGGGACCGCCGTCACGCTCGAGGCTCCCTCCACGGATGTGCCCTCAGAGTCGACCTGCCACAGGCCGGCCTCGACGCCGCGAACGGCGAAACGCCCATTGGTGTCAGTGACCGTTATGGCCCGCGCGTCCGGTATCCGCCCGCGCTCCCAGGACGGGCTGACGGTGACGGTAACCCCTGCGGCCGGGCCGCCGTTCCCGTCGGTCACCGTGCCTGAGACCTCGGCGAGCTGCTCTGAGGCGATAACGACCTCGCGTTCCTCTCCGGGCCGCAGGGCCACGAGGTCCGTGTAGCCGTAGAACGTGGTGGTGTCCGGGCGTCCGTCCACGTCGGCTCTGCACAGGAATCGGTAGCTGCCTGCGGGTATGCCTGGGATGGTGCACGCATCGTCAGGCCCGAGCCGTGTGAGCATGGACAGCAACGGACGGTGCTCCGAGCCCCCGCGGTACCGCTCCACCAGGGGCACCACCCAGGCGGAGCCGGCCAGAGGCTGGCCGTTCGCCTGCACAACGCGGATGCGCACGCTCGCCGTTCCCTCCCCCGCCGCCACTGTCACCTCGACTGGGGATGGTTGCCCGTCCGTGCGGACCACTGCCCCGATGAACGGGGGATCCGCCGCACCGGGGCGAGCGATGCGCAGGCCGTACCACCCTGGCCTGCTGACCGCGATCTCGAATGCACCATCGGCCCCGAGCTGCGTTGGCCCGGCGTCGAAAGGACCCGGTGAGAACGACACGAGTGAGATCTGGTCTCCCTCGACCGAGGCAGGGCTCCCATCGGCGGCGATCAGCTTGCCGGCAAGCAGCAGGCCCTCTCCGGAGTAGACTGGCACGCTCCCGATGTCAACACTCGCACCAGGCTCCACCATCGTGGGGAGCACCTGGGCATAGCACATCCGTCCATCGGCCATGGCCTTCAGCGAGTAGCGCCCCGGGGCGACGCCCTCGAAGACGAACGCGCCGTCGTCGCCTGTGCGAGCAACAGGAAGCAGCGCCTCCATGACGAGTGTCTCGGGATACCGGCGGAAGCTCAACTTACCGGTCTGAGGATCGACGAAGAGCCAAGCGTCGAGGCCCGTCTCTGCATGCGGCATCTGGTTGCTGTCGAAGAGCGCAACAACCGTCCCCGGGAGAGAGGCGCCCGTGCCGCCTACGGAAAGGCGCCCTCGCACCGTGCCGTCCGAGTGAGGCAGCCGTATCACTAGAGGGGCGCGCTGCGCCGGCTCCGCCGCGTAGAACGGCACACACGCGAGCGGCCGTCCCCCGAGCGTGACGGTAGCCACGTGGTACCCGGCCGGGACGCCACTGAGGGCGAACACCCCTGCGTCCGAGGTCGACGCCGGCCCGGCGGGCTGGCCTATCCCGGGCGGCGCGAGGATGTCAAGGTACACCTCTGCCCCTGGGACGGCCTGACCGTTCGCGTCCTGGACCATACCGCGCAACTCCGGCCCGGCTGGGACCGCAGCTTCAGGCCCAACCCCGCGCTGCGGCGGCACGGGCGCGCGTGCTTCCGTGGCTGCGGGCCCACGCCCGCCGGCCGCTGGCGCCTGAACGTTACCCACGGTGGGGGCGTCCGTGAGGAACAGGTCCGCCTCGATCCGATCCCTCGGCCCAACGAGTAGGCGGATGCCCGGAGTCGGGCCGACACCGATGTCGTAGGTGCCGGGCGCGAGGCCCGCTATGGTCGCTCGGCCTTGCCCGTCGCTCCTGGCCTCAGACATGCGGCTGAACGCCATCACCTCGCCTTGGTAGGAGACGCGCACAGTCTGGTCGGCAACGGGCTCACCCGTTGGACGCCGTGTGGTCACCTCGACGGTTCCTCCGGGCCGCAGCTCGGCACGCCACTCCGCCCCGGTCTCGCCCTCTACCTCCTGCGAGCCGAGAGCGGCCCACCCCTTGTCGCAGAGGACGTAGATGTCGAACGTGCCTCGCGGAAGCTGCCGGACGGAGTACGTTCCGTCAGGGCCGGTATGAGCCTTGATGGTCTGGCCGGAGGAGTAGCCGTCTTGCCTGACCAGGCACAGCTCGATGTCCGTGTCGGCAACAGGTTGCCCGGCCGAGTCGACGACCAGACCCCCCGTCTTGGGCATCGCGGGCAGCGTGACCACCACCTCCGCCGCCGGGTCCTCCGAGAGGGTCATGTTGCCAAGCATGGTCGGCTCCCCGACCGAGGCCGAGCCGGCGAACACCGACCACTCGCCGGAGACATCGCCGAACAACCAGAACGCGCCCTCCGCGTCCGTCATGCTGACGCGGAAGTCCTCCGGCGGCTCGCGAAGCTGCCGGAAGCCCTCCTCCGTCATCAACGGACGGACCAGCCCCACCACCCAGCCGGCGACGGGGATCCCGGTTCCCTCCTCGACAAGCTTGCCCCGCCGCGCGCTCGCCGCCGGGAGCGTGATGTCGATGCGTGCTGTCTCGCCCTCGACGACGCTGATCTCCATCGGCTCAGGCAGGGGCACCAGCTTCCGACCTGAGAAGACGGACACGCGCCACCGCCCCGGCCGCACCGGTGGCCCGAAGTGCATCTCACCCTCCGGCTCCTGGACGCCGTAGAAGGGAGGGCCAGCCGTCCGCGCCCCATCGCCCGCCATCAGAGCCGTCATGTCCATCTCGGCGATCTCGGGCGCCGCCGGGTCATCGAGCACCACGACGGCCATCGGCACCGGCGTCTTCCCGTCAGGCGCGAGGATGCGCCCCGTCACCGACGTCTCCTGCTGGGAGCGTGAGACACTCGCGAGGAGGCCTAGGGCGAGCAGCATTGTCAGAAGGGCGGCTCTGTTCTTCCGGAACGGACGCACGAGAATCCCCTCCCTGTGCGGGCTGGACGGTGGCGGGTCTCGATGGATGGGCTCAAGGGTACGTGACGTTCGCCTCCATGCTCCGGTTGCGCCGGCAGGAGGTCCGAGGTCACGTTGACATGCCGGTCGGGGCGGCCCTATAATTCGTGCCGCTGCGCCTCGTGCCGAGGTGGTGGAACTGGCAGACACGCTAGGTTGAGGGCCTAGTGAGGGTTTTCCTCATGCGGGTTCAAGTCCCGCCCTCGGCACCATCCGTTCTGCCCCGGAGCCCCGGCTTCAGCCGGGGAGGCGGCGGGCGCAGGATCGCGTGCGGGCGAGTAGCTCAGCTGGCCAGAGCGGCTGCTTCACACGCAGCAGGTCACAGGTTCAAGTCCTGTCTCGCCCACCATTGCGGTAGCTTACATGGGCGCCCGTGCATGGCTGCGCGGTCGAGGAGGAGCGCTCGACTGCGCGACGAATGTGCTATACTACAATGCGCGCGGTCGGGCCCGTACGCGTTGCTCGCAGGATGGTGCGGGCGAGGGGCCAGGCCGTTCGCCCGGCGAGCGGGAGTAGCTCAGTTGGTAGAGCAACAGCTTCCCAAGCTGTGGGTCGCGGGTTCGAATCCCGTTTCCCGCTCCATAACGCGGAAGTAGCTCAGCTGGTAGAGCACAACCTTGCCAAGGTTGGGGTCGCGGGTTCAATTCCCGTCTTCCGCTCCAGTTAACAGCCAGGTGGCTGCCGGCTCGTGGACCGGGCAGCCACCTGTTTGCGTCAATGGGCGCGGCGGCGTAGCCAAGTGGCTAAGGCGGAGGTCTGCAAAACCTCTATTCGTCGGTTCGATTCCGACCGCCGCCTCCACCCTCCCCGGAGACCCCGAACTCGGATGCACCGTCCGAGGGAGGGAATACTCGGGGGGGTAGCATATATAAGCCCCGTCATACGGATTGGGCGAATGCGCACCGTCTCGACCGCCTATCGTGCGCACGGTCTCGACCGCGCGCGAGTGGAGCTATCCGGCAATGCCAAGTGGAGCCGAGAGCGTTGGCCTCGCCCCGCGGGGGTTCGAGAGCGGGGACTACCTGCAGCCGTTCATCTTCTTCATCGGTGCCATCGTGTTCCTGGCTGCCCCGCTCATCCTCTCCTGGCTCCTGCGTCCACGGGGGACCGATCCGGACAAGGATACCTCCTATGAGTGCGGCGTCGAACCCACCGGCACCGCCTGGTTCCGCCACCCGATCCAGTACTACCTCATCGCGCTCGTCTTCATCGTGTTCGATGTCGAGGCCGTGTTCATTCTGCCCTGGGCGGTTCGGGCGCGGGACCTGGTCGTGGGTGGCTTCGGCCTGTTCGCCTTCGTTGAGATGACCATCTTCGCCGGCATTCTGATGCTTGGCTGGTACTACGCGGTGCGCAAGGGAGCTCTCGAATGGCTGAAGTAGGACCCGAGGGCCAGGGGCGCGAGGAGCGATCGGAGCATGCCGTTCGCCTCGAAGCCGCTCCCGGCGACCAGCGGGCCTCGGTACCGGACGCGGGGGCGGGCTGGACGAATCCCCTGAGGTCCAGCGTGCTGGCCAACCTGCCACTGGGCAAGCAGGCGTGCGATCTGCTGGAGCGGTTCGTCTGGACACGCGCGCGTGCGTATTCGCTGTGGCCGATGACGTTCGGTCTCGCGTGCTGCGCGATCGAGATGATGGCCGCCTACATGTCGCGCTTCGACTTCGACCGTTTCGGCGTGATGCCGCGCGCGACCCCGCGGCAGTCGGATGTGATGATCGTCGCGGGCACCGTGACGCACAAGATGGCCCCGCTGCTCCGGCGCCTGTACGAGCAGATGGCTGAGCCGCGGTACGTCATCGCCATGGGAAGCTGCGCGAACTGCGGCGGCCCCTTCCGCGACGGCTACCACGTGGTCAAGGGCGTGGACCTGATCGTACCCGTCGATGTCTACGTGCCCGGCTGTCCCCCGCGGCCCGAAGCGCTGGTCGAGAGCTTCATCGAACTCAGGAAGAAGATCCGAGCGGGCGTCGGGCCCGTCTCGCCGGTGAGGTAGTAACTGTGGATCTAGCCGTGGCGCTTGCCGCTGTGCGGGATAGGCTGGGAGCGCTCGCGACGTCCGTCGAGGAGGAAGGCGGCGCCGTCGTGGTGCGCTGCGCGGTTGCGGGTCTCGCCGAGGTGATGCAGCTTCTGCGCAGTGGCACTCATTGCTTCAGCTACTTCTCCTTCATGACCGCCGTCGACTACCCACCGGCCGAGCCCAGAGAGGGACAGGAGGTGCAGCCGGGGCGGTTGGACCTCGTCTACCACGTGGCCAACGTTGATGAGAACCTGAAGGTGTTCGTGACCACCTCGGTGGGTCGCCCGGCCGCCAAGGGTACCCCTCCTCGAGCCCCCTCTATCTGCGGGATCTACAGCGGCGCCAATTGGCATGAGCGTGAGTGTTGCGAGATGTTCGGCGTCGACTTCGAAGGCCATCCCGATCTCCGCCACCTGCTCTTGCCGGATGACTGGGTGGGGCATCCGCTGCTCAAGGATGACGACCCTTCGCGTAACGACCTGCAGTACACACCGGAGAAGTGCTGGCCAGAGATGGCCGATCGACGATGAGCGTGCGAGCGATGATGGGAGCGACCACGACCAGAGCACTCGGTGTGGTGCGGGACGACAACCCGTTTGAGGAGATGATCCTCAACATGGGCCCGCAGCACCCCAGCACCCATGGGGTGTTGCGCCTGCTGATCAAGGTCTCCGGCGAGTTCGTCGACGACTGCCAGCTCCATGTCGGCTACCTCCACCGCTGTCATGAGAAGCTCTCGGAGAAGCGCACCTACGCCGGCGCTCTGCCACTGCCGGACCGGCTCGACTACGTGTGCGCCGTGCCGAACGGCTGGGCGCTATGCCTTGCGGCCGAGAAGCTTGCCGGCGTTGGGGTGCCGGAGCGCGCCGAGTACCTGCGAGTCATCGCGTCGGAGCTCAATCGGATCGCGAGCCATCTGCTGTTCATTGGGACCTTCGGGATCGACCTCGGCGCGATGACTCTCCTGCTCTACGCCTTCCGCGAGCGCGAGTACTTCCTCGATCTGCTCCAGGCACTCTCCGGTGCTCGGCTGACCTATCACTACATCCGCCTGGGCGGCGTGATGCGGGATCTGCCCGAGGGCTTCAAGGAGCAGGCTGAAGCTGCCATGGTGAACGTGGAGCGCCGGCTCCCCGAGTACCATGCGCTCTTCACGAACAACAAGATTATGCGGGAGCGGTCGGAGGGGATCGGCATCATCCCGCGCGAGACCGCACTCGAGATGGGCTTCAGCGGGCCGACGCTGCGGGCATCAGGGGTCCCGTACGATGTGCGTAGGGCGGACCCCTATGGGGTGTACGATCGGCTCGACTTCGACATTCCTGTCGGCGAGACGGGAGACTCGTTCGATCGGTACCGGATGCGGTACCTCGAGATCGAGCAGTCGATGCGCATCGTTCGCCAGGCGCTGAAGCAGATCCCGGCAGGGGAATACCGCACGCCGATCAGGGGGCGGTTCAAGCCGGCGGTGGGATGGTCCTACGGGCACGTCGAGTGTGCGCGCGGCGACGTGGGCTACTACATCGTGAGCGACGGCAGCGACAAGCCATACCGTCTGAAGGTGCGCGCGCCTTCGTTCAACAACCTCGCGGGCATCGAGCGCCTGGTCACAGGATGGAAGATCGCCGACGTCGTGGCGATCCTGGGGAGTATCGACATCGTGCTCGGGGACGTGGATCGTTAGGTCTCGACCCGGGAGTTGAGGAGTCGACGGAGAACGGTGGAACGGGGAGTCATCGAAAGCTGGGTACACCAGACGTTCGGCGGCGTCGCGGACATTCCGTACGTCGGGCCGTACATCATGGCGCTGGTCCCCGTCGTCGTGGCGCTCATCGTGCCCGTCGCGCTGGGCGGGCTCATCATGATCTGGCTCGAGCGCAAGGTCTCGGCTCGCATCCAGAGCCGTCGCGGCCCGATGCACCACGGGCCGTTCGGTCTCGCGCAGACGCTGTGGGATGCGCTGAAGCTCATCATCAAAGAGGACATTGCGCCGCGACGGGCCGACCGGCTCCTCATGACCCTCGGCCCCATCATCGCCTTCGTTCCCGCGGTGCTCGTGTATGTGGTTGTGCCGCCCGGCAAGGGCTGGATCCCAGCGGACCTGAATATCGGGATCCTGTGGGCGGCAGCGGTACTGAGCATCGGGCCTGTCGGCGTGATCCTCGGCGGCTGGGCCAGCAATGACAAGTGGTCGTTGCTCGGCGGCATGCGCTCCGCGGCGCAGCTTATCTCCTATGAGATTCCCTCACTGATCGCGCTCTCCGCCGTGGTGATGCTCGCGGGCACGATGTCGATGGTGGGCATCGTGGACGCGCAGGCCGACTGCGAGTTCGTCCTGACACCGCCGGGTTTCATCGCCTTCCTGATCTACCTGGTGACGGCCCTGGCGGAGTTGAACCGAGCGCCCTTCGACCTCCCGGAGGCCGAGTCGGAGCTGGTGAGCGGCTTCGCGACCGAGTACTCGGGCTTCAAGTTCGCGATCTACTTCCTGGCGGAGTTCGCGAACACCATCGCCCTCTCGATGATCACCGCCACGGTGTTCCTGGGTGGTTGGCAGCCGCCCTCTGTGCTGGGCTGGCTTGGGCTTCCGGAGTCGGTACAGATTCCGGGCGTCTTCTGGTTCTCGCTGAAGACCTTCCTGATGATCCTGGTGTTCCAGTGGGTCCGGTTCACGCTTCCCCGCTTGCGCATCGATCAGATGCTCAATGTGTGCTGGAAGGGCCTGATCCCGATGTCACTCGCGAACCTGGCGCTGGCCTGTATCTGGTTGCTGGCCCTGTACGCGGGGAAAGGGTAAGAGCGAGAAGCCGGCGATGGCGGAGAGTATGCCACAACCGACCTGGCGCGAGATGCTCGACAAGGGCTGGCTGGGGTTCACCACCGCACTGAAGGGGATGCGGGTTACGCTCGTCAACGCCTTCCGGCGTCCGACGACGGTCATCTACCCCAAGGAGAAGCTGGACATCCCCGTCTACTACCGGGGGCGTCACCGCCAGCGCACCGACGAGAACGGCATCCCGTGGTGCATAGCCTGTAGCGCGTGCGCCCGCGTGTGCCCCGACTCGTGCATCACGATCGAGGTGGCGCCCTACGAAAACCCACCCGACTCGAAGCGCAAGCGGAAGACTACGAAGTTCGAGATCGACCTGGCGCGCTGCATGTACTGCGGGCTCTGCGAGGAAGCCTGCCCCCAGGACTGCCTGATGCTCGTCGCCGACTATGAGTACAGCGCGTGGGACATCCGCGACCTCTATATGCCCCTGGAGGTCCAGCTCCGCCCCGGCCCCATCTCGGAGCAGGAGCTGAAGTACGCGGCGGATCCGGGTTCGGATCCGGCCCCTGTGAAGAAGAAGCCGGCCTCGCCCGAAGCGGGAGGGGACGCCTAGATGCAGAGCATCGCGTTCATCGTGTTCTCCCTCTCGGCACTGGTGGCGGGCTATGTCACCGTCCGGTCCACGAACATCGTCCGGAGCGTGATCGGGCTGTTCCTCTGCATGGTCTTCATCGCGGGGCTCTACTTCCTCCTGGCGGCGCCGTTCATCGGCGCCATGCAGCTCATGATCTATGCGGGCGGCATCACGGTCCTGATGATCTTCGCGATCATGCTCGTTCGCCGGATCACGGGCGAGCCGGTGGAGCATCTGACGCGGCAGCCGCTGCCGGCGCTGGTGGTCGCTGCCGGGTTCGCCGTGTGGATGGTCTTCCTGGTGTGGACGATGTTTGAGCCCGACGGGACCAGCGCCGCGCTGGTGGCGGCGCAGCCGCATTCCGCCCCCATCGAGGACGTGGCGAACTCGCTGATCCTGGACTACCTCATGCCCTTCGAGCTGGCATCGATCCTGCTGCTCGTGGCGATGGTCGGCGCGATCGCCCTCACCGTGCGCGCCAAGCAGCCGCCCGGACCGCGGGGCGATGGGCGCACGTCGTTCCCTTCGGATGATGAGTGAGGCCATGGACGCAGTCACCAACGCCATAGCCAGACTGTGCTACGTGCCGCTAGGGCTGTCCCACTTCCTGTTGTTCTCGGCGGTGCTGTTTGGGCTCGGGCTGTTCGGCGCGCTCTCGCGACGGAACGCCATCGGGATCTTGATGTCCCTCGAGCTGATGCTCAATGCCGTGAACGTCAACCTCGTCGCGTTCTGGCGCTACGGTGTTGGGCCGCTCGGGAGCGTGGAAGGGCAGATGTTCGCGCTCTTCGTCATCACCGTCGCCGCGGCCGAGGCGGCCGTCGGCCTGGCGATCATCCTGGCCATCTTCCGACTTCGCCGAACGGTGAACGCCGACGAAGTCAGCCTGATGAAGGGATAGCCGGAAGGCGCAGACCCCATGGACGTGCTCTTCGCCAATGCGTACCTCATCGCGCTGATGCCGGCACTCGCCTTCGGCATCGTGCTGGCGCTTGGGCGGCGCGCGCCCGGCGGCGGGGCCTACCTGCCGATCGCGTCCCTTGCCGTCGGCGCCCTCTGGTCCATCTACCTCTGGTTCGGGATCCAGAACGGCGCGCCATTGCCCGAGGGCAGCTTCCTCTGGGCTGCCGGGAGCGTGTCCATCGACTTCGGGTTCCGGATCGATGGGGGGGGAGCGGTCACGCTGTTCATGGTCTCCTTTGTGGCCATGCTGATCGTGACGTATGCCCAGGGCTACATGCGGGGCGATCCCCTGTACTCGCGGTTCTTTGCCTACCTTGCGCTCTTCTCCGCCGCAATGCTCGGGTTCGTGATGTCCTCGAACCTGCTGCTTCTCTTCGCCTGCTGGGAGCTGATCGGGCTGATGTCCTACGCGCTCATCGGCTTCTGGTATCACAAGCCGGAGGCGGCGAAGGCGTGCAAGAAGGCTTTCATGGCCACACGCATCGGCGACCTGGGCCTCACGATCGCCGTGGTGCTCCTGTATCGGGAGGCCGGGTCACTCGACCTGCAGGTGATCTTCGAGAAGGTCGCGTCGGGCGTCGTGAGCCAGCAGATGGCCTTTTGGGTCGCCATGGCGCTGTTCTGGGCGGCCGTCGGCAAGTCGGCGCAGTTCCCCCTGCACGTCTGGCTGCCGGATGCCATGGAGGGACCGACGCCGGTCTCCGCCCTCATTCACGCGGCCACCATGGTCGCCGCCGGCGTGTTCCTGGTGTGGCGCACCTACCCGATCTTTGCGGTGACGGCGGACTTCGCGCTGTTCCCTTACTGCGCGCCATTCTGGGTGGCGCTCATCGGCGGTTTCACCGCCATCTTCGCCTCCACCATGGCCATCGTGCAGGATGACATCAAACGCGTGCTAGCGTACTCGACCATCAGCCAGCTCGGCTACATGATGCTCGGCCTCGGGTGCGGCGCGCTGTTCGCCGGGATGTTCCACCTGCTGACGCACGCGTTCTTCAAGGCTTGCCTCTTCATGGGCGCGGGGAGCGTGATCGTCGGCACGCACCACGTGCAGGACATGCGGCGAATGGGCGGGCTATACAAGAAGATGCCCATCACGTTCGTCACGTTCGTCGTCGCCACGGCCGCTCTCTGCGGGATCGGCATCCCGGGTGTCGGCGGCACGGCCGGGTTCTTCAGCAAGGACGCCGTGCTCGCGGCAGCCAAGGCGTCGCCCTACCCGGATGCGCCGGGCCAGTTGCTCTACTGGATGGCGCAGTTGGGCGCATTCCTGACGGCGTTCTACATGGCACGGTGTGTGTGGCTGACGTTCTTCACGAAGCCGCGCGACGCCCACGTCTACGAGCACGCGGCGGAAACGCCTCGGTGTATGACGACGCCGCTGATCGTCCTCTCGGTCTTCGCGCTCCTTGGCGGCTTCGCGGGGGGCTACCTCAAGGACTTCGTTGAGGGACACCAGGGCTACGTCGTCGAGGCGAGCCCGGACGCCTGGCTCGCCGAGCATGGTGTGGTGGCCCAGCACGACGCCGAGGAGGCGGTGCACGCCGAGCACGCCGCGCACGCGTATGTCGAGCGGGCCTCCTTCCTGTGCGCCGCCGCGGGCATCGTTCTCGCGGTCCTGCTCTTTGGTGGTGGGCCGGCAAAGGCCGACGCGATGGTCCGGTGGCCGGGGGTCGCGTTCGTCCATAGGCTTCTGGTGAACAAGTACTACCTCGATGACCTATGGGCCGCGGGGATCCGCGTGCTTGTGTGGTTCGAGATCCTGCTGGCCCGATTCGACTGGAGCGTGGTTGACGGTCTGGTTCGCGGCGTCGGTGGGGCCACTCTCTGGCTCATGCGATGGGCCTGGGACTTCGACCGTTGGGTCATCGACAAGGCCGTTGAGGCGTTTGCGTGGGTCGTCTATGGCGCCGGCGAGACACTCCGCCAGACCCAGACGGGGCAGGTCCATACGTACCTGCTCGTCACGGGCGCAGCGGCCGTAGCCGGGATACTGGCGGCCGTATGGGGCAGCCTCTGGACGTTCGCCTGGGTGGGCGGCGCCTGTCTGTTAGCGGCGCTCGCGTGGCGGACGTCCGGCGGTCGCTGGTATGTGTGAGGTGAGGTAGCGGCATGCAATTCCCGATCCTATCGGCATTGACGTACCTCCCCCTGGTGGGAGCGCTGGTGCTCCTGTTCATCCCAAGGGACCGCAAGGAGGCCATCAAGAGCGCGGCCATCGCCACGTCCGCGCTCACTGTCGGCCTTTCCGCGCTGGCGTGGTATGCGCAGGCGAGCGCCGGGTCGCCCGGCATGCAGCTCGTGGAGCGCGCCCCGTGGATCCCACAGATCGGCGTCTTCTACCACATGGGAGTGGACGGCATCTCGATGCCGCTCGTCTTCCTCTCGGCGCTCATCACGCTGCTGTCGCTGATGTACTCGTGGAACATCGAGGACCGGACGAAGGAGTACTTCGTTCTCTTCCTCATCCTCCAGACGTCCATCACGGGCGTCTTCGTGGCGCTGGACTTCTTCCTGTTCTACATCTTCTGGGAAGTCAGCCTGGTGCCCATGTACTTCATCATCGGTATCTGGGGCCACAAGCCCCGGTGCGAGTACGCGGCCATCAAGTTCTTCCTCTACACGTTGGCCGGCAGCCTGCTGATGCTCCTCGCCATCCTCGCCTGCTGGTGGTTCAGCGGGCCGACGATGGCGGACCGGACGTTCGACATGGTGGACATGTTCGCGAAGGACCCCGCGAGCCGGATGGCGGCCGCTGGGCTGACCACACTGCCGATGCTCTGCTTTTGGGGCATGTTCGTGGGGTTCGCAGTCAAGGTCCCGTCGTTCCCGTTCCACACATGGCTCCCGGATGCCCACGTGGAGGCCCCGACGGCGGGTAGCGTGGTCTTGGCCGGACTGCTGCTGAAGCTCGGGGGGTACGCGATGATCCGCGTCCTCCTGCCGCTCTTCCCCGAGCAGTTTCGGGAGGCGGCGATCCCCATGGGGATCCTCGCGCTGATCAGCATCATCTACGGGTCGCTCGTGGCGATGGCGCAACCGAACCTGAAGAAGCTGATCGCATACTCCAGCATCGCCCACATGGGCTTCGTGACATTGGGCCTCGCATCGGGAACGCCGGACGGAATCGCCGGAGCGGTTGTGCAGATGTTCTCGCATGGGCTGCTCACATCCGCCCTCTTCCTCCTGGCCGGCACGGTCTACGAGCGGGCGCACACCTATGACATCGCCCGGTTTGGCGGCATCTACCAGATCGCCCCGGTGTTCGGTGGGGTCTTCATCTTCATCTGCATGGGGTCGCTGGGGTTGCCCAGCATGAGCGGGTTCGTTGCCGAGTTGTTCGTGCTGCTCGGCGCCTACCAAGCCGGTACGGACGCCAACTCGGCCATGCTGCTCGGGTCGCCTCTGTTCGCGGGCCTCTCGCTGCTGGGCATCGTGCTGAGCGCCGGCTACCTCCTCTGGACGGTGCAGCGGGTCCTCATGGGTGAGCTGAAAGAGGAGTGGCGCAAGTGGCCGGACCTGACACGGCTCGAGATTGCGTGCCTCGCGCCGCTGATGATCGGCACCCTCTTCATCGGGATCTACCCCAAGCCGATGATCGATGCAGTCCACGGCGCCGCCACGGCGCTGTGTGGGGTCCTGGGCAACGTCGTCTGATGCCGCGGGCACGGCGGCCCGCGCCACGGAGAGTGGCACTGACGTGATCTTCCTGCTACCAGTGATGACACTGTGCGGTCTGGGCCTGACGGCTACTCTGGCCGGTGTCTGGACCTCCCGCCGGGGCGCGGCGGTGTTCGCGCTCGGCGGGTTCTTCGTGTGCCTCTTCGGGATGGGCATCGCGCTGTGGCTCATGGGCTATGCCGCCGAGTTGGGGCCCGATGGGGTGAAGCAGATCCTGCCGCGGTATGTGGCGTACACCTTCGCCATCGACCCGCTGTCCATGTTCTTCGCCACGCTGGCACTGGGCGTGTGCGCCCTCTCGATGCTGTTCTCCATGGACTACGTCGAGCACGTACTGGAGGAGCACCACTGCGAGTTCCTGGCCCTCATCGCCTTCGCCTCGATGGGGGTCGCCTGTGTGGCCGCCGCACGTGACTTCATCACCGTGTTCTTCTCCCTGGAGCTCGTCTCGATCACGGGCTACCTGCTCGCGGGGATGCTGCGCAGGGACGATCGGTCGGTGGAAGCCGCGCTGAAGTACTTCCTCCTCGGGGCCATCTCGTCCGCGGTGATGCTGTTCGGCATGTCTCTGGTCTACGGTCTCGCCGGCACAACCGATCTCTTGTCCATCCGGATGGCGCTCGGGAACGAGGTCGTGGGCGGCGACGCGCTCACCCAGGGACGCATCGCGGTGGGCTCGATCCCGGTGGCACACCCCATGCTCATCACCGGCGTCCTCGCCATCGTGGTCGGGCTCGGGTTCAAAGTGGCGATGGTGCCGTTCCATCAGTGGTGCCCCGATACATACGAAGGCGCGCCCACGCCCGTGACGGCGTTCCTGTCCATCGGGCCGAAAGCGGCCGGGTTCGCGGCGATCATCCGCGTCCTCGTGTTCGCCTTCGGCGGTGACGCAGAGTCCGCCCCCTGGTACAACGTGGTCATCGGTCTGTGCGCGGCCACGATGACGCTGGGCAACGTGGTGGCCTGCCGGCAGACGAACATCAAGCGCATGTTGGCCTACTCCAGCATCGCCCACAGCGGCTACATCCTCATCGCAGTGGTTGCGCTGAAGTCCGCGGAGTTCGCGATACCGGCCATTCTGGCCTACCTTGTGGTATACGTGCTGATGAACGCCGGGGCATTCTCAGTTGTCATCGCGTTCTCGAACGTCGAGCGCAGTGACGACCTGGAGGCCTATAACGGGCTGATGAAGCGCTCGCCGTATCTGGCCGTCTCGTGGGTCATCTTCGCGATGTCTCTCGCCGGCCTTCCGCCCGCGGCCGGGTTCCTGGGCAAGCTCTATGTCTTCTCCGCCGCGCTGGACATCAACGTGCGGCTCTACTGGCTCGCGGTGGTCGGCGTCGTGAACGCAGTCATCTCCGCCTGGTACTACTTCCGTGTGACCCACCACATGTTCTTCTGCCAGCCGCGCACGGAACGGCCGATCCATGTCCAGCCCGGAGTGGGACTCGCCATTGCCCTGTCACTGGCGGGGACGCTCATTCTGGTCCCGGCGTTCCCCGCGCTGTTCTCGTTCATCCAGGACGCCGCGCGAATGTTGGGGGCGTGGTAGCAGCTCATGTCCATGACGTGTTGGCACAGGGCCGTGATGATCGCCTTGGCCGTGCTCGTGTGCTTCTCGCCGGTTAGCCGGTCCGCGCACGCGCAAGGGGCCGAGCCGGTTCCCGCTGCGGCGCTCGACGGTCCGCCCGGCGACTCGGGCCTCCACTACGTCTACTACGAGGGCGACTTCGACACGGTCCTCGACCTGGAGGGGCAAGCGCCCGCGCGCGAGGGTACCATCGCGTCGTTCGCGTTCCCCGAGGGGATCCGGAGAGACCAGTTCGGCTTGGAGCTGTTCGGCGCTGTCGAAGTGCCCAGTGACGGCACCTACACCTTCACCACCACCTCGGATGACGGCAGTCGGCTCTACATCGGCACGACGCTCGTCGTTGCCAACGACTACCCGCACGGCGCACAGAAGAAGGAGGGGAGTGTCGGGCTCAAGGCGGGCCGGCACCCGATCTATGTCGCCTACTTCGAGGGCGTCGTGGATGAGGTGCTCGAGGTCACATGGAAAGGCCCTGGAGTCGACGAGGGCCCGATACCGGAGTCCGCTCTGACCCAGTACCCGAAGGTCGTCGCATTCCCGGCGGATGGGGTGACCACCACGGAGCTGGAATGGCCGGACCGGAATGCACGGTTGTCCGTGACGGTGGACACTCGAGACGCCCCCGACGCCTCGTTCCTCGCGCAGGCGGTGCCGGACACGCTTCGCGAGTACTACCCGACGCTGCTCTCACTGCTCGCCGTCGAGGGACAGGAGCTGCCCAGCGAGGTCCGGTTCAGTGTACGGCCGGACGTCGGCAACCCGGCATACGCGAGCGGCGGCAGGATCGTGCTCGACGCCGGCTGGTTCGCGGCGCACCCGGGCGACCTAGGGTGCATCGTCCACGAGGTCGCCCATCTCGTCCAGGCCTACCGGGGCTTCGAGGGGATGCCCGCCTGGCTGGTCGAGGGCATCGCCGACTACGCGCGCCACCAAGCGAATGTGGGCGATGGCTGGCGCATTCCGGACGCGTTTCGGGAGGGCACGAGCTACACGAACGGCTACGGCATCACGGCGGCTTTCCTCGTCTACCTGGAGGGGCGGTATGACCCCAAGCTAGTGCGGGAGCTCCACCTCGCGCTCAAGGATGGAACGTACAAGCCCTCACTGTTCGAGGATCTCTGCGGAAAGCCACTCGATGACCTGTGGGTGGAGTACGCCGCAGCGCCGGGGACGGCACCTCACGCGCAGTAGGGACGCTGCCAACCGCGTTGCCGCGGAGCCGGATCGGGTGGGGCGGGCCGCCGCGCCCGCCACCGGCAGCTTCGGGGAGGCCGTCCGTGCAGTCCCCTGCTCGCGGGCACGGCGGCCCGCGCCACGGGGGAATGCCGCTTCCGCTGGAGTCACGGGCACTCCGAGCCTAGCTACACCCTCAACGCCGACGACTTCGAGTTCTTCAGAATCTCCGCTCGAGTGAGCTCGCGCTTGAGCTTCTGCGACTGGTAGATCCCCTCGCTGATGAGCATCACCTTCAGCGCGATCTCCGCCGTCGGGAACAGCGGGACGCGGCCCCTGAGCGCGGCGATCCAGTGCTGCTGCGAGCCGTCGTACGCGTCGTAGTCCGGCTCCCAGCGGTGCCAGCGCGAATCGGCGAGCCCCACATCGACGGCGGCCGAGGTTTCCACGTCGCCCACGCGCGAGAAGAACGTCAGCGGCCGCAGCTTCAGCCCGCCGAGCGAGCCGAGGATCTTGCTGGACTCCGAGTCATCGTAGTGGATCGCCCAGCTCTCCTCGATGTCGAGCGTGATGCCGCCCGCGAGGCGCGCGAACCCGATGCCCAACTCCTCGACGTTGTAGCCCGACTCCTTCGCCTGCGCCTCGTACATCGGGATCTCCTGGTAAGTGGAGCCCGTCACCGTGACGACCTCCGGGTTCCCCAGGAGGTCCACGATCTGCGCGAGATGGTACACGCCCATGTCGTACATCGCGCCCCCGGCGGCGGTCTTCCTCTGCACGAACTCGGGCGTTGCGTAGCCGTCGACATAGACACGGCCGCGGCGGCGGAACCCGAATGAGCGAGCGTAGTAGATCCGTCCGAGGTGCCCCTCGCTGATCAGCCGGCGTGCGGTCTTGTGCTCCGCCGAGTAGAGCGTTGCGAGCTGGATGTGGAGCATCTTGTCACAGCGCTTGGCGGTGTCGAGCATCGCCTTGGCGTCCACGTAGGAGCCGGCCATGGGCTTCTCGCAGTAGACGTGCTTGCCGGCTTCGAGCGCCGCGATGGCCACCGGCGCATGGAGGTTGTTGTGCAGGCACACGTCCACCGCATCGATCTCCTCAAGCTTCAGGAGGTCGCGGTAACGCCTGAACGTGCGCGGGATGCCGGACTCCCCGGCGACGCGGGCAAGCTCCGGGTGGTCGATATCGGCCGCCGCAACGATCTTCACGCCGGGAATGCCCCGGTAGGTGCGGATGTGGGACTTGCCAATGATCCCGACACCGATGATGCCGATGCGAATCTCGTCTGCCATCTCGTGTCCTCCCGTGGACCCGCCGTGCCGACCCGGTGCGGGCGGCCTAGTCCTCGTGGTTCCGCAGTGCGCGGAGGAACGGCCAGCCGCGCATCTCATCGATCTCACGCCGGCTGCGGTCGATGTAGTGCCGCAGCTCCTCGATCCCATACTCCTGTGCCAGCGCGCGAGCGCTCACGCCCGGGCGCCTCGCGCGGAGCACGAACCATGACTCGCGCGGGAGCCACTTCTCCATCTCCACGTCGTCCGGGTGCTCCGCCAGGAGGCGGTCGCGCTTCTCGATGTTGAAGTCGCTGTGGTAGATCCCGCGGTCGAGGTCGAGCGTGATGCGCGAGATGTTGATGTCCTCGCTCTGCTCGTAGAGGATCTCCTCGCCGGTGATGTCGTAGACGATGCAGTCGCGCGGCCACGTCGAGGTGACGATGTAGAGGTGGTTGGCCAGAGCGTGCGCCTGCAGCGTGGTGCCGGCGGAGTAGGCGCTCGACCAGATCACGACCTCCGCGCCCTGGTCGGCCAGGCGCTTCCACACCTCCGGGAAGTTCGCATCGAAGCAGATGGCCATGCCCACCTTGCCGAAATCGGCCCCATAGACCGGCGCCGATGTGCCCGGCGTCACCGGAGGCTTCACATCGTACTCCGACCAGAACGGGTAGACCTTGTCGTAGACGCACGCGACCTTGCCCTCACGGTCGATGAACACGCTGGAGTTGTAACGCACCTCGCCGTCGCGACGGTCGATGGGGCAGACGATGTAGGTGTGGTGCTTGCGCGCGATATCGGCCATGGTGGTGATGGTGGGGCCATCGAGGGGCTCCCACGCATCGCCCTGGCCGCGCCAAGTCTCGGGCAGGGCGATCAGGTCCGCGCCCTGGGAAGCCTCGCGGTCGACGAGAGCCGCGATCTCCTCCAGCGGTTTCCCCTGGAAGCTCAGGCTGACGATGCGCACCGGGCGCCCCGTCACCGCGGCGTCGCCCGGAGGCGCGGCGTCGGCGGCGACGGCGCAAGCGGTGCTGGTCAGTGCGGCTATGGTCAGTACCGACGGAGCCACGGGCACATTCCTCCCCTGGCGCACGGCCAAGCCGAGCGCTTTCGCGACACCGAAGTTCGCGACTCGCCCTCGGAACTCCTGTCGGCCGCCCTCCTCAGAACACGAGCCCAACGAGGTACAGCGTGACACTCACGGTTACCGCACACGCAAGCGTTGTCAGCAGCACGATGTTCGCCGCGAGAGCGGGCCGGTTCTCGAACTCGATCGCGAGGATGACCGTGTTCACGGCCGTCGGCGCCGCGGCGCCCAGCACGAGCACCTTCGCGGCAAGGCCCGTGAGACCGGCCAGTGTCACCAGGCCGAACATGAGACATGGCGACACGAACAGACGGATGAGTGAGGCCGCGAGAACGGGGCCGACCTTCTCGTTCCGGCGCACATCGGCAAGCTGCGCTCCGAGGGTGATCAGCGCCACGGGGATCAGCGCCTTCGCCACATACCCGATCGCCGTGCCGGCCGGCTCCCAGATCTGGATTCCGTAGTGACGCATGACCAGAGCAGCCGCGATCACATAGGCCGTGGGGAGCTTGAGGAAGCTGACGAGGGCCTCGCCGACGGACTTGCGTCCCGCCGTCACGACGCCGATGCCGACCGAGAATGTCAGCAGGTTGGTCACGACCAGCACGATGGCCTGATACCCCAGCGCCGCGGCGCCGTAGGCCAGCTCCATGAGCGGCAGGCCGAAGTTGCCGCAGTTGGCGAGCATCCCGCCCAGCGTGACGCCCGCGGTGGTCTCCCGATCGAGGCGCAGTAGGCTGCTCACCGCGTAGCCGAGCAACCCGAGGACGAATACGTGCGCCGCCACGAGAGCGACAACAACTCCAGCATCGTCCAGCGCCATCTGCAGCGCGTCGAAGAGTATGGCGGGAACGAGGACGTAGAGGTTGAGCTTGTTCAGCGTGGGGATGTCCAGCCTCTTGGCCTTGTGCACGACGAAGCCTATGCCAATGATGAGGATCATCGGCAGGACGCGGGAGATGAACAGCTCGCCGATACGAGTGAAGGCATCCACGATGAGGGCTTACCTACTCCGGAGACACGAATGCGGCCCCGCCGCAGCATGGAGCGGCAGGGCCGCCACAGAGGCTAACGCATTCCGCCCGGGAGCTCAATCGTTACCTGGCGGAGCCGCGTCCTGCCAGGCCGCGATCTCGAGGTACATCATGCGGGTGGCCTCGTCCGACAGTGGGTTGTCCAGGGATAGCGGCCCAAGGCTCTCAATGTACTCGCGGATCCGCTCCGCACGTGGGCCAACGACCGTCCTGAGCTCCGCGCGCTCCTCCTCCGTAGCCCGGCGCAGAAGCTCACCGCGAACCAGGTCATCGCCAACGCCCCACTTCAGCGCCAGTGGGACCAGGTCGCGTAGGTCCTCAGGTACCTTGGATTCGTCGAACCATGACAGGTCCTCTTCCGGCATCGGCAGACGGTCCAAGTCTGCTTCCGTCACCGACGGCAGAAGCGCCTCCACGCGTTCGAGGAAAGCTAGCGGGTGAACGAGCTCGCGGCAGTTCAGCGCCTCGCCCGCGTAGTTCCACCCGAAGGCGCTGGCTTCGACGTGGCGGGGCATGCCCTGGGCATAGAACGTGAGTATCACAGCGGGCAGGATCTCTCGGTGGTCGCGCCTTCGCCCGTTCCTCATGAGGCGCGCGATTGCGCGTATCTCGTCCGCGTCCTCGACGTGGGCGTCCCTCCGGATGGGGGGCAGCGCGGAGATGTCGAGCGCCTCTGCCGACTCGAGGACACTCACGGGAGGGCGGCGAGCGGACCGGGCGCACACGACCAGGAAGAGGACGACCAACACGAAGCAGGCCGCGCCAATGACTGCCGGATGTACCGTTGCGAACACGACCACGGCGCCGTCACTCCCCCGTGTTGCCCAGGCAATCCCCGACACATGCCGTGATTCCGGAACAGACATGCGCCGGCTAGACCGGCCATTCCTGCGTCTGGGCGGGCTCTCCTTCGATACCCCGGCAGAAGGTCCGTGAGGCCGGTGCGGGAAGTGCTATCCGACTCTGAGGCTCACGGGGGTGTTGGCATTGCCGATGGGGCCGTGGCTCCGGCAGCGGGGGGCCGTCGTTGACGCCGCTCGTCGGCTCATCGTTGTTGCTGTGGGCGTCGTGGGAGTGTGGGTATCCTGCCCTGCCTGGGCGCAAGCTGAGGAGGCGCCTGCCATGGACAAGCCGCCAAGCGGCGAGCCCTACGAGCTTGCGGGCAAGCGCATAGCCTTCACAAGCTGGTTCCTGGTGCGGCCCGGGGGGTTCGCCTGGGTAGACTCCGAGGGGCGCAACGTCACCGTGAGCGGCGACGTGGGGCCCTGGGGTGCGCGCTTCGCACGGAGTGACTACCCGCACGGCGTGCGCCTGGTTGCGCAGCCTGCGGAGCGCGTGGGCCCGGTCATCGCCGGCGAGCGGCCTTGGGACACCACAGGCATCGCTGTGACCACGCTCATCAAGGATGGAGACCGGTACCGCGCCTGGGGAACATGCTCGGGCCCTGCGGGTGGCGGGTTCTGCTACTTCGAGTCGGCGGACGGGATGACGTGGGAGCGTCCGGAGCTGGGCCAGGTGCAGGTCGACGGGCAGCCGACCAACCTGATCGACTTCGCCGAGGGCACGGTGTTCATCGATCCCTCGGTGCCCCCGGAGACCCGGTACAAGTGGGTCCAGCTCGACGGCATGAGCTTCGAGGAGTACGACGCCTTCCGCGCGGCACATCCCGATCGCTGGGAACCGCGCGCCCGGCGCGACGATGTCGGCCATGCCTACTCGATCATCGGGGCCACGTCCCCCGATGGCCTCCACTGGACGCGGCTGCCGGACCCTCTCGTCGTCGAGCATAGTGACACGCAGATCGTGGCCTACTACGACGAACGACTGCGAAAGTAGGTCATTTACACGCGGAACTGGTGGGTCGGTGACCAGTCGCCCGAGGCGGGCGATGCCGCACGGCCGGACTGGTGGTCCGTAGGGCGACGTTCCGTCGGTCGCACGGAGAGCCCGACGTTTGGCGACTTCCCTCTATCGGAGCTCACGATCCTCCCGCCCAGCGACATGGCCCCTGCCGACGTGCTCTACACCAACTGCCGCACGTCGATCCCCGGCGCGCCCGATAGCCACCTCATGTTCCCCACTGTGTGGCACACGGGCGACGACACGACCAGTGTCATCGTGTCGGCAGGCAGCGACGGGGCGGTCTGGAACTTCGTGCCCGGTGGTCCCGTCTTCACGACACCGGCCTTCGGCGAGTGGGACGGCGGATGTGTGTTCGCGCGCCCGAACCTGACCGAGCTGCCGAGCGGCGACTTCGTGCTGCCCTACACGGGCTACCAGTTCCCCCACAAGTACCCTCGCAAGCAGTGGACCTACGGCACCGGCTACATGCGGTGGCCGAAAGGTCGGCTGGTCGCGGTGGAAGCCGGGGAGCTCGGGTACTTCGCCACCGTGGGGTTCGTCGCGCCCGGAGCGAGGTTGCGCATCAACGCCGTCACCCAGCGGGCCGGCAGCATCCGGGTGGAGGTGGCGCGCCTCAGTGGCGAGGCCGTACCTGGTCGGACCCAAGACGAGTGTGACCCCATCGTCGGCGACCAGTTCCGCACTCCGGTCACCTGGCGCGGCGCTGATGAACTGAGCGTGCCCGCGGGAACGCCTATCGTCCTACGGGTCTGGCTCGACCACGCGCGGCTGTTCGGTCTCGAGTTCGAGTAGAGGACACCTCCTGCCCGCCGAAGGGGCAGACACGCATGAACGGAGGTCTTTGCCATGTCCGATCCAGTCACACGCCGAGAGTTCGTCCGTCGCACCACGGCCGCCCTGGGGGTCGCGGCCACAGCGGCGTCGGCTCGGCGAGTCCACGGAGCCAATGAGCGCATCCGCGCGGGCTTCATCGGTGTCGGCAACCGCGGCGGCCAGCTCATCGATGCGGCCCGCGAGCACAAGGACCTGGACATCGTCGCGGTGTGCGATGTCTACCAGCCCTACCTGGATAAGTGGACCCGGGCGCTGGGCGCAGGCACGGCGGCCTACCGCGACTTCCGGGACCTGCTCGACCGGGACGACATCGACGCCGTGTTCATTGCCACACCGGACCACTGGCACGCGCTCCAGACCATCATAGCCTGTGATGCGGGGAAGGATGTCTACGTCGAGAAGCCGCTGTCGCTGACCGTGCTGGAAGGCCAGCGGATGATCGAGGCCGCCCGACGGAACGCCGCGGTCGTCCAGGTCGGGCTGCAACGTCGCGCGTCGACGATGTCTGCGGAGCTGGCCGAGCGCATCGCTCGGGGTGAGTTCGGCAAGATCACAGTGGTTCGCGCCTACCGTCTCACGAACATGTCCCCCGCAGGCATCGGGATCAGTCCGAACCAGGAGCCGCCGGCCGGCCTGGACTGGGATATGTGGCTGGGCCCACGGCCGAAGCGCCCGTTCAACCCGACCATCCACCCATACAAGTTCCGTTGGTGGCAAGCGTACTCGTCCCAGCTCGGCAACTGGGGCGTGCACTACTTCGATCTGCTGCGGTGGCTCATCGGCGAGCAAGCCCCCGCGTCCGTCTCTGCACATGGAGGGAAGTTCGCCGTCGCCGACTCCCGAACGATCCCGGATACCCTCCACGCTATCTACGAGTTCGCTGCGGGCTGCTTGATGCTCTTCGGGCAATACGAGGCCAGCGGCAACCCCATCTTCGCTCGAGACGCCGAAGTCGAGCTGCGGGGCACGCTGGCCACGATCTACGCGACGACCGACCGCTATGAGGTCGTGCCGGAGAGCGCCGGGCAGTACGGCGACCCGGCGCCGTTGCCCGAGGCCGAGACGGTTCGAACGCGGGATGGCGACCTGACCGTGAAGCACATCGGCGACTTCCTCGATTGCATGCGCTCGCGCCGACGCCCCAGCGCAGACGTCGAGGAGGGGCATCTGTCCACGGTCTTCAGCCATCTGGGGAACATCGCGCTGGCGACGCGCTCGCGCATCGAGTGGGACGCCGCCAGGGAGCGCGCCATTGGCAACGAGCCGGCAAACCGCTTACTGCACTATCCCTACCGCAAGCCCTGGAAGCTGACGTAGAACAACATCCCCGCTCGGCAAGTGCGGGGCAGACATGTTTCGCGCCAGGCGAACACAATGTCGGGATACAGGTTTGGCCAACACTTGCTGCCGGGTATAATCCTTTCACGTTCGATGTCGTTTCGAGTAACGGCCCCTGGGGTTTCTGCTGCCGCATCGAGTGACAACCGGCGGCGAACACTGGATGCAGGCGCGTCTCCGGCACCGGAGGACACTCCTGCTGTCTGGTCCGCCGCGTGGTGGTCCGACAGATCCCGCTCCATAACCACTGTGACGGTGCGGGATGTTCAGCGATGCTGGAGGGATGTGGGTTGCGGGGCGTACCGACTCGTTGCATTGGGCCCTGGGCGCTCGCGGCTGCGGGCGCCATAGTCCTGGGGGGCATGATGCTCGGGGGTTGCGGCGGGCAACCCGTGAACACCGAGGAAAACCCCGTCGGTGGCGGTACGGCAACGATCTCCGGAACGGTCGTCGACGCGAGCGAAGTCGGGACGCCCGTTGGCGATGCCTATGTCTACGTACCGACTCGAACAGCGCGCTCGGCGTCTGCCGAGATCCGCACGAACTATGCCCAAGATGTCACGGGGGCCGACGGTGCTTACAGCCTCGAGGCGATCCCTGCCGGGATGCAGACGCTGGTCGTCGAGCCGCGGCAGGCGTCCGGGTACTCCCGCATCGAGATCATGATCGACATTGAGGAGGGCGCGGATATGGCCCTCCGAATCACAGTCGTGCCCACGGAACTTGCCGAGCAAGTGGCGTACATGACGGTCGATCCGACGGCCGCAACCCTCGAGCCGGGCGGGACGCAGCAGTACCAGGCCACCGTGTTCGATGAGACGGGCAGCCCCATGGGCCTGACTCCCGTGTGGATGGTCACGAACCAGGTGGGCACGATCGATGCCGACGGGCTCTTCACCGCCGGCAATGAGACGAAGTCGGGGAGCATCGTCGCGTTCCTGAGTGGCATCTTCCAGAGCGTGCCCGTCACCGTGGAGACGGCGCAGCCGGAGAACCAGGCTCCGGCCGTGGCAATGAGTGCGGCGCCGACTGCGGGCTCGGCCCCCCTCGATGTGGCCGTGGCCCTGCAGGCGAGCGACTTCGATGGTTCCGTGGCAACGATGTCGGTCGACTGGGGCGACGGTTCCGACCCCATCGTGAGCAGCACGGGGGCGCTTCCCGCCAGCCTGTCTCACATCTACGAGTTGGACGGGAGTTACGCGATCGTCGCCAAGGCGTGGGACGACGAGGGCGCCATGTCGTCGGCGGTCGCGGCCGTGCGGGTCGCGCACACGAACACGGACCCCACCTGCGATCTGTCCGCCAACGCTGTGTCCGGTCGCGCTCCCGTGGGCGTGACCTTCACTCTCAGCGCGTCGGACGACGATGAGGGAGACGGCATTGCCTCCTGGGAGCTCGACTTCGGTGACGGGTCCACGCCCGGCTCCGGCGCAGGTCTGTCCGCGTCCCAGCAGGTCAGCCACAACTACACGACCGTCGGCACTCACCTCGCTCACCTTCGCGTCACCGACTCGTTTGGCGGCACGGCGACGGACACCGTCGCCATCTCCGTTAGCTCCGTGGACAACGATCCGCCACAGGCGCTTCTGCTCGCGACACCGACGTCCGGCACGGCTCCGCTCACCGTCACGTTCACGGGCGACGGGTCCGACCCGGACGGCACAGTCACGACCTACTCGCTGGACTTCGGCAACGATGGCGTGGCCGAGTGGTCCAGCGCCTCCGCTCCCGGCGCCGTCACCCACGACTACAGCGTAGCCGGCCGGTACGAAGCGAAGCTAACGACAACGGACGATGATGGTGCGACGGCGGCCTCAATAGTGGATGTCAGTGTCTCGCCTGGGCCGGAGCTCGTGGTCGCGCCGACCAGCCTGGACTTCGGGAGTGGCACCGGGGCGCTGCCGCTCAGTATCTACAATGACGGCGGGGGCACCATCACGTGGCAGTGCACCGCCAACGCCGACTGGATCGTCCTCTCCGACACGCCGGGTACGGGGGACGGGGTTGTGCAGGTGACCGTGGACCGGACGGACCTCCCCCGTGGGGACTATGACGGCGCCGTGGACATCGTGTCCAACGACGGCGCCGTGTCTGTCCCCGTCGCGTGCCACGAGGGCAATCACGCGCCCACGCTCTCGTCGCTCACGGCCGCGACAGCCGGCATCACTCCGGGTGGCAGCGTCGACGTCGCCGCTTCGGCCTCCGATAGGGACTCGGACCCGCTGTCCTACTCGTGGAGTGCAAGCGCGGGCGAGATCACCGGGACGGGTGCCAGCATAACCTGGACGGCTCCGAACAGCGAGGGGCAGTCCACGATATCGTGCTCGGTGTCGGACGGGAGTGCTTCATCGGCAACGGCATCCGTCTCCATCGCCGTGGCGTATGACACCAGTGGGATTGATGTCACACTCCGCGGCGCGGGGAGGAGGCGCTAGGACCATGCGGGCATCACCGGGCGTGGCGTTTCTCTCACTGTTGGCCGTCCTGGCGGCCGGTTGTGGCGGCAGTGCCCCGGAGGTCACCCCTCCGACGGACGATACAGCGGTTGAGTACGGCGGGCTGTCCGTGCGCGTAGAGTTCCCCGAGGCCAGGGCGGAGCTCATCCCCGTCGCAGCCCAAAGCGCCAAGGTCGTCTTCACGAACAAGTCGACAGGAGCGGAGTTGGCGAGCCGGGTCTTGACACCGTCGGACCCCGCAACGAGCGTCACGGGGATCATCGTCGGTACGGTGTGCACGGTGACAGGCTCTGCTCATCCGAATGCCGACGGCTCGGGTACGGCCATGGCGTCGGGCAGCGCGGATGTGACCGTGCAGTCCGGCGTGAATGCATCCGTCGTGCTGTCCATGAGCAGCACCATCACGAGCGTCGAGGTGACGCCGGCGGTGGAGACCGTACCGGTTGGCGGTACGAAGTCCTACACCGCCACGGCCAAGGACGCCAACGGAGACGTCGTGATGGTCGCCGCTACGTGGGCGTTCTCCGTGGCTGACACGGCTGTGGCCACGGTGGATGCAGATGGCGTGGTCACGGGAGTCGCCGGGGGTACGACCGTCCTGACGGCGACCGAGTCGGAGTCGGGCCGGTCGGGCACGGCCGAGATCCAGGTGCCGAGTATCGAAGTCGCGCCCGCGTCCGTGGACCTCGGCGTTGGGGGCGTGCTGGACCATATCGGCATAGCCGCGGGCGGCGCCGGCACGCTGTCCTGGCAGGTTACCGACGACCAGACCTGGTTGGACGTGTCCCCGACGAGCGGCACGGGCTCGGGTACTGTTGACGTGTCGGTGGAGCGCAATGGGCTGGCCGATGGAACCTACACGGGCACGGTCGCGATCACGTCGAACGGCGGGAACGCACAGGTCGGCCTCACGATGCGGGTATTCCGCGGCCGGATCGCGTGGGCGACCGACCGCCGTGCCACCTGGGACATCATGTCCTGCCTCCCCGATGGTTCGGACCAGCGCACGATCCAGGCCGCGAACATCCGAGCGCCCTACATCGCCTGGGCGCCCGACTTCAGTCAGCTCGCCTACTTCAGCCCTGGGGCGACGGTAGTCGGAGTGTCGGGCTCTCCTTCGGTTACGCTGGACAGCCTGGGGGTGGACATCGACCGCGCCTCATGGTCGCCCGACGGACTGCGCATCGCCTACCGCGACACGTACGAGGGGACGATCGTCGTCGGAGCGGACGGGTCCGATCGGCTTGTGCTGCCTCCGGGCCGCATGAACCTGGCCTGGTCCCCGGTCGGCGGCGCCATCGCCTACGTTGTCACCGGCATGCTGTGCACCATGGATGAGGCGGGCGGCAGCATCCAGCAGCTTACGACCGGCACCGGGGCGAAGTCGAGCCCGTCGTGGGATCCGGACGGCAGCGAAGTCGCCTTCATGCTGTCGGACGGTGACTGGGAGATCGGCGTCGTCGGCTCTGATGGCACGGGATACCAGAAACTCACATCGAACTCGGGTAACGACCAGAACCCGACATGGTCACCCGACGGCAGCAGGATCGCGTTCCAGTCGAACCGGGACGGCGACGACGAGATCTACGTGATGAACCCCGACGGCTCGGGACAGACCCGGCTCACGACCTCGGCCGGCACCGACCAGATGCCCGTCTGGTCGCCCGACGGCCGGTATCTGGCATTCCAGTCGAACAGGGACGGGAACTCAGAGATCTACGCCATGGCTGCGGACGGCACAGACGTTACCCGGCTGACAAACGACTCCGGACAGGACACCAACCCAGCCTGGTACCGGCGGTAGCCCGGCCGCTCTAAGTCGAAGGTCCGGCGGACTCGTGCGGGAATTGGTCCGTAGCCCACGGCGACACAGGGGCGCAGAACCCGCATCCGGAGGACGCTCATGCCTGTCCGACGCTTCGGCGATCTCGAGCTCAAGCTGCTGTCTGAGGTCATCGCATCCGGCAACCTATCATCGCTTGGCGGCGGCCAGGTCACGCCGCGCTTCGAGGCCGCCTTCGCCGCCGCCCATGGGGCGAAGCACGGCGTCGCCATGAACGCTGCCATGTCCATCCTGCATGCCTCCGTCATCGCCGCCGGTGCTGGGGCGGGGGATGAGGTGATCTGCGACCCCGTCTGCGTGTTCGGCGCCGTCGCGACGATGTACAACAATGCTGTGCCCGTCTTCGTCGACATCGACCCCGTCACATGGAATATGAACCCAGACTTGATCGAGGCGAAGATCACCGCCCGAACCAAGGCCATCATCGTGACCCATGTCTGCGGTCTGGCAGCCGAGATGGACCGCATCATGGAGGTCGCGCGACGCCACAACCTGGTCGCCATCGAGGACTGCGCCCACGCCACGCTCACGCGCTACAGGGGTCGCTACGTCGGCACCTGGGGCGACATCGGCTCGTTCAGCTTCCAGGCGAGCAAACAGATGGGTCTGGGCGACGGCGGCATGGCGATCACCGACAACGAGGAGCTGACGAAGAAGCTCGCGCTCCACGGCGGCGCGCCGACCTTCCACAGCATCGCCCACGGCCTGCACTTCAACTACCGGATGACCGAGGCCACGGCGGCCATTGGGTTGGCGCAGCTTGACGTGCTGCCCTACTACATGGAGGGTCTGCGCTGGGCCGCACGCCAGTATGACGAGGCGGTGGCGGACTGCTCCTTCATCCGGCTGCAGCGGGGGCCCGATGACGCGGAGCACGGGTTCCACCTGTGGGGCGCCACATTCCTCGGCGAGCGGGCGGGCCTGACCCGGGACGACCTCGCACGCGTGCTCAAAGAGGAGGGCTGCAGCCTCTGGATCGGCTACACCAACATGCCCGCCTACAGACACCCATTGATCGCCGAGCGGATGGGCTACGGCCGCGGATGCCCGCTCGACTGCCCCCTCTACGAGGGCACCGGCAACCAGTACCCCGATGGCCTCTGTCCGGAGGCGGAGCGCCTGTTCCCGAACATCCTCATGGCCTACACCTTCCAGCCGGATGATGCGGTCCGCGCCGATGCCGAGAAGCTACGCCGCGCCGTCGAGAGGCTGGGCTGAAATGGGCGCTTCGCGATCGCTTGGCGTCGCCTGGGTCTACGATGCCGACGAGCACCGCCGACAGAACCGTGCCCGACGCAGCTACTGGCATGCCTACGCGCGGGAGATCCTCAGCCGCCTCGGTGTGACGGCCGAAGCGATCAGCCCGGTGGAGGCCGTGGAGCCGGCTACCTTGGCGGACGTGGCGGCGCTTATCGTCGGGCCCGCGGGCGCGGACCTGAGCGCCGCCGCCGCGCCACTGCATGACTTCGCCGACCAGGGGGGTGTGGTCATCGGCTTCGCGCCTCTCGGACTCGACGAGCTGTTCGGCGTCGAGGGAGGCCCGTGGCCGGCACCGCCGGCGGACCCATACAACATCACCGCCTACGTGCGGCTCGTCGACCATCCCCTGACGGAAGGCATCCACTCGCCGTATCACCCCGACCAGCCGCTGATTGTGCTATCTCCTGTGCGCGAGATCGCGCCGGTCGGTTCGGCTCTGGTAGCAGAGGTGCTCCGGCCGAGCCCGTCCGAGCCCGGGCGAGGGACCGCCGCGACACCGACCGGGCAAGCAGCCGTCACGGCACGCCGGATTGGGGACGGCTGGGCGATCCACTTCGCTTTCGACCCCGCGCAGACGATGTGGCTGCTCCACCAAGGCCGCCCCATCGACCGCGACTACGATGGCGACGGCTACTTGCGCTCCATGGACGCGCGGCTCATCGCCGACAACGAGCCCGAGGTCGGCTACAGCGACGAGCTACACTTCCTGCTTCAGCGGATGATCGGCCTGCGACCCGTGCCCATGGTCCACCAGCTTCCCCCGGTGGACGGCCGCGTGCCGGATGCGCTGTTCTTCTTCGGAGGGGACGACGAGGGCGGCAAGGAGCACCACCAGGTCATCGCCTCCGACTACATGCGCTCCCAGGGGATGCCGTACCACATCAACATCATGCGGACCCGCGGGCAGTTCGCACTGACCGCGGACGAGATCGCCCACATCGAGGCCAACGGCCATGAGCTGTCTCTGCACTACAACTACATCGACGACTTCGAGCCGGGCTCCGGCTTCACCCGCCAAGACGTACTCGAGCAGGCGGCTCTCTTCCGCCGGGAGTTCGGACGTGCGCCCGTCTGCACCGTGAACCACTGGGCCCGCTGGGTCGGTGGGACGGAGCCGGTCCGATGGATGCTGGAGACGGGGCAGCGAGGAGACAACGGGTGGATCGGCCTCAAGTCGCCGCCGCTGAACCCGACGAACCGGATCGACTTCTCCTTCGGGACGGCCTTCCCGCGCCGGCCCTACGATGACGCGCTGCACGACAATCAGCCGCTGGAGTTCATCGTCGAGCATGTCTCGGCCTACGAGGTCGGCTACCAGGGCGAGGAGGTCGACCTGGCAATGCTGCATCGCGCCGTCGACCTCGCCGTCCGGTACCACCTCACGTTCAACCTGTTCTACCACCCCATCTACATCGCGACGTGCCCCGGTTGCCGCCGGGCGATCGCCGAGCTGCGCCGAATGCTGGACAGTGGTGAGCTATCCGCCGCGCTGATGGGCAACGACGCCCTGGTCGAGTGGTGGCAGGCCCGCTCCCTCGCCTCGATCACCGACGCGGAGGAGCGACCGGACGGCTCGCTTACCATGGCCGTCCATAGTCCTCCCGGCGATGGCATCATCGTCAAGCTCTGCCTCGGCGACCGAGCGCCCCACCGTGTCGAGGCGGACGGCAACGCCGTCGACTTCACCCTCCGCCACGAGTTCGGCGCGAACTGGCTATTCGTTCCACTAGCGCCGGGGAGGTGTGCGCGGGTTGCGGTCTTCACCGACCAGGTTGGGTAGCGGCAAAACCGGGGACAGCCACCGATTCCAACCGAGCGGCGCGCTGCGGCCAGATCACTTCGCCGGAATCGGTGGCTGTCCCCGGTTTTCCCCACGCTAGGGCCCCTGGTAGTTCCGGACAGCGCGCTGCCGGTACTCGTCCATGGTCTGCGCAAGTCGCCCATACTCCTCCGCGTCGCGTAGGTCGCACAGGAGGGGGACCGGGGCGTCGGGCGAGGCCGCACGTGCCGGGAGCCCGGCGAAGCGTAGCACCCCCGGCTCCTGCAGTGCGTGCGCGGGGCTGACGTCCGAGGGCTGAGGGTTGAGCTCGACGGTGAACGCCGTCGGCTCCGGCATCGGTGGGCCCTGGACGGGCGTGAACCACAACCTGTAACGGACGCCGCAGGCATCCTCGGTCGGCCGCTGGTCATACACCCATGACACCTGAGCATAGGCCCTGCCTTGGTCGTCGAGGAGCCTGCCCAAAGGCGGAGCGGCGGCGTCAGGCGCGTCGAGCTCCTCCAGGGAGACGCACACGTAGACATCCCCACTCTCGACCAGGTCAATGGCGTGGACAACGAGACGGCCCCCGAAGAACCACGTTCCCGCCAGCTCGGCGCCCCCACACCTGGCCCACCAGTCTTCAACCGTTCTCGTTCCTGGTGGTGGTGTGAGGGTGAAGGTCCCATCGGGAATGGCCACGTCGTACGCGATGCCGTCTTCCCGCCACAGAGCCACCCCCCCATCGTCGCCAAAGCGCCGGACGTCGACGGCAACGACCCGTCTTGCCCTCTCGTCCACCGTGAAGATCACCTGGGCACCGCCGGTACCCTCCACTGTGTAGATGAGGCACGCGCGCCCCTCAGAGTCCGTCGTTCTGCTCGGCCGTAAGCCCGGCGATGCCCCGTCGCCCATCTGGAACGCGGAGAAGAGCGCCAGTCGGGCATCGGTACCGGCATTGGGTACGTCGTCGGTCACTTCCACCACCTGTCGCCAGGGGCTGTAGTACCACTCCCGGACCCCATCCACCACAATGATGCTCGTGCGCGGCCCGCCTTCGCCCGGCCAGGTTGTCTCCTCGCGCCAGCGACCGCCCTCGCCGATCCACATCTCCGAGGAAATGCCCGGCTCAGATGGGCAGGTCACCGTCAGGTGTAGAGACGTGGCGCGGCCGAGCGCCTCGATCGCGTCGGCGAGGACCGCATCTTCCCTCCCCGACAGCAATACCACCGCGATGGCCACTGCAATGGCCGCCCCGAGTGTGCCTAAGGCCACCACCCGGCGCCTGAGCCGCGCCATCCGGGGCGCGCCGGCGGCCGTCTCTCTTGGCGCCTGGACTGAGAGGGCCCGGGCGAGATCGGGAGGCACCGAGGACCGCGGTATGTTCGCAAGCGCACCGGCCAGAGCTCGAGCTTCGCGCGCTGCGGCGCGGCAGGTCGGGCACGAGCGTTCGTGCACAGCTCGGGCGGCCCGCAGCCAGGGCGAGGCGTCGCCGAGGAGAGTGTCCCGGAACCGAACGCAGGTCATCATGGGTCCTCCTCCAAGCTCTGCAGCGACCTCCGCAGAATGCGGAACGCCGTTGCCAGACGTGACTTCACCGTACCGATCGGCTCGTCAAGCACCTCAGCCACTTCGCGCAGCTTCATCCCCTCGAGGTTGTGGAGCACGATCACCTGCCTGTAAGCTTCCGGGAGTCGCTCAACAGCCCGGCGCGCCGCCCCGATGTCCTGGGCCCGCCGGATGTCGAGCAGCGGCTCCGAGCCGAGGTCGGGTAGGGAGTCCTCGAGTGCCTCGGGGGACACCGGCTCCGGCTCGGCAGCGCCGGCGTGGCGTCGGTAGACGTTGCGGGCAACCTTGAACACCCATGCGCGAAGTACTCGACCGTCGCGCGCTTCCGGAGGGTAGCGCCAGACCCGGATGAACGTCTCCTGGGTCAGATCGCTCGCTACGTCAGGGTCGCCCGTCAACCAGCACAGGTAGTCGTAGACCGGCTGGTAGAGGCATCCGACCAAGTGGGTGATCGCGGGCCGCCCGATGGCTGCCGCTTGCTGAGACATCGTCTGGACCCCGTTCGCAGCGCGGCTTCAGCGTCGTCGCGCTCCGCCTTTCCATATCCCCCGACCAGCGGAATGGTTCGTGGTTTCGGCCACGCCGTAGCGGCTACAGGCGTACCGACCCAGGCGGCAGCTCGCCGTGCGCGTAGCTTGCCTTCACAGGACCGGGTGACGACCATCGTCGAGGAAGAGCCGTGTCGGCCTATTGGTGATGCTCAGCGCAGTGAAGGCGAACCAGTCGCCGCCCCAGGTGCGGATGGTGAGGGGCCGCCGGGCGGCGGAATCGTACAGCTCGATATCCCGCGCCAGCGGCCGGTCGCCGAGCACGGCATCCAGCCTGCCGTGGTCGAACGAGATCGCCAGCTCCTCGGGCTCGTCCGGACGCGCGGGCGGGCTGTAGAAGCGTCCCGTGGTCGTGGGCTCGGCGCCGAGAAGCTGCCAGTTGCGGTCATCGATCGCCTTCAGGCAGACCTCCCCGAGCATGATGTCCAGTCGCGCGTTCCTCTGGAGGAGCAGCCGGACGGTGGCCTCCTCACCCAGCAAGCCCGCGGCCAGCTCCGCACTCGCGTAATCCGCGTACATCGTGCTCTCAAGGCGTACGCCCTGCTGACCGCCCGGGAAGGCGTAGGGCTCCTGAACCTTCACGCCGGCGGCCGAACGGCTGATGCTCCAGTCCGCGGAGTCGTAGCCCGTGGCAACTGGGATAGGGCCTGCCGCCGGCGGGCCGGTGTCGGGCGCGGCGGGAGCGCAAGAGAGGCGCAACGCTGCGAAGTGGTGCCGCCCGAGATCGATCGAGAGACGGCCGTCATGGACGGGAACGGCCTGGTCCCGGGCAACGTCCACAGCCGATCGCACCTCGTCGTCATAGAGGTCCGATACGTCCAGCTCCACATGCTGGCCGCGCCATGTGAGGTTGCTGGCAATGAGCATCGTCGCATCAGGCTTACGGTAGTAGGAGAACAGCACATCGCCCTCCCGGAGCCGGATGCGTGGCTGCGGCCGCCAGTAGGGGTAGTACTCGACGGTGTCCCCATCGCTGAAGTCGCCGTAGATCCGCTGCTCCAACTCGGCGTTTGCGCCGCCCATCTCGCCGTCGTGGAGCAGGCTCCACGCCATCATCTGGCGACCCGCGTACACGCCGGGCAGGAGATCGGTGCGCCAGCCCCAGGGGTGGCCCGTGTAGCCGACGACGAACTTGTGGAGCGGGAGGCGATAGCCGGGGCGATAGCGGGCGAGCTGCTCCCCCTCGCAGTAGCCGTCACACAGGGAGAGCACTTCCGGGATCACGGCGCCACCGTGGTGCGCGACCATCTGGATCCGAGGCGGCTGCCCCCCGGCAGCCAGGCGTGCTCTCCGGCGGGCATCGAAGATGCCGCGGACGCGCTTGAGGAACTGTCGCGTGGCAACCAGCGGCGTCTCCTCATCGCCCGCCCAGGTCACCCGGTCCTCGCCGCTGCACGCCCGGTGCGCGCCGCTATGGCACTCCCACGGCACGGAGGGGCCGTCCATGTACACGCCGTCGATGTCGCCCTCCGTGGCGAGGTGCTCGATGCCGTCGAGGAGCAGGTTCCCCCATGGCCCGCGGGGGCAGACGACGTAGCACGGCACGTCGCGCCCCGGGTCGTAGGCACGGCGGTACCACATCAGCCCGGGTGGGACGAGGAACTCGCGCCCGAACTCCGCGAAGCCCGGCGAGTTCTCGGCAAGGACCTGGCTGAAGTAGAGGATGAACGGCTCGCCGCGCTCGTGGCTGGCGCGGGAGCGCTTCTGGACCTCGGGCAGCTTCGCCAGGTCCGGGTAGCCCTGGTAGTCCGACCACTCCTCGAACCACAGCCCGGTGTGCATCAGGCCGGTCTTGCGAATGGACGTCGGCTTCGTCGGCGTGGGGAGAAGGTAGAAGGAGAAGATGCGGCCGTCCTCGGCCACCTGGCCCGGCGCATCGACGAAGTTGAGCTGCAGCCAGACGCGTTGGCCATCCTCGATGACCTGCACCTGCGACCGACGATGTGAGGACGGGAACGGGCTCTCATCGAAGCTGAATGCGAGTCCGCGCTCGTACCCGCCCAGCCAAACGGGGCCGGCGTCGCCCTCCCAGCCGAACCCGGTGAGCTGCCGGACTTGCTGCACGAGCTGCCGGTGCACGAAACGAGCGTTGTCGCGCCGCAGCGGGAACCGGAGCGACAGCCCATCCACCTGTCCGGGCTCCGGCCCCCGCACACGCAGCTTGCACACGGCGAAGCCGTCATAGTCCACGACGGACCGCGTCTCCACGATACCGCCGTCAAACGCTTGCCGCCCCTCGACAAGCGCCCGCGCACCGCGCGAATGGATGTGGCAAGTGCCGGGCGATGGAGTCACCAAGCGCCGGTCGATGCTGAGCACGACCTCCGCAGGCCCCGCAAGCAGCTCCTCACCGAGACACTCGATGGCATCGGGCAAGCCGCCCCCGCCGAAGCGGAGCGTCTGGGCGAGAAGCCGGACCTCCTCGCCCGTGACGACTGCGGCCGACCACGGCTCCGGGACGGCATCGTCGGCGTACTCGGTTCCCGCGGTGGTGTCCATCCAGTCAGGGCGGGGTTGCGTGGTGAGGGAAGTGGTCTTCCTCTCAAGCTCACGCCCGTCGGTGCTGAGGACCAGCAACTCCGCGGACGCGGGGAGCCGATCGTCAGGTGTGTAGTCCAGGAACACCCGTTGCACCGCCGCGGACCGGAGACGGGACCGGCGCTCGACGCCATCGGATGTCCGCAGGACCACCTCCGCGGCCGGCGCGGTCGCCCCTTCGACCTCACCCACGAGGCGGCGAGACAGGGGGTACCACTCGAGGTCGGTCCGGAGAGGCGGGGGAAAGGCCGGAGGCGTCGGCGACAGCTCCTCCTCCATGGTCCGACGCACGCTCTCCCCGTCCGGCAGGAGCTCAAGCTCGCCGAACGGCATGGGCGCGTACCCGCCGAACGCCGGGATGTGCCACGCGAACATGTCCGGCGGGCGGAAGCGGAAGAGGTTGAGCTTGAGCACGCGGCCGACGGGCCGATCGATCCCCGCGGAAGCGAACGGGATGCGCAGCTCCGCCGTCCACGCTCCGTCGCCGATGTGGACGCGGCCCTCGAACAGCGGGCGGTCCAGCGGCCCCTCGTTGTAGGTGCGGCTGCGGGCGCCGGCCGCGTTCAGCGTGAACTGGTAGTAGTGGTCCGCCGCGGCGACTGGCGTGCCCTGCGCTTCGGGGTATCCCCCCATCTGCAGCGCGCCGCGGTCCACAATGGCCTCGTCGGCTACGCCCAGCACGACCTGCACGGCGTCATCATCAGACAGGTCGTCGGTGGGCGAACGGGGGAACGCCTTCGGGTACCCCTCCTCGGGCTCCGCACAGGTCGCGGCGATGAGGAGCGCCGCTCCGTCGTGTTTCACGTGAAACGCGGTTCGCGGCTCGGCGCCGACCTGGTTCCCCGGCCGCCACAGCCGCCGGACCACGGCCGCATCCGCCCACTCGGCGTCGTGCGGCACGCCGTCGAGCGTCACCTCCGTCGTGCATCGCGGTACGCAGAGATGAGGTGCCGGCATGTCGCCCGCCAGTGCGGCCAAGCAAACGACGTGAAGCGGCAGTAGCATCGGAACCCACCCATCCTCAGAGCCAGCACCTACCGGTTGATGTCGGTCACGTACCGCCACCAGTTGTTGTCGATGCCGTCCGTAGTGCCGGGAGAACCGGGGACAGCCACCGGTCTCGTGCGCTGGCCGGCGCGGGAGGCCAGCCCTCACCAGCGAAACCGGTGGCTGTCCCCGGTTTTCCCGGCCACGCGCGCGTCGATGACGAGGATCTCGGAGAAGAACGCTCCCGGTCCCTGGCCGGTGCCGCGGATCTCGATGGGCGTGCTCTCCTGGGCCTGCGGCAGCTTCACGCGGACGTCCGTCCACTCGAAGCCGTCGTATCCGCCGGCGACCAGCTCACGCTCCGTGTCACCGATCTTCAGAAGTGCGTGGCGTGTGTCTTTCTTCGAGCCCCACCGGAAGGAGAGGATGAGATCGGTGACCCCTCCCGTGCGCACCGTCGTCACGATGTCCCCGTTGCCCAGCCACCGATACGGTTCGCCCGCCCATGTCCCGCCGCCGGTGCAGGGGATGGTGTCCAGCAGACCGGGCTGGTCCAGGACGCGGATCTGAACAGTTGAGGCCGTCAGCTCGTCGTCACAGCGAGCGGAGACGACGACCATCCCCTCCTCCTGGTCGGCCGCGGACCACGGGACGCTCTGCGTCTCCCCCGGGCCGAGACGCGCGCGACCCAGCAGGAGCCGTCCGCGCGATGCGGACAGACCGACGGCGACGGAGCGGTCGGAGGTGTTCGTCACCCGGATGGCAGCCTCAGCCCTCGGAACCGCCGAGACGACCCGAGGCGCGTCGAGCGCGACGGACGTGCGTGCATGTGGGTAGCTGCTCACCCGGCGGACGATGACCGACGTGACCTCGCCGGGACGGAGGTGTAGCGGAAGGCCCTCCGTGAGGTGGTAGCCCGTGAGAAGCTCCGTGCGCCCGGCGGAAGTCACCTCGTAGACCGCCCCGCTGTCCACCGGCCACCACTCCGGCCATTCGTTCAGCCGAGGGTAGTTGAGCGTGAGGCCGAGGTGGTCGGCATGGCGAGGACGGTCGAAGTACAGCGGGCCGCTCCATTCGCGGTCGGCGCGCGCGGCGAGAACAAGGGTGTCCGTATCATAGGCTGCGCCGTAGCGGACATCCTCCCTCCAAGGCGCGATGCGCGTCCCACCGGTCTTCATCATCGCGTAGAGCTGCCACGTGCGGGCGGAGTTGCCGTCACCATACCAGCTTTCGAGGATGCCGTTCTCCTTCTGGTAGGCGTAGTGCCGCTCCAGCATCTTCTTCAGCCAGGCGAGGGTGGGCTCGCAGGGGATCCGGTTGAGGAGGATGATGGCGCTCTCCTCACAGTCGGCGTACGCGTCCGCGCCGCCCCAATCGAGGTACCCGCACACGGCCTGTAAGGCCCGCGCGGCGGCATCGCGGTACCGCTCCTCGCCGAGGAGGAGATAGGCGGAGACGTATGCGTTGTAGAGGTATCCCCACGTATCGGGGACTCCCCCGGGCTTCTCGGGGGCGGTCGAGAAGATGCCATCCGGGTTCGTGAACCGTGTGAGGATGGTGTCGAGCATCCTAAGGAACGGCTCTTTGTACTGCGCTGCCTTCTCCGGCCGGTGCACCGTGGCGGCGACGAATGCCTCGGAGAGCCCGCCGACGATCTCGCTGCCGTGGTCGTAGAGGTTCAGCGACGCGTTGGTCGGCCGATGCGCCGTGAAGTCCCAGACGTGGCAGGGAATGCCGCCGTTGCCCGGCAGTACTTCGAAGAAGTACGCATCTGCGATCGTGAGCGCGGCATCCAGGAAGAACGGGTCACCCGTCGCGCCGTAGAGACGGCTGCACACCTGCAGCATGTTCCCGTTCACCTCAGCCGTGGGCGAGGGGATCTTGCCGTACCGGGTCTCGACGCTGTTCCCGAGGATGATGTCCCGCGACATCGCGACGAGTCGGTCGAACCATGGCGATGGCCCCATCTCCTCCGCGATGGGCAGCAGCCCATCCTTGCAGTACTCGGCGGCGCCGAAGATCAGGCTGTCATGATCCGGCTGCGGGCGGACGAAGGAGTCCGTCCGCAGCGAGATCCCCTCGGGCAAGCTGCGGACGCGCGTCGAGATCCGCATCTCGGAGTCGAGGATCTCGCGCATGGTCGTCGCCAGGCGCACGGGATCCGTGAAGTAGCACGTCAGCACCATGAACGCATAGTGGTCCGCCGCGGAGTTCTCGGTCGTCCAGGTCGGGTCATCGACCCGCTGAGGGATGAGCTTCGTCTCGGGGTCCTGCAGGGCGAGCCAGCCCTCCAGGTAACGGTGAGACGCCACGAATGCCTGACGGGCCTCATCGGCGTTCGCCAGAGCATCGCGTTCCATCTGCCCAAGGTCCGGCGATGCCGAGACCGCGAGCGCGAGTGCAAGCAGCGTCACAGGTCATGCCTCCCTATCACCTCTCCCCCCGGGAGAGGTCGGCCGAAGGCCCGGTGAGGGACTCCGCTCCCAAGCCAGTGGTGGACCCATCAGAACGTAGGCAGCAACCGCCCGCGGGGCTCGAGCCCGATGACCCGATTCCCCAGCCACTGCGCCGTGTAGGTCGTCTTGCGGTCGGCCGGGGCGAAGCCAAGGCTCTCCAGGCTGCCGCCGACCTTCTCCTGAGTCTGCCGAGCGACCAGCGGATACCGGACGCGGACCATCCGTCCGGCCGCAAGCTCGCCGAAGTCCAGCCAGCGGCCTTCGACCGCGAAGCGCAGCCGGTGCCCCGCATCGTCGCGCGCCTCAACGGCCTCGAGAGACGCCCAGTCCGGGACGCGGACGCGGACGAGGCGGCGAGCGGACAGCCGCAGCCTTTGGCTGACTGCCCCCGCGCCCTCGGTGACATCCTGGTCCACGGAAGCCGCCTTCCGGTCGACGGGTAGTCGGATGAGCAGCGTAGTGCCATTGTCCGCGATGGCCGACTTCCAACAGGTGTACAGGGCCCGCACACCGGCGGGGAAACAGCAGCCCATCATGTTCATGTACGGCCGGCCGTCCGACCCGGCGAACGCGAAGTCATTGGGCACGAAGGCAGCGACGAAGGCGCCCTCCATGCGGCGGGCCGTTGCCAGGTCCGCCGTGCCGGGCGGCACAGGCGTTGCGTCCTCGAAGCGCTCCTGCCGGAGAGCGCGGGCCAACTCCTTGTCATCGCGCGTGGCGGCCAGGATCACCGAGACGGTGCGCTTCTCACCAGGGGCGAGCGTACCGAGCTTCCACCCCAGCTCACCCGCCACGTTCCCCTCCGCCAAGGCCGAGGATGCACCGAACTCGAGCTTCGAAAGGTCACCAATGAGGGTGAAGACATCACCCGTGGCGACGAGGTCGGCCCTGGGCTCCCCCGCCATCCCGATCCGGCCGGGCTGGCTCTTCGAGCGGGCGGCGATCCATCCCTCGGCGGCGTCAACGGTCGCCAGATTCGCCGTGTAGTCGGCGAAGTCCAGGTTCGCTGCCGTGGCGAAACGCACGTCCTCGATGGGCTGGTCCGTCAGGTTCGTCAGCGTGTAGGCGCACAGGGCGTACGGCCCCTGGCCGCACCGCGTCTCGATGCCGATCTCCAGCGTCCCGTCCTCGGTGCGGACAGCACCACGGACAGCCCCCTTGCCATCGGGCCGGCACGCCTCATGCGTCACGAATCCGTTGGGGCGCATCGGCTGTCCGCCCTGGTAGCTGAACCAGGCCGACTTCCCACCATACCGGACACCATAGGCCCACTGCGACAGGTGTCCGCCATCGGCGACCCGCAGCGTCTGGTGGCCGGCAGCCTCGTGGTTGAAGCAGCCGTTGCCGTCCACGCTTAGCTCGATGTACTCGTTCCGGACCGAGGGCGTGTTGCTGAGTGCCTGCTCGACGAGCTTCGTGTAGCGCGGCGTGACCGAGAACTGCGCCGGCACGACTGTGTTCAGCGTGTACCGCTCGACATGGTCCCAGAGGGCATCCCAGCTCGCGAACTCCGGGTCCAGCGAGGACGCCTCCGCGAGCGCCGCGGCGAACTCGATCATGTCCGCCGTGCAGCAGATCTCACATATCTCGCGCGCCTGTGTGTTGTCGGTGCCGACATTCTCTGGGAACCAGCCCCAGGTGGACCCCGCGTTCACATTGGCCGGCGAAACCGTCCAGTCGTAGACCCTTTTCGCCCATCGGAGCAGCGGCTTGCCCTCCTCGGGGCGGCCTCGGTCGCACAGCGCGTGGCCCAGGCGAGCGATGCCGAGAGCGATGGAGACGTGGTCGTGGAAGTGGCCGCCGAACGAGCCGTCGTCTCCGAATGTGAACAGCCGCTTCGTCGCGCCCTCATAGGTGTCGGATTCGTGACCGGAGATGACCCCCGCGGTCAGCTCACGAGCGAAGGCCAGCGCGGTATCGTCACCCGCGGCGTCGTAGTAGAGCGCCAGCGGCTCGATAAGCTGCCCGCCCCTCATGCAGTAGAGGTCATCGCCCGTCTGGTCGCCGGTTCGGCAGTCCCATGGGTAGACGGCGTAGGCGCCAAGGCGAGGGTCGGTGCCGCGTGTGGCGAGGCTGCTCAGGCCCCGGACCATGCGGTCGACGCGCCGGCGCAGGTCGGCCTTCGTCGCGGGCCGGTCCTCGGCGCGCCACCATCGAACCAGCGCTCGGAGCGTCCGGCCCTGATCCCACATCTGGTAGTGGTACACCCCTTTGGCCGGGTCGGAGCGGTCGGGCACGCACGGCATGCCCAGGTCGGGGGTGAGCAGCCAAAGCAGCGCCGCTCGCTGCCCCTCCTCCACGTCCCGCCCGAAGGTGCGGTCACCAGTTGCCTCGCGGGCGAACAGCCACGCCTGAACCGCTCGGCCGGTCAAGTCGCCCCAGTCCCATTGCGCATGGCCGACCTGTGGGACAGGCAGCCCCGTGCACCCGAATGTGGTCCGGAGAATGCCCGGGTGGTCCGGCACGGGCTCCGGGCACCGGACCATGAACCCGTGCATCGCCCGCTCGACGTAGGGCACGAGGTCCTTGTCGGCCATTCCGGCCGCCATGCAGGAGCCGGCCACGAACAGAAAGCCCGCGCCGACCCCGAGACGTCCAGACCAGTAGCAGAGCATGTCGTTTCCCCCTTGCGGAAGGCACCGCTGTGGGCTTCGGGCGAGTAGCGCGCCGGACCTTCGGTGATCGGCCGCCGCTCAACCGCGCGGGACGAAAGCCCAGTACTCCCGCAGGAAGCGCGCGCCGTTCGTTGTCGCGGCATCGAGGATGCCCCGGCCCGTTTCAGCGGTCGCGCACGTGGGGCTTCCGTAGACGCCGGTCTGGCTCGCCTGCAGGTACCACGTGGACCACGTCACCTGCTGCCGTCCGAGGAAGCTGTCCCCGGCGACGAACTCCGAGTGGTACCGCATCTCATCGACATCGGTGGCTTGACTCATGTCGACCGCCTCGGGGCTGATGTGGAGGACAAGCGAGGTCTCCCACTCGCCCGCGTGGGTCGCGCCCCCCTGGGGGGACTTGCGGACGCGGTTGAACTCCTCCCGCGACATCACCGCGGGGCTGATGATTGCGATGGCTTTCCCGCACGCATCACACAGCTCCCGCGAGACGGTGTTCAGCGGCCCGCTGTGGTGCCCGTGGCAGTCGAGGATCGCGAGCCTAAGGAAGCCCATGTCGAGCGCCGACCGGCAGATGTCGAAGACCATGTCCATGAACACTCGGCTGCGCACCACCAGCGTGCCCGGCCACTGTCTCATGACCTGCATGGAGTAGCCGTAGCGAATAGTGTCCATCAGCAGGACGGGCACATCGGGCAGCAGCTCCTCGGCCAGACGGTGACCGTAGGCCTCGGCGATGCGAGCGTCGGTGTCGACGGGAAGGTGCGGCCCATGCTCCTCCGTGGTGCCGATTGGGAGGATGAGCAACGAGCCACCCTCAAGATGCTTCCTGAGGGTCAGCGAGGACTGGTCGCGGAAGAGGTAGGACATCGGGGTGGCTCCTTCATGCGCGTGATGCTGACGGGACCCCTTGCCTTTGGGCGCCGTCGCTCGGGCCAAAGAAGCACCTGGGAGAAGAGCTGCGTCCCCATTGCCCGATGGGCTCACAGGCGTTCCCATTCGTTGAGGCCGATACCGGCTTGGCTAAGGATCGAGCGCAGTGTTCCCGACGTAACCTCCCCGTGACGAGGGACGATCGCGGTACGAGTGCCCTCCGGCCGTGTCTTCGCGAACTTCACGTGGCTGCCCGACTGACTCACGGCCTCGAACCCCGCCGCTTCGAGCTTCCTCCGAACGACCCGATAGGGAAGCGGCTTAGGGGGCACTGATCTCAACCTGCAAGGGCCGGACTTCCGGGAGAATGGTGGCGCACGGCGGGGTGAAGTGCAGCTCGATAGCCTGGGAGAGATTCCCCAGCGCCTCGTCCGGAGTCCTCCCCTGGCTCGCGATCTCGATCTCGCGGCACTGCGCCACGAACCAGCGGCCTTCCTGCCACACGCTCGCAGTAAAGTCGCGAATCACGGTGGCCTCCTCCTTCGGTGCCCCGGTCACCCCGGTAGTATACCCCGATCTCTGGGGTCTGGCACTCGGCCGGTCGACGGTCGGTAGAGCGCGTCACGGAGTGCCCGGTACCGCTCGCCGACGGTTCGGTAGGCATCTCGGCGATCGGGCGCCGGGTGGAACACGCGGGCAGGGCGGTACCACGCGAGCGATGCTTCGCTCAGAGAGGCGAACTGCCCTGTCCCGAAGGCGGCCATCATCGCGGCGCCGAGGCACGCCGCCTCTGTCTCCGCCGGGCGCTCCACGGGCATACCTGCTAGGTCTGCTTTCATCGATAGCCAGAGATCGCTCCGCGCCGCCCCGCCCAGCGATCGGATGCTCTCGACGGGGACGCCCGACGCCACCACGGGCTCCAGACACTCCATGAGCAGACACGCGCACGACTCCATGATCGCGCGGGCGATGTGGGAAGCGCCGTGGGCCAGCGTGAGCCCATGGATGGTGCCCCGCGCGGCCGAGTTGTGCGTCAGTGGGCCGGAGCCGCAGAAGTACGGCAAGACCATGAGCCCCTCGCTCCCGATGGGCACGTCGGCGGCCTCGGCCGCGATCTCGTCGTAGCTTGCACCGGGCCGGACGAGGTCGCGGAACCACTTCAGCACCACTGCGCTCGTGGGGGCGTAGGCCATCGCGTAGTGCAGTGGCTCCACGGGATGCCGGCCCACACAGAGCACCGGGGAGTCCAGCAGGGCTTCGGTCGTGGCGACCACGGCGAGAGCGGTGCCCATCGTCTCGCTCACGATGCCCGGGCCAACGTTGCCCGCGCCCAGCGCTCCAGCGAGCTGGTCGTTACAGCCGGCGCACACCGGCACTCCGACAGGCAAGCCGAGTTCCTCGGCGGCAGCGGCGCTCACTGTCCCGATGACGGTGCCGGGGCGCACGACGGGCGGGAGCTGTTCGGGCGCGACACCCGCGGCTTCCAGGAGCAAAGGGTGCCAGGCCCCCGTACGCAGGTCGAATAGCCCGCTCATGAGCGCCTGAGTGTAGTCGGTCCGAAGCTCTCCCGTGAGCCGTAGCGCCAGGTAGTCCGGGAGGAACGCGAACCTGTGGGCACGGTGCAGGTCTGGCGCGTGGCGCGCCAGCCAGGCAAGCTTGAAGACCGTCAGCTCGCACAGGACGGCCGGGTAACCGCTAGTCCGGCGGAAGTCATCCCGCGTCAGCCAGTCCGCTTCCCATTCGGCGGTGAGATCCGCGGCGCGCTGGTCCAGCCACACGAGCGCCGGCGCCAGCGGCTCGCCCGAGGGACTGAGGGGGACGAAGGTCTCCCCTTGAGAGCTAAGGCCGATACCCCGGACGGCCGAAGGCGGCGTACTGGTGGAGCCCAGCACGGTCCGAGTGCCCGCGACGGCGGCGCGCCAGTAGGTCGCCGGGTCCATCTCCATCCAGCCGGGGCGGGGGGTGTCGGGCGTGTATTCGATGGAACACACGTCCGCGACCGTCCCATCGTCGCGGACCAGGGCGGTCTTCAGCGCAGTCGTGCCGAGGTCAAAGGCCAGGTAGTGACCCGTCAACGGCCCAGCTCGCCCTCCACTTCGGCGATGGACTCCTCGATGATGTCCATGCCCCTCGCGGCGGTCTCCTCGTCCATCACGATGGGAGGAGACATCCGCAGGATGTGCCCGGCGGGCACCCAGGCGAGGCCTTTCATGAACGCGCGCTGGTAGACGAGCTTGCCGGCCTCCGCGAAGGGCTCTTTCGTGGCGCGGTCCTTGACCAACTCGATGCCGAGCAGGCAGCCCTTCCCGCGGACATCGCCGACGATGGGATGGGCATCCTTCAGCGCCGCCATGCGGCGCTCGAAGTACGCGCCGAGTCGGCGAGCGTTCTCGAGCAGGCCCTCCTCCTCGATGACCTCGATGCTCGCCAGCGCCGCGGCGCACGCCATGGGATTCCCGCCGTAGCTGGTGGATGCGGAGATCCGATTGATGGCTTCCTTGTGCCGCTCGGAGACGAGCATGGCTGTCACGGGGAACCCGTTCCCGAAGCCTTTGCCGAGGGTGACGACATCGGGCCGCGTATCCCAGTGCTCCATGCAGAAGTACGTGCCCGTGCGCCCCATGCCCGTGAGCACCTCATCAGCGACCAGCAGGATGCCCCGGTCGTCGCAGAACCGACGCAGCTTCGGGAAGAAGTCATCCGGTGGGAAGACCGACCCGGCCCAGCCTTGCACGGGCTCGAGGACAAAGGCGGCGACGTTCCCCGTGGTCGCATACGCGATGAACTCGTCGTAGAAGCGGAAGTATGCATCCGTGTCGATGGCGCCGTCCGCGCGTGCGAACATCGGCCGATAGGGATAGGGGCGCGGTACCAGGTAGAAGCCCTGGCTTCGCCCCGCGCCGGAGGTCGGGTTCATCTGCGCCAGGCTCACGGCATGGCCGGTCTTCCCGTGGAAGTCCATGTAGCAGGAGATGAACTCCGTGCGCCCGGTGGCTGCCCGGCACACCCGGAGTGCAGCCTCGACGGCGGTGGTCCCGCTGTCGTAGAACTGCATCCCGGTCAGGTCCCAGGGCTGAATCGCAGCCACCTTCTCCATCAGCTCGACCTTGATCGGGGTGTTGAAGTCGTGGCAGTTCATCAGGTTCTTCGCGTGGTGAGCGACCGCTTCGCTGATCTTCGGGTGGCAGTGGCCGAGGGTGGTGACGTAGATCCCGCTGGAGAAGTCGATGTAGACGTTGCCGTCGACATCGGTCAGCGTGACCCCCTCGCCCCTTTCGAACACCACAGGGAACAGCTTCACCTGGCTCGAATAGCCGATCATGTACCGTTCGCCCCGGGCGTGCAGCTCGCGGGATCGCGGGCCGGGGACGGTGTCGGTGATGATGCGGGGTGCCGCCATGGGGTACCTCCGGAGTCATGGTGTGGCCCGTATGGCGCCCAACACGGTATACCAGGCGAGAGGGGTTGTCGATGGGCAGCTATGACCACCTGGAGCTTCAGGGCGGGGAGCGCGAGCGGGCGCTCCTGGCCATCCGCGCGCAGGTGGACGCCTGGGGCCTGACGATGCCGGACGTGACGCCCATCGCCCTGCATTTCGGGCTTCACCGGTTCGACGAGATCGGCGAAACGGAGTTCTGGGTAGCGAACGAAACGACGCATGGCTACTGCGGCAAGTTCCTCTTCGTGTTCGACGGACAGACCTGCCCCTACCACTGTCACAGGGTCAAGCACGAGACGTTCTTCGTGCTCAAGGGCACCGTTTCGATGCGCGTGGGGGAGAGGGAACAGACGCTGGGGGAGGGAAGCCTGCTCGCCATGCCGCCCAGCACCGGGCACTCGTTCACCGGGGTCGGTCCGGCGCTGCTGTTGGAGGTTTCCATGCCGTCGATGCTGCAGGACAACTTCTTCGAGGACCGCCGGATCGGGGACGATGGTGTGATCTGACCGGCGTTCCCGCATTCCCCCGTGCCCGCGGGTCTCCCGACCCGCATACACCCGCCATGGCGGAGGCCAGTGATGGAACTCGAGTACAAGCCAGACTGGGAGCAAGCGAAGGCGAACCTGGCCGCTTGGTGGGCGGGTGAGGACTTCGGTCGTTGTGCCTTTTCCGTCACGAGCCCGCGCGCCGACGCGCCGAACGACCCTCCGCCGGCGCCCAGCCGGGTCGAGGACCGGTGGATGGACATCGACTACCGCGTCGCCCTCTGCGACTGGTCGATGCGCCGGACGTTCTACGGCGGCGAGGCAGTGCCCAACTGGAGCAGCGGCTACGCGGGCTGGAACGCCATACCGGCTTACCTCGGCTGCCCGATCACGCTCGACGATGCCACGGGCTGGTGGGACCCCATCCTCACAGGTGAACGGCTAACCGACCACGATCCCCATGACTTGGTGGTTGACACGGAGAGCTTCGCCTGGCGACGCGCGCTTGACATGTTGCGCGCGGGTGCCGAATCCGCGCGGGGCAAGTGCATCGTTGGGGTGGGGGCCTTCGGCGGCTGCGGGGACACGCTCGCCGCTCTGCGAGACACGATGCGGCTCCTCTACGACGTAACGGATGCGCCGGAGTGTGTGCGGGACTTCGAGCTGTACCTAATGCGGCAGTGGACACAGGTCTACGACGTTGTGTACGGGATCACACGAGAGGTCACCGAAGGGTCGACCTGCTGGAACGACATCTGGGCGCCGGGCAAGTACTATGTGGCGCAGTGCGACTTCTCCTACATGATCTCGCCCCGCATGTTCCGGGAGCTGTTCATCCCTGCGCTTGAGGAGCAGATGCGGTTCCTGGACTACTGCGTCTACCATGTGGACGGCATTGGCTCCTACGCGCACGTCCCCGCTCTCTGTGAGCTGCCTCGGCTGCGCGCTCTGCAGATCATCCCCGGCGCCGGAAAGCCCACGGCCATCCACTGGATGGATATGCTCCGGGAGATCCAGGACGCCGGCAAGGGGCTGGAGCTGTACCTTCCGCCGGAGGAGGTCCAGACCGCGATCCAGCACCTGCGGACGAAGGACCTGTTCATCCGCACCTCTTGCGCCACCGAGGAGGACGCGCGGGCCCTGCTGCGACAGGTTGGGGAGTGGTGCCACTGAGACCAGGGACAATCACGAAAGGCACTTCGCTAAGCTGCTGGTCACTCGGTGCCGCGGGCACGGGTGCCTGAGGTCTCAGTGGCTTTCGATGGAGGGGGCTCATGGCGACACTCGGAGTCGGTATCATCGGCTATGGCTTCATGGGGAGGATCTATGCGTACGCCCACCGCAACCTGCGCTTCTTCTACTCCCCAGCGCCGTGCGAGACGCGGTTGGTCGGCGCGTGCGTGCGTCGGGCGGAGACGATGGACGAGGTCCGAGCGCATGGCGGGTTCGAGCTCGTCACCACGGACGCGCAGGAGCTGCTCGACCGGCCGGACATCCACATGGTCTATGTCGCCACCCCCAACCACCTCCACGCGCCCCTGGTCCTGCAGGCACTGGATGCGGGGAAGGCCGTCTACTGCGACAAGCCCCTGTGCCTGAACGAGGAGGAGGCGCTGCGGATCGCCGAGCGCGCGGGAAGCGCGTCGCAAGTGCACCGCATGGGGCTGCACTGTCGGTTCATCCCGGCGGTGATGAAGGCACGGGAGCTCGTGGAGGCCGGGGCGCTTGGGCGCATCTACCAGTTCCGAGGCGAGTACCTGCACTCGGGCTACATCGAGCCGGACCGGCCGTTCTCGTGGCGGCTGGACAAGGCGCGGTCGGGGGGCGGCGCGCTGTTCGACCTCGGGGCTCACATCGTGGATGCTCTGCGGTGGCTCGTTGGGGACATCGGCTCAGTGAGATCGCTGCTCGCGACCCAAGTCCTCCAGCGCCCTCGGGCCAAGGGCAGCGCCGAGCTGGTACCGATCGAGGTAGACGACATAGCGCTGATGATGGTGCGGGCAAAGAGCGGCGCGGTCGGCACGATCGAGGCCACACGGCTCGCGACAGGCTCCAACGATGAGATGCGGTTCGAGATCCACGGCGACCGGGGAGCGATCGCCTTCAACGCGCAAGACCCGGCCTATCTCGCCTTCTACGACGCGTCGGCCGAGGGGGAGCCGCTCGGCGGGCGCAGAGGTTACACGCGGATCGAGTGTGTGCAGCGCTACGCGCCGCCGGCCGTGTGGCCGGGCCCGAAGTTCAGCCTGGGCTACCTGCGATTCCAGGTTCACTCGGTCTACGCTTTCCTCACGGCAGTAGCGGCCGCGCATCCGGCCGAACCCGACCTGGTGGACGGCGCCAAGACGCAGCTCATACTTGCGGCTGCCCAGCGTAGCGCGGAGTCGGGTCTCGAGGAGACCGTCACGCCCTTGGACTAAGCGCGGGTCACGCCCGCCGCCGGCTTGCCCATGCCCCAGCGGGGAAGGTCCCGGTTGTCCGCCGAGTGAACAGGCCGTGGCAAGCGCGGACGCGGCACCGTGCCAGGCCGCGACTCCACGATCAGACTGGACTCCGCCGAGCGAGGAGCGTACCGGTATGCGGCCGCTGGCAGTCGAGTCGAGCGCAGACGATACGGCGTCCGGTCGTGCCCCATGGCGCGACCCCATAGGGCGCCCATTCGAGTCGGTTGCTACGGCAGTCGCCTGCGTGCTCGTCCTGCTGATCGCCGGCGCCGCGCACTCCATGGGCGGGTACGGCCTCGGCGCTTTGTGTGTGCCGGTGCTGTTCCTCTATGCCGCTCTCGCGCACCCGGCCCCTCGTGCTTGCTTGGCGCTAGGAGGCCTGGCCACAGTGGCGGCGGTCGTGGCCGAGTGGTCGCGAGGCTGGCCCGTGGCGCCGGAGGCGGCCGTCCTCGCGATCTCGACGGCCGTGGCAGCGCACGTGGCGCGCGTGCTGGGTGAGGAGCGGGCCAACCTCGTCCGCGTCACCGAGCTTGTGTCCGCCATCCCGGGTACCCTCGACGCGCGCTCCGTGATGTGCATGATCAGCGAGACCGCGGCGCTTTCGGTTGGGGGCAAGGCGGCCTCGGTACGCCTCGTATCTGCCGACGGGCAAAGCCTGGAGGTGCGCGGGACCTACGGGCTGAGCCGGGAGTACCTGGACAAAGGCAAGGTGCTGGCCAAACATAGCGCCATCGACCGGCGCGTGCTCAGCGGCGAGACTGTGGCCGTGCTCGATGCCGCGAAGGACCCGCGGTTCCAGTACCCGGACGCGGCGCGGCGTGAGGGGATCGCCAGCGTCCTGTGTGTCCCCCTGTTGCTCCGGGGGCGCCCCACTGGCGTGCTGCGCGTCTATGCCGAGCGCCCGCGCCGGTTCACGTCGCGCGAGATCCGAGTGCTACGCACTTTCGCGGGCGTAGCCGCCATGGCTGTCGAGCATGCCGAGCGGCATGGCGAGATGCTGGCCTACATGCGGAAGACGGCGCATGAACTGCGGTCGCCCGCGGCCGCGGTTCGGAGCATGCTCGAGATCCTCGAGCAGGGCATTGTAGGCCCAGTCAACGAGGAACAGCAGCAGACGCTTCAGCGAGCGATGCGCCGGATCGACGGACTGCTTGAAGTCGTCGCAGACGTGCTCTCGTTGTCACGGCTGCGCATGGCGACTGTGGATGCCGCGGCCGAGTCGGTCAGCCTGCAGGGGGCGGTCCAGCGCGCCGTCGAGCTGTGGTCCGCCCGAATCGAGGCCAAGGGTGTAGCCCTGCAGGTCAGTGGCGCCGACCATCCCGTTCGGGTCAGCGCGGTGCGCGAGCATGTGGACGAGCTGGTCACCAACATTCTCTCAAACGCGGTGAAGTACACACCCTCCGGCGGGCGTGTGGACATTCGAATCGACGAACGAAACGGCGCCGCCGAGATCGTCGTGCGCGACACCGGTATCGGCATTCCCGAGGACGAGCTGCCGTCCATCGGCACCGAGTTCCGTCGCGCCACCAACGCCCGGGCGTCGAGCGAGCCCGGCACCGGGCTTGGGCTCTCCATCGTGCGGAGCATCCTGGGGCGCTACGCCGGCCGGCTGGAGATCGACAGCGAGCTAGGCCGAGGCACCGAAGTCGCGATCTACCTTCCCGCAGAGAGACCCGACCAGCGCGCCGCTCTCGTGGCCCCCGGGATCACCCACGAGAGTTTTCCGTAATCGTGAAGGTAATCGCGATTGAGCAGCGAATCACCCACCTAACATTGGTGTATCCGCTCCCGGTTCTCGCAGGAGCCCGACAGTCAGAGTTGTGTGTGCGCGGCGGTCCGAGTCTCCGAAGGGGATGTGGCCGTTGTCCTGTATCCGAACGGGCTACAGTGAGAGCAGTTGTCTTCCGCGGACGGGGGTTCGCCCGTCCCCGAGGACTGTAGCCGCCGGCTCCCGCAGTTGGGACCCTCCTCCGCGACCTCCCCCTCGGTCGCTGGTGGCGCACCCGGCGGCGGCCACTCACCGCGTCTGACACCGAGGCCCCCCGCGTCCGTTTCCTCGCTCCTGTCAGGAGGCGACCATGTCCGCACTCACCAACACGAAGTCCCTCAGCCGCGAGCTCCTCGCCGAGCTCATGCGCCTACCCGAGGGGGAGAAGGTGAAGCTCTGCATCCAGTGTGGCACCTGCAGCGGCTCGTGCCCAACGAGCCACGCGATGGACTACACCCCGCGACAGGTGATCGCCGCGCTACGCGCGGGGATGCTGGACAAGGTGCTCACGAGCGACACCGTGTGGCTTTGCTCCTCATGCTACACCTGCACGGTGCGATGCCCCTCCGGGATCCAGTTCACGGACCTCATGTATGCACTCAAGCGCCTGGGGCTCAAGCATGGGCTGGTCAGCCGTGATGCCCGGGGACAGATGCTCATGAGGGCCTTCGTCGAGGAAGTCGATGCGACGGGGCGCAACCCCGAGATGACCATGATGGCCAAGTACTTCCTGAGGACCAACCCCCTGCAGGCTCTCGGCAACCTCGGCTTCGCCCTCCGGATGTACCGCAAGGGGCGGCTGAAGCTCGGCCGACACCGCGTGCGGGCCCGCGAGGACCTGATGGCCATGGCCAGAGTGCTGGAGGAGGGTGAGTGATGACCGATTACCTCTTCTACCCCGGCTGTGCTCTGGAGGCCAGCTCGACGCACTACGCCAAGAGCGCGCGCAGTGTATGCCAGAGGCTGGGGATCGGGCTCGTCGACCTGGATGACTGGAGCTGTTGCGGGGCCACAGCCTATGTGGGCACTGATGAGGACAAGTCGGTGGCCTACTCGACGCGGAACCTGGCTCTGGCTGAGAGAACGGGCGCGACACAGCTCGTGACGGCCTGCAGTGGGTGCTATGTCCAGCTCCGCAAGGCCAACCGGTGCTTCAACGGCGGCCCGCAGGTTCGCGACCGCGTCTCCCGAGCCCTGGCCGCCGCCGGGCTGTCCTACGGTGGGACGGTTCGAGTGCGGCACCTGGCGGACGTGCTGCTGAACGACGTGGGCCCGGATGCCATCGCCAGGAGCGTCGAGGTCAGCTTGCGCGGGCTTCGCGTGGCGCCCTACCACGGCTGTCAGATCAGCCGTCCGTTCGATGACATTGCCCACGCGGAGCAGCCGACGATCCTCAACGAGCTCCTGGCACCGACCGAGGCGGAGCTGGTCCCGTTCCCGCTGACCGCTCGGTGCTGCGGCGGGATGCTGATGACCACGCGCGTCGACGTGGCGCTCCCCATGGCCGGAAGGCTGCTGGCCTCCGCCCGCAGCGCAGGCGCGGACTGTGTGGCCGTCGCCTGCCCGCTCTGCAGCGTGAACCTCGAAGCCTATCAGGATCGGATCCTCCGCGAGGACGGACGCGGGGAGCCCATGCCTGTCGTGTTGTTCACTCAACTGCTCGGCCTGGCCGTCGGGGCTCCGATGGAGTCGCTGGGCCTCGACCAGTGTCTGGTCGACGTGCACCCCATGTTGGGGGCCTATGTGTAGGCGGGAGGGCTTGCTGTGGACGAGGTCAATGGAGGCGGACCCTCAGGGGCCAATGGTGCTCCGCGTATCGGTGTCTTCATCTGTCATTGCGGCGCGAACATCGCTCAGGTTGTCGACGTCCCTCGACTGAGGGTCTTCGCCGAGAACTTGCCCCACGTTGTGCTTGCGCGCGACTACGCGTTCGTGTGCTCCGAGCCCGGTCAGGAGCTCATCCGCACGGAGATCGTAGCACAGCACCTCAACCGGGTAGTGGTGGCCTCATGCTCGCCGCTGATGCACGAGGCCACCTTCCGCCGAGCATGCGCGGACGCGGGGCTGAACCCCTTCCTGTTCCAGATGGCCAACATCCGCGAGCAGTGCTCCTGGGTAACCGATGACCGGGAGCAGGCAACGGCCAAAGCGAAGCGGATTCTTGCAGCCGCGGTGTCCCGCGTGGTCCTGCATGAGGAGCTGTCCGTCCGTCAGGTCCCCGTGAACCCGCGAGTGCTCATTATCGGCGCAGGCATCGCGGGGATCGAGGCGGCGCTCCAGATCGCCGACGCGGGGAAGCAGGTGGTGCTCGTAGAGCGCGAGCCCTCCATTGGCGGACGAATGGTCGGGTTCGACAAGACGTTCCCCACGCTCGACTGCGCGGCGTGCATCCTCACGCCGAAGATGGTCTCGGTCGGGCAGCACCGCAACATCGACCTGCGCACTTTCAGCGAGGTCGTCGCCGTGTCGGGGTATGTCGGCAACTTCAAGGTGACCGTCCGCAAGAGGAAGCGCTACGTGGATGTGGACAAGTGCAACGGCTGCGGGCTGTGCTGGGAGGAGTGCCCGGCGGTCGTCCGCCCGCGCGACCGCGTGATCACCGTGGAGGGCAGGACTGTGTGGCAGGGAGTCTACGCGGGCAACGGCGCCCCGATGCCGACCGGCTCCGCGGCGGGATCGGCGGCCGGCACGGCCTCCGCGCGGGAACCGGTCGCCGCCGGCACGGCTGGGAAGGGGGAGTAAGCAGTGACTGTGGATCTGGATGCTCTGCTCCAGGAACACCCCGACAGTGAGGCGATGATCGGCCTGCTGCAGGATCTCCAAGAAGAGGAGGGGTACGTTCCGCGCGAAGCGCTCGAGCAGATATCCACGCGGCTCGGTATCCCTCTCGTCCGGCTGTACGGTCTCGCGACTTTCTACCGCGCGTTCTCGCTCGTACCGAGGGGCCGGCACACGGTGACGTGCTGCATGGGCACTGCGTGCCATGTCCGCGGGGCGCCTCGGGTCGTGCAGGCGCTCGAGCGCGATCTGGCCATCAAAGCAGGTGACACAACGCCCGATCTGGCCGTGAGCCTCGAGACGGTGAACTGCGTTGGCGCATGTGCCCTGGGCCCGCTGATCCTCATCGATGGACGATACCACGGGGGTATGACCCCGACCAAAGCACAGCGGTTGGTCCAGAGACTTCGAGGAGGGGGCGGTGCCGGTGAGCCTACTGATGACGCGTGAAGACCTGGCTCGCGTCCGCGAGACCGTGCGGAAAGGACTCGACCCGGAGCAGGTGTCCGTGTCGATCTGTGCGGGGACAGGGTGCCGCGCATGTGGCGCCATGGAGATAGCCGAGGCGTTCCACCGCGAGCTGGGCCAGGAGGGCCTGGAAGGCAAGATCCCCGTCCGGACGACGGGCTGCCATGGGTTCTGCGAACGCGGCCCCCTCGTCGTCATCCGGCCTAGCGGAATCCTCTATGTGAATCTCAAGCCCAAGGACGCTGCCGAGGTTGTCTCCGAGACGCTCGTAAACGGACGTTCGGTGCCGCGCCTGCTGTACAAAGACCCTGGCACGGGTGAGAGAACCGAGCGGATGGACGACGTGCCGTTCTACGCCAAGCAGATGCGCGTCGTGAGCCGCCTGTGCGGCATCGTGGACCCATCGAGGATCGGCGACTACATCGCAGAGGGTGGGTACGAGCAAGCCGCGCGGTGTCTCACGACCATGACGCCGGACGAGGTCATCGATGCCGTCACGCGCGCCGGGCTGCGCGGGCGCGGGGGCGGCGGGTTCCCGACCGGGAAGAAGTGGCGCACGTGCCGAAACGCCCCCGGTGAGCCGAAGTACGCTATCTGCAACGCCGATGAGGGCGACCCGGGAGCGTTCATGGATCGGTCGTTGCTCGAGGCGAACCCCCACGCCGTGGTCGAGGGGATGATCATCGGCTCCTACGCCATCGGCGCCACTAAGGGCTACGTCTACGTGCGTAACGAGTATCCCCTGGCCCTTCGCATGGTCAGCGGCGCCATCGAGCAGGCACGGCAGCACGGCCTGCTCGGCGAGAACATCCTGGGGTCCGGACACTCGTTCGACATCCGGGTGAACCGGGGCGGCGGCGCGTTCGTCTGCGGCGAGTCCACGGCGCTGATGGCGTCCATCGAGGGCCGGGTGGGTGAGCCCCGAGCGAAGTACGTACACACGGTCGAGGCCGGCCTGTACAACCGACCGACAACCCTCAACAACGTCGAGACATGGGCGAACGTCCCCCTCATCTTCGAGCGCGGCGTGGAGTGGTACACGTCCATCGGCACGGAGGGGTCGAAGGGCACGAAGATCTTCTCCCTCGTCGGCAACATCAACAACACGGGGCTGATCGAAGTGCCGATGGGCATCACCCTGCGTGAGGTGCTCTTCGATATTGGCGGGGGCGTCCCCAAGGGGAAGCGGGCGAAAGCCGTCCAGACCGGCGGCCCCTCAGGCGGCGCGCTGATCGCGGCGGGCAACGGCGAGTCGAAGAGCGGGAGCCTCCTGGACGTACCGGTGGACTTCGACTCCCTCACCGAAGCGGGCTCCATGATGGGGTCGGGCGGCATGATCGTCATGGATGACGACACGTGCATGGTCGACGTCGCTCGCTACTTCATGAACTTCCTCAAGGAGGAGTCCTGCGGCAAGTGCAGCCCCTGTCGCGAGGGCATCCGGAACATGCTGGTGATCCTCGAGCGGATTTGTGCCGGTGAGGGGCGCGAGGGTGACGTGGAGCTTCTCGAGGAGATCAGCGACACGGTGATCGACACATCGCTCTGCGCGCTGGGCGGGACGGCGCCGAACCCGGTGTTGTCGACCCTGCGATACTTCCGCAACGAGTATGACGCGCACATCCGCGACAGGAAGTGCCCCGCGGGGGTCTGCACGGCTCTGGTCGAGCTCTCGATCGACGCGGATCGCTGCAATGGCTGCGGCCTCTGCGCCAAGGCCTGCCCCGAGAACTGCATCACCGGGGAGCTCAAGAAGCCACATGCCATCGACCGGGCGGCTTGCGTCAAGTGCATGGGCTGCTACGACGCCTGCCGAAACGGCGCTGTCCTCCGGACCTAATGCGCCGCCGGGATACGGGGACCTTGGAGGGAAGTAGCGGATGATCAGCCTGACGATCGATGGTAGACCGATCAGCTTGCCCGACGGGGCCACGGTTCTCGATGGGGCCACCGAGCTCGGCATCGAGATCCCCACGCTGTGCCACCATCCCGCACTGGAGCCGTACGGCGCGTGCCGCGTCTGCACGGTCGAGGTGCGGTACGGCGGGCGGACGCGAATGGTCACGGCCTGCAACTACCCGGTTTGGGAGGGCATCGAGGTCCTGACGCGGAGCGAGCGCGTGCTCAAGCACCGGCGGATGATCGTGGAGCTAGAGCTGGGCCGGTGCTCGACAGTGCCCATTCTCCGGAAGCTCGCCGATCAGCTCGGCATCGACGCCTCGCGCTTCGGCACGGGGGAATCGGAGTGTATCCTCTGCGGGCTATGCGTGCGGATGTGCGCGGAGGTGGTCGGCGCCAACGCCATTGGCTTCGTCAACCGTGGCGTCGACCGTGAGGTCGCCACGCCATACCGCGAGGTCAGCTCCTCGTGCATCGGGTGCGGCGCTTGCGCCCAGGTGTGCCCCACCGGCACCATCCGCCTCGAGGATGCACAGGGCCGGCAGGTGCTGCACCATGAGTTGTCGCTGGGGCCGAACAAGGCCATCCGCGTCCCCTCGCTGCAGGCCGTGCCCAACGCGCCGTTCATCGACGTCGCGACCTGCATCCATCTGCGCACCGGCGCCTGCAGGCGATGCGAGACGGTGTGCCCAAAGGATGCCGTGGTGCATGGCATGGAGGAGGAGACCGAGGAGATCGAGGTGGGCGCCATCCTCGCGGCGACCGGCTACGAGCTCACCGATGTGTCCCCGATGCTGCAGTACGGGTACGGGACCTACGACAACGTGGTCACCGGTCTCGAGTTCGAGCTGCTCTGCCATGCCGGCGGGCCGACGGGGGGGAAGATCCTCCTCGCGAACGGCGAACCGCCAGAGTCCGTAGCCATTCTCCACTGCATCGGAAGCCGCGATGAGCATTACCACGAGTACTGCTCACGCGTGTGCTGCATGTACTCCATGAAGTTCGCCCACCTCGTCCGAGAGAAGGCGGGTGCGGAAGTCTACGAGTTCTACATTGACATCCGCGCGGCGGGCAAGGGGTACGAGGAGTTCTACAAGCGGATGCTCGAGGAGGACGTGGTCTTCATCCGCGGCAAGGCCGCCGAAGTGACCAACGTTGCCCAGGATGCCTCCGAGGAGGGCAAGCTCATCGTGCAGGCGGAGGACACACTGCTCGGCCTCGTGCGCCGGATCCCGGTAGACATGGTGATCCTCAGCTCCGCTCTCCAGGCGCAGGCGGATGCGCAGAGGGTCGCGCAGATCCTGGGCATCGGGTGCGGGAGCGAGGGCTGGTTCATGGAGCGGCATCCGAAGCTCGCGCCCGTCCAGGCGGCGTCCGACGGCATCTACATCGCCGGCGCGTGCCAGTCGCCGAAGGACATCCCGGACAGCGTCGCCCAGGGCGCAGCGGCGGCTGCCAACATGCTCTCCCTGATCGACCGCGGCCGGTTCGAGATCGAGCCCATCGTGGCGGTCATCGATGAGGACCTCTGCGGCGGATGCAAGACCTGCATCGCGGTGTGCCCATATTCGGCGATCACGGCGGATGAGGAGAAGAAGATCGCCGTGGTGGAGTCGGCCCTCTGCAAAGGGTGTGGCACGTGCGCGGCGGCGTGTCCGGCCGGCGCGGCTCAGCAGCAGGGCTATACGGATCGGCAAGTCGTGGCGGAGCTGGCGGGCGCCCTCGCTCTGTCCGTGGGCGCAGAGTAGGGGGGAAACCGGGGACAGCCACCCATTTCGCCTGCGGAGTGGGCGATCGCCTTCGAGCTACGAGAGCGAAATGGGTGGCTGTCCCCGGTTTCCGGATGTGCGGCGGAAAGGATGGGTCTCGCGTGAGTAGACCGGAACGCTTCGAACCCGTGATCATCGGCTTCCTGTGCCGGTGGTGTAGCTACACCGGCGCCGACCTCGCCGGCACCAGCCGCCTGAAGTACCCGCCGAACATGGTGCCCATCAAGGTGATGTGCTCGGGGCGAGTGGACCCGGCGCTGATCGTCAGGGCCCTCGTCGACGGCGCCGACGGTGTGGTTGTGATGGGCTGCCACCCGGGAGACTGCCACTACCAGGACGGCAACATCAAGACGCTGCGGCGCATGCCGCTACTCAGGGCCTTGCTGGAGCAAAGCGGCGTCGACCCCCGCAGGGTGCGCCTGGATTGGGTCTCGGCGTCCGAGGGCAACCGGTTCGCCAAAGTGGTGCGCGAGTTCACGGAAGAGGTGCGCGCACTCGGCCCACTCGGGCGTCGGGCCGCGTGAAGGGGAAGGGGCGGGAAGCCATGAGTGAGGCGGGCAAGCCGAAGTTCGCGATGTATTGGGCGGCGGGCTGTGGTGGATGTGATATCGGGGTCCTGGACATCCAGGAGGCATTGCTGGATGTGGCCGCGTTCTTCGACATCGTCTTCTGGCCCGTGGCCATCGACGCCAAGTACGCCGACGTCGAGGCGATGCCGGATGGGTTCATCGACCTGTGCCTGTTCAACGGCGGGATCCGCAACTCCGAGAACGAGCACATGGCAAAGCTGCTTCGGGCGAAGGCGAAGGTTCTGGTGGCATTCGGCTCCTGCGCCGGCGAAGGCTGCATCCCAGCCCTCGCGAACCAGTTCGGGGTGGAGGCAATCCTCGACTTCGTATATGCGAAATCGCCCTCGACATCGAACAACGGGCGAGTGCGACCGCAACCCCGTTCCGAGATGCCCGAGGGGGAGATCGAGATCCCGGAGCTGCGAGACCAACTCGTGCCCCTCGACGCCGTGGTCGATGTGGACTACAAGATCCCCGGCTGCCCTCCCGTGCCCGGGCGCATCATGGACGTCATGCAGCTCATCATGTCCGGGGCCGAGCTGCCGCCGAAGGGGTCCGTGATCGGCGCGGGACAGAAGACGGTCTGCGATGAGTGTCCGCGCGAGCGGCGCGAGAAGTCGATCCGTGAGTTCCACCGTCCGTTCGAGGTGATGGCCGACCCCGAGGAGTGCTTGCTCGACCAGGGCATCATCTGCATGGGACCGGCGACGAGATCGGGATGCGAGGCCCTCTGCCCGCAGGGCAACATGCCCTGCCGTGGATGCTATGGGGCGCCGCCGAACGTCACCGACCAGGGCGCGAAGATGCTCTCGGCCATCGCCTCCGTCATCGACTCGGACGACCCGGAGGAGATCGCGGCCATCACCGCACAGATCGTCGATCCGCTCGGCTCGCTCTACCGCTTCAGTATGGGGCAGGCGCCTTTGAGGAGGCTGCAGACATGCGGAAAGTGACCATCGATCCCATCACGCGCCTCGAAGGCCACGGGAAGATCGACATCTTCCTGGACGATGACGGTGTTGTGGCGGAGACCTACTTCCAGATCCCCGAGCTACGGGGCTTCGAGAAGTTCTGCGTCGGACGGCCCGTGGAGGAGCTGCCCCGCATCACCACCCGCATCTGCGGCGTCTGCCCAGAGGCGCACCACATGGCCTCCGCCAAGGCGTGTGACGCCGTCTACCATGTCGACATCCCACCGACGGCGCGGAAGCTGAGGGAGCTGCTCTACTCCATCTTCTACGTCGCCGACCACACGGTGCACTTCTACATTCTCGCGGCGCCGGACTTCGTCGTGGGCCCCGATGCGCCCGTGGCCGAGCGGAACATCCTCGGCGTGATCCAGAAGGTCGGGATCGACGCCGGCAAGCGCGTCATCGGCGTGCGCCGACGCGCTCAGGACATCATCCGGTTGCTCGGCGGTAAGAACATCCACCAGGTGACCTCCATGCCCGGCGGCGTCGCGAAGGGGCTCAAGGAGGAGCAGCGGGCCGAGATCGAGGAGGTCGCCGCGGACTACGTGGAGTTCGGGAAGTGGAGTCTGCAGCTCTTCGCCGATGTGGTGCTCGCGAACCAGGGCTACCTCGACATCATTCTCAGCGACACTTTCCGCCACGAGACGTACTACATGGGCCTGGTGGATGACCAGAACAAGGTCAACTTCTACGACGGCCACATTCGCATTGTCGACCCGGAGGGCCGCCAGATGGCGCGCTTCGCGCCGGCGGAGTACCTCGATCACATCGCCGAGCACGTGGAGCCGTGGACCTACCTGAAGTTCCCGTACCTGAAGAAGGTGGGCTGGAAGGGATTCGTCGACGGCAAGGAAAGCGGGATCTACCGTGCGGCCCCGCTGGCGAGGCTCAATGCGGCGGACGGCATGGCGACACCGGCAGCGCAGGAGGCCTACGAGCACATGTACTCGACGCTGGGCGGTAAGCCGGTCCACAACACACTGGCCTACCACTGGGCCCGCCTGGTGGAGTTGCTGTACGCCGCGGAGCGCGCGCTCGAGCTGGTTCGCGACCCCGAGATCACCAGTGACAACATACGGACCATACCCACGGAGACGCCCGACGAAGGCGTCGGCGTGGTCGAGGCGCCCCGCGGGACCCTCTATCACCACTACGTCACCGACGAGCGGGGCATCGTGACGATGGTCAACCTCATCGTGGGGACGACGAACAACTACGCGCCGATCAGCCTGAGCATCAAGAAAGCTGCCAAGGCCTTCGTCCGGGGGAACGGGAAGATCGACCAGGGCAAGCTCAACCTGGTCGAGATGGCCTTCCGCGCCTATGACCCATGCTTCGGCTGCGCGACCCACGCCCAGCCCGGCCGGCACGTACTGGACATCACGGTTCGCCGACGTGATGGAACGGTAGTGGACAGCGTCCGAACCGGCTGAGGCCCGCGGCCTTCCTCCGTGGGGCCGGGCTCCGCGCCGGCCACCAACCGCGCAACTGTGGGGCCGGACTCCGCGCCGGCCACGGCAAACCTTCGCCAGCGGGTCCCTATGCCTCCCGCCGGCCACCAACCGCGCCCCCGTGCCGGCGGGTCTCCGGACCCGCCACGGCAAGCCTCCGCCAGCGGTTCCCTGTGCCTCCCGCCGGACGCCGATCCCGTTCCTGTGGGGCGGGCCGCCGTGCCCGCCACGGCAAGCCCTCGCTGGTCGGTCCTTCAGCCCTCGCCCTCGGCAGCCCTCTCCTGTGGGGTGGGCCGCCGTGCCCGCCACGACAAGGCTTCGCCTGCCGGTCCTTGAGCCCTCGCCCTTGGCAGCCTTCCCCTCTGGGGCGGGTCGCCGTGCCCGCCACGGTACGCGCCGTTGGAGGGGTGGACTCGGTGTGCGAGCAGGCCCTTGCTTTCAGCGGGAGGGCGTCCTTCGCCGGGTAGCGAAAACCACTCGTGCAGCGGCTGTGCTCATCCCGACCAACGGGTGGGATCCCCATGATCGGATGCCTCGCCATCCTCGTCACTCTATCGACAGGCCCCCTCGCCGAGACGCCTGCCGGAGTCGCCACAGAGGATCAGTGGGCGGAGCTCCTGGTTGATGAGGTGCTCTCATACGATGCTGGTGAGAGCCCCTGGCACCTCGCCTCCGATCTCTCTGCCCTGGGTTCCTTGGCGCTGGATGCGCTGGCGCGTCGGATGGAGGCGGAGCGGGGGAAGGCAAAGCTGACGTGCCTCGACGCCATGGCGGACTGCCTCGCGCGGCGACCCGCCCTCACCGAGGACGCGGACCGCGTCGTGCCTGTGCTGGAGCGAGCACTCGATGACCATACTGGTCAGGTGCGGTTGGCGGCGGCCAAGGCTCTGGTGGCGTTCCCGACGCCGTGGTCGAATGCGTGTCGCCAGGCCCTCTTCCGCATCGCGGACTCCCCGGATGCGCAGGTCCGTCTGCAGGCACTGAGCATCCTTCAGACCGAAGCGCTATCGCCGCAGATCGTGTCTGTGTTCCGCCACGCTGTCCAACCGGAGCACAGCCGCGAGGAGCGCGCATTCGCGGTCCAGGTCCTCCTCGCGACCGGTGACCCCGAGGCGGCGGCGGAGGTCGTCCGCCAGGTAGACGCCGATGACGCGATCGCAGTCTTCACCGGTCGCCCCACGAGGTACGAGATGGCCCGGCAGTGGGGCACCGCGCTGAGCCCGGAAGCGCTGCGCCTTCTCCGCGCTAAGGGGCCGCGCGGCCGCGCACTGGGGTTGGCCCTGCTGCGGGATGTACAGCCGCTCCCAGATCCGGAGGAGGCGCTGGACTCGGCCGTACGCGCCCTGAGCGACCCTGATGCGGATGTCAGGAGCGAAGCCCCAAGTGCCCTGAGCACACTGAACGACCTCGGGCTGGAGGCGGCGCCCGCCATATTGAGGATCCTGCGCGAGGCGAAGGACAACGACGCCCTGCTCGCGGCATGCAACGCGTTCTGCCAGATCACTAGCGCCGAGAGCGTCCCCACACTCCTTGGCCTGCTGACTCACGACGATGAGCACGTGCGCGAAGCTGCGGTCTCCGCGCTGACGAGACAGCCATGTGATGCAGGGTTCGTGTTGCAGGCCATGGGAGACGCCCGGTCTTCCATCCGCGCACGGGCTGCATGGGGCTCCCGCTACGCAATCGACCGCGACAGAGATGCGGAGGTGCTGGCTGGGCTGCGGAGGATCGCCTCGACTCCCGACTCGCCGGCGCGTGTCGAAGCCATCGGCGCTCTGGTATGCGCGGAAGACGCGTTGGCGTGGCCCGCCATACACCGGGGCCTGCACGACCCCGACTACCGCGCGAGAGCCGCGATCTGCAACTTCTTCCGGTGGGAGCAGGGCGACCCTCGGTGGGCCCGTGGCGCGGTACGGGCCGTGGCGGACAGACTGTCTGATCCGTCACCATCGGTGCGCTCTGCCGCGGAGAGGGCCCTCTCCTGCCAGCTCAGCGCTGCGTTTCCCTACCTCTGGGAAGAGCGCCGTACGGGTGGTGAGGTGCTCGGGCCCCGGGTGCCACCGGCATACCGAAGGCTGCTGACGCGTGCGACCGGTACCCTTGCGAAGGCTCCGCCGGCGGCGGGTTCCTGGGATGAGGCCGGAGAAGCTCTCGCGGTCATGCCTCCCGGGGTAGGCGCTGGACACGCGTGGGTGGAGCGAGAGCGCCTCCCGCGCGGCCGCCTGAGCGGCGGGAACTCGATAGCTATTGGGGTCGGGCTGCTTGGGGCTGAGATCGCCGACGAGTGCAGGCGGGTCTTGCGCTCTCTTCCGGTGGATGAGATCGCGATCGCGACCGGGCTCTGTCTTGCGCTGAGCGATTACGCAGCCCCGGAGGGGGCCGACTTGCCGGTCCTTGTGCGCCTGCTCGAGTCGGACGACGAGCGGGCCACGGGCGCTGCGGTGGGCTGGGTGACTGATCTGTACGCGCCTCACTTCCCTTTGGGGGAGCTCCAGCTGGAGCCCACGCCCGAGGCGCCCCCTCCCACCTACCCCGAGTGGGCTACGCCGCTCATCGCGCCGCTCACACGCCTCGCGGAGTGCTCAGGGAGACCGAGGGAGGCCATGGAGGCGCTGTCGCAGTCCGGGGCCCGCGCACGGTCCGCCGTGCCGGCGATCGCCTCTCGGCTGAGCGATCCCGATGCCGAAGTCAGGGCCGTGGCCGCCTATGCGCTCGCGTTCATCGGTTCCCCCAACGACCGCATCCTATCGCATCTGAGGTCTCTCGCCTTCGACCCACATGCCCAGCCTCGCGCCGGGGCGCTCCATGCTCTCTATGCTCTCGGCGATCAGCGCACCGCCCTTCGGATCCTCGACCGCCGTCTGCACCACCCGCTCGCGGCCATCCGGCAGGATGCCCTCTCCCAGGCAGCCTGGCTGACCCGAGACGGCTCCTTACCCGACGGGCTCAGAGACGCGATCACGCAAACGGCCCACATGGACGAGGACGCAGGGGTCCGGAAGCACGCCGCGGAGGTGTTGGCGGGCAAGAGGTAGCGGGCGACATCGCTCCGCGCCGGCCACGGCAAGCCTCCGCCAAGGGGTCTATCCCGCCGCCTCGATCCGCACGGCCGTGACCTTGAACTCAGGCGTCTTCGCAACAGGGTCCAGGGCCTGCTGCGTCAGGTTGTTCGTGGGTGTCCCGTAGAAGTGGAAGGTCATGAACACCGTGCCAGGGCGAACGTGGTCCGTCACCGCGGCCGTAGTGATGACCTCGCCCCGGCGCGATGACACCTTCACCCGGTCGCCGTGGTCGATGCCGAGCCGCTGGGCGTCCTCCGGGTTGACCCAGACGAAATCCTCCGGGCTCAGGGCAACGAGGCCGGGCACCTTGCACGTCATCGCGAGGTGAAAGTGGTACAGACTGCGTCCCGTGGTCAGCACGAACGGGTACGCGTCGTCCGGGCTCTCGGCCGGTGGGCGGTAGCTCAGCGGCACGAACTGGCCCTTGCCCGATGGGGTGTTGAAGCGCTCCTCATGCAGCCGACTCACTGGCGGCTGGTCCGGCCCATAGCACGGCCACTGCAGGCTCTCCCGCTCCAGGCGCTCGAAGGAGATGCCGGCGAAGGACGGTGTCAGCGCGGCGATCTCATCCATGGTGTCGGACGGCTCCTCGGGGCCGAAGTCAGGGAAGCCCATCCGCCGGGCGATCTCGCAGACGATCCAGGAGTCGGGCCGAGAGTCGCCCACGGGCTCGATCGCCTTCCGCACTCGCTGCACCCGGCGCTCCAGGTTCGTGAACGTGCCATCTTTCTCCGCGAAGCTGGCGGCGGGGAGGACCACATCGGCGAACTCAGCGCTGCCGGTGAGAAAGATGTCCTGGAAGACGACGAAGTCGAGCTTCCGCAGTGCCGCCTGAGCCCGCTGGGCATCCGCGACACTGTAGGCCGGGTCCATTCCCATGACATACAGAGCCTTGATGTCGCCGGTCTCCGCCTTCTGCAGCATCTCCACCAGCGTCACCCCGGCGTCGCTCGGCAAGGGGGCTGCCCAGTGCCGCTCGAACCGCTCTCGCGTCTCGGCGTTGGTAACGGCCTGGTAGCCGGCGAACGCTCCGGGGATGCACCCCATGTCGCACGAGCCCTGCACGTTGTTCTGCCCGCGCATCGGCATAACGCCCGCGAACGGCTTGCCGACGTTGCCGGTCAGCATGGCGAGGCAGGCGAGCGCGAGGACATTGTCCGTGCCATGCGTGTGCTCGGTGATCCCGAGGGAGTAGACGATGAGGGCGGGCCCGTGCGTGGCGTATGCGCGCGCCGCGTCGACGATGGACGCCCTCGGCACGCCGGTGATCGAGGCCACCTCGTCCAGGTCAACCTGCGCCAGGGAGGCCACAAATGAGTCGAACTCCTCGCAACGCTCCGCGATGAACTGGGCGTCGTGCAGCCCTTCATCGTAGATCACCTTGGCCATGCCGAGCAGAAGCGCGACATCGGTTCCGGGGTTCAGTGCGAGGTGGTAGTCCGCCTGGTCGCACAGCTCGATGCGGCGCGGGTCGGCCACGATGAGTGTGGCCCTCTGGGCGGCCTGTCGGATCCGGGCGCCCGCGACCGCGTGGGCCGTGGTCGTGTTCGAGCCGATCACGAAGAGGCACCGCGCGCCCTCGATGTCCGCGATGGGGTTGGTGCCCCCTCCCATGCCGAAGGCCTTGGACAGCCCCGTCACCGTGGGCGCGTGGCAGAGGCGGGCGCAGTTGTCCACGTTGTTCGTGCCCATCACCATCCGGACGAACTTCTGGAACAGGTAGTTCTCCTCGTTCGTGCAGCGTGAGGAGCTGATACCCGCGAACTGGTCGCCCCGGTAATGCCCGAAGCGCGTGGCGACGAGGCCCAACGCTTCGTCCCATGTCGCCGGCACGAAGACGCCGTCCTTCTTGATCAGTGGCTGCGTCAGTCGGTCGGGATGGTTGACGAAGGAGTGACCGAACCGGCCCTTGACGCACAGCCTGCCCCGGTTCACGGGCCCGTCGGTATCGCCGCGCACCCCAACGATCTCCTCGCCGCGGACGCCGAGATAGAGGGAACAACCCACGCCGCAGTAGACACACGTCGTCTTCACCTCGCGCGCGGGCTCCTTGGACTCCTTCGGGCTCAGGGCGCCGGTCGGGCAGCGGACGACACACTCGCCACAGGACTCGCATCGCGAGGCGGCGAGTGGCGCTCCGCCAGCCGTCGAGACCGCCGTGGCGAAGCCGCTGAAAGCGAAGTCCACGGCGCAGACGCCCTGGACGTTGTGGCAGGTGCGGACACAGATCCCACAGAGCACGCACCGGTTCGGATCGCGGCGGAAGAACGGGTTGCTGTCGTCCACAGCGAAGCTCGGGGCGAACTTCCTCATACCCTCGAACCGCGAAGTGTCCACGCCCAGGTAGGCAGCGACCCGCTGAAGGGTGCACTTACTCCCCTGCGGACACGTGATGCAGTCCCCGGCATGGCTCGTGAGGATCAGCTCCAGCGCGGTCTCTCGGGCTTGCTGGAGAAGCGGTGACTCGGTGCGGACCGCCAGGCCATCCGACACCGGGACCTGGCACGCCGCTGCGAAGCCCCGTCCCTCGATCTCCACGAGGCACAGGCGGCACTGGCCGGCGACGGGGAGATCGGGGTGGTAGCACAGGTGCGGGATGTAGGTTCCGGTGGCAAGCGCGGCTTGGAGGACGTTCACGTCCTCCGGTACCTCAACCGTCCGCCCATCGATCACGATTGTGGCCATGAGGAAACTCCTTGCCGGGTGCTGCTACTCGGCGTGTGTACCGGCGGGACTGCACACTCCGGCCGGGCAGGACTGCTGGCGAAGATGCTGCTCGAACTCGTCGCGGAAGTGATGCACGGTCGACAGCACCAGGTTGGGCGCGCCCTGCCCGTATGCACAGAACGAGCCCAATCGCATGGACTGCCCCAGCCGCAGAAGCAACGCGAGATCCTCCTCGCGGCCGCGACCTTCGCTGATGTCCCGCACGATCTCCGCGATCTGGACAGTGCCCAGGCGGCAGGGCACGCAGTAGCCGCAGGACTCCTCCTGCGCGAACCGGGCGAAGTCCCGAGCTACCGCGACCATGCACGTTCCCTCGCCCAGCACGACCAGGCCGCCCGACCCGAGCGGGGAGCCGATCTCCGCCATCGCCTCGAAGCTGACGGGTGTATCCATCAGTGCGGCCGGGACGAGCCCGCCCAAGGGGCCGCCGGTCTGCACCGCCTTCACCCGCCTACCGTCGGCCGCACCGCCGCCGATGTCCTCGACGATCGTGCGGAGCGGAGTGCCCATCGGCACCTCGATGACCCCGGGCCGCGCGATGTCGCCACTGAGCGACAGCACGGCGGTACCCGGGCTCTGCTCTGTGCCGAGCTCGGTGAACCAGGCCGGGCCGTGGCTGAGAATCAGCGGCACGTTGGCGAGCGTCTTCACATTGTTGACCACGGTTGGGCGCTGGAAGAGGCCTGCCTGCATGGGGAAGGGCGGCCGCAGCCTTGGGATGCCGCGTCGGCCCTCCATCGAGTTGAGGAGCGCCGTCTCCTCGCCGCAGACATACCGCCCTGCCGCGAGGACGACCTCGATGTCGAAGTTGAAGGACGTCCCCGGAACGCTCGCCCCGAGGAACCCACGGAATCGCGCCTGCTCCACGGCCCCGCGCACCTTGGGAACCAGGTCACCGTACTCGGCCCGCACGCAGATGAAGCCCTGGGAGGCTCCCACGGCGTATCCGGCGATGGTGAGGCCCTCGAGTACGGCGTGGGGATCGCTCTCCAGGATGAAGCGGTCCATGAAAGCGCCCGGATCGCCCTCGGCCGCGTTGCAGACCACGTAGCGACGATCGGCCTCCGACTCCCGCGCCAGCCGCCACTTCAGCCACACCGGGAAGCCGGCACCCCCTCGGCCGCGGAGCCCCGACGATCGAATCAGACCGATGACCTCGTCCGGCTGAAGCTCCAGAGCGTGCCTGAGACCAGCGTAGCCGCTGCTCCCCAAGTAGTCGTCGATGCTACTGGGGTCGATCCGTCCGCACCGTGCCAGGACCCGCCGCACCTGCCCGACGTCGTTCGGTGCCGGTCGGCCGTCCGTGGGCGGAGAAGCAGACAGCCCCAGAGGCATGACCTCCTCACGGGCAGCGTCTTCGGCGGGGCCGATCCCGATCGAGGGGTAGAACGTGGCCACCGCGTAGACCCGGCTCGTGGGGACGCCGATGGCATCCGCGAGAACGGCAACCGCCTCGGGGGGGATGGAGCCAAGCTCCGTCCGGACCCTCAACAGCGCGGGGATCAGCCGAGCCTCGCGCTCCTCCGGGCATTCCCCGGCGAGGGCGAGCTCGGACAGGATGGCATCCAGGACTGCCCGCATGGTGCGACCGCCCTCTCCTCTTCCCCGAACCAGCATCCCCACGTCGCCCCGGGTGCCGTCGGCGGCCGACCAATGAGCGAAGGGTTGCGACGGCTGTAGCTTCGCCGCCTTGCAGCGTGCCATAATGACAGAGACTGCTTTACCGTCTCCAAGCGCATCTGTCAAGGAACCGGATGGGAGGCAGCGGAGTGGCGATCACCGCCGCCGAGGCCGCGTGGGAGATCATCTGCCGGGTCCTCCAGCCATTGCCGTCCAGGCCGACCGATCTCGATGCGGCCCTGGGGGCTTACCTGGCCGAGGGCGTCTACGCCGATCGCGATATCCCACCCGCCGACCGGTCCGCCATGGACGGGTTCGCCGTTCGTGCCGGAGATACCGATGCCCCCCCAGTACGGCTGAGAGTCGTGGGCGAGATCGCGGCGGGCTCTCCGGGTGGCCCAGCGGTAGGGCCCGGCGAGTGTGCACGGATCTACACGGGCGGGAACATGCCGGAGGGCGCGGACGCGGTCGTGCGCGTGGAGGACACCGCCCAACGGACGTTCGGCGGGCACGAGCACGCCGCAGAGGCAGTGGTCGAGGTCCGGGTCACTACGGGCGCCAACGTCTTCCGCGCTGGGGAGAACGCCCGGAAGGGGCAGGAGCTGTTGCCCACCGGCGCCAGGCTCGGGCCGACGCAAGCCGCCGTCGCCGCGGCATGTGGGTATGGGCGACCCATGGTTCGCTCCCACCCTCGGGTCGCCATCCTGGCGACGGGCGCCGAGTTGCTCGCTGAGAGCGCGGAGGCACCGGAAGCTCACCAGATCCGCGATTCGAACACGCCGATGATCGTCGCCGCCTGCCGGAACGAGGGGGCTACGATCACCGCGCGGCGCTCGGTGCTAGACGATCTCGAAGCGACTCAGACAGCCGTGCGCGATGCCGTGTCCCTCGCAGACGTGATCGTCCTGACGGGGGGCGTCTCCGTTGGCGACCGTGACTACGTGCGGCCCGCTCTGGACGCCATTGGAGCCACGGTGCACTATCACGGAGTCGCGATGCGGCCTGGCAGGCCGCAGCTCTTCGCTACGTTGCCAGACGGCGCCGCGGTCTTCGGGCTGCCGGGGAACCCGCTGAGCGCGGCGGTGGGTCTCTACGAGTACGTCCTACCAGCCCTGCGCCTCCTCTCCGGATGCCCGGCCGCGCAGTGTCGCCCGCTCCTTCGCCTGCCGCTGGCGGCGCCAACGGGTAAGCAGGGACCGTGGCTGCAGGTCATCCCTGCCGTTGTGCAGACCGGGGCCGGCGGACCGGTGGTCGAGCCGCGACCTCCTGTCGGGTCGGCGGATCTGGTCACCGCGGGGCGCGCGGACGGGGCGATCCTGCTGCCGCCCGACTCCGGGCGCGTCGAAGCCGGGCAGGTCGTGCACTTCCGCTTGTGGGTGTGAAATGGGGACGGAGCCCTTTTTCCGCGAGAGCAGTTCCTGAAGGCCCGGAACCGGTGAAAAAGGGCTCCGTCCCCATTTCACGCACTTGATGCTGAGGGGCGCACAGATGGATCTCTCGCACATCGATGACCAGGGACGCGCTCGCATGGTGGACGTCAGCGGCAAGCCGGTCACCGAGCGAACGGCCACGGCAGAAGCGCTTGTCGTCGTGGGTCCCGCGGTCGCGCGGCAACTGGCGGAGACCGGCGGGGTCGCGAAAGGGAATGCCATCGAAACGGCCCGCATCGCCGGGATCATGGCCGCCAAGCGCACGCACGAGCTGATCCCGATGTGCCATCCTCTGCCCATCGACGCAGTCGCCATCTCCGCGGAGATGCAGGGGGACGTAGTGACACTGACCGCTAGCGTGAGCTGTCACGCGCGTACCGGCGTGGAGATGGAGGCGATGACAGCGGTTGCAGTGGCTGCGCTAACGGTGTACGACATGTGCAAGTCCGCGCAGAAGGGGATCCGGATCGAGCGCATCCGTCTGTTGAGCAAGAGCGGCGGCCGCTCGGGGCGCTGGAGCGCGGACGAGCCGCCGACGGGAGAGGCATGAGATGGGACGAGTCGTCGCCATCTGCGTGAGCGAGCGCAAGGGCACGCGGAAGAGCCCTGCGCCGCGCGCTCGGCTGGTTGAGGACCAGGGCGTGGAGGGCGATGCTCACGCGGGGCCGGGCCGCAGGCAGATCAGCCTCCTCATGGCGGCCGACATCGAGGAGATGCGCGCCCGCGGACTGCCAGGCCTGCAGCACGGCGACTTCGGCGAGAACCTGGTCATCGGGGGCCTTGACCTCGCGGCCCTGGGGCTGGGCAGCCGCCTCCGCATCGGCGACGAGGCAGAGGTGGCGATCTCGCAACGGGGCAAGACGTGTCATGTCCGCTGCGCCATCTACAGCCAGGCCGGCGACTGCATCATGCCGCGGAAGGGGCTCTTCGCACGCGTGCTCAAAGGCGGGGAGATCTCGCCGGGGGGCGCTGTGGCTGTGGTCGAGACCGTACCTCTGGACCGGGTCCAGGTGGCGGTCCTGACGATCAGTGACAAGGGCTCGCGTGGCGACCGCGTCGACACCGCCGGGCCGGCCGTGTCCGGGCTGCTGGAGGAGCACCTGGGCGCGCGCATCGATGCGCGCGAGGTGCTTCCAGACGAGCGGGGAACCATCGAAGCGCGCCTCCGTTACCACTCAGACGGGTACGGAGTGGACCTCATCGTGGCGATCGGCGGAACGGGCTTCGCCCCGCGCGACGTCACGCCCGAGGCCGTACGCGCGGTCGTTGAACGCCTCACCCCCGGCCTGGACGAGGCCATGCGGGCTAAGTCGCTGCTCATGACTCCGCACGCCATGCTCTCGCGCGGCGCGTCGGGGATCCTCGGGCGCACGTTGATCCTCTCCCTCCCTGGCTCGGAGCGCGCGGCCACGGAGAACCTCGAGGCGATCCTGCCGGCCCTGCCGCACGGGCTCGCGAAGCTCCGTGGCGATGACGCCGACTGCGGCATAGGATAATGGGGACGGAGCCCTTTTCCGCTATGAGAGCCCTGCTTACGACCAGGTCACTGATCGCGGAAAAGGGCTCCGTCCCCATTATCCCCATTATCCCCGTCATCGGAATCTGCGGATACAGCGGCGCGGGCAAGACGACGCTGATCGAGGCCCTAGTGCCCCTTCTTCTACAGCGCGGGCTCGCCGTCGCAGTCGTCAAGCACGACGCCCATCAGCTCACCCTCGACCGCGAGGGGAAGGACACCGACCGCTTCTTCCGCGCCGGGGCAACGGTCCTGGCGCACGACGCGCAGCAGGTGTTTCTCCGCCGGGCGAAGACGGACGCCGACCCGGAGATCGGCGCGGCGATCCGCCTCCTCGCCACCGACCACGACGTGATCCTCGTCGAGGGGCACAAAGCCACACCGCTTCCGGCGAAGCTTTGGCTGGAGCGCGGCGGATCCGACGGCCCACCGGCCGAGGTCGGTCCGGTCCTCGCGAGCCTTCCACTCGACGGGGGGCGGGTGGAGCGTGCCCTCCCGCTGATCGAGGACTCGGTACGCGATCAGTTCCTCCGGCGACCCGTCCGCGCGGGGCTGCTCATCGGTGGCGCCTCCGCCCGCATGGGTCGGCCCAAGCATCTCCTGCCGTACGGGGACCGTACGTGGGTCGAGCACATCGCCGATGCCGTGCGCCCGAACGTGGACGGAGTGTGCATCGTCGGTGCGGGCGGTCTCCCCCCATCGCTCGCGGACTGCCCCGGCTTGCTGGACGTACCGGGCATCGCGGGTCCCGCGGGCGGGATGCTGGCGGCCATGCGGTGGGATCCACACGCATCCTGGCTATTCATCGCGTGCGACATGCCACGCGTCACTCCCGAGGCGGTTCAGTGGCTCCTGGGCCAGCGAGAGCCCGGCCGCTGGGCCGTGATCCCGCGCACACCCGATGGACAGGCTCAGCCGCTCCTCGCATGGTACGACCCGCGGATCAGTCCGGCTCTGGAGCAAGCCGGTCGCCCGATGGCTCTCGTGGACCACCCGAAGACGGTGACACCTCTGATCCCAGAGCCCCTGTCCGACGCCTGGTGGAACGCGAACGCCCCCGAGGACCTGCACAGCCCGCCGGCCCCCTCTCCCCCCGGGGGCTGATCCTACCCCACAAGTTACAGGGGCGGGGAGGTACTGGAGCGTGGGGCGGCTGAACATCCGAGGATGACGACCTCCATCCTGCAACTTCACCGTCCCAATGCTCGGACCTCTGAACGAT
>Ga0315288_10000197_pt1 | contig 71819 bp, 66 predicted proteins | sample YL17G11_20_MG_FD_203454 | JGI IMG/M metagenome (GOLD analysis project Ga0315288, IMG submission 203454) | Sediment microbial communities from Yellowstone Lake, YNP, Wyoming, USA - YL17G11_20 | ecosystem: Environmental > Aquatic > Freshwater > Lake > Sediment | place: USA: Wyoming | collected...
GGGCAGATGCCTTTGCCACGACCCATGAACCGAGTAATCTGGATATTACCGTTTCGTACCGACAGGGTAAAACTCGAAAACGGATGGAAGACCATGGTGTGGGGCGCATTCAGTGGCATTTTCAAAAAGCAGCTTTCGTTCAATCTGTCACATAGTGCACAAGACTGCCCGAAGTGCTCCGATTAATGTCAATCTGCCGTGATAGAATGTCGCTTTTCCAAAACGCTGTCCGACGCGGATGCGTATGCAGTGTCTGCAAACCTTTACGGAAAGGCAAGCGATTCCGTGGCGAGGAAGAACGTGGACACGAGGTCTAAGTATGTCATCGTGGCGCTCTTCAGTGCCCTTGTTGTCGCGTTCGAATCCGTGTCTGTCGAAGGCGCTCTCAACATAGCGGACATCGACCTCTTCCTCGTGTCCTCCATGCCTTCGGTCATCGGCGGACTAATCCTGATGGGCATCTATCCAAAGAGCACGATCGCCTTCACGCGCAATCTGGGATGGCGGGGATGGCTCATCATGATTGCGCTCTGTGCGTTCTCCGCAGTCGGCGTAATCCTTTGGTTCGATGCGGTGAGCAAGATAGGGGCGAGCAAGGAAGCGCTTCTTGGAGGAGGGTCCTCAGAGGTCTTGTTCGTCGTCATACTCTCCGCAGTATTCTTGTCCGAGCGTTTGACCCTGCTCGAGGGCGTAGGCAGCGTCTTCGTCGTGGTCGGTGTGTTCGTCGTCCTTGCGAACATTGAGTCAGTCGGTCTGACCATCGGGGCGGGGGAGGTCGAGGCGATTGTCAGCTCATTGATGTTGGGCGTCTCCGTTGTCATGGCGACATCCCTGCTGAAGACGCACGATCTCACGCCGCTTTCGGGGGTGGAGTTGTTACTCTCAGGCATCTTGGTCGTTGTCATCGGCGCGGCCGCAGGCATGATCGTGCTGCCGGAGCCGTCAGCTTGGATGATATTGATACTGCTGGGACTGTTTCCCGCAGTCGGCCTTCTCACCTACAATGCGCCGTTGCCTAGAATCGGCGCATCGTTGACCTCAGTACTCTTCGCGCTTAATGGCATCATGACGGTCGGCGTTCAGCTGCTTGTGCTTTCAGTTGTTCCTGATGCGGACATCATGCTGCCACAGAATGTTGTGCTGGCGGTGCTCGGTGGAGTGATCGCATTTGCCGGTGTGTACTTGCTCAACAAGAGGAGGGGAAGACAGAAGGCGAAGCTCGGCCCTCGCCTCGTCTAGGCGATTGCTGATAGTGGCAGCCAGTCAATCCGAAGATAAGGCGCTGAGGGGGAGATTTGAACTCCCGAGGTACGGAGTACCACCAGCTCTCAAGGCTGGCGCCTTAAACCGAGCTTAGCCACCTCAGCAAGATGACATCAACGCGTGCGCTGATATCATTATTTCGGAGAAGTCAATCCCACTAGCATCATCATGAACGCTTGGCGTTGTTCCTCAGCTCGAACAACCGCTCAAGGTCCAACTCGAACGCGATCATTGGATACTTCAGCTCGAAGGCATCTATCGTGGACGGAGACACTTCCCCGAATACTCCGATCTTGTCGGGGCCGACCGAGACCGCGGCGCACCTTCCCTTCACGAAACTGGGGCTGTCCTCCGCCTGAACCTCCGACACGAACCCGGCGGACGAGAGTATGGACTGGACGAGGGACTTCGCCTCGGTGAAACTCGCTTTCGAGTGGATGGCGACTCCGGCGAGCAGAGTCCTGTTCCTAACGTGTCTCACTACTTCCCCGACCTCGAAGATTCTCTGCGGAAGTTCCCGGTGCTTGTTCTTCCTCAGCACGGTCATCAGGCTCGGAAGCATCGATGTGCGCACAAGGACATGGTCCTCGCTCACGGGGTTCTTGACGCGGATCGCCGTCTTATCCTCCGCGAGACCCATCGATAAGTACTGATCCCTCGGATTTGAGAGTGACAGAGTCACGACCTCGAAGTACCCGAACCCGATCATGACCCCCTTCACGGAGTTGCCAAAGGAAGTCAAGGGATCCTCTATCCCGAACGTGGCCATCTTCGGCAGGAGGTTTCCGAACCGCTCGAAACCGTAGCCAATTGCCACATCCTCTGCGAGATCGACAGGGTGCAGAACATCCGCCCTGAATCTTGGCGCAAGCACCTCTATGCTGTCCCTGTTGGCCGTGGCGCCAAAGCCCATGCGCTTCAGACAGTCTGCCATCTCGTCTAGTTTCAAATCCGTGCCGTTCCAGCTGTTGACATATGCGGGGTCGAGGGTCATCGGCAGTGGTTCCAGATCGGGAGCCGCCACGGTCTTCCCATCCTGCGAGATCCTGACTGTCTTGATCTTTCCTCCTCTCTCCGCCAGCGCGGTCGTGAGGATGTTGACTGCTACTGTCACGGCGTTGATGTCGGTGCCTGTGCAGTCGACGAAGATGTCCTTGGTGTTCTCGGTGATCGCGGTTGCGATTCCGTTGATTATGGGTGGGAACGAGAGCACCTCGCCTTGCTTGTCCACGATCATCGGATATCTGGCCTTCCCTTCGAGGACGAACGCGTAGGCCTTCCCCTTTTCATGTTCCTTGAGTATCTCCGCGGGAGTCATCCTGCGGTCGCCTTGGAGAGGAACGAAGGATATCTCGTCTGGTAGTACTGCTTTGTACGTGAACGGGGGCTCAACAGTCCTGAAATCGTGGATGCCGATCGCCACTCTCCTGCGGTTCCGTCCAAGTGTGAGATGAAGCTTCTCCTGAAGGTCCATCATCGACCGAATGAGAGTGTCTGTGATTTCGTTGCCTTCCACCAACGCGGACCAGATGAAAGGTCTGACCTCCTTGACGGAAGGATTGACTTCGAGGTCCACCGTGGACTCACCAACCGCGTATGTTCTGAGGCCAGGCTCATAGCCCAGAAACGCACGGAAAGCTCTTGCGATGCCTTCGACCGAATACAGATCGGGTCGGTCCGGGAAGAACTCGAAGGAAAGCTCATCGGAGGAGTCATCCATGGACTTCAGATCCGCTCCAATCATCGGCAGGCGATCCCGTATGACATCTCTCGAGACCTCTCTGCCCATGAGATCGCACAGGTCTGAGTAGCTGAAATTGATTACTGGCATCTTGTCTTGGCCCATCTAAAGGAAAAGACTGCGTGTATAATAAGGTTGTCAGAAGTGGCTAGCGGCATCACTTTTGGGATATGTCGTCGCCTACGCCATCCCCATAGAGAGATTCAACCGTCGGCTCTTCAGCATTCGCGACGGTTGCCGAATGACCGCTGGTCGTCATCTGTTTCTCATGGACGAAGATCGCGATTATCAGGGTGGCGAACGCGAGAGCTATCGAGCACAGGATAATCGGTGCCTCCGGGCTGACGACTTCGTATATGTACCCGAGGGCGAAGAAGCCAACTATGTTCCCGAACCCTTGTATCATCTGGTATGCGCCCATTACTCTCCCTCTCTCCGCTGGAAGCATCACATCCGCCAGCATTGCTCCAACGGAGGGATTTGACATCGCCCCGCCGAAGCCCGCGATTGCAGACAATACGAACACCTGCCAGACCTCCTTCACCCATACGTTCAGCAGCAGGCCGCCGACCATAAGCGCCCCCCCAATCAATATGAAGGGCCTCCTGCCATGTTTGTCGGACATGGCACCGAAGGGAAGAGTCGCAAGAAGCATGGCGAGTAATTCGATGGAGATCGAAATCCCGACCTCGGTTTCAGTCATCCTGAGCCGGTCGTACCAATAGAGTATGAGCCCCAGGTTCCAGAGTCCCTGGACGATGCCCATTACGAATCCGCGGGTCGTCACTGCCGCCAACGCCTTGTTCTGCCGGAAGTTCCTCTTCCATGCTCCGAACATAGCGAGGACCGATGATTTCTCATCAGACAGGTGCACTTTCGGCTCTCTAATCAGGAACACTACTCCGGCGCACACGGCAGCTAGTCCAGCTGCGATGTAGAACGGAGAGTAGAACCCCAACTGGCCAGCCAGAATGCCACCCAGCCCTGGACCTCCGAAACCCCCCAACAGTTGCGCCGTGCCCTCGGCTCCCATCGCAACCCCCCTCTTGTTAGGGGGGACGAGATCGATGGTCAAGGCGAATGCGGCGGGGGTCACCAACGCTGCGCCAAGACCCTCCAGGACCCTCAGGATGGCGAATTGCCAGGATGTCGATATCAGCACCAATGCGTACGTTGTCAGAGAGAATGTCAGAGTCCCCGCTATGATCAGGGGTTTTCGTCCCACTCGATCTGCCAGGTATCCGGCAGGAATCATGCCCAATGCAAACGACAGGGCGAAGAGAGAGTATGTGGTACCTAGCTGAGCGGCGTCCATGTGCAGGTTCTGCTCGGCGAACTTCGGCATGATCGGAGAGAGTATGCCGAAACCCAGAGAGACCACTGCCAGCGACAGCATCAGGATGGAGAAATCTCTCGAAATGGCCAACGCGTCCAGAATCCTCGTGCCTGGTCTGCCCTTCTTCTTGGTGTTCTCCATGCCAATACCCTAATCAACAACGGCGGTCATTCAAGTACTTCGATGCGGTCACTTGTGGCTTCCAGTTGGTCACCATTACCACGGGGCGTTACAGCGAGGAAAAATATAAGGCTACCCTACCTAAATCAAGACTCTGACAGCGCACTAGTTCTGTCCATTGCCGAAGGCGACTCAAGATGATCAAAGAGAAGGTCAAGACGGGGGTATCCGGGCTTGACGAGATGCTGGAGGGCGGCCTGATTCCAGGGAGAGCATATGTTGTATCAGGAACCTCTGGAACGGGAAAGACGACGCTCGCCATGCAGTTCCTTCTGGACGGTGCTAGGAAAGGGGAACGAGTGATATACATCTCCATCGACGAGCCTCCGAACGAGGTATACCAGAACATGCGGTCCTTTGGGTGGGACATCGACAGGGTGCAGGTGTTCGACGCGACACCCGACATCATGAGCTACGACAAGACACCCGTAAGGGACGTCTCGACCGAGCGCAAGGTCGTGTACTTCAAGGAGATGGCGGGCGAGATCAGACAGACATCTGACAGGTGCCCCGTGGACATGACCGTGAGCACGATCCAAGAGCTGTTGAAACAGGAGATGAGGCAGAGGAAGTACACCAGGGTAGTGGTGGACTCTCTGACCTCCCTCAAGTTCTTCTACATAAGGACAAGCGAGGAGAACGCCACGCTGATTTCCTTCTTCAGGCTCCTTTCGGACCTGGGGGTCACGAGCCTGATGACCGTGCAGCTCCCCGAGATCTCCAAACCCGAAGTCGAAGTGCACATTGCAAGAGGGGAGATCAGACTGCACAAGTGGATCGACGGTCGCGGTATGACTCGAGGCGTGACCATCGAGAAGTACAGAGGGTCGTCCCATGACAACCGTCTGAGGATCATGAAGATATCTTCTGACGGAGTCACAATCAAGACCCTCGCGGGTGAGAATGCCGAGAAGGACGCTGAGGCGAAAGAAGAGGAGACTCCTCCACCGGCATCCTCAAAGGTCTTGCCAGTGATCCCTGCAGCTCAAAACGACCCTCCCCCTCCTCAAGCGGAGGCGTTGCCCCCGCCTGATCAGACTCAGGAGCCACCACCCCCGCCACCGTCTGACGTGTCTCACGAAGGGGGCAGCGGAATATGACCGCAGAGCCAAGCTCCAACAGGGTCAGCACTGGTGTGCCTGGCCTGGATGACATGTTGAGGGGCGGCCTCATCCCAGGAAGGCCGTACGTGGTGTCAGGGACGACGGGCAGCGGCAAGACTATCCTTGGAATCCAATTCCTTCATCAAGGCGTGAAGCAGGGCGAGCGAGCGCTCCTGGTAGCGATCGACGAGCCGCCTGTGGAGATAAGGGAGAATGTGCGCGCTCTCGGATGGGATGTCGGCAAGATAAGGATCCTCGACGTGCACCCTGCCTCGAAGTCGTTCAGCAAGCGCGTCTCGATGGTCGAGGTGGCCGCTCAGAGGAGTGTCGGTTCCCTGCGCGATGCGGGTCCGAGCGCGAAGACGGAGGCGATGAAACAGGCTGCCCCGGAGATATCCATACCGTCGCTGCAACTGATGTTGAAACAGGAGTTCCAGGACGTGAAATACTCGCGAGTGGTGATAGACTCCCTAACGTCCCTGAAGAATCTATCGGAGATGATGGATGACCTGTCCACGAGCATAGTGTCGTTGCTCAGGTTCCTCTCGGAATCGGGAGTGACGAGCCTCATCGTCACCGACCTTCCAGACCAGACCGAGCTCGAGCCTGAGATATTCATCTGTAGGGGGGAGATAAGGCTCCACAAACGGATGGTGGCAAACAAGACCGATCGATGCGTGACGATCGAGAAGTTCAGGGGTTCGCAGCATGATACCATACCTCGCCCGATGACTATCACGGAGATGGGCGTGTCGGTCGACTCACGAAAGAAGATACCCAAGACTTCGATGAAGATGCTCCAGGCTTTCACACAGTACGGTAGGTAGTCGTCTCGGACACGACACATTATTTTACGGTGGAATGCCCTCAGGGCTACCCGACATCATGAGCAGGAAGAGCACTTTGCCGTTTGTGGAGGCGTCGGGCAGACCTTTCGAGATGGGCAAGAAGATAGGCAAGATCTGCGCCGCGAGAGCTGTCGCGTACAGAAAGGCAGTCTCTGCCGCAGTGCAGCACAGTACCGGCTACACCTGGCAGAAGGCGATCGAGCGGGCCAGACTCTTTCTGCCATATGCGGAGGAATTCTATCCAAGCTTCGTGGAAGAGATGAAAGGGTACTCTGAAGGTGCCAAGCTGCCCTTCGAAGACACCTTCGCGATGTGCTGCCATGAATTGCTGTCGTCCCAGGGCTTCAAAGGGTGCACCGACATCGCGGTCAACGGCGATGTCACCTCCGATGGGAGGGTTCTAGCGGCCCACAACGAAGATTGGTCGAACGACTGCTTGGACACGGTCGTGCTCCTGCACGGGAAACCGAACGGAAAGCCAGAGTTCTTCGCCACTTCGTACGCCGGCCTCCTGCCTTCCTGCGGGATGAACAGCGCCGGAATCAGTATAACGGGCAACGCGCTCGACTCCAACGACGTGAGAATTGGCATCCCGAAGGCATTCCCTGTCAGAAAGGTGCTTGAGGCCAAGCGGATCGGCGAGGCCATGGACAACGCGATGCCCGCCGAGCGCGCATCGAGCTACAACAACATCGTCTCTGACAGGAAAGGGGAGATATACTCTCTCGAAGGCTCTGCGACGGACTGCGCTTGGCTGTATGCCATCGACGGATGCCTCGTGCACACGAACCACTACGTGTCACCAAAGATGGAGAAGTTCGAAGCGGATCCTTCGTCGATCACCTGTTCGGTCTTCAGGTACAACAGGGCCCTGAGGCTCGTCGAGGACCAACTAGGAGAAGTGACGGTGGACTCGCTCAAGTCCATTCTCAGCGATCACGTCAACAAGCCCGGCTCGATTTGTCGGCATGCAGACCCGGGGAGGCATCCACTAGACGTCTCGGAGACTATATTCTCGATAGTCTATGATCTGACCAACCTCGAGGTCCATGTGCTCAAGGGAAAGCCGTGCAACAGTTCTTACGTGAAGATGTCGCTGAAGAAGTAGATGGCATCGAGGCCAACACGGAAAGTATTTAATGCACATCACGGTATTGCGCAAGAGCCATCATGGGCCCATAGCTTAGCATGGTTGGAGCACCCGGCTGATAACCGGGAGGTCACCGGTCCGAATCCGGTTGGGCCCACTTTCTTGTTACTGGCCCGAAATCAATCAGGGGTCAATTGAAGACCGGGAAAATGCGTCAAACCCTTTCCCTTCTTTCTCTCAGGACTGTATCGTTGAGCCTCTTGATGAGTACGGCCTTTCGGATTCGGCCCTCGATTCCGAGCTAGTACGATTCAAGAATGAGGATGGTTTCGTCCGGAGGGACCTGGTTCGGGACAATCTCCGACTATCTGACAGTTCTTCGCTAGAAACCCTCGCCGATGCCTATGCCGAGTGGCTTCTGGATGATCTCGGAATCGTGCTCAAGAAGATTCAGAAAACATGGTCATCTGAGGGGGACTGGACGACAAGGGTATCCTATCAATTTACGAAAGCTCGAAAGCGTGGAAATGACATGGACGCTTTCCGCATTAACCGCAGAATGAGGACCGTCCGGGATAATGTCATACCCTATTGCCAGTCCTCTGACCCTGAAAAGCCACTCAAAAACACCAGAGCCCTGTATGTTACTCTGACGGTGGACCCTCGCTTGACGGACGGAGACCTGGAGACCGCATGGCGCAACATTGGACGCCAGTTCAATGATTTCAAATCCCGACTGTCAAAGGTCTTTGGAACCGTACTGGCAGAGGTCAAGAATGGGGAATTTGTCGAAACCCATCGACCTTGTAAGATTCAAATTCTCCGATCATGGGAGGCTCACGAATCCGGACAACCTCATGTCCACGCAATCTTGCTCTTCGAGGATTTTCACTTCGGTATCTTCCAGGACACTCAATTCCGATGGAGAGCCAAGCTCAAGGACCGTATCCAGGATGCTTGGCCGTATGGTTTCGTTGATGTTCTAGCCCTGACCCCTGGAACACTCGAAAAAGAGCTTACCAATGTCCTCTGGTATGTCTCGAAAAATCTCTCCTGCATGGATTACCGTCTAGTCCGGTCCTGGCCCAAGAAGAGACGCCTAACCCAGTCGATTCTATGGTATCTGGGGGCTAGGTCGTTCTCAATCTCCCGAAACCTGACGAAGCCGCCAGGAGACGACTTGATTAAGCGGACAAGCATAATTCAGAATCGCTTGGATGGGACAGGGTTTGAGATCGAACTCTTTTCGTGGGAATTCCTGGGCTTGGTCCATCGAAAAGCCACAGAATTGCATCGGGACGACTGGGGGAAGGAGTATTCTGAGCCCCCCGATTGGCTTGATCGCTGCTGGAAACCGTATTCTCATCAGTCTGGACTAGGCTGGACCTCATCCTGGGGGAGTTGAATGGGAAAGATTCGAGAATATCGGTCTCGATGCAATTGTGAAATGCAGACGGAAAAAGACTGGATGGGCCAAGTAGGGGACATAATCAGAATTCTGTCCTTCCGAGAGGGGCTCGACCCTGAGATAATGCGTCCATTCAAAGAGGCAAATCTAGCGATTTCCAGGCGAATGAGCAATATCAGGAAGGGGCAGCTGAACTAGAGGTTCGTTCGTGATTATACCTCGAAGCGAGAGCAAATCCTTATCAGAGCAGAATGTTACCCTTCATCGATCAGAAACCGAGAGTAGACCGTTGCTAAAGGAGATATGGCAGGAGAGTTGCGTTCGTGCCTCGGCGTATCGGCCTCAGCGAGTTTCTTCATGGCCTCAAATCAAGGCGGTTCAGCACGGAAGCTAAAGGTCAGTGCGACGAAGTGCTTAGAGGGCCGCTCTTCCTCAAGAAAGGTGCCATTGATGTAGACGCATTTTTCGCAGACTATTTTGTTCAAGAACTTTTCGACCTCTTCGATCATCAGATCCTCTGTTACAAGTTTCTAGACTTCAGTCCTGTCGGTCTAGACTACATGCGAGAAACCCTGGAAACAATACGGCGTCCTCGAGGCATCCAGAATCGTGCGCGTCTCCGAGAACTCATGAACATGTACTGCAGATTCACAGAGATTGCCGATTCTGAGGTGAAGGAGAAAATGAGGCAACTCACATGTGAGGAATGTGTCAGACTGGATGAAGCCGTTGTGTGCTTTGGGAACCACGCGTACTTGGCATCGATCATCATGGCGGTATCTGCCGTCGAGACACGACTCCACAGAATCGTCGAGAAGGCGGACAGGCATCTCTATTCATCTGAATTCGAGAGGTCCCCTATTGGCAGCTTACTGAAGATATACGACGATCCCAAGTATAATGATGAGAAGTACAAGAAGATTAAGGAGAGTCTTCCACATTCTCACAAAGCATTGATTGTGTTGCTGAACAAATATCGGGTCGTATCAGTTCATCCGAAAGAAGAGACAATCACTCCTCAAATCGCGGAATCGGTCCTGCATCTCTCATTCTCTTTCTTGCTCGACAAAAAGACTTCACCATATTCTACTAGGGAATTGAGGTGCGGAGCCCAGAGGTCTCCTCGTAAGAGATCAAAGGGGACGAAGGCAGCAAAAGGGTCCAAAAGAGAGGAAAAAAAGGGTTAGATGGACCAGCTAGGGGACATAAACCGGGGAGGATGGGTACAGAAATGGCGCACTTGATTCATTCTTGGATATGTCGTCCTCTGTGGAGACCGAAACGCACACAAACAGAGTTAAGTCTCTAGAGTTCATTTGCCAATCGCAACTGAGTCCATGGAGGAGTGGAGATGGCTAGGTTATCTGAGAGCCCTATAGGTGCGTTTCGACAAAACATCAGGAAGGCAACCAGTCTTACCCATCTTCAGTTCGCGATCGATGACCTTCTCAATACAGGGGGAGAACAGACTGTCGGGTACTTTCTGCAGAAACTCGATGATTTCTATAAGCAGATCCTCGGCATCTCTTTTATGGAGCTAGTGAAATCACAAGAGCCAACACTCGACCTCGAGATTCAGAAGAAGATAGACTCCATTCCCAATGAGGAGAGGGATGCGAAGGCTACCGTTGCCATTGAGTCGTTTAAGCCTATCTTGAACATGATTACGGTCGGCCTGGAGGAAATCGAGCTCATTAGAACGAAGATCCTAAACGAGCAGGCCGTCGTCCTAGCTGTCACCGCATTGGAGGTATACAGCGGCGATGCCACAGCGTCTGCAGTCGAGTTGAATGAATTCATCGAAAAAAGGTTCTATCTAGAAATCAAAAAGGAATTCGGCTATGATCACCTTGCGGGTTCGCAATACAATGGGAGAAAGGCATTAGGTTCCATGGTTGCTTCTTTGTACCGCTTCTATGACATGGAATCTTTGTCCAATCATTTCGGGAAGCTGCTAGGGAGTGACCTCCTTCCTTATGACAGCCCCGAACGAAGAAATCTGCAGACCATGATAGACTATCGAAACCTCATAACACACCAGGCAGGAATCGTTGACCAGGATTTTGTCACTAAAACCGGCTATACGGGCAAGAAAGGCGAAGCCGTGGAGCTAAACCGAGCAATGGTGGAAAGTTGGTTAAAGCTCGTTGAGGATTTGGCCCAGAAGATTGACACAAGCATCCGCTCTCTTGCCGAACACTAATCGGTCCAGTTTTTTCTGCACATAGAGAAGGGCCAAAGATGGAATGACAAGGCCACATAGGGAACATGAATGGGTAGAGTACATAGAAAAAGAAAGATTGGATGGATTTGTGTCCGCTTGGGTAGGGGACATAAACATAGGAGGATGGGAACAGAAAGGGGCTTATGTCCTTGACCTGGAACTCAAACTGCTTAAAGCGGGGGAACACAATTCTACTAATGTACTACAATTCACACTGCTCTCCACCCACGCACCTGTCGTTGCTCCTATCTAGAGGATCGTCAAAACTGCGGGAGGCTACTTGTTCGTTTTGTCTGCGTTCATTCGTTGACTCGTGGTCTGGTCTATTCCTAGCGATGAGATTCTCATAGATGCAAGAGCAGGATCAACCATTGGGGGCTGCGTTGCCATCAGCTCGCTCCAAGCGCCTTTCATTATACCTATGACGAGTCGGACAATCATAAGGAAAGTGAGGAAGAACACGCCATACATTCCGAAGGCAGCCCGGAATTCATCATTGGTATAGTATTCTGTAAAAGCCAAAAACAACAGCGACAGCAATATCGGAATGAACATCGGCAGGAAGTAGTCACGAATTGTCTTGCCCAGAACCGACTGCTTCTTCTCCAGCATCTTCCAACGCTGATAGAATGAGACTGCTTTTGAATATGGCTTAGCCCAGGTTGCCCATTGCTCTTTTGCCCTTGTTATCATCTCCACAGTTGGGCCGCCCTCCTTTCCTTTCTCCACATGAGCCTCTGCGTGCTCGACTACGCTTTCATGGTCCTTCATATAACCTCTGACACGCAGAAGTAGGTCTACAAAGGTATCCTCGTCGAAGTAGGCCGGAAATGTACTTGACAATTCATGCGCAGCTCCTTCGCAATCAGACTTGGCCCTTTCGAGCCTAGACTCCAGGCGCTCAAAGAAGAAGATGCCCACAATTAGCACCATACCCACGAGCGCTGACAGTCCTTGAAACACCGACGACATAAAGTAGTGCCAAGTATCGACTCGGGTTGATGGCCATTCCGGATGGCTCAAAGCCAGATAGGTGAAAAGCGACACAGTCAGCACTATCTGAACCCACAAGTTGGATAGAAGAGAATAGATACGCCCCTTACTCACACTCACAACCCCCTCTCCAGCGAGACTGTGGTATTGCTTCCTCCAGCAAAACACTTTCTGCGGAATCCCTCCTGTTCACGATTTGCTGTTCTTGTTCGTTGTCTTGGATCATCCGCGTAGTCATGCTCAACATGCCCAGAATTGCAGGAGTTCAAAGGGGCTTAGGTTCGAATGTGACCATCCCCTGATTGGCGGATTCCTGTTCCCTGCTGGCTAGAGTTTGGCTCGAACACCACAGGGTCACCATGATTCTCGGAAAAGCACATAGGGGAGGAAAGGCGATGGGAGGGCAGGGGAACAGGAAATGGAACCGAAGAAGGGAAGTAGAGTCATCGGCTGGAGTCTGCTGGGCGCTCTAGTGGTGATTGAGGCGGTTCTATTCTACTTTTGGTCTTCCTCTTCAGCCGACGGCGATACGCAGTTTTTGCTCAGCACTGTGGTCTGGGCTGTGGGTATTGCCGCCATGATCTTGTTTCTGACCTTGCTTGAGAGTGGAAGAGAACCTCGCAGGAAAGGCTAGTTGGTGCTGGAATGGACCGGGCATCGTGCTCTGTAGAAACCCTCTGAAAAGCGACATTCTGGAAAAGTAGAAACGTCGACACGATATGGCCCCAACCTGGAGGCAAGCCAGTTCCGCAAAGAGTTGTCTTGGCTCCAAGGGATGGGATGGCCTCGTGCCGTGGGATGGGAAGAAGTCGAACCAGCATAAACTGGTTCGCATCGTTCGTCGTCAGAAGAGGGTCTTGAAGAGGGCCAGATACCCTCTTCGAGGGTCGAAGTACGCGAATCATCTGTATACGGACCACCAGCATGTGGTCCTGCTGGCGCTCCGCCAGCATTTCAGGAAGTCGTACAGGGACTTCGGCGAGATGCTCGAGGTATGCACTGAGATCATGGACGAGCTCGGCCTGAAGAGAGTGCCTCACTGGACGACGCTCCAGAAGTTCTCCAAGAGGGCAGATACGAGGAAGCTGGAGCGCCTCCTCCTCGAGTACCTGGTGGAGGCGAGACTGAGCGTGTTGCATCTGGCCGTTGACTCGACGGGGTTCAGCTCGACATCCGCGAACACCTATTACACGCGTGTGCTCGAGGACAGGAAGAGCAAGATCGGTGGACACCATCGTGGTGTCCTTACGCGCCACTACATGAAGCAGACCGCAGCAGTAGAGACGAGGAAACAGCTCATAGTTGCGGTGAAGTTCAGACGGGGTCCGTCTAACGACTCGCCGGACTTTCCGCTTGTGCTCGAGAAGGTTCTGCCAGCCCAGCTTCCCGTGAGGCTGGTCGTAGCTGACAAGGGCTACGACGCCGAATCGAACCATGAGTACGCCCAGGAGGTCTTGGGTGCGCGGACGATGATCCCCGTCCGCTACCGGGGACCGGGGATCAGAGTGGGAGGACGGTACCGAAGGAGGAATCTGAGGGACTTCGACGAGGATGCATATCACGAGCGCGCGAAGGTTGAGACGGTGTTCTCTGTGGAGAAGCGGAAGATGGGGTCGCATGTGCTAGCTCGAGTTCCGAGCCAGCAGCACAAGGAACTGATCTTTCGGGCGTTGTCATACAACTCATGGAGAATGGAGTCTCTCTTTTTGCTCTTCATCGAGGATTTCTACAAAGCAGCTCGCGGCTGACAATCATCCGTCGAGAGGAGTCGCGATGCCCAGGCCAGGTTTCTTCGGGGCGATCAGACATCCGTTCTCGAAGACCAGACCTGATGACGGATCGTCGACTATGTTGAAGTGGGAATCCAGGTCTGCCATGAGCACGTTCTCCGAGCTGAGGGCGAAATGAAGTCCAGCAGCGATCGAGACCTGGATCTCTCCCATGCATCCGATCATGGTGCCCACGTCGGCAGCTTCCGCAAGCCTGTTGATCATCACCGCGTCCTTGATTCCAGCGCTCTTCATCAGCTTGATGTTGATCATGTCGGCAATGCCTTCCCTGGCGACCTTGCGCGCATCCAGAACGGACTTGACGCATTCGTCGGCCATCACTGGCAGATTGATCGACTCTGCCACCTTCTTCAGGCCAGCGTAGTCCTCCGCCTTGACGGGTTGCTCGACGACCATCACCTGGAGCGTCTCCATGGCTTCGCAGAACTTGATCGCCTGATCGACAGTGTATCCTTGGTTCGCGTCCACGCGCAGCTCAATCTTCGGACCTACGGCGTCTCTGACCGCTGAGACTCGCCTGATGTCCTCCTCGAGGTCCAGGCCCACCTTGATCTTGAGCGCCTTGAATCCGGATTTGGTGTGGTCGAGCGCTTTCTGAACAGTGGTCTCGAGCGATTCTATCCCGATGGTCATGTCCGTGATCATCCTGTCCCGTTTGCCGCCTAGGAACTCGTAAAGAGGTTTCTTGTCCCTCTTGCTGAGAAGGTCGAAGAGGGCCATGTCAATCGCAGCTTTCGCCGCTGTGTTGCCGGTTGCGATGCTGTCCAGCCTCTCGTGAAGCTTGTCTGGATAGTTCTCGTCGGAGCCCACGATCCTCTTTGGAACCATGCCCAGGAATGACTCCATCGAAGCCAGGGTTTCGTGCGTGACATCGGTCGGGTTCCCGCTTCCTACGCCGAAGTCGTCTCCGGACACCAACTTCACGATGACGTTCTCCTCCGTATCTGACGACCCGGAGGCTATCTTGAAAGTGCATGTTCTTCTGTTGATGAATGTCCTGAATTCCATGGAATCTATCATTTGTGGTATCTCCCTCCAAGCAGCTTGACCGCGTTGATGTCCTTCTTGAGTCCCAGAGCATTGGCGACTGGTGAGCATTTCGTTCTGAGGAGATACGCCACGGGTGCGAGGTCCGTCTCGGAGAGCGATTCGAAGTTGGCCATGCCTTTCGCGACGATCAGATCGGCGTTCTCCATCATTTTTCCGAACTTGCCGGTGAGCGAGTCGAGGTCTATCCCGACGGCGAAGCCAGGCGCCTCCACAATGCTGTCTACGATCCGCTCCATCCCTAGCCCAGAAATGTCCTTTTTCGTCGCATCGGCTAGAATGGGTTCTTCCTTTACGACGAGAGTGAGGTCTATGTCGAACTTCTTCAACTCCTTGAGCGCCAATCGGTCGAGGACTATCTCCCCGCAGTTGTCCGCGAGATACACCACACTCTCGGCTTTCTTCAGCACGGCCTTGATTCGTGTGGTGTCGTCCCAGCCGAAGCCCTCGTCCAGGAGGTTCTTGAACTCCTTCTTGAGTCTTGTCGGATTGTCAAAACCGACCCCGATTCCAAAATCGAGCACATTCCCCACGATCGAGCATAGGAAGGCGGTTCTCAGCGGGTCCTTGGATGATTTCACGAACTTCTCGGCGGAAGGATAGACGTCGAGCGCTATCTCGTTGCTCTTCCTCTTCAGCGCGCCGTACGGGTCGTTCGTCCCTAGCAATTCGTAAGTCTTCCTGTGAACCTGGGTCGCGACCCTTGCGGAACACACGTTGTCTCCGAAGAGCTCCTCGAGCATCTCGGCGGCATTCCTCGTCGCCACCGCGCTCAGAGAATCGTCAACCTGTTCGGCCTCGAAGAGCACCCTTCGGATCAAGCACGGAACGCATTCTGGAGTCATCAGCATGGCGTCGCGGGAATCTCAATTCTGAGATTTAACCTGTTTTGAACTACAGTCCGGACTCCTACATTGATATGTGCGAAATGACTATCATAATGTCAGACCAGCGGGTCCGACGGTAGTTCTCATGGCGGTCGTCATCCGGAAGATGAAGGTGGAAGACCTAGTCGATGTGAAAGGAGTGGACCTCCTGTGCTGGAATGACCTCATGGAGCGATCCTACGGATTCAAGGACAAGCTCTCGGCGAGGACCGACGAAAACATCCTCTCGTTCATGCACTCCGACCCGGATGGTGCCCTCGTCGCCTCGGACGAGTACGCAGGCGTCATCGGGGTATGCTTCTCTCATGTCTGGGGATCAACCGGCTGGGTCGGACCACTGTCCGTCCTGCCATCGTACCAGGCAAGAGGACTGGGCAAGGAGTTGCTGAGGCATTCCCTGCGATACCTGGAGGACCAAGGATGCGTGGACATAGGCCTCGAGACGATGCCTGAGAACGTGACCAATCTAGGGATGTACTTGAAATCCGGGCTTCATCCAGAGGGGCTCGTCCTAGTGCTTGCCAAGAAGCTCACGGCTGACGATGTGGAGTTGGAGCCCGCTGGCAATGTCTCGGTCGAGCGTTTGTCAGAATCTGGTGTCAGCGACCACTTGAAGTCGCAGATGAGGAGAGTGTCTGAGTCTCTGCGGCCCGGATTGGATTGCACGAAGGAGATACAGCTGACTCACAAGTTCTCGTTCGGAGACACCCTCGTTGCGACCGCCAAAGGAAAGGTCCTCGGCTATTCGGTCGTTCACACGGTCCGGAGGCGGATCAACATGCCCGGATCTTCGGTGAGGATCCTTCATGTGGACCCTGACGCCAAGGAGGACGTTCTCGAGGCCCTCGTATCCTCAGCCGAGCTCATGGCAGCAGATGCGGGATCTCCAGAGGTCTCCTTGGCTGTGCCCGCGCAGACGAGGCACGCTCTCGACCTCGTTCTCTCTCGAGGATACTACATTGTGCAATCATATGAGCGATTGATGTGGATGGGCAGCTCCGGACTCAGCGACAGAACATACAACCTGTGCTCTTGGTCCGGTTGAGCGCTCACTTCATTATGCCGATCTCAGACAGCTTCTCAGGCAGATAGGTGTCGGTGACGTAGTCGAGACCGTACTTCGCAAGGGCTTGCTGCTCCGCCTTCTTGCCTATCTCGAGCATGAGGTCGATCTCGTGCTTCCAGAACTCGTCGTTGAACCTTGGATCGGTCTTCTCTGCGTTCAGCGCCTGGATGTCCTTGTCGTTCAGCTTGTCCGTCGGCAGTTCGTAGTTCAGTATGTCCGAGGCGGTGATACCCACGAACTCTGCGGTTGGAGTCGCGAGGTACTCTGACAGATGTGCGGTCTTTATTGCGCCGTACGCCAGCGATGCGTGTATCCTGAAGCTCCACGGGTCGCCATCGACGAATGTGCAGACCGGGAGCTTCATCTCCTCGTTGATCCTCTTGATGAATCTTCTCGTGCTCCTGGCGGGCTGACCCTTGAGGTGCACGAGCACGGCGTGGGCGTCCTCGTCGAACTTGTTCTCGACCAACCTGTCGAACATACCACCGGTCTCGATAGCTATGAGGAAGTCTGCATCGCAGTCGATGAAATTGATCTTCTCTTTTTCGACGTTGTACGGGATGCCGTAGCCAGAGTCGCCGACATCGTCCCTGCAGTTGATCTTCTTCTTCTTGCCCTTCCTGTCGATCTCCTGGATGGTCACGTTGCCGATGACCCTTGCGCCGTCTTCCTCTGGTCTAAGCTTGAAATCCTCTCTCATGCAGGTGGTGATGATCTCGAGGTCTTCCGCGAGCATGTTCGATTCATCCTGGGCGTTGAACTTGCCCTTCGCCCAGCCTTCTGAGATGTAGTACATTTCCCTGAGCGTCGAACTCTTCTCTTCTTTGATCATGTCCTCGATGAACTCGAGCATGTACATGGTCCGGAGGAGCATCTGCGCCCCTGTCAGCTTCTTTGCGGTCCTCGCTCCCATGGCCTTGCCGTATTTCCAGACCGCGGATTTCGAGTCGAATCTGATGTTGCTCTTTGTCCTGAGCGGTATCATCATCTTCGGGATCTTGCCGTCGTCGATCTGGTCGTAGACGCTTCCGGCGATATCGGTGAGCTTGTCGACCGCCCTTTGGTGGCGTTCCTCATTCTTCATTGTTGATCACTTCCGCCCCTTCGTCGTAGTCGACCTCGCCTTCCTCGCCCTCTTCACCGGGCTCTGCCTCGCCCTCTTCCGTGATCTTGAGGTGCTCCAGATCCCAGTCGCCTGGCAGGACTTCCGCGCCGATGATCGATGCCGCGTCGATGCCACTCACATAGATCTCGTTGTCATCATACTGCTCCTGCGGCACTCCGTGGAGATCGAAAGTCAGCTCGAAGATATCCGTGGATGCAATGCGCTTGACATCCCAGGTCACCTTGTTTGTCTCCCGAATCTCGAGCGGCTTATCCTTCAACGTCTTCTGGTCTATCTTGTCATACGGGACGAGCATGTGCAAGTGGAAACTCTGCGTCTTTGGTGTGTAGTTGTAGATCTTGACCGAGATGTGATGCCTGTTCTTCTCGGACTTGATGCTGTCTTCTATCCAGACGACATTCATGATCTTGGTTATGGTCCCGGCTAGCTTTGGAACTGGTTTTCCCACGATCTTCGCGCTCTTCTCGGCGATCATCGGGATTATGTCCTGAACGATTTCGAACTTGACCTTCGTTTTGCTCCTTTTTGCCGCTTTGTTGAGATGCGTCTTCAGTCTCCTCGCGCAAGCTTTCAGAGCGAGCTCGATCTCTTCCTTGATCTCCGGGATGTTCGCGATCGCTTCCTTGGATTCCGATGTGAACGGTATCTTGGTCGATGCAACATGAACGAGAACGATCGCGGGGCCGAACGGGATTCCTTGGCCACCGCGCTGTTCGAGGCCGTACCTTCTCCAATCGACTGCCTCGATGGCCTGTGTTGTCGCGCAAGCGCCCTGCTGGTACATCAGCGGCACACGGTTCGCGAATCTCAGTATCTGGATCGTCTCCTCCCTGTTCAGCTCTCCGCCATAGACGATCCCGACCTCGACGATGAAAGGGTTGCCCGCATAGACCTTCGGCTCTCTTGTGATCGGAGGGGCGTAGAACTCCGCCTTCAGAGGGCCGAGAACGTTCTTGAGGCCCTTCCTGATGAGCGTCTCCCCGATGGGCGAGAGACAGTCTGTCTCAGGTGCCATTATCTTGACTTTCTTGATGGCTTCGAGTATCGCTCCCGCCTGTTCGAGCGCAAGGCGATCTGGTCTCAGATCCGGCTGCACTCCCGCGAGCTCGCAGATCTCGCGCGCAACTCTGTACGATATCCTCGAGAACTCGGAGTTGAGGAAGCTCGTCATCTTGAGGGATTCCGTGTACTTCGCCATGCTGAGCAACTCGCCCAGCTCGACGCCCTCAGGATGCGGCTTGACCTCTTTCGTCTGCGGCGGAACGTTTTCGGATGCGCGTTCGAAAACGATGGTGTTCCCTTCGGGCGGAATGAAAGTGATCTTGGCATGCGGGTTGACGATGGCTACGCCCTTCAGGTATTCGAATATGGACTGCTTGCCTCCGATGTATTTCCCCCTGACGTACACCTGGAAGCTCGTGCCATGCTCCCGGTCCCAGATGACGAAATCCTCCTTGATTATGTCCGGTCTGTTCTTCTTTGTGTCAAGGATCAACTCGCACTCGTACGCGACATCCTCATCCGATATCTTCGACTTGACTCTCGTTGCCTTGCCTGTCGTCAGCTGGCCGTACATTACGACCGCAGAGACTCCTATGCCCTGCTGGCCCCTCTTCTGAGATCTGGTGTGGAATCTCGACCCATAGAGAAGCCTCGCGAACACGTTGGCCACCTGCTTCTTCACTATGCCCGGACCGTTGTCCTCGACTGTCACCCTGTACTCGCTGTTGTCGATCTTCTCCACGCGCACCAAAAGGTCCGGAAGGACTCCCGCCTCCTCGCAGGCGTCCAGACTATTGTCCACGGGTTCCTTGACCGAAGTGATGAGCGCGCGCGTCAAAGAGTCGAAGCCAAGTATCTGCTTGTTCTTCTCGAAGAACTCCGAGACGGAGATCTCCTTCTGCTTCTTCGCCAGTTCGTGCGCTATTGATGACAAATGTCTGCGCCTCCGCAAGGAACGCAGAAGCGCGGCGTTTCCGAGTGCATCCCAGATGGTCGAAATGGATTACCTAGATAAATATGTGTTGCGAGGTCCAGGGCAACTGGCATGCCTTAGTCGAACTTCTCGCCGCACTTGGGGCAGACCTTCGCCTCTGCGGGAACGTCGGCACCGCACTCGGAACACACGAAGTCCTCTCCCTTATCAAGCCCCATCGCTTTCGCGAGGCTCGGGACTTTCGTGTCCTCCTTCGGGATGTCCTTCGTTTCCTTTTTCTTCTCCGAGACTGCCTTCTCGTAGGCTTCGATCCTCATCCTCCGAGCCCTCCTGGTCCACCAGATCATCAGGAGCAGGAGCGCGTAGATGGGGTAGAAGCTAATGAACACCTGCATAAGGCCCAACGGAATGAGCGGAGCCACGACTGCGTAGGAGTCCTTGTATATCGGGCCATTCAGGGCGTATTCCGCCTCTCCCCTGTGCTCCGTGGCAACTATCCAGGTGCCGTTGACTTTCGCCCAGAATATGAACTGGTTGATGGGCTTGGAGACAGTGCTGCTGTAATAGTAGTGGGCTGTCTTGTTGTCCGTCGAAGCAGCCCTTAGCATCGAGTAGTTGTGCGATTTGGCGGACGGGAAGCTGATGCTGGCTATCGCTACGCTAACATCCTCAATGGGCATTGCGGAGCTATTGTCGGGCAGGTTGAACGTGACGGTGAAGTTGAAGACCGTAGAGCTCGTTCCGAAAAGGGGCGTTACCAAACCATCTGCCATCACGGGCTTAGTGATATTGCTGGAAACCACAGTCTCGGTGCTCGTTGCTATTACAGGGTCAATATGCTGGTAGTAGTCGGTGTAGTACCACGCCCAGACGCCGCCGAACGCGAGACATGACGCAGCGCCGATTATCAGAAGTTTCTTGACGCCCTTGATCCCGAACTGCCACATGATCCCGAGCAGTGCCAAAGGTACGATGAGTCCTGACAGGCAGAAGGTGCCTGCATACAACAGGACAAGAGCAAAGACCCCGGCGGCAATCGCGATGCCGGTCGGGATGACATAGGGCGTCTTCCGAAACTTGGCCAGTAGCTCATTCAGATACTTCATCATGCGCTGAGCTGGCGTTTCCATATCGTGAGGCAACTTGCTCATCGGATAAATACCTATTTCCCTGTGCCTCGTTGCTGCAACAGTAGTTAAATACCCGATTTCCCCATCGAAGGCCCTTCCCTCAGGGGGTTCCAGCGTTGAAGACCGCGGTCATAGCGATTGGAGGCAATGCAATACTGCGCTCCGGGGAGAAACCCACCCAGGAGAATCAGATGCGCAACGTCGCCGTCACTTGCAGAGGACTCGCGGACCTGATCGAGAAGGGATACGACATCGTCATAACGCACGGGAACGGCCCGCAGGTGGGGGACATACTTCTCAGGAACGAGCTCGCCAAGGGCGAGATCCCTCCGATGGGCATGGACGTGTGCGACGCCGAAAGCCAGGGCCAGATAGGCTACATGATGCAGCAGGCGCTGTCATCCGAGTTCGTCGAGCGCGGCATGGACAAGGTCGCGGTCTCTCTCATCACTCAGGTGTTGGTCTCTGAGGACGACCCTGCATTCCAGAACCCAACAAAGCCGATAGGCAAGTACTACACCGCAGCCGAGGCCAAACATCTCCAGAAAGAGAAGGGATGGACGATGGTGCTCGACAAGAAGCGGGGCGGGCTTCGAAGGGTGGTCCCTTCTCCGAATCCAATCGGCATTGTCGAGAGCAAGCCCGTCAGGCGATTGGTGTTCGGCGGGGAACATCAGGCCGAGGTCGTCATCGCTTGCGGCGGAGGAGGAATCCCTGTTGTGAGGCGGGGGAACAGATACGTCGGCGTCGAGGCCGTTGTCGACAAAGACCTTGCCGCGGCCATGCTGGCGACGAGCATCAAGGAGCGGCTGTTCGTTATCGCTACAGACGTGGAGAATGTGTTCCTCGACTTCGGAACCATCAGTCAGCGACCATTCATGCGCTCAACGCTCTCGGAGATCAAGAGGCTCCATGATTCCGGGCAGTTCCCGCCTGGCAGCATGGGCCCGAAGATACTCGCAGCCATCAGGTTCTTGCAGGGAGGCGGCGAGGAGGTCGTGATTTGCGCCACCGAGAAGCTCGTGCAGGCGCTCGAGCAGGGCGCTGGAACTCATATCTACAGGGACGACAAAAAGGCTTGAACCCATGGCCAACATCGAGGAGCAGATCAAGGAGATCGAGGACGAGCTCGGTCGCACAATGTACAACAAGAAGACCCAGCATCACATCGGCAAGCTGAAGGCCAAGATGGCCAGGCTCAAGGACGATCTCGAGCTCAGGCGGTCGAAGGGGCCGAAGACTGCCGGGTACGCAGTCCGCAAGTCTGGGCACGCGACCGTCGCGTTGGTCGGGTTCCCCAGCACCGGTAAATCGACTCTCTTGAACAAGATCACGAACGCGCAGAGCGAGGTTGCCGCGTATAAGTTCACGACACTGACGGTCGTCCCTGGAGTGATGGAGTACAGAGGCGCCAAGATCCAGGTCCTCGACCTCCCGGGTCTGATCAAGGACGCGTCCAAGGGCAAAGGCCGAGGGCGAGAGGTTCTCTCAGTCGTTCGGTCTGCCGACCTCATCATCCTCATGATCGATGTCTTCGAGACCAATATCCAGGTCCTCGTCGACGAGCTCAAGACGGCGAACCTCCGTCTGAACCAGAGGCCTCCGGACATAGTCATATCTAAGAAGAACCGAGGCGGCATAACTGTCAACTTCACTTCGAAGCAGTCAACGCTGGACGAGGACCTCGTCCGCGAGATGATGAACGAGTACGGCTACATCAACGCGGACATCGTGATCCGCGAGGACATCGTCGAGGACCAGCTGATCGACTACATCTCGGGCAACAGGCTGTTCCTACCGGCGGTTGCGGTCATCAACAAGACGGACTTGGTGACCGACGCCTATCTCAAGCTGATCCAGAAGCGCCTGAAGAGTTGGAAGATCGTGCCCATCGCGGCAGAGAAGGGGAGAGGCCTCGCCGAGCTGAAGGAGGAACTCTACGGTGCGCTCAGGTTCATCCGCATATACATGAAGCCCCAGGGCGAGGACGCCGATATGGTCGAGCCTCTCGTCATCAAGGACGGCTCGGACATAGGCATGATATGCGACTCCATACACAGGGACTTCAGGAAGAACTTCAGGTACGCCCAGATATGGGGAAAGAGCGCGAGATTCCCAGGTCAGATAGTTGGCCTCGACCACAAGGTCTCCGACCAGGACATTGTCACAATCATAGTGAAGCGTTGAAAACTAGAGGTTAAAGGGTTTGATTGATGGAGGAGGCAGGCTTTTCGTCGCCTAGGCCTTCTTCATCAGCTTCATGAATCCGCCGCCCTCGTGGATCTCTAGACCCTTTGAGGTGACGATCTGCTCGAACTCGGGCCAGTCGATGATTTCGACCCTTGGGCTTCCCCCTCGGGTGAACTCGACCTCGGATGTACCTCTTACCTTTCCGGGTCTGAGGTTCTTCTCGGTCGCGATCTCCTTTGCCCTGTCGAGAGATATTGGCTTCATTGGCACGTGCATCCCTCCGTGTTGCCGGATTGCTTCCGACAGTCAGTACATGTATGTCGGACATATATATACCTTTACTGGCCTATGGTGAAGACTGTGCTGGCCAGTCGTCAGACGCATATCTGGCCGTTCAGAACAGCCACAGCAACATTACCGTCGACACGAACAGGGTTGCCATGGCAATCGGGAAGCCTACCAGCGTGAACTTCCAGAAGTTGATCTGGACCCCCATCCCCTCTGCTTTCTCTGCCACAATCACATTGGCGGCCGCGCCGAGTATGGTCGCGTTTCCGGCTAGCGTCGAGCTCGCCGCGAGAGCTAGCCATAGATCTGGCTGAGAGATGGGAATCATCTCGCTCAACAGCATCACCGCGGGCACATTACTGACCAGGTTCGACATGAACGCGCTCAAAGCCGTCAGCCACTCCAAACTCGGTATGCTTCCGTCGTGGAATCCTGGAAACCCGCTCCTGATCTCGTCCAGCAGCGTGGAATCCTTGACTCCCTCTATCACGATGAACAGGCCGACGAAGAAAAGTATGATCGACCAGTCGACTCCGGCCAACATCTCCTTCGCCTTGACGTCCGTGATCAACGGCACGACGAAGAGCGCCGCGACCCCGCCTAGGAACGCGACCACGGCTATCGGAGTGCCGAGCACGTGGCTCAGGATGAATGCGAGGAATGTCAGAGCCGTGATGCCGGTCAGCGCATAGAGCCCGACCTTTCTATCCCTGAGCTTCTTGATCCCAGAGGTCGTCGCAGCGTCTCCTTTCACCAGCTCATCCTCAAATACCTTCCACCCATCCTTCAGGATCTTCCTTCTGAACTCCTGGGCCGACCCCTTCTCTATGTCCTTCCTGTAGAACAGATACATCATTGCGATCGCGACGAGCATGCAGACGATCGAGACCGGGACAAGCTTTGCGGAGAAGTCCACGAAGGATATGCCAGCAGTGGTGGCGATGAAGGCGTTCTGAGGGTTGCCCACGACTGTCGCCACGCTGCCTATGTTGGCTGCCAGCGCCTCGGCAACGAGATATGGAACGGGATTAGATTTCAGGAGCCTGCATGTCCGGATGATTATCGGCGTGAACAGGAGGACGATCGTATCGTTGAGAACAAGCGCCGAGAGCGCTCCTGTCACGACCATTGTCAGCACCAAGAATGTGAACTGGTCCTTCGAGTACTTGATCATCCTGAGCGACACCCATTCGAAGAAGCCGCACAACTCCAAACCGGCAACGAGGATCATCATCCCTACGAGCAGAATGATGATGTCCAGATGGATCGCGCCAATGGCCTTCTCAGGCGCGACGACGCCAAGGATAATCATCAGGGCGGCGCCAACGAGCGCGGCAGCTGGTCTGTCTATCTTGACCTTCGGGAATCGCCTGATGGATATCAGGGCGTAGGTCACCAGGAAGATTGCAAGCGCGATTAGAAGCGTTCCCATCCAACTGTAGGAATCACCAGGCGAAATATGAATGTGAGCATGATCCGACTTCCAAAAGCATTAAGAAACGGTTGGCCGTTCAAGCGGATGATGATTCAGAGGCCAAGGGGTACCAGGGATTTCGGGCCTGCTGAGATGGCCAAGCGCCGAAGGGTCGAGATGGCCATGCGCGAGTCGTGCGCCCGTTTCGGGTTCGGAGAGGTCGTCACGCCGACCTTCGAGCATGCGGAGCTGTTCACCCTTAGGTCCGGGCAGGGCATCATCGACGAGATGTACGTGTTCAAGGACAAGGGTGACAGGGAGATGGCCCTGCGGCCTGAGATCACCGCATCCGTCGTCAGGTTTTATGTCAACGAGCTCTCGACTCTGCCGAAGCCTTTGAAGCTCTACTATGTCGGCAACTGTTTCAGGTACGAGAACCCGCAGAGCGGCAGATTCAGAGAGTTCTTCCAGCTGGGCGCGGAACTGATTGGCGCAAAGAATCCAGAGACGGACGCCGAGGTCATTGCCCTTGCGATCAGCTGCATGAGAGCAGCGGGCCTCGAGAACTTCATTGTCAGAATCGGCCACATCGGGATTCTCAAATCACTTGTCAATGCGGAAATCAAGGACGCTAAGACTGCGGCTGAGATTCTCAGGATGATCGACAAGGAGGACTTCGACGCCATGGGCGACATGTTCGACGCCAAGGCGCTGCCGAGGAAGCTCTTCGACAAGATCGCCGCCCTGGCTGAAATCAAGGGCGAGGTCGATCTGCTGAACAATCTGGACCAGTCGGAAGCCACCGAGTATCTCCGAGAGATCTTCTCAGTTCTGAAGCTGCACGGAATAGAGGATTGCCAGCTAGACCTTGGGATCGTCCGTGGCCTGGACTACTACACGGGAATGGTCTTCGAGATCGATGCACCTAGACTCGGCGCTGAGAAGCAGGTCCTTGGCGGAGGATCGTACACGCTCTCAGAGCTTTTCGGCGGTGAGCCAGTCTTCAGCACCGGTTTCGCAATCGGCATAGACAGAGTCTTGCTCGCCCTTGAGAAGGAGAAACCCGTAGTCGAGCCTCCTATCCTTGACGCGTACGTCATCCCGGCCAAGGAGGACATGAGGAAGTATGCGATCGGGATTGCCGCGAGGCTGAGATTGCAGGGCATCCGAGCCGATGTCGACCTGATGAGAAGGACAATGAGCAAGAACCTGAAGTGCGCCTCCGCGACGGGTGCCAGATACGCCGTCATTGTCGGCGAAGAGGAGATGGCGAAGCGATCGGTTACCCTCAGGGACATGAAATCCGGCGAGCAGAGGTTGGTTTTGGCGGACGAGCTTGGCGTGGCCATCAAGAAGGCAGAGGCCTCAAAGCTGGTCGGTCATTGAGCGTTCTGTAAAGAATCAAGAGATCCATCCGGAGCATCGCCCCGGATGGGTTGGAGTTTTATCTCGCCTACGGGTAGAAGCCTCGGAGTCTCGTCGCGTCCGCGACTCTCTTAACTGCAACGAGGTACGCTGCGTCCCTCATGTTGCACTTCTGCTTCTCGTGCATGTTCCAGACCTCGTGGAACGCTGCAGTGATCTTCGCGTCGAGGCGCTTGTTGACCTCTTCCTCGGTCCAGTAGTAGTTGTAGTTGTTCTGGACCCACTCGAAGTAGCTCACCGTGACACCGCCTGCGTTCGCAAGGATGTCGGGCAAGACGAGCACACCGTTCTTCCACATGATGGCGTCAGCCTCGAAGGTCGTCGGGCCGTTCGCGCCCTCACCGGAGATCTTGGCCTTGATCTTCGCGGCGTTGTCCTTCGTGATGACGTTCTCGAGAGCGCAGGGCAACAGTACGTCGACCTTGAGCTCGAGTATCTCTTCGTTGCTTAAGGGCTTCGAGCCCGGGAATCCGATGACGCTGCCAGTCTTGACCTTGTGCGCCCAGACTTCCTCGTACTTCAGGCCCTTCTCGTTGATGATTCCGCCCTTGGAGTCCGTCACAGCGATGACCTTGGAGCCGAAGTCGCGCTCGATGAGCTTGTGAGCGAATGCGCCCACGTTGCCGTAGCCCTGGATGGCCACACTTGCGCCCTTCAGGTTCATGCCGATTTTCATCGCAGCCTCTCTGACGTTGAAGACTAAGCCCCTCGATGTCGCCTCAGGTCTGCCCAGTGAGCCGCCCAGCTCCCTTGGCTTTCCTGTGATGACGCCTGGGACTGCATAGCCCTTCATCATGCTGTATGTGTCCATGATCCAGGCCATCTCTCTGCCGCCCGTGTTGACGTCGGGTGCCGGTATGTCCTTCTCCGGGCCGATGATGATTGATATCTCGGTTGCGTACCTGCGCGTCATCCTCTCGATCTCGCCCACTGACATCTTCTTCGGGTCGCAGATGATGCCTCCCTTCGCACCACCGTAGGGGATGTCCACAGTTGCGGTCTTCCAGGTCATCCAGGACGAAAGAGCCCTGACCTCATCGATGTCCACCTGCGGGTGGTATCTGATGCCGCCCTTGTACGGGCCACGGGCTTCATTGTGCTGGACTCTGTACCCAGTGAAGACTCTGACTGTTCCGTTATCCATCTTGACCGGGAAGTTCACATGGAGTTCCCTCTTCGGGCTCTTCAGGACTTCGATCATTCCCGCGTCGAGACCCAGGGTCTTCCCTGCCTTGTCGACCATCTTCTTCATTTCCTCAAACGGATTCGCTTTGCCTGCCATTCTAACACCATTGTCTAATCCATGCCCGCGCGAAAAGACTCCCCGCGCAGGATGATTGTAAAAGTGGATGCCAAGATTGAATTTAAAGGTTGCCTCTTAACTAGGCTTTCTCTGTGGATGCAGTGCTGTTTTCCACTGCGTATTCTAAAAGGTTCTTAGGATCACTGGCCTCAGGATTGGAACGGATATCCGGTTCGCAACCGCGGATTGAAGATCTATGATATCGCAAGTGCGCCTTTCGACAGACACATCCGAAAAACCAACGCCCGTTCCCGATAACGGCGCTATATGCTAGGGGAGATCGAATCCGATCAGTATCGACGCGAGCTTTGGGTCGTCATCGAGCCCAGCGCTCTCCCTGAGGAAGAGGTCTCCGGATGTCGAAGGGCTGGAAGAGATGACACGCGTCGTACCATGGATCTTCTCGACCTCCTTGAACGACACAGGCGGAAGCACGAACCTAGCCCCTTTGCCTGATCCTTTCCCATAGAATATCACGAAGTCTTTCCCTAGGAAGATGGTCTTGCTCGCGGGGCCTTCCTTCAATCTCTCCCCGCGGAGGATCTCCCTGCCGATGACTCTCCCCTCTTCGTTGACGAGCACGACCGTTGCGTGAGGAGGTCCTCTGAATGTCTTGTCCTTGATGATGCACGCAACGTGATGGCGTTCGAGACACTGGAGAACGCCTTCGTTCTGGACCGTCAGCGGACCGAGGGACGGGTACTGCTTCTCGGTCTTCTCGAGACCCGCTCTCATCTGTCTGGTCAGGAAGAATGTGTACTTGACCCCTCTGAGTCCCGACAGGACCTTCTGGATCTCATCCAACTTCTTCTTCGCAACTCTCGTCGGGCTCATGTCACACCGCCTTCCTGCGACTTGTCTATCTTGGCTGCAGCGGCTCCACATGCGAGAGCACGTGCATGACATGCATGACGAAAAGGTCCTCTGGCAGTGCCCCGTTGAACTCGAACTTCTCGTTGATCACTGTCTTCGGAACGCCGGTCACGGAGTACTTCAGCGCAAGCGGGACGAACTCCGTCGACTCGACCATGTCCGCCCATATCATGTCGCTCTCTATCGCGAGCCTGTGCGCGAGCCTCACAGCTGATGGGCACAGTGGACAGGTAGGCGTGACGAACACCTGGATGTGAACAGAGTTGTCTATCAGCTTGAGAACGTCCTTGGTCTTCTGTGACAGACCGCTCTCCCCTCTCGAGACGTCGAGGATCGCACCCACCAAGGAGTTGAACTCGTAGCCAGATGGAATCCCATAGAATCGGACTCCGTAGTCCTTCTTCCCGATCACGGCTATCGCAGGGATCTTGTCGATCCTGAACTCCTTCGCCTTCACGATGTCCTTGACGAAGTCGTATTTCTCGACCTTGATCTTCGGAGAGATCTCGGCCAGTTCATTCGCCACCAGCTCCGTCTCTTTGCAGAAGAGGCACGGGACCTCCTGAGAGAACACCACGAGCCGGATCTCGTTCACTAGCTTCTCACCGAACTGCTTTGTCAGTATGTCCCTGTCCTTTTGCGGTATTAGCACCATCACAGACACCTCATACTCTCGTACTCAATTGGATACATGCACGTCGATCTTGACGCCTTCCCTGACGCTTTCCGTGACAATGCAGAAGTCCTCGAATATACCCTTGCATCGTTCGAACTTTTCTTTGTCAATATCATCTACATCAACCTTCATATCGACCTTAATTCCCGCAACTCGCCACCTGCCATTCTCGTTGCGGGTCAAGGATGTCTCGACGTCCGCCCGCATATCCTTCACTGTGCCCCTCGACTTCTCGATGCAGAACATGAGGCTTGAGCTGAGACAGTGTCCGATGGCCGATGACATCATCATCGCCGCGCTGGGACCTTCGGACATTCCGACTGGTTTCGGCTCGTCCATGTGTAGCTCGACTCCTTTGAGCTCGTCGAATGTGACGGAAGACTTGTAGCCATTCTCGCGTCGCACGTGCGCGTGGATCTTCTCATTCATGTTCTCGGCCTCGATCTTTCAATATGACCGAACTTGGCAAAGTCTTTTCGGCGCTCGTAGAGGGTGCTTGAGTCTCATCATGCGTAGGGACAACATACTAATACGCTCAAGCAAAATGCTGACACGCTTCTGAAGCGCGGAGATTCAGGCAATGGGAACGAGGACCGAGAAAGATTCGCTGGGCACAAGGGAGGTGCCAGAGGATGCCTACTATGGCATACAGACGCTAAGGGCAACGGAGAACTTCCCTGTCAGCGGCATCATGCCCAGACCAGAATTCATCAACGCATATGCGATGGTCAAGAAGGCGGCCGCGCTGGCCAACATGGATATCGGCTGGCTCGAACCCTCCACCTCAGAGGCGATCGTCTCCGCATGCGATGAGATCCTTGCCGGGAAGCTTCATGACCAGTTCGTCGTGGACGACTTCCAGGCGGGCGCTGGCACGTCGTTCAATATGAACCTCAACGAGGTCATCGCGAACCGGGCGCTCGAGATCATAGGTCACAACAAGGGCGAGTACCAGTTGGTCAACCCCAATGACCACGTGAACATGGCGCAGTCGACGAATGACACCTACCCGACCGCGATGCGCCTCTGCATACTCATCATCGCTCAGGACCTGCTCGACAAACTCGAGGAGCTCAGACGGGCGTTCGTCAAAAAGGGAATGGAGTTCGAACGAGTCCTCAAGTCTGGTCGTACGCATTTGATGGATGCACTGCCTGTCACGCTCGGCCAGGAGTTCATGGCATATTCAGTCGCGATAAGGAAAGGAAGGGACCAGCTCAAGGAGAAACTGAAGCTCCTGGAAGAGGTCCCCCTTGGTGCAACCGCAGTCGGTACTGGCGCCAACACTCACCCGGACTACCATACGCAGGTCGTGAAGCATCTGAGGACCATCACAAACCTGAACCTCACCGAAGCTGAGGATCCCAGGGAATCTCTCCAAAGCAGGCTAGATTTCTCGACCGTTTCAGGTGGCCTCAAGGCGCTTGCCCTCGAGCTTATCAGGATATCGAACGACCTTCGGCTGATGAACTCAGGTCCCACGACGGGCTGGGCCGAGATCAGGTTGCCAGCGACTCAACCCGGCTCATCCATAATGCCGGGGAAGGTCAACCCTGTCATGGCGGAATGCATGAACATGATTTGCTTCCAGATCGTGGGCAACGACCTCTCTGTATCCATGGCCGTCCAAGCGGGTCAGATGGAACTGAACGTGATGAACCCGGTGATGATCCACAACATTCTCGAGTCGATAGTCCTGCTCAACAACTACATCCCGGTCTTCATCGACAAGTGCATCCTGGGAATCGAGGCGGACGAGGACAAGTGCAGGAGTTATCTCGAGAAGAATCCGTCCATCGCTACATTCCTGGACCCGCACATCGGCTACATGAAGTCCTCTGAGATCGCGAAGGAAGCGCTGAGACGGAACATGTCAGTGAAGGAGCTCGTCATCGAGAAGGGAATACTCACGCCTGAACAGGTCGAGCGGATCTTCGACATCGAGTTCCTGATCGGCGCGAAGAAGTTAGACAAGAAGTGAGCCGACCTGTTTTGCATGGTTTCGCTGGCGGCATACCTATAAATATCGTGCTCCCTTCTTCAACCGAAAGCTTCGAAGGGTTCTAGCCCTCCCGGAGGTGCTGTTAAATGGACTGGGGTTTGCAGAACAGAATCTCGCGCATAATCGTGCCAGACACCGGGCGCTCGGTGATGCTTGCCGTTGACCACGGATACTTCCTTGGGCCGACATCGAGACTTGAGGTTCCCAGGAAGACCATCATGCCTCTGGCGCCTTACGCGGACGCGATCATGCTAACTAGAGGTGTGTTGAGGTCATCGATAGATCCCGGCATATGCAATTCGGTTGTGCTAAGAGTCTCGGGCGGAACCAGCATCGTAGGCGAAGACCTCTCGAATGAAGGGATAATCACTAGCGTCGAGGACGCACTGAGACTGAACGCATCGGGCGTCGCGCTATCGATATTCGTCGGCAGCAAGCACGAGAGGCAGACTCTGCTCGCCTTATCAGAGCTCGTGAACGAGGGACAGAAGCACGGCATGCCAGTCCTTGCTGTCACGGCTGTCGGAAAAGAGCTCGGGAAGAGAGATGCACGGTACTTGTCGCTCGCAAGCAGGATTGCGGCGGAGATCGGCGCTCACATCGTCAAGACCTATTACTGTGACGGCTTCGAGAAGGTCGTCGAGAGCTGCCCCGTCCCTATCGTCGTCGCCGGGGGACCGAAGCTCCCCGAGAAGGAGGCGCTTGAGCTCACGTTCAAATCGATCAAGGCTGGAGCTACGGGCGTCGATATGGGCAGGAACATCTGGCAATCGGACAACCCGATACCGATGATCAAGGCTGTCCGGAAGATCGTCCACGAGGATGCGACTGCGAAGCAAGCTTACGATCTCTACAAGAAGCTCTCAAAGGAGAAGTAGACCTCACAAGGGGACCCGGACAAATGCGCGTCGCGATGTACTACAGGAACAGCGATGTCCGCCTTCAGGGGATGCCCAAGCCTGAGATTGGACCCAACGAGCTCCTTGTGAAAGTCATCGCAAGCGGCATCTGCGGCAGCGATGCCATGGAGTGGTACAGGATCAAACGCGCTCCACTTGTCCTTGGACATGAAATCGCGGGAGACATTGTCGAAGTCGGCAAGAACGTCAAGAAATACAAGGTCGGCCAGCGCGTCTTCGTATCTCACCATGTTCCTTGCATGAAATGCAGGTACTGCCTCGCGGGGCATACATCGACATGTGACACTCTGCGGACGACCAACTTCTACCCCGGTGGATTCGCCGAATACATCCGTGTTCCTGAAGTCAATCTCGAGCAAGGCGTATATGTTCTGCCAAAGGAACTCACGTACGACGACGGAGCGTTCATCGAACCGTTGGCATGTGTTGTCCGTGGATTTAAGCTCTGCCGATTCAAGCCCGGCTCGATAGTTCTTGTGCTTGGCAGTGGCATCGCGGGGCTGCTCAACATCAAGCTCGCAAAGGCCTACGGTGCTGAGAAGATCATTGCGACGGATCTCTCGAACTACAGGCTGGATGCCGCGAGGAGGTTCGGCGCGGATGTCGTCGTGGATGCGTCGCAGGATGTTCCCAGGCTCGTGCGCGAGTCGAACAGCGGAAGGCCCGCGGACCTCGTCATAGTCTGTGCAGGGTCTACCGGTGCGATCGATCAGGCATTCAAATCCGTCGATCGTGGCGGCACGATTCTCCTGTTCGCTCCGCCTATGCCAGGGACTCAGGTTCCCGTGCCGTTCGGAGACCTCTGGAAGGACGAGATCACAGTCACCATGACGTACGCTGGGAGTCCGGATGACATCAAGGACGCGATCGAGCTGCTCTGGACAAGGAAGGTCATCGTGAGCGACATGATCACTCACAGGTTCGGCCTTGCGGATACGGGCAAGGGGTTCGAACTGGTGGCGAAGGCGGGCGAGTCAATCAAGGTGATCATCGAACCGCAGAAGTAGATTCGAAACGCAGCGCCCAAGAGCGATTGACTATGACAAGCGCTCTCTTGCCCACTTCGCGTGGTTCTTGAGGACGTCGTCCTCGGACCGCTCATGTTTCTTGGCAATCTTCAGCAGCTCCTTCTCGCCGCTGTTGCCCACTGCTATGAGCGCATTCCTTCTGAGGAAGCGAGTAGTCGGCTCGAACCAATCCATGTGCGCGTAGTTGTCCGCCATCTCCCTGTCCGTCACCTCGAAGCATCTATCCAGCTTCGGATACGGTACCAGTTCGGGATCCAGCTCTCTCGCGGTCAAATGCTTGGGAGCAGGCTTCGCAGCAGAGTTCATCGGACAGACCTCTTGGCATTTGTCGCAACCGTTCACTCTGTTGCCGGCCGGTATCCTGGCGAAATCTGGATAGGGTCCTCTCTGCTCCAGGATGTAGTTGAGGCACCTGTTGACATCAAGCACGTACGGCTCGACTAAGGCCTTCGTCGGGCAGGCCTCCATGCATTTCCGGCATTTCTCCGGGCAGCTCTTGATGATTCTCTGCGACGGCTCGATGGCTGCATCGGTCACGATCGAGTAATACAACGCCCAAGAGCCGTAGGTCGGGTTGATGGCAAGGGCGTTCCTGCCGATCCATGCCAATCCAGTCAACTTGGCGGCCTCCCTCGGATGCACCTTCGCTTTCTCCGCCTTGAACCCTGCAGACCGCAGATGTTTGACCATCTCATCGCGCTTCTTGACCAAGTCTGTGTAGCTGTCTCTCCAGTAGTGTCTTCCGATGACCCCTCTCATCGACATGTCCTTCGGAGCGCTCTTACGCTCGAGATACGATTGGCCGACACAGATCAGCGTCTTTGCCCCTGCTAGAGATCGTGTCGGATCAGCGAAGACGTCTGGTACTTGGAAGCATTCGGTGAGTTCCACAATCTCCTCAGGGATCAGTCCCTGGGAAATCCTCGACCGGACGATCTCTGCATAGGATGTCTTCTCGATCGCGGAGAATCCAATGAGGTGTATGCCCAATTCTTTGGCCTTCTCTCGGAGGTCGCCCTCGATTGTCATCTATGAGTGCAGCTTCTGATGAACACATAATCGTTTCTCCCGATTTGAATCGCAGCCTGCTCTAGCAATCCTTTTCTATCGGTCCCCTCATTGTGGAGCAGCGTAGAGGACTGCCCAAGGCTATGGCATTATCCGTGTGGGTCAATGTTCTTTGATACTGCCGAAAGTGGTGCTGGGCTTTTCCAAGTGGTCCTTCTAGAACATGCGAGGTAGTGCGATATGGCAGCACATGCAAGTTACGAGAAGGAGTATGTGGCTAGGACGAGCAAATCGAAAGCGCATTTCGACAAGGCGAAGAAGCTGATACCGTCAGGGGTGGAGAGCAACGTGCGGTTCTTCGAACCCTATCCGTTCTATGTGAAGCGCGCGAAGGGCGCCTATTTGTGGGACATCGATGGGAACAAGATAATCGACTACGCCCTTGGCTACGGCCCTATGATACTTGGGCACAACCATCCGGCAGTCATCCGGGCGGTCAAAGACCAGGTCGACAAAGGCACGATGTTCGGCGCTTCCGGTCAGCTGGCTTTAGAGTACGTGAGCATGGTCAAGAAGGCCATGCCGTCCATCGAGATGTTCAGGTTCGCCAACTCGGGAACGGAGGCAACAATGCATCCGTTGAGAGTCGCGAGGGCATACACGGGCAAAGAGAAAGTCGCTAAGGCAGAGGGTTCGTACCACGGCGGCCATGACTACGCGCTGCAGTGCGTTGACATTCCCCTGGACAAACTGAAGGACAGCAGATGCCAACCGGCCGTTCCTTTTGGGAAGGGAATTCCCAAGAGCATCTCAGACTTGCTTGTGATCTATCCGTTCAACGACTGGGACGTGACCGAGGAGGTCCTCACCAAGAATGCCGATGCCCTCGCGGCAGTCATCATCGAGCCCGTGCAAGCGGGCGGCGGGTGCTTCGTGCCAAGGGACCACTATCTCAAGAAGCTTAGGAAGCTCACCAAGAGTCTCGGGATCGTCCTGATTTTCGACGAGGTCCTCACCGGATTTAGAGTCGCTTTTGGCGGAGCTCAGGAGAGATACGATGTGAAGCCAGACATCACTTCGATAGCCAAGATCGCAGGAGGCGGGTATCAGCTCGCCGGCTTCGGAGGCAAGAAGAAGATCATGGAGGAGATCATCCCCAAGGAGGGCGGAAACGTCTACCATGGCGGAACCTACAACGCACATCCAGTGTCCGTGACCGCAGGCCTCACGACCCTCGAAATCCTGTCCAAGCCCGGGACGTACTCGAAGATCGACAGGATCGGCGACTCACTGTTCCACGGCCTGAGAGATGTTGCTCAGGACAGAGGAGTAGATGTATGGGTCGAATCCGTGGGCTCTCTGGGTCAGATGTACTTCACGGACCACGAGATAAGGACTTGGCGGGACGCGTTCAATGTCGACCCTGAGAAGTGGAAGCACTGGTTCATGCACTCTCTTGGCATGGGTGTGTTCTTCGGCGTGCCGCATGCCGATGAGCACTTCTTCACTTCCTTGGCGCACTCGAAAGAAGACATCGAGAAGTCCCTGGAGATCTCGGACCAAGCGTTCCAGCAGATCGCGAAGGAATGAGCTACGGATCCAAACCCCTTCTTCGTGATTTCTTGAGGGCGTTCACAGGTTTTCCGTGAAAACCGCTAAAGGCTCGAAGTGTCATCCCCAGGCTCTGATGACAGGCGATTCCGTCACGAAGACGGCAGGGGAAACCGGGGGCATCGATGCCAGGCTGCTCCTTACCGGCGAGGATAGGGCGAAGATGATAGCCCGCATACACTCGCTTGTCTACTGGGTCGGAATGCTGATTCCGGAGCATGAGACGCTCGGCGACTCGGAGATTGATCTTCGGGAAATCGTGTACAATCTCACGAGCAAGGAGAAGCTCACGCCTGATGACATCGCCCAAGTCAACCAACTGATCCGTCATCTCAAGGCGAAGGAGCGCGAGCTCGAGACGAGACTCGCGCATGACCCGATGACGTTGAACTCAGCCAAGGAGCTGCTCGAAGAGGCCTGCGGTCTTCTGAGGGCCATAGACGAGCTTCGGTCAGTCGAGACGCCAGAGAAGGCGGAGTTCCGGAAGAGAGATCTACTGAGTAGGGTCGAGGATGCCAAGAGGTGGCAGAAATTCGTCGAATCGATTATGCCGGCGAAGTGAGAGTCTGGTCAGTTCAGCGCTCGTATCTACTCAAGATTCCGTCTACTTCTTTCTTGGTCTGTTTGTCCACCTGCTCGGGAACGTGAGTCGACAAGATCTTCTTCACTCGCTCTTTCGCTTTCGCGACCATCTCTCTGCGGTCTTTGTCCAGACGGTATAGCGCAAGGTTGTCTGATTTCTCTTGACTCTGGATGAAGAGTTCTTTCCTCATGTTTCTCGCGGTGTGAGGCTCCTTGAGGTAACTGCCCCCGGGACCAACCGATCTCACGAGATCGATTGCGAAGTGCGCGTCGTCAAGCGCAACATCCCTCCTAAGCTCCCTAACATTCTCCCATAGATCGCAATCGATTATGACCTGTTCTAACGATGCACCTTTTGCCTGATCGAGTCCGCCAATACCAGATGCGAAATCCGTCAGAGCTAGAGATGAGTTGCTCAAGAACACAAGCTCCGCAGGATCGAAGTATATCCCGGGTGATTCTCCGCCGAACCCTACGCCGAACCCTCCGACCATCGTGGACGCTCCATAATGCTTCGCCATCTGTGCGACTGCTGCCGCGATCAGAGTCTCCTCGACCGCGCCATAGTGTATCTCGCCGGTCTTCATGTTCGGCGATGTCGATTCCGAGCTGTATACCACTGGTGCCCCCGCTTTAGTCATCTGCGAAATCGCGAAGCTCGCGAGGTTCTCTGCATTCACGATCGCTATTGTGGAGGCAAGCGTGACTGGGGATGTGAGACCCGTCAATGCCATAGACATCGAGGCAACTGGTATTCCAGCACTAGCGAATTCCATAACCGCTTCGATCGAGCCCTTCTCGAACTCAAGCGGGCAAATGGGACATTGGATGACGGAGAACAACGGCCTTCTCGCGAGCGCATCCTTGCCACCGGCAATCGCAGCGGCAACATCGATTTCAGCTTTCGCCTCTTCAGCCGACATCGCCTCGCCTTGAACATGCTTGGTCGTGTTGAGAAGTGAGATCGTGAGTTCGCTTAAGGCATGCGTCTTGACAGGAGCATCATGTGCGGTCACTATCGGCCAGACGTAGTCAAGCGGATCCATCGCATCGCATAGCACCATGAAATCCTTGAGGTCCTCGCCGAGAGTTGTGTGTTTATTCCCTGTCTCGAGGTCGGTCATATAGACAGCGGTGCCGTTCGTAGCCATGTATGGCGGCCCGACCTTCGGGGCCCGCATGTCCTGCTTCGGGTTACGCGCGCACAAGTCCACTGTCTTTGGCAGCGTTCTCAAGGTCTCCTTGACAAGGCTCTCCGGAATGCTTCCACGCATGGCTTTTCTGTCGATCGTCGCTCCGCCGTTCTCGAGCGCCTTCAGAGCTTTCTCGCTGCGAACCTTCACGCCCGGATTCTCCAATATGCACAGGGTCTTCTCGTGCACCAATTCGATGTCGCTTTTCGACAGACTGCTTATCTGAGCTACCGCCATTCTCCCGCTCCAAGAACCGAGATTGGGAGTGGAGTAATTAATCCATTGGCCTCCAGTGGATGATATTCTCTCTGCTCGAACGGGGCCAAGGTGAATGGATGGTGTTTGAGACTCTCAGGGCATATCCCCGGGCGTTCAAGGTGCTCGTAGCGAGTGCTCTGATCGAGAACATGGCCTTCGGCCTCATCATCCCTTATCTGACGATATACATGACAGCTGACATCAGAATCTCGGATGCAGCAACCGGCGTGGTCCTCATGGGGTACACTCTCTCGGGAATCCCTGGAGCGATATTCGGGGGCATCCTAGCAGACAAGATCGGTAGGAGGACAGTCCTGCTCATCAGCCTAGGCCTGATGTCGATCACTGTCCTGATGTATTTCTTCGCATTCGACTTCGTTTCTTTGCTGGTGATCGCACTCGCAGACTCTTTCGTCGGCTCGCTCTACATGCCGGCCGCGAGCGCGATGATTGCGGATGTCATTCCTTCCGAGAAGAGACCTCAGGCATACAGCACTCAGAGAATCGCCTGGAATGTCGGCTTGATATTCGGTCCTGCTGCTGGGGCGGCAATCGTTGCCAGCGCCTCGATCAAAGAACTGTTCCTCTTCGGTGCCGTAATCCTTGCGGCCGCCTTCACGATGAACTTCTTCTTCATACCCGAAACGAAGCCCGACACAACCGGTGAAGCGGTGACCTTCAGGAAGGTTGCGGAGGTCAGGAAGAACAGGCCGTTTCTAATCATATGCGCGATGAGTGGCGTGTTCTGGTTCTACTCGACCCAGTTCATGTCGGCCTTCCCAGTCTATGTCACGAGGGACCTCGGAATGCCTGATTCAAACCCTGGAATCCTTTGGGCGATCAGCGGAGCGATGATTGTTCTCCTGCAGCTCTGGGTTACGTCCAGAGCTGTCAAGCTCAGCAGATCCTTGGTGCTGATGGTTGGGCAAATCGTGAGCTCTACAGGCGTGGGCCTGCTATTCTTCGCCACAGGATTGCCTGAGATGATAGCGTTCATCGTCGTCATGACCATTGGCGAACTCATCTACATGTCCATCCTATCTGCAGTCATCGCCGATATGGCTCCAGAGGACAAGAGGGGCATCTACATGGGATTCTCCGGTTTCGTCCAGACGTTCGGCATGGGCGCGGGCATGCTGGTCGGCATGTGGCTGTTGGGCGCCCTCGGAGCGCAGAGCGCCTACCTCTGGGTGTTCTTCGGGATCGTGGGAGTCTCGACGAGCTTCGCATACATGGTGTTTGGCAGGATGGTCGGACCTGAGAAGGATCATCCTGCCAAGTTCGGCGTTCCCGCTTCATCTGTGCAGTCACACTGAACGAAAGATGAAAAACCGAAAAGTTAAGAGGTTTTCTCCAGCTCATCCCTGCGGGACGAACTGATCTAGAAACGCGAAGCGGGCTTAGAATCGCCTGCGGCCTTTGTTCATGTAGCTGGGTCTGTCCCCGCCGCCTTCTCTGTCTCCGCCCCTGTCGCCATAGCCGCCGCGCCTGTCGCGGCCGCCGCCACCGTATCCGCCGCGGCTTCCGCCTCTGCTGCCGCCGCCCCCGCCGAAGCTCCTGCGCTCCTGCTCGTACTCCTTGTCGCTCATGTTCAGTGCGGTGCTTGCGCCGTCAAGTGGCTTCTCGCTCTTGTTGAGCTGTCCGTACTTGCCGACGTTCAGGCGCATGTGGCCTCTTACTAGCGAGACATAACCGTTCTTGATCTCCATGACATCGTCCTTGACAATGCTTCCGATCTGGTTGTCCCACAGCGAGAGGATTATTGCACCCGTCTCATCTGCTACACTCGCCTCTGCGACCTTTCTGGAGTTCCCGAACTTGCCGGGGATGTCCTTTGGCTCGCTGACCTCAAGGCACTTGGCCAATACGTCCACTCTCTTAGATTGTGGCGTGAGGTCCTTTATCTTCGTCTCTACGCTTGCTGGCTCTTCCGAGCTTTGTCCAACGCTCTCTTCCATGTCTATTCTTCCTTTGCGCACAATTGTCTCCGGCTATCACGCGAGTCAAACTATCGGCTTCAAAACATCAGCGATGTTCGGCTTGTCGTATCACTCGGCACAACTAGTGCTGATTCAGCGACTGTAACTGACACTATTAATAATCTTCTCCGTTACTGGGTGTGAGTTCCGGTCGATTTGCCGATTCCCCTCATCCAGCCTTCGTCTGCGGATCAAATCTGCGGTCTTCTCGCTGGGAAACAGCTATATATATTCCCGTGCGTTCGGCGTTATCTGTTTAAGGAGCACAGAACCGTTGAAACCTGCAGAGACACTCCGCACGGAGGTCTGCTCCCCAACGGAGCAGTGGGTTCAAGGTGCTCGCGCTCGATTTCCGGAAGGGACTTTGAGGACCAAGGGTTCCTGAGGGGGGATGCACGTGGTTGACGAAGGTGTAGGCAGGGCTATTTCCCCTGGTACTGCACCCTCTCCCGCCCCTCCTACAGAGTTCTCGCCAAAAGCCGAACGGACTGAAGGCGCCATCGCATCTAAGATTGTCGCACTCGGGGTCAAAGACATCCGTGTGGCGTCTTCCTCCGCCGAGCGGACACTCTATTCCCGCGACCAGTCCGAGATCCCGCGGTTTCTGCGACAAATCATGTTCAGCTCAGTCCCTGATGCGGTCGTTCTTGCGAAATCAGCTGAGGCCGTCTCTGCGGTCGTTCGGTTCGCGTCCTCTAACGGCGTGACCGTCATTCCCAGAGGTTCTGGATCGTCGCCGTTCGGCGGCTCGGTCCCCGTCTCTGGAGGTATCGTGATCGATGTCTCCGGCATGGACAGGATCCTGGGCGTCGATGTTCCCGCCAAGAAGGTCACAGTCGAAGCGGGAGTGAGATGGGCCGATCTGGATCACGAGTTGGAGAGGCACGGCCTATCCCTGAACACGAGTCCTTCGAGCAAGTTCTCGACCGTCGGTGGTTGGGTCTCTACGGGCGGCATGGGATTGAACAGCTTCTCTAGGGGTCATCTGAGCTCGATGGTCTCGTCAATCGAGCTCGTGACCCATGACGGCTCAAAGAGGACGATTCAGAGCAACGACCCATTGTTCCCAGCCGTGTTCGGAAGCGAAGGACAGCTCGGAGTGATTACTGGTGTAACTCTCTCCGCCCGTGAGATCCCGAAGAAGTCCAAACCACACCTCATTTTCTTCGACGAATCCAAGAGCGCGCTGAACTTCGCATATGCGCTCGCGAGCGGCCCAGTCCATCCTGCTCACATAGTGTACGAGAGTGCCGCGAAGTTCTCCCTGATCAACCGTGCGCTGGGCCAGAACCGCTTTCCAGCATCCGACGCGATCATCGTGAGCGTTGAGAACGAGGAATCAGAGCACTTGTTCCAGGACCATCTCAAGAGCACAGGCATCAAGGAGGAGAAGGAGTACCTCGCGCGGTACATGTGGAACGAGCGGTACTTCCCGATGAAGGTCCGGAAGTTCGGGCCGGGCATGCTCGGGTCTGAGGTCACGGTCCCTCTGAATCTTCTCTCAGATGTTCTGTCGAAAGCGATGGGTCTCTGCCACGAGCTCGGACTCGAACCGCTCTTCGAGGTTCACTTCCTCAGCAACGGTCATGGTCTCCTGCTGTGCTACTATGTGACCGACCAGGGCAACACTATAGGCTACACTCTGGACGCGCTCAAGTCCATGCTTCTCACTTCGATGCTGATAGATAGCGGCGCGAAACCGTATTCCGTTGGCATATGGAATCATCCGTTCTCGAACGCGGAGGAGCGAGCGCAAGTCGACCGCCTCCGCGAAGCCAAGGCCGCGCTGGACCCAAATGATGTCATGAACTCTGGCAAGTACTTCTCGCTCTCAGGTAGGTTCGGAGGCCTCGCTAGCATGGCCTTCAATCCGAAACTCATGAGGCCTGTCCTCAAGACGATGCGGATATTCTCTCCCGTCACCATGCGGTTCATGCGGATGGGATATCACTTCGCGGCCAGGAGACTGAAGCCAAAGTCGCGGACCGAGCTTCTTAGGATAGCGGATGAGTGCGCCATGTGCGGCGCCTGCGTGAGCGTCTGCCCAGCATACCTGGTGGTGAACGATGAGAGGGTGACTGGCAGAGGGAAGCTGTTGGCGATTAAGTCGATGGCAAGTGGTTCCAAGATCTCAAAGGAGCACTCTGACAGGATATTTCTCTGCATGAAATGCAAGGCGTGCGAGCAGGTCTGCCAATCGAAGCTCGAGCTCGTGTCGGCCTATGAGGCTCTCGAGAAGGAACTCGAGCAGATGCACGGTAAGGACACGCAGGAAATAGAAAGGTTCATTCGTTACGCGGAGAACATGCCAGAGTACGACAAGCTGGTCGAGCGGGGGCTCGTTATCGGTGCTCCGAAGCATGGGATGGGAGGTGGCGCTTCAGATGTATGAGCGGTACCACATCCCCTTCAGCACATTTCAGGGAAGAGCGTCCCCAGTTCCGAAGTTCGTGATAATCCGTGCTGACAATTGCGTCAATTGCGGCAAGTGCGAGAGAAGCTGCATCTACAGCGTGCACAAGAGGAGCGAGCTGGATCTGCGCAAGATGGCGGACCCGATCAATCAGCTCTGCAAGAACTGCTTCAGATGCATACAGGATTGTCCTCAGAGAGCACTGTCAATGACTCCAGGCCCGGAGTACAAGTCTTTGGGGCGCGGGGTCTGGAGCTCGCTCAGGATTGCGACGATCTGGGGCGAAGCGGAGACGGGCAAGATACCAGTCCTTGGCGCTGGCTACCGTGGCATGTTCGCAGGACCGGGCTATGATGGCATGTGGACGGACATGTCCGAGATCGTTAGGCCCACTAGGGACGGGATCCACGGAAGGGAATTCATATCCACTAGCGTTGACATCGGAAGGAAGCCTACCTTGCTTGAGTTCAGCAAGGAAGGACATGTTCTCACCGAGTTTCCGCCGATCGTCGAATTGCCGATCCCCGTCATCATGGACACGACTAGGCTGCGCTCCGTGAGCGACGACATGTTGGTCGGCTTTGCACATGCCGCGAAGCATCTGGGCACCCTGCTTCTCGCCACTGCTGGTTCTCTTCCGTCGCAAGCGTCCGCTGAAATCAACGGTCATTTCGTGCCGGTGTTCCCCGAGGGTGCGGATATACGCACGATCAAGATACCGAAAGGCGTTCAGATGGTCGAGCTGCAGTACGGATCTGGGTGGAGAGGGGACGCGAGTCTGTTCAGGTCGAGGTTCCCCGAGACCGTGCTCTCCTTCAGAATGGAGGCTGGCAAAGGCATCGAGGAAAGGATACTCGAGCTCGTCCGGGCCAAGGTGGACGTCGCTCACGTAATGTATGACGAGGAAAGCGCTGAGCTCGATGGGAACGACGGGAGACACGCCAAAGACAGCCTGCGGGCGATTCACAGAGCGATGGTCTCCAAGGCTGTGCGCGACCAGATCACAATCGTCGCGGGAGGCGGCATAGCAGCTGCCGAACACGTTCCAAAGACCATCATCTGTGGTTCGGACGTCGTCGCCATCGAGAAAGCGCTCGTCGTCGCGCTCGAGTGCAGAGATTGCCTGAGCTGCTCGAAAGGCTCGTGCCCGATCAATCTGCATGGCGCACCAGCTGACTGGATCGAGGGGCGCGTCACCAACATGATTGGTGCCTGGAGGGACCAGCTTCTCGAGGTCCTCGGAGCTATGGGTCTCAGAGAAGTCCGAAGGTTGAGAGGGGAGTTCGGTAGGGCAATCTTCTACGAGGACGTCGAACAAGAAGCGTTCTCCGAGATCGAGGGAGGTGAGACGAATGGCTGAAACCGGAAAGGCTTGCCCGAAGGATCTTCCGGAGGCCGCTCTGATCCCTTCCGAGCATCTGAAGTTCGTGAACCGATTCACGGTGACTAGGGCGGATACCTGCATATCGTGTGGTACGTGCGCGAGCTTGTGTCCATATGGAGTCCACAAGCGCATCGAAGGTCACGTGAGGATACTCCCGCCTGACGACAGAAAATGCATCGGGCCATCGTGCGAGGTCAACTACTTCTTCTGTGTGGCGAACTGTCCGACCAATTCGCTCTCGGTGAAGACAAGCGAGACCTTTGTCAGTCTGGGCGACCCTCGCTGGACCTCCGAAATGATACTAGCAACATGGGCCATGGCCGAGACGGGAAGGCCATTGTCTCTCGATCATCCAGGGAACATCGGAGCTTCAGGCGGAGGATTCGACAGCCTCCAGTTCGAACTTCCTGAACAGAAGGGGAAATTCGAGCCTGGCGAGATCTGCACGGCAATCGATCTCAACAGACGCGACTCAGGAGCTGTGATCAAGATACCGATCCCGATTTACGGCGGGGGGATGTCTTTCGGCTCCGTTAGCGTCCCGACGATGGTCGCTCGTGCAAAGGCTGCGAGGAAGTGGAGCACATTCACTTGCACTGGAGAAGGAGGCTATCCAGAAGCGCTCGTTCCATACAAGGATCACGTCATCACACAGATTGCCACAGGTCTGTTCGGAGTCCGCGAGGAGACAGTCCAGCGCACAAGGATCGTCGAGTTCAAGTACGCTCAAGGAGCGAAGCCTGGGCTGGGAGGTCACCTGCTCCACGACAAGAACACCCCGGATGTGGCGAGGATGCGGGAGGCCGTTCCATACACTAGCTTGTTCTCGCCCTTCCCGTTCCACAGCGTCTACTCGGTCGAGGACCACAAGAAGCACTTGGATTGGGCGCACGCAATCAACCCGTCGGCTCTATTGGCGGTCAAGGTCTCAACTCCGAACGATGTCGAGATGGTCTCGGTTGGCAGCTACTACGCGGGAGCGCACATAGTTCACCTGGACGGGGGCTATGGTGGGACTGGAGCTGCGCCTGAGATAGCAAAGAAGAACATTGCGATGCCAATCGAGTACGCGATCCCGAAAGTCCACAAGTTCCTTGTGAACGAAGGCATCAGGGACAAGATCACACTGATTGCGAGCGGAGGCCTCAGAACCGCAATGGATGTCGCGAAGGCGATCGCGCTGGGGGCCGACGGAGCGGTCATCGGGACTGCCGATCTTGTCGCTCTCGGATGTGTGAGATGCGGCAACTGCGAGAGCGGCAGAGGCTGTCCTCGCGGAATCGCAACCACGGACCCCATCCTGGACAAGTTGACCGACGCGGACTGGGGCGCCCAAAGGATATCCAACCTCTACAATGCGTGGCGGCTCCAATGGTGCGAGCTCCTTTCCAGGTTCGAGATGTCCGATATCGCAGAATTGCGTGGGCGGACCGACCTGCTGAGGCGGACAGGCAATCCCTTCAAGGAGGTGGGCAGATGATCGAGGAGACCAGAGCCTTGCTCGATTCACGCGAGTGGATGATTTCCTCCAGATCCCTCGGATCGACCCGCTCTCAAGAAGCAGAAGGGGGCTGCGGTGTCGTCGGGATCGCGAGCACTGTTCCTCTTTCCGGCAAGCATTTGCTCGGTCCGCTGGTGCAGATGCACAACAGAGGCAACGGAAAGGGCGGAGGAATAGCGGCTGTCGGCCTCTCACCCGATCAGATGGGAGTGACAAAGAGAGTCTTGGAAGAGGACTACCTGATCCAGGTCGCCTACATCAAGCCGTCAACCCGAGACGCCCTTGAGGATGAATTCATCAAGCCAAACTACAGGGTGGAGAAGGAGTACAAGGTGGAGGCGAGCACGGACAAGACTCTGCTCTCCTCCCTGGAAATCGCTCCGCCGGAAGTGTGGAGATACTTCTGCAGAGCCAAGAAAGAGATTCTCGACGACTTCATCAAGAAGAACAAGCTCGAGAAGCTCGATCCGCGCAAGGCAGAGGATGAGTTCGTCTACCAGACCAGCTTCAAGATCAACAAGAAGTACTATGCGACATCCGACATGTCCGCATTCGTCATGTCCCATGGGAGGAACATGATTGTGATGAAGATCGTCGGGTACGCGGAGGACGTGATAAGATACTACGGACTCGAGGACCTGAAGGCACATGTCTGGATTGGACACCAGAGGTATCCGACCAAGGGCAGGGTCTGGCACCCGGGAGGCGCCCACCCATTCGTCGGACTCGATGAAGCCTTGGTGCACAACGGCGACTTCGCGAACTACCACTCTGTTTCCGAGTACCTCGCCCAGAGAAACGTCGTACCATTGTTCCTCACAGACACAGAAGTCTCGGTTCTCCTTTTCGATGTCCTGAACAGAGCATATGGCTATCCGCTCGAGTACATCATCGAGGCTCTTGCCCCTACGACCGAGCGCGATTTCACGCTACTTCCGGAGGAGAAGCGCAAGATCTACAGGGCGATCCAGGCGACGCATATACATGGCTCCCCGGACGGTCCGTGGTTCTTCATCATCGGCAGAAATTGCTTCTACGACGGCAAGTTCCAGTTGATGGGCATCACAGACACATCGATGCTGAGGCCACAGGTCTTCGCGCTGGTCGACGGCGGCATACAGCTGGGTCTGATAGCATCCGAGAAGCAGGCGATCGACGCAGCGCTGAAGAGCGTGTCGTCCGAGTTCCCCTCCGTGCCTGGATATGCGGACATGTACTGGAATGCCAGAGGAGGAAGCCACACGGACGGCGGGGCGTTCATCTTCAGTCTATATCCTGAGAAGAACCCTGCGGAAGGCATGAGGCTCATCTGCACCAACAAATTTGGGACGCCGGTCACTAGCCCGTCGATGGACTGGAGCAAGGAGGAAGATCTCGCACTCGCAGAGCCTTTGCCTGGCAAGCCAAAAGCTAGCAGCCTCGGGAAGGACTTGGTGTCGAGAAGGAATCCGAGAGGCGCGTTCAACCTGCTCGTCAGCAAGCTTGGCGAACTCTCTGGTTCGGAGCTGAACGGCGTCTTCTCCTACATCGTTCAACAGGCAGCTAAGAGCGATGCGACCATGGAGGAGTGCGTCGAGCTCATGACCATGATCATCGACAGCAAGTACTCTTCTGGCAAGTTCAGGCGAAGCAGGATCAACGAGAAGGCCAACGAAGCCATCGAGAGGATTTTGAGATCGTCGAAGAGGATTGAGAAGGACGAGCACACTCTGTACTCCCTGGTCGATCTCAAGAACAGGGACAAGCTCCGCAAATGCGAGTCCCCTTATGACAGACTCGTGATCGATTGTGACGGCTTCCCGATGGAGGGCGACGATGGCGTTTCATTCCTGACCAAGCAGGCAAGGGAGCTTGGATGGAACCGCGTTGTCGTTATCGGCATTCACGGCCAGAGATTCATCGGCGTAGGCCTAGGGCCGAGGACCAAAGGCTTCAAGATAGATGTGTACGGAAGCCCTGGGGACTATCTCGGTTCGGGACTGGACGGCGCGGAGGTCGTGGTCCATGCGAACGGGCAGGATCAGCTGGGACAGATCCTCAGTGAGGGCAAACTCGTCGTCCACGGCGATGTCGGCCAGACGTTCCTGTACGGCGCGAAGGGCGGAGATGCATACGTTCTGGGCAATGCCGCGGGCAGGCCCCTCATCAATGCGGTCGGGAAACCCAAGGTCGTGATAAACGGAACCTGTTTGGACTACCTAGCAGAATCGTTCATGGCAGGGAACCCGTTGTACGGCGGGGGTTTTGTAGTTCTGAACGGATTGACTTTTGACGGCAAGGGAAAGCCAGTCGACCTTCCAGCTCCGTATCCAGGAGGCAACCTGTTCTCGCTCGCGTCGGGTGGCGCGATATACATTCGAGATCCGAGGAAACTGGTAGGAGAGGACCAGCTGAACGGCGGAAGGATCTCGAGAGTCACCGAAGCAGATTGGAAGCTCATCCTGCCGCATCTCAATGAGAACGAGCGACTCTTTGGGATCCCAGTCGAAGGATACCTGCTCAAGGTGGATGGCGTGAGCAAACCCCCGGAAGAGGTTTACAGGAAGATCGAGGCGGTACCGATGGTCACTCTTGCGGGGACAGTGCAGATGCAGGAGACTGGCGACTAGAGCAGCAGCACTTCATCGAACGGACCGCTTTTCAAGTAGCTGTGATTTCTTCCAAAATGATTCTAAAATCGAACCTGGAACGTCAAGTTTCATCAGAAGAAACTGCCCTGGACAATCGTATAGTCAGCAAGCTTAAATACAGACGTTTTAATCACGCGACCAACAGGCATCAGGGCCTCGTTCCAAATCCTCCGTTCGCGCTTTCTGGCCGGGGGCGGGAAGAGTGTTGAAATGTACGAGATAGTGAAATCGGAAAAGCTCACGCCGGACGTCATAAGACTAGAAATCCGCGCGCCTCAGATTGCGAAGAAGGCGAAGGCGGGTCAGTTCATAATGGTGACACCGACGGAGCACGGTGAGCGGATCCCACTCACGATGGCGGACTTCTCGCCAGAGAAGGGAACGGTCACGATCGCAGCACTGGAGGTCGGCAAGACCACAAAGGAGCTCGGCAAGATGAAGGCCGGAGACAGTGTTTTCAGCCTCGTCGGCCCCCTGGGACTCCCGACTCATCTGAAGCAGTACGGGAACGTCGTCAGCATCGGCGGCGGCATCGGCCTCGCTCTTATGTATCCGGTCGTGCGCGCGTTCAAGCAGTCCGGCAATCACACGATCAACATCGTTGGCGCGAGGAACGAGAAGCTACTGATGTATGAGAAGGAGATACAGACTGTCAGCGACGAGTTCTTCGTGTGCACGGATGACGGTTCCAAGGGTCACCACGGGTTCGTCAGTGACATCCTGAAGAAGCTCATAGCGGAGAACAAGAAGATCGATCTCGTCTATGCGGTCGGCCCGATCATCATGATGAAGGTCATCGCGAACATAACGAAGCCATACAACATCCCGACCGTCATTAGCCTCAACCCGATCATGGTCGACGGCACCGGCATGTGTGGCTCTTGCAGAGTCATCATCGCGGGCGAGACCAAGTTCGGATGCGTCGACGGCCCTGAGTTCGATGGCCATAAGGTCGATTTCGAAAACCTCACCGCCAGGAACAAGAGGTACATCCCTGAGGAGCAGATCGCTCTGAAGAGATTCCAGGAGGCGAAGTAGATGGCAGAGGAGGAGAAGAAACCTAAGAAGCTCATCCCCAAGAAGTACCCGATGCCAGAGCAGGACCCGAAGGAGCGCGTGCACAACTTCAATGAGGTCCCGCTCGGTCAGGATGCCCAGACGGCCATCGCTGAGGCGCAGAGATGCCTTCAGTGCAAGCGCGCCCCCAACAGGAAGGTCTGCATGGATGGATGCCCCGTAGAGATCGACATCCCGGCGTTCATCAAGAAGGTCCAGGTTGGGAACTTCGAAGAAGCCATCAGAATCATCAGGGAGAAGCAGAACCTGCCAGCAGTCTGCGGTAGGGTATGCCCGTACGAGAACCAGTGCGAGGGAGTCTGCGTCGTCGGCAAGAAGAACGAGCCCGTCGGGATCGGCAGACTCGAGAGATACCTCGCTGACTGGGAGAGAAAGCAAGGGAAGACCGGAAAGATAGAAGTCCCTCCGCCTTCAGGCAAGAAGATTGCTGTCGTCGGCGGCGGGCCAGCAGGCCTGACTGTCGCGGGCGATCTCGCGAGGCTGGGACACAAAGTCACCGTCTTCGAGGCGCTCCAGTACTGCGGCGGGGTCCTCATATACGGAATCCCGGAGTTCAGGCTCCCCAAGGAGATCGTCAGGGCAGAGGTCGACTACATAAAGCGGATGGGCGTCGAAATACACAACGACTTCGTCGTCGGCAAGCTCGAAACGGTCGATGAGCTTATGCAGGACTATGACGCAGTGTTTGTTGGAACTGGCGCGGGTCTTCCTGACTGGACGAACCTCAAGGGCGAGAACCTCAACGGCATCATGTCTGCGAACGAGTACCTCACAAGGGTCAATCTCATGAAGGCCTACAAGTTCCCCGAGTTCGACACGCCGGTGCGCGTGGGCGAGCGCGTTGTCACCATCGGCGGCGGCAACGTCGCAATGGACTGCGCGAGGACCTCGCTCAGGCTAGGCTGCAAGGAATCGGTCATCCTCTACAGGAGATCAGATGCCGAGTTGCCAGCAAGACGGGAGGAAGTGCACCACGCCAAGCAGGAGGGTGTCAGGTTCGAACTTCTCGCTGCACCGCTGGAGTTCATCGGCGACGAGTGCGGGAACGTTAAGCAGGTCAAGGCGATCCGTATGCAACTGGGCGAGCCGGACGCATCCGGGAGAAGGAGACCTATCAAGATTCCCGGTTCGGAGTTCCTGATCGATGCTCAGACGGTCCTGATTGCCATCGGCCAGAGCCCGAATCCGCTGGTCCCGATGACCACCCCAGACCTGAAGACCACCAAGGAGGGCACGATAGCCGTCGACCCCGAAGGAAGGACCTCGAAGAAAGGTGTGTTCGCGGGCGGAGATATCGCCTCCGGCGCTGCGACCGTCATCCTAGCTATGGGCGACGGAAAGCGCGCTGCGAAGGCCATGCACAAGTATCTCACCGAGGACCCGTCTTGGCCGTCCCCTGAGGTGTTCGAGAAGCTGTCCTGCGAAATCTAGAATCGGGATCTTGGGCACAACGAAACCCTTTTGATCCTCTATTGCATCTGTTTTTGGATTAAAGTGCATATCAAATAGGCTTAAAATATGCCTTGAATTGATTATGTCATCTTCTTCAGGGGCAGGGTCAGGTGGAACGTGCTCCCCGCGCCCTTCTTGCTCTCGAACCAAATCTCCCCACCGTGCCTCTTGACGATCTCCCTGCTAGTGTAGAGGCCTATGCCGACTCTCCCATCGGCGCGAATAAGGCTTGCGTCTGCCAGGAAGAACCTATCGAAGAGCTTGTCGTGATCCTCCTCAGATATCCCGACTCCATTGTCCTTCACCCAGAGGTGGACCTTGCCCCCGAGTATGTCGGCACCGATCGTGATCTTGCCACCCGGGTCTGTGTACTTCACCGCGTTGCTCACAAGGTTCTCGATGACGTCGTGTGCCCTCAGTCTGTCCGCCTGGACCATGGGAAGCTCGGCACCGAAGAGCACGGTCACAGTGTGGTTCTTGCTATTGATCTCGCGGTTCAGGTCCTCCACTACCTCTTTCGTGACCATCGCGATGTTCACCGGTTCGAAGTCGAGCGACAGAGTCTTGTTCTGCAGCCTCGACATCTCCAGCATCGAAGAGGTGAGCCCGTTTATCCTGTTGACCTGCTCCAGAATGCTGTTGAATTTCTCCTTCATCTTCGGGTTGACATCCCCGTACATTCCCGCGGACGCCATCTCGAGATAGCCAAGGATGGTAGTGAGCGGCGTGCGCAGTTCGTGCGACATCGTGTCGACAAGGCTGTCCTTCATCTTGTCCAGGTCCTTCATGTCCTCGTACGCCCTCTGGACCTGTTCGAAGTTGAGTTTCAATTCGTCCCTGAGCCTCGCGTTCTCGAGCGCGATTGCAGCATGGGCTGCGAAAGGTTCCACGACTGCGTACTCAACTCCCGTGAACTGCCTGTTCTTGTCCCTGTACAGCTCGAGGACGCCTTCCACGCCGCGCTTCCCTTTGAGCGGAATTGCCATTATGGTCTGGCGGACCTCGAGGTCCTCTATTCCGGGGATGTCCTCCACCCTTTGATCGTCCATCGAATCCGCGACAATCTCGACCTTGCCAGTCCTCGCCACGTCGCCAGCAAGGCCAGATATCGGGCCGATGTCCGCCAATACCTCGTCGGCGTAGGGTCCCGTGGCGTAGGCGGGGATCAGGAGGCTTTTGTTCCAGTCGACTAAGTAGAAGCTGACCTCGTCGAAAGGGACCAGTTCATTGAGTTTATCGGCGATGGTCCTGAGCGTATCCTTGAGGTCGACCGGTGCCTGCATGGCAACGGTCGTGTCAAGGAGCGCCCTGAACAGCTTCACTGTACGGTTCAGAGTCCCTACGAGCTTTGCGTTCGAGATCGCAATCGAGGCGAGCCTCGCGAATACCTCCAGCTTGACTATCGCCTCAGGAGACGGGAGCTTCCTAGTTCTCGGGCCGTCAGGTTCCAGGAATCCGACCATGTTGCTGTCCGCGTCCTGGAAGATGACATAGAGCACGTCCAATTCGTGCCACCCGTCGGGCTCTTCCCTGGGCAGCTTGACCCTATCGGGATGGAGAACGCTGTAGTAGTCTCTCCCGTTCGTGCTGAGATCCGCCTTCGAAATGTAGGTGAGGTTCCCAATCTTCCGCGCCGTTGACAGATCTTCATCGATGGATTTCCTCGACTTAGCCAGACCCTCTACTCTCTTGGACACGTCAGTGGGAAAACCCTTGCTGACTTTCAAAACGAAATTGTCGTGTTCCTCGTCCAGCATGAAAGCATCGCAGGCCTCAAAGCCAAACTCATCCGTGATGTCGTCGACGATCAGTCTCAGGATCTTGTCGACATCTCGGGTGTTCATGATCGCCGTGGCAAGTCCTAGCGTCTTGCCTAGCAAATCCGCCTGCATTGTGTTGTCCATGCGGTGGGGTGTATTTCTCGTTTTTGCACAGACAGTCCAACCCTGAAGACGCCCCCTCAGAATGGTATATATGCGGGATGACGCTCAGAGTCTATCGCGGGTCCGACAGCGACAATGCCAATCTTGAGCGCTTGGTCCTTCTATTGAACTGGCCGTCAAGCCTTCTTCCAGAACAGCCCGCAGTAGCACTTACCGTCGCGCTCAACGTCCCCGCCCCTTGTAGGCTTGCATGGGCACATGTACTCGGGCACATGCTCCATCCTGCAGGGACAGTAGAAATCCTTGAATCTCCTGTTCTTCCCGAGAAGGCCCTGGATCAGCTCCTCCTTCATGTCCTTGAAGACATATCCGTGGAGCCTCGCATACTCGTCGACCCTCTCTCGGATCTCCTTCTCAGTTCCTTTCTCGGGCCTGTCGCCAACCCACCCGTCGGAAGAGCGGTTCAACCGCAGCTTCTGCCCGCATATCGGGCATATTACCATGGAGCCTTCCTTCCAACCCTCGACGAACCTGAACTTGGCCTGGCAGACTGGACAGTAGACTCTCTCCAGCTGTTTCCCGTTCATAGCCTCAGTGCCTTCCTCAGCCTGTCCTCGTCGTGCCCCACGATTATCTCCTCGCCTATTATGACCACAGGGAACGACCTCTTGCCCGTCATCTTCTCGATCTTCTCAAGGATCTTGTCTTGCTCCGCGTCGTCCAGCAGGTCCACATCTGTGCAATCGTAGGCGATCTTGTGATCCTCAAGGAATCGTTTCGTCCTCTTGCAGTACGGGCATGTGCTCAGGGCGTAGACTTTCGGTTTCTCCTTCATCGTCGTCACTTACTCCAAATCCGTTTCAAGGGACGCTATCCTTGTGATTGCGAAAGGCAAGGGGTAGGATAAATCGTTTGTCCAGAACATCCCGCCGTGCCCACCCGTCATGTAGTCTTCCCCAGTATCCTACGGCATGTCTCTAGCTGCTTCGACACCTCTGGATGTTTCTCCTCACTTCCGAACACGACCTTTACATTCTCACCGATGTAGTCGGAGCTGCTCTTTCCCCCCCACTCGCCGTACACGAGCAAATCCTCGTTGTCGAGGGAGACCAGTCCGAAGGTTATGGCGAGATCATAGAGCAGGTCGGACAGTCTCCACGGGTCGATCCTCGCGTGTTCGGGGACGGAGAAAGGCAATTCGAGCTGCAATGTCATCAGCTCGCTGGTCCTCGCGTGGTTGACCATGTCCTCATCCGCGGTGAGCAGGAAGACGTCGTAGTCTCCGCTCCTCGCCCAATACTTGTATGACTGCGCGATCTCGATGTCGTTTATCTCCTTGCCCTTCGTCGGTGTCCCCTTGATCCTGAGCGCCCTGAGCTCGGTGAGTAGATAGTTCATCTCGTTGAAGGCCAGCTTCGCTATCCTTGTGCGCCTCCCGCTGCCGTTCGAGAATTCCCTCAGAAGCTCAGGGTGCGCGAGCACTCTTCCCATGGCCTGGATCTCGTCCCTGGAGTACTTGTGGGTGATCTTCGAATCGAGTTCCATCTGGACGATCTCGCTGAGGACGTATCTGAAGTCCGTGGCCTCGACCGTACGCCCTGAGGAATCGTCCTTCAGCGGCAGATGTCTCGACAGGAACCGGTCATAGAGGATGTTGGTGTCAACGGCGACGAACACTGGCCTCGGCCGCTTGTTCGGGTCTTTCGCCTCCTCCCTGAGCTCGATGAGTTTCTTGGTAATCTCCGCCTCGTTCTTGTAGCCGAGGAAACCAGAGGACAGAAGACAGTTCCTGAAATCGGTGTAGCTCGGGAGTTCGTCTGCGCTAACTGCTCGGTCTATCGGTTTCTTGGACATTCGCGTCCAATCAAACGCATCGGGCCGGACGATCTTGGTCAGCTCGGGCTTCTCGATGTCCAGAGTGAATAGCTCTGTCTCGTAGAACGGGTACGAGACGTGTACGTACCTCGTGTCCCCGCGGTATATCGCATTGGTCAGTATCTGGAGCTCGTTCCTGGACATCACGAGTTCCTTCACTTCCACACCTCCTCTTTGAGGTCGACGAAGTGCTGGAGATGGAACGGTATCATTGGGTACGGGTTGGACGCGTTCCGCATGTCCTCCAGATAGAGGTAGTAGACGTGGTCCACCTGCTTCTGCCAGGCCGAGAGGAGCGCGGATGATATGATGGCCTTCCTGCCCGGCGTGATGTCAATCGCTACCTCGTTCCCCGCGGCCCGCTCCTCCTCCATGACGGCCGTGATCTTCTTCCCGGAAGACGTGAAATTGCCTTCCTCTATCGTCCTCAGCAAGGGCTCGACCTTCTTGCCATACGAGTCCATGAGAACCTTGATCCAGTCGGACAGTGACTGGGCCTCGGTCTCTCTACCGATCGTGACGAACAGATAGATTTTGTCAGGTACGTAGCCCTTGCAGCAGATCGCCGCCCAGAGACTGTTCAGAACAGGCCACCTGCTGATGCCTGTCATCGTGATGTAGACTTTCTGCGCCATTCCAGTTGAGATAATGGTAAGGTCGGTGATATAACTCTTCCAGGAGTCGTCTGGATCAGAAAGCGGGAATCTTGGGTCAGTACTTTTGGATTGGGACTCGCCTGGGATCCGTTCTCACGAGGTTCTTCTGCTAGATCCGTCATCTGTCGAACACCCTCAAAACTCGCCTGGCCTCAGTGAATGTACAATTCTGCTCGCTCATGATTTCTGGCAGTTGCTGACGTGCCGATAGAACAATAGAAATAGGGGCGTGCTATTGCTTCTCTCGGGGGTAAAAACCTGAGGAGAACATACATAATCGTAGCTGGAGTGCTAGCACTTGGAGCAACCGTCGCACTGGCGATCGTAGGAGTCACGCCTCACGGCGGACACACATGGGTCGCATACATTCAGACTGCGATGAGCTTCGCAGCTGACAAGGTGAGCGCTACCGGCGGCCACACTTGGGTAGCATAGGCCCGCTCCTCGATGGCGAGAAACGCCTCGAAGAGTGTGGTGTGCCCGCATGATTCCGGATAGACTCTCTGCCGATCGGGGGGGCGCAGACGCCCCTCAGACGGCAGCCAGCCTCGCCTCAATCGCTCTAGCGCGAGCTGAGTTGCCGATGTCTCTGTAGACCGTGGATGACTTCTTGAGCAACTTCTTTGCGAGTCTTGGATTCGTAGTGGATTTGATCAAAGCCATTCCGTATTCGAAGCAGCAAGCTGCGAAGGTATCTTCGACTCCAGATGCTTTCGCCGTTCTCACCGACTTCTCAAACCACTCTAGCCCCTTATGGATATCGGAGTTGCGGAACTCAGTGAATCCGTAGTTCCTGTATGCGAGCGCCAGCATGTTCAGATTGTTTGGTTCTCTGAATATCGAGACTGCCTCGTCCGTGTATCGGAGGGATCGTTCCATCTCCCCGATTCTCGCGTAGCAATATCCAGCATTCACAAGTGCAGCACCCAGAACCTCTCTGTGCTGCTGTGCTCTGCATGATGCGATGGATTCCTCAAAATACTCGGCAGCAACATCGTACCTTTCTCTAGACAAGTTGAGGACGCCGAGATTGTTGGATGTTCTGGAAGCGGTGGCACTGTCTCCAGATTCAATGAAATAGCTCAAGCAGTCCTTGCTCGCATCTTCGGACTCCTGGTCCTTTCCTTCGAGGTCATAGATGATTGCCAGGTTTACCTGAGCCTTCGCCTCCAGCTCCCTGTCCCCGATAGCTCTAGCCATCGACAGGCTGCTTTCCAGACACCGAAGTGCAGACGCATGGTCTCCTTTGTTGCCGTAGACAACTCCCATGGCTCGATTTGCGGCGCAGACCCCCTTGCGGTCTCCGGCTTCCATGTACTTCTCGATGGCATTCAGATATGATTCGAGGGCTTCGTCCCAACGATTCTGCGTGAGCTCGACTCTTCCTTGATAGTACAATGTGAACGCTGCGCAATCGATGTCCCTGGTGCGCTCTGCAAGCTTTCTCAACTCGTAGCAGTTCAATAGCGCACTGTCCCAGGCACTCATTTCGCATTCTATCTCAATGAGCCTCTTCAGCGCATCCTTTCTCGTTCCATTGTTCCCTCCGTCGACTTCTCTAAGGGCAGAGATGTGCGCCTGTGCATTCTTCTCTAGACTCGAGACCTCAGGATGAGCGGCAACAATCCTCCTTCCTTCCTTGGTCAGCGAATAACTCTCCTCAAAATCCGCAAGACCGCCATGTCCGATCCAACCTAGGTCCTGCAAACCTCTCAGGGCCACGACACGATTCTCCTTCGACACTCCGTCAAGGCCGGATTTGATCAGCAGTTGCCTGTTGTTCTCGCCGAGAACATAGAAGATGAGACTCTCTATCTCGTTTCTAGTGGCCATGCTCTCTCCGGGAAGGGGCTTACCATATCTGCTTATGGAATAGATAAGGCTTGTCCATCGGAAACCACGGTTCACAAGTGTCCATTCCAGAACATCTGTTACCTCCGCTTCTCGTGGAGCAACGACTGGCAAGATGTGGCGTCAGTTCGCTGCCGATGGGAGGCGGAATCAATATGCCTCACCATCCCGAATCGGTGTCCAATGAAGCGCGAGAAAGCCTCGTCCGAAAAAGGCAGAAGAGAACGTGAAGAGCACCGTTTCTCGGCCGAAGGCGACTTCATCGAGCGCCTCGAGGGTCTGGAACGCCGTGAGAGCATCCCAATCGAGGGCATCTTGCCGAGACTCGGCCTCGGAAGAGACGATGTGGTCGCGGATCTCGGTGCGGGCACAGGGTACTTCACGTTCCCTGTCGCGAGAGAGGTCCGAGAAGTGATTGCGATTGACATGGAGCCGAAGATGCTTGAGATCCTTTCGAAGCGTGTCCGCGAGAGAGATGAGGAGAACGTGCGGGTTCTCCGAGGAGAGATCACCGAGCTTCCGCTCGCCGACTCGTCAATGGACCACGTCCTCGCCGCGTTCATCTATCATGAGGTTGGCAGTCAAAAGATACTCGTTGAGGAATGCGCTCGCGTACTTCGAAGGCACGGATCGTTGTCGGTGATTGATTTTCAGAAACGTGACACGCCCTTTGGTCCGCCCGTGAAGGAGAGGAAGAAGCCGGAGGACGTTCTGAGAACCTCGAGCAAATGGTTCACGCTGGTCTCTCGATTCGAGACCGAGATGTTCTATCACTTGCTTCTATCGCGCAATTGAAGAAGATGGCGCCCCGGTCGGGATTTGGACCCGAGTCCCGAACTCGACAGGCTCGGATGATAGGCCGCTACACTACCGGGGCACGTGGATTGGCGCTGGAATAGCGGTTTTCAGAGCGCCGTCTTGAGGCAAAAGCTAACTGCGTATATAAGTGTTGGTGGATTGAAGAAATGCTGGCTCCAGTACAGTTCGAGTCGCTGCTCAAACCTTCTTCTCCTCGGGCTTGGCCGGAGCCGGTGGCTCAGGTTTCGGTTCGTCCTTGAACTCCTCGACAGGCCTTGTAGTGTACACACCGCACTTCATGCAGTAGAAGGACACGAAATCGTCGTCCTTGTCGTCGGCGATGAGCTCCTTGCCGCACATCCTGCACTTTGTCTTCATGTCGATCAGTTTCATGTGAACCATCTCGTGAGCATCTTCGGAATGACAGCTTGTTCTTTAAGCTTTTTGTAGCAAGGTGGTGGCTACTTCCAGTTCACCAGTATCTCTTCCCTGTTGAAGACCCTCAGGCTCAGAAGCACGATGCCGGCATCGACCACTAACACTCCAAGGGAGAAGACCAACATAGGGAGCAGCGCGGTGGAAAGCACGCCTGCTAAGCTGAAGAAGAAGAACAACAGGACCGGAAGGATAAGCACGCCCCCGATCTGCTGCGACACCCTCACATCATTCACTCTAGACGAAATTATCACATTCGCCAAGATGCTCATCAGACACATTCCGGGAGCTAGGAGAAGTATCCCGACGATCCAATAAGTGTTCGGGAGCGGGTAGTACCCCAAGGAAGGTTCCGTGAGAACATCTACCAGAACTACCGCGACGACGAACGAAAGCCAAGTCGCGCCCATGCTCAAGGCGAAGATCGATCCCGACTTGCCCGCGAGCAGCTCGAGGTCGGTCGTCGGCGTCGCCAAGAGCGGCTCGAGGCTCTTGTTCACCTTCTCGCCCACGAAGCTGTAGGAAGCCGTGACAGTCGGTATGGTGACTGGGATCATGATCAGAAGTATCAGCAGCACATTGAACATGAGCGTCTTCAGCTGGTCGAGTTCATGGCTGCCGCCTGCGTACTGCGATGAGCGGACTGTGTTCCCGACATCGAGCGTCAAATTCACCAGATAGCATCGTTCTAGCATGCTGTTCTTGACCGAGGAATACGCTATCCGCGATTCGTTGAAGTTCGAATTCAGTATGGTGCAGTTCTCCACGATGCTGTTCCGGATGACGCAGTTGGTTATGTTTACGTGCTCGATTCTTGCATCGAGAATCGTCGCATCCATCAAGGTCGCATTTTCCAGGGAGTAAGTCGTGTTGAATCTCAAGTCTAGGTCAGCCTCACTCTGCCTGCTTAGTTGATTGATCGGGACGACATACACGATCGGTAGGATCACTGACGAGATGAGCGGCATCATGACTATGGTCATCATGATGTACCTGTTCTTCCTGAACTCGGAAAGATCCTTCTTCGCTACGATTACAGCCCTATCGATCCTCATCGGCTCCCTCCTCCGATGAGTTTCATATAGACGTCCTCGAGCGAACGCTTCAGTTCAGTAACGTATTCTATCTTCGCCCCTGCGCGCGTCAGCTTCTCGACGATCACCGGGTTCCTGATTTCAGGGTCATCCAGGTCGACAAGAATCCGTCCGTCGTCAATGCGCACATTGGAGGCGAAATCCAGTCCACGAACGACGTCCCCGTATGCGGGGTCCAGCGACGCGAGCTCCACTACTGTGGTTCTCCCCCAGTATCTTCTTGCGAGGTCCTTGGGCGAGCCTATCGCGAGAGCGGTCCTGTTCATCACAGCGATCCTGTCGCAGAGCCTCTCCACTTCGTCCAGGTGGTGGCTGTTGATGAACACTGTCCTCCCCTCTTTCTTTAGAGCCACGATGAACTCACGCACGGTCAGAGAAGCCTGAGGGTCAAGACCGGCTGTGGGCTCGTCGAGGAACACGACCTGTGGATCGTGGACGAAGGCGCGGGCGATTGCTATCTTCTGCTTCATGCCCTTGGAGTAGGTTGCCACAGGCTCGTCCCTGCGGTCCCAGAGGTCGAGCATCTTCAGGAGCTCCTCGATCCTCTTCTCTCTCTTATCCTTCGGCACGCCGTACAGCTGCGCAAAGAAATCGAGATTCCTGTTCGCGCTCAGCGACTCGTACAGTCCAGGCGATTCCGGGAGCACGCCGACTATGCCCCGTATCTTCTGTGAGTCCGAACTCGTGTTGATCTCAAGACCGTTCACGAAGGCCGTTCCCGAGGTCTGCTTGATCAGGCAGGCAAGCATCCTGATCGTCGTGGTCTTTCCCGCGCCGTTGGGCCCCAACAATCCAAAGACCTCTCCCTTCTCCACCGTCAGGTTCAGGTCTTCCACCGCTGCTTTCCCGTCGAAGGTTCTGCCGAGGCCGACGATTTCTATCATTCTTGAGTTGCTCCACCAGCGTGTCCGTGCCCGTTCACACAGTAGCCTCTGATGAATGATGCGGGGGGACCATCAATTTGCGCCTTACGTGCGTGAGGACATGATCTTGAGGATGGCTTCTGCGGGAGCTCCGTCTGTCTCCTGGAGCGCTTTCTTTGCCTCAGCGGCAGTGCAGCCCGTCTGGGACATGACCAGTTTGATGTCGTCATCAGGGACGCCGCCTTCTTCCTCGCCCTCTTCGAACCGTCGCTCTCTCTCCTGCGGTCTGCCAACGATTTGGTAAGTCTTCTGTCCCTGGACGCTCACGGCGGTGACGACGACATCCTTGAACACGAGCTCTTTTGTCTTTGTCTTGATGATGACCTCTTCGACGCCAGGCATTTCCTCCTGGTCTATCCCCATCCGCTTCATCATGGCCTTCATCTGCTTGGGGTTCATCCTTCCGCCGGGCATCAAGTTGCTAACCTCCGATAAGCTCTGACTTCAGGTACCAGCAATCTTAATAAAAGGTTTTGGCCATCAACGGTCCAGGCCTCACGTTCGCGGAGGCAACGGGGATGGCGAGAATGAATGATCATGGTCTGACTCTGGAAAGAGGTGGCGGAACGAGCGTACTGAAGATAGCAGTCTCGATTCTCGTAGCGATTGTTGTTGTCCTTTCCGGTGTCGCCGTCTTCTACTACCTTCAAGCCAAAGACTACCACGATGCGAAATACAGGGCCCAATGGGTGCTGATGAATGATATGCTAGATTCCACGCACCTCACCGAAGTCTCGTTGAAGGGCATGCTGGACTACGGGGGAGACACAATAGTCCATCGGGCGATGTGGGGAGATTTCATGCAGGGAGATCTCGGATCTCTCCTGGACGCGGTGTGGAGTGTTCGAGAGATGTACCTGAACGACAAGGAGAAGAACGAGACATTCTCGCTTCTCAAGGAAGCGGTAGCAGCGCTGCTGGCGAATGCCCAGATCGTCGCCATCGGGCTTTGGGGTAACGCGACTCTGGACTACCCCTATTCCGAGAATGCGACCTTGAACGATGCGCTTTACGCCGCATCGGAAATCATAGCTGGCATACATGATGCAATTCACGAAGGATTCGTGGTCGACCCAATGCTCGATACTGGCAATAGTTGGGAGCGTTCGCCGTATTCCATCGTAGACCGCTTGAACCTGCAATACCTTAGGGACTCCTCGGCCGACATCATGTCTCTGTTCTGACATCTGTCGCTGCATTATCCTCGTCTCCCTACACAACTCGAAGAAACGTTTTATTACACCCTCCGGACATTGATGTTTCACTAAGGATTCGAGAAGGTCTGAGAACATGGCAGGCATTGAGAAGGACCTGATGGAAGCGCAGGATGCGTTGGCCAACGGCGATTTCGACGCCGCAGTATCGAAGTACAACAAGGTCCTCAAGACGGACCCCAAGTGCGCGGACGCCTACTTCGGAAAGGCCGAGGCATCCGTAGGTGTTCCGAAGATGGCTCCCGAGGAGGTCATGGAGCTCTACAAGAAGTCTGTCGAGCTGGACCCGAAGAATCCTATCTACGAGTCCTCATACGCTGCATATCTCATCGAGATCGGCAGGTTCAACGAGGCGGAGGCGGCCTATCTGAAGGCTGCAGAGCTGGATCCGGACAACGCGAGATACTACTTCTCAGAGTTCGGGGTCGAGTACATCCTGAGAGCGCCCGTGGTCATGGAGAAGTTCCTTGACGACAAGACCAAGGAGATCATCCTCAAGAAGGGTCTGAAGTACCTACTGAAAGCCGCGGGCATCACTGAGGAAGGCGCGAAGAAGCTCCTCTGATCACACTCAGGTCAATCGCTTCACTCTATGTTGTCTCCCACCGCAGGCCCGGCACACGTGGGTGACAGGGTCTGAGTCCTGCAGGCAGACAAGCCTTCCACAGAGCGGGCAGGTCGTGTTTGCCGGCCGACCGCATATGCTGCAAATGCCGATCATTGACATGGCGTACTTCGAAGCGATTCGCTGCGAGATAAAACCTTCCGAGCCTAGCGTCGCAGGATCCCCAGCCACATGAGCCCTTCGATCACGCCTTTGCCATCGGACCCCTTGGCGACAAAGGACGCTGCTCGCTTCGTGTCCTCGAACGCGTTTCCGACCGCGATTCCGTAACCGCATTCGCGGATCATCATCTCATCGTTGTCTGAATCGCCTATCGCGGCGACGTCCTTGGGCGAGATCCCGAGGAGCTCGCAGCCCTTCTGGATCCCGCGGAACTTGTTCATCCCCTTCTCCATGATGTGGATCGCCCAACCCGTGGTCTGGACCTCGACTGGCCAATCCTTCAGGACGTCCCTGACCTTCTCGAGGTTCACTTCTCGTGTGAGCCCGACCTCGGTCTCTCGCCATCTGTCTGTGAAGAGTTTCTGAGCGTCCATCTCCGTCCTGAGGAAATCGTATGCCTTTCGGGGACCCTCAGGATCTCCCAAGACCCATATCTTCTGCTGGTATGACACGATCCCGCCGTTCTCGGCGACTATCGGCCCCGTGAGGCCCAGGTAGTTGGAGAGCGCGTACGCGATCGGCAGGACGTTCCCGCTTGCGAGCATCACCGGTATCCCAGAATCTTGGACTTCGCGGAGCGCGGCCACGGCCTCGAGGTTGACCCTCCTAGAATCATCTGCGAGCGTTCCGTCGACGTCCACTGCAAGAGCTTTGACGGCCCCTGGCTCAGGCCGCTGCCTCCTTCTCTCGCTGGTCACTTGCTCCTCAGCTCACCCAGGGTAGTGACTCTCTCGGCAAAAGCGTTGTGCTTGTGGATCGACTCCTCGCTCTCGCTCCGCACCGTGACGTGCACTGAGTCGTCCAGGTTCTTGTACTTCCGCAGAACCTTGCCCAGAATGTCCCTGACGACATCCTCGACGAACTTCGGGTTCTCATGCGCTTTCAAGACGACATTCGCTTCGTCACTGCGCTTCAGTATACCGTACGTCGGGCTGCTGAGCGAGCCCTCGACGATATTGATTAGGTCGTCGGCCTCGATCTCGACATGTTCGGGCACCTCCACGATCAGCGAGGTCCTATTCCTCTGATTGTGGGATATCATCGGGACATCTGACGGGATCTTCTTGAGGTCCGGGCGTTTCGAGGCGAGCTTATGCCTTACGGTCTCCATGGCGCACGGACACGCTGTCATGCCCTGGACCTCGACCCCGATGAGTCTCATCAGGCCGTTCCCTCGCATCGCGGTGGCCTTCGCAGTCAGCTTGAACGGTTCGAGCGAGGCTTTGCCACCATCAGGCCGCCGCTCGAGAAAGTAATCCGCGGACATCTGGACCTCGGCGAAGCTGGCGTATTCGTGCCGCTCCAGGAGCTTCTTGCACAGGTTCGCGGTCAGCTGTTCCAGGCTCGATACCTTCGCTCTCACGCTCTCCTCGAGCATCTCGGTGATGACCTCGACGTTCCGGGACATGTGCGATCCGCGCTGAGTCGATGGGAGGTCGACGAAGGCATCGATAACGGCGGTGAGATGGTTGTCCTTCCCGTCCCTGTGAACAACGACGGGTTTGCGGACTCCGGTGACCCCAACCCTCGTCAATTTGAAGCTGTCTTTCAGTCTCTTGGCCTGACAATCCAGAGTGTCCTTCTGCGTCAACGGGTCGCCATAACTTGGCGAGAATAATAAATAGTGGCGAATTTACTATCCGAACGGTAGCTCAGCCGTGCTTTTTATTCACTCGTACTGCTGGCACCGATAGCAGAAGTATCTGTCGTATTCCGGAATGTACCTGAGCGGTCCGCCGCACTTCGGGCAGGTCCTTCCAGGCATCGGAGGAGATTCTGGGGGAGCCACAGCGGCCGCGGCGACGGCACTCCTCGTCCCCACGCTATCCATCCTGCGCATGTGCTCGGACTCGTCCTTGAGCGCGATCATCTGGAACGCGGCACCAAAAACCATCACCGCAAGAAGGCTGAGCACAACGACCATCATGTCTTGCTCTATTAGCACAAGCCCAAACCCTACGAGCAAACCGCCAACGACAGCAGTCACGATCCCGATTGCAGCTTCTATGAAAGCGAACGTGACAGCGAAGGCGACTACTCCGGCTATGAGGGCAACCATCTCGTTCGCGAAGAGAAGGTTGACCACGAAGAACCCCAGAACACCGCTGACAACGCCTATCCCTACCCTCGCCAGGAAGATGAACAGAGCGCTCCCGACGATCGAAGCGAGGGTCCCAGCGATGATACCAATGAGCACGCCTCCGACAGCGGTGCCGAGCGCGAAGCCGATGAGACCGCCGATGATTGCGCCGATCAAGGACATCACGCGCTTCCAGATCCTGCGACCGGCGAACGCCAGGAACAGACCGATCACTATCAACAAGATGGAGACTATGAGAAGCAGGTCTCTGTTCGCGCTCAGGTCCAAGCCAAGAAGATCCTGCTGCGCCCTCGCGATCATCTCCGGCAATATTGCCCAGAGGGACATTAAGCCTTTCCGGAGGGAACTCAAAACCTCTATCTACGCTCTCCCCTATCCAGAGAGAGATGATTTGCGGCGTGGATGAGGCGGGCAGAGGGCCGGTCTTGGGCCCGATGGTGGTTTGCGCCGTCGCGGTCGAATCGGATGCCTCGCTCATTAGTCTCGGCGTCAGAGACTCGAAGAAACTCACGCCCAAGAAACGCGAGGAGCTCGCGCCCAAGATACGCAAGCTGGCAAGGGTTGAGCTGATCGAGGTGCCTGCTGAAGAGATAGACATGAGAGACTGCTCCTTGAACGAACTCGAAGCGAATGTCTTCGCGCGACTCATCGACCGGTTCTCACCAGAAGTGGCGTACGTCGACGCAGCAGACACGAGCGAAGAGCAGTTCGCGAAGATGATCAAGACCAAGCTTAAATGCAGACCCCGGATTGTCTCCGAGCACAAGGCGGACGATACGTACCCCGTCGTGTCAGCCGCCTCCATAGTGGCAAAGGTCATGAGAGACGCCCGCATCAAGGAGATCGAAAGGGAGATTGGAGAGCCGATCGGCTCAGGATACATGACGGACCCGATCACAACGGCCTTCCTGGAACACTACGTGTCCGAGCACAAATGCTGCCCTCCACATACTCGCATGTCCTGGGAGCCCGCCAAAAACCTAATGATGTTGAACTCTCTGCGGAAGCTCGACACATTCGAGGGATGAAGTTGGTCGAAGAGCTCCTGAAAGAAACCATCGCGAGGTTCAACAAGAAGGCCTCAGAGGACCCGAAACTTAGCGCGGAGCTCCAAGGCGTGAGGAAGGTCATACAGGTCGAAATCACGGATGGAGAGTTGTACAATTTCGTGCTGGAGAACGCGCGTGTTGGAGAGTTTAGTAAAGGGCCGACTCAGAATCCAGATATCAGGATTATCGCCAGCAAGGAGACGCTATTTCAATTGAGGAGCGGGGAACTCAGAGTCATGAAGGCGTATGCGACACGGAAACTCCAGGTGAAGGGCTCGATAGAGGATTTGCTCAGACTCAGGAAGTTCTTTTGAAACGGTCCGCCGCTCTGTCACACGGATACTTTTAACTATACCGTCATCGTTAGTCGGAAACAGCGGGGTGGGGTAGCTTGGAAATCCCATCAGGCTCATAACCTGAAGATCGCTAGTTCAAATCTAGCCCCCGCTACGGTTTTTATTATGTTATTTGTATAAAAATGTGTGAATTCAACTCTAGAGGCCTTCAATCAATTCCACTTTTCTTCTCTGAATGACAAGCCCCACCTCCACCAGCCGAGAGCAATCGGAAGAGCTCATATTGATGGCCCAGTTGCAGCTCCAGAAGCCATCATCCTTCAAGTAGAGGCTGTGGATGCGAAGAGTTGGCTCGTAGCCCAGACGTCGGAGGAGGCCAAACACGTCTTCGAAGATGTCGCTTCTGTATGCCCCGTAGCAGTACGTTGCGACTGGAACGCCGAGGATGGTCGACCGGTCGATGTCTCTCCTTGCGAGGAACCTTCCCGATCGCCCATGGCTCAATCGCGGAGGGAGCGAAATCAGATCTAGCATCGTGTGTCTCGATTGCGTCATTGAGAACCCGTTCAAATTCCCTCCAGAACTCAATCTCACGGATCCTTCGCCGTCGCACCACGGCTGGATTGCATGTATCCAAGTCGACCGATCCTCTGATTCCATTACCCATCCGGGGAGGTGGCACGGATTCGCAGCTTTGTCCCCAATCGGTACACCGTTATAGACTAGCCATTCTGCAATGAATCTTGGGTAAATGAATCCTCTAATTGCGCGCGCGCCATTTCCCGGCATCTGAGGCGGGCCAATGTCGTGAAGAAACACCGCTTTGCATAGCGACCTGAAATGTTCGTAGAGATCGTTCTCGTGCTCGGCGAATGTGACATTGGCCGCATGTTCGCCGGACCGTTCCTTCTGCATCCAGACAGATCCCTCCGCCATGACGTAGGAGATAATGGTGGCGGCCTTCCTTCTCAATTCCTCATCTCTCATCAACTCTTCTTTCGTCGGCAGTCTAAGCCTATCTCGGCAGATTTCTCGAAAAACGTCCTGCGCGTGTTCCGTCGCCCACGACCTATCCTTCATGACGCCCATTTCCTCAATGCGTCCTCTGAGGCCTTCATCATCGACAATCCCCTGCATCTTTGCAAGAACCGACGCCGGCATCGTTAGACGCCCAATCCGATAGTAATGCACCGAGGACTTCGGTATGTTCAGGTGTTTGGCTAGCTCTTGGCAGTTGCCGTACTTAGCTGCGGCCTTCTCGACCAATTCCTTCTGCAGTTCCGGCGGGAGTGCGATTCTGTCTTCCTTTCTGTACGCGCCCCTGGTCCCCCGTGTTGTCATGATATCCAGAGGAGTCATTTCCGCGTAGCCAGATAGTAGCCAGCACTGCTTGTAGGCTACATCCAGATGGTTCGAGAAAACGACCTAGGTTAGATCTATCAATCGAAATTCTGATATATCGGGTAAGACACATACGATGCCCGTGACTTCTCATCCAACCTGCAAAGGGGGCAAGAATCAGCGGCAGTTGTGCCCAGTGTGCTTGTCTTGGGACCCGCGGCCCGAGGAGGGTTCAGGGCCTGGATTCGGCTACTGCGTGAAGAAGGACATGATGACTCGTATCAGGTGCGAGTGCGATGTGTTCGAGGAGGCCACGCAGATGAAGGTCGAGGCTCGGAACCGGAAGATCTACGGTCAGATAAACGAGGAAGGCGAAGAGGAGGAGTGATTGCTGGCCTGTGGTGCGCAACCATTAAGTGGCGGCAATCATGTAGGTTTTTGTCGGTGAGTTTCTGATGAAGGCGGTAGTGCTGGCTGCGGGGGAAGGCATGAGGCTTCGGCCGCTCACAGTGTCTGAGCCGAAGGTGATGATACCTATCGCGAACCGGCCGATCCTGGAGTATGTGGTGGATTCGCTCGTGAAGAACGATGTCCACGATATCATCATGGTTGTCGGTTACCGCAAAGAACGGATCATGTCCCACTTCGAGGACGGGAAGAAGTTCGGGGCGAAGATAGAGTATGTCGTTCAGGAGAAGCAGCTGGGGAACGGCCATGCCCTCGCATGCGCGAAGGACCGGATGTCCGGGGAGTTTCTGGTGCTTCCCGGGGACAACGTCATCGACAGGCGCGCGGTCGGCGACCTGTTGAGGGCGGGAGTATGTCCGAGCGCGCTCGTCGTCGAGAGCGAGAACCCGTCCAAGTACGGTGTGGTGACCCTTGAGAAGGGCTCGATCAAGGGAGTCTACGAGAAGCCTACCGAGATGATCTCCAACATCATCCTCACGGGCATGTACTGCCTTAGTGACAGGATATTCCAGTTCATAGACCAGTGCATCGCCATGGGCGAGTACGGCCTTAGCAACGCGGTCCAGGTGAGCTTGGGGCACGACCCGCTCACGCCCGTGTTCTCAGACGGCCTCTGGATCGACGCCGTATATCCGTGGGACCTTCTCGAGCTGAATGCGGCCGCTCTAGAGAACCTCCCCGTGCGGACTGCAGGCAAGATAGAGTCCCAGGTCGTCATCCAAGGGCCTGTCGGGATCGGCGAGGAGACCGTGATAAGGGCGGGCACGACTATCTACGGTCCCGTGCTGATAGGCGACGGCTGCGACATAGGGCCCAATGTCACCATCTTCCCGTCCACTAGCATCGGCAACAGCGTCACAGTCGAACCATATTCCGTGGTCAAGAACAGCATCCTCATGAGCAACTGCAGCATCGGGGCGCACTCGTATCTCTCGCATTGCGTTCTCGGTTACGGTGTGAAGTCGCAGTCGCACCTCATGGGCGCAGGCGCTGAGGCCTACGTCAACATCGGGGACGAGTTCTACAAAGTCCCTCACATAGGGTCGATCATGGGCGAGGACACTGCGTTCGGCACAGGCGTCATGATCGAACCCGGCACGATCGTCGGTGCCGGGTGCAAGATATCGAGCGGGGCGAAGATAATTAGGAACCTGCCTAACAGGTCGCTCGTAACCTAGAGGTCATTTCGAATGTGTGGCATAGTTGGTTACGCGGGGTGGCGGGATGCGCAGCCCATCCTTCTCGATTGTCTGAAACGGCTGGAGTACAGAGGCTACGATTCGGCGGGGCTGGCTGTTGTCGGTACGGGGCTCCAGCTCTTCAAGAGCAAGGGCGAGATAGCGGTCCTCGAGGCCGCGATGCCGGAGATGAAGGGCTCGGTGGGGATCGCGCACACAAGGTGGGCCACGCAGGGCAAGCCGACCACCGTGAACGCTCATCCGCTCACCGACTGCTCGAACAGGCTTGCCGTCGCGCACAACGGCATCATCAGCAACTTCATGGGTGTCCGCGAGGAGCTGCAGAAGAGCGGTCACAACTTCACCTCGGACACCGACAGCGAGGTCTTCGCGCACCTTGTGGAGGCGGAGCTCAAGGATGACCTCGTCAAGGCTGTGCAGAATGCACTCGAGAAGGTCGACGGGACATACACTTTTGCGGTCGTATTCGCTGGATGCGACCAAGTCGTCGCCACGAGGCGCGAGAGTCCGCTCGTCGTCGGACTGGGCGATGGTGAGAACTTCATCGCGAGCGATGTCACTGCGTTGCTGAAGTACACCAACCGCATGGTCTACATCCAGGACGGCGAGGTCGTCAGCATCACGAAGGACTCGATGAAGATAGTCGATGGCAAGGGCAACGAGGTCCGAAGGGAGCCTCAGAAGATCACTTGGAACCTTGAGGACGCCGAGAAGAGTGGATATGCGCACTTCATGCTCAAAGAGATATTCGAGCAGCCAGATGCGATCCATGATTCGCTGCTGGGCAGGATTGAATCGGTCGAGTCAGAACCGTTCTTTCAGGACGAACACTTCTCGACCGTGAAAATCGTTGCCTGTGGGACTTCGTACTACGCGGGTCTCGTTGGCAAATACATCATCGAAGAGCTTGCGCGGATCCCGACGACGGTCCAGATATCTTCCGAATACAGGTATTCGTCCGTTTCGAGGGAGAATCCACTTGTCGTCCTGATCACCCAGAGCGGAGAGACTGCGGACACACTAGGCGCCGCGAGGGAGGCCAAGAAGCGGGGCAACAAGACGATAGGAATCGCGAACGTGATCGGGTCTGCGATCACGAGGGAGGTCGACCATACGATCTACACGCGGGCCGGTCCCGAAATCGGCGTCGCGGCTACCAAGACATTCACCACGCAACTCGTCGCTCTGTATCTCCTTGCCATGGAACTTGGGGCGCAGAACAGGTCGTTGACGGCCCAGGTCAAGAGGTCCATTATCGGGACTCTCAGAAACCTCCCAAGGTCGGTGCAGGATGTCCTGAATCAGGCTTCGGAGATCGAGGCATTGGCCAAGAAGTACTCCTCAGCCAGGGATATGTTCTTCATAGGCAGGAGCATTAACTATCCCATAGCTCTCGAAGGCGCCCTGAAGACCAAGGAGATTGCCTATATCCACGGAGAGGGATTCCCCGCGGGCGAGCTCAAGCATGGACCTTTGGCCCTGATATCGAGGGACTCGCCCATCGTGGCGATCGCAGTCAAGGACCACACATACGAGAAGATGCTCGGGAACATAAGCGAGGTATCTGCGAGGGGAAGTCCAGTCATAGCCATTGGTTTTGAGGGAGACACGGAGCTTCCGAGATACGTAGATGACGCGATATGGATACGGGAGATACCTCCGATGTTCTCGCCTGTACCTGTGATTGTTGTGCTGCAGTTGTGGGCCTACTACCTCGCCAAGGCGCGTGGGTGTCCGATCGACAAACCGAAGAACATCGCGAAGACTGTGACGGTCGAGTAGCGCTTCACGCCAATCTCTCTGGGCAGACCTCTCTCCGAGAACAGCTCCTGCACTTACCAGGCCTTTCATGATTCCTGTGCGCATCGCCCGTCTTCATGATCGTCCGCATCTCACCGAGCTTCTCCAGCAGCACCTTCTTCAGATCTTCGTTGTACTCGATCTCGTGTTCGTGCTCTGGATACTTGACAAGGCCGTATGGCGGCAGCTTGCCAGTGCCATCTTCTATCAGCAAGCAGTATGCTGCGATCTGGAGTATATGCGAGAACAACGGTCCTCGTGGAGTCCTTCCGGTCTTCTCCTCCACAGGGATGAGCTTGTCATTGACCTTGATTATGTAGTCCGGCCTTCCTGATAGACCGTACTTCTCCGATTTGAACACCTTCGCAGAATCCATATCGATGTACTCGATCTTCCCTCTGACTCTGAACTCCCTCCGGAGAGATTCGATCATGCCTGAGGATTTCAGAGTCCTGTACATGAAGTACGACGCTCCGACAAGCCATATTATCGCCAAGATCTCCAGGGCTTCGGCCAAGCGCGCGTCCGTTATCAGGAAAGCCACAGCGTTGACGGCGATCAGCATCGCGATGATCGCGAATGTGAGTATGAGCTTCTCGTAATTGACCACTGTGCTGTGCATCGTGGACTTGGTCGCTTTGTAGAGGAAGTACGTGGCTGCAAGCATCCAGATGAGTGCCACTACGCCGAGGACTTGGCTCAGATCGAGCGCATTCTTGACTGGCAGGACCTCCAGTCCTACGATGGCCATGACCGTAGCAACGATTGCCCACCAGAAAACCAAGGTCTCGGACTCGCGCGCAGTCTTCTCCCCAGAGTCGATCTTCCACAGGGATTTGCCGAGCTTCTCATGCCCCTGTATTCCATCTGAGAGTTCCTGGGCATCCCCTTCGAATTCTTGGCTCAGCCACCAGCTCAGCGGGCAATAGCTGTACTTCTCCAGGTCGCCAGCCGAGATGAGCTTGCCCGAGACATGCGCCATATGCGAAATTATAATCGTCAAGAGTTAAAAATGTTTGCCAGGTACGTGGTCCCGCTTGTGGTTGTCGAAGAACGTGCCTGGAAGCAGCACTACGCCCTCGGGTGGTTCGACGCCCTCAAGGAACCCGAACCAGTAGACGACGGCTCCCGTGCCGAACAACTCCGTGTATGGTTTGAGCTGTCTGCGCGCGTTCTTCCGGAGTTCTATGTCGTCCCCGAACGAGGCTTTCGACTCGATCCAGTGGATCTTCATCCCGTCGATCTGGATAGGCTTCTCGAGCAGGCAGTCCGGAGTCTTCTTGTGAGTTGCCCTGAGGTCGACCTCCGTCCTGTACTTCAGCCCCCTCTTGTCCAGCCATTCCTGGAGTTTCTTCTCGCCCCAGATACCTCTGTCGGTCTGGATCTGGGCTCCTCTCGGAGAGTAGATCATGTCCTCTTCTGCAATCTGCATGAGCTCCTTCCTGAGCCGCTTATCGTGGCACGAGTCCGGGTCTCTGATGTACTTCCAGAACTGCTTTCTTGGCAGGCCTATCTCCGCTCCCAACATCAGCCCGAGGAGCACTGGTGGGAAGTTGATGATCCTGGCGATCTTGGCCATCGATGTTCCTCTTCGCCACTCCTTGGCGATCTTCTTGATGTCCTTCTTGACGATGTAGAACCTTCGAGTGGCGTCCCTGACGGTCCTTTGCGTAT